>Ga0068864_100000840_pt1 | contig 25896 bp, 20 predicted proteins | sample KBSSwiS72_FD_66586 | JGI IMG/M metagenome (GOLD analysis project Ga0068864, IMG submission 66586) | Switchgrass rhizosphere microbial communities from Kellogg Biological Station, Michigan, USA - KBS Switchgrass S7-2 | ecosystem: Host-associated > Plants > Roots > Rhizosphere > Soil ...
TCTCGTTCGTGCTCGCGCTCGCGGGGCGCCTGTTCCTCAAGGATCGGCTCACGCGCACCGGCCGCTGGCACGAGCGGATGGACAACATGGGGATGGGCCTCACGGGCCGCACGCTTGGTGTAATCGGCGCCGGTCGCATCGGCAAAGAGCTCTTGCGGATGGCGCGCGTGTTCGACTTGAAGCTCCTGGCCGCGGATCCTTACGTCAACGCGATCGAGCTGTCCTATATCGGCGCGCGCAAGGTCGAGCTCGAGGAGCTGCTCGAGGCGTCGGATTTCGTCGTCGTGTGCTGCCTTCTGAACGAAGGCACGCGGCATCTCATCGGTGCGAAAGAATTTTTGAAAATGAGGCGCAGCGCGTATTTCATCAACGTCGCGCGCGGACCGATCGTCGACGAGCGGGCGCTCATCGCCGCGCTTCGGGACGGCGAAATCGCCGGCGCTGCGCTCGACGTGTTCGAGCAGGAGCCCATCGCGCCCGACAATCCGCTCATAGGGATGCACGACGTGATCCTGACGCCGCACTCGCTGTGCTGGACGGACGAGTGCTTCCACAACATGGCATCGACGGGATTGAAGAGCATCGTCGACGCGCTGTCCGGCCGGAAGCCGGAATTCGTCGTCAACCCGGAAGTGTTCGCGCACCCGCGGCGAAAAAAGTAGGGTCAGAGACGAGTTCTGCGGAAAGTAGGAAAGTAGGGTCAGAGACGACTTTTGCGGAGCGGCGAGGCCTGCTACAAAAGTCGTCTCTGACCCTACTTTTCGCCGACGACGTCCGCTCCGGCCGGCGGCGCAAACCGGAACACGTTCGCGTCCTGCGCGACGTTGCGCTCGAAGGCGCCGAAGCGCAGCGTGGTCACGTTGCCGAACGTATCGCGAAGCTCCATCGCGCGCGGCGCGTTGCCGGCAAGTCCGATGCGCACGGCCTCGAACCCGGTGTCGGGCGTTTTGGGCTTGGCGTCGACGTATTCGAGGCCATCCTTGGTCCCGCCGTCGGTCAGCTCGAAGTTGGTTTCCAGCGCGCCTCCGCCGGCAAGCAGCGCCGCCGGCGTCGAGCCGAGCGCGCGATCGAGCTTGCGGACGATGACCTGGTTCAGGTCCTTGTCATAGATCCAGAGCTTCTCGCCGTCGCCGACGATTACCTGCGCGATCGGCTTTTCATAAGTCCACCGGAATTTCCCCGGGCGCTGGAACGCAAACGTGCCGTTGGATTGCTTGGCGGTGTTCTGTCCCTTCGGAACGACCGACTGCTGGAACGTGACTGTCGCACTCTTCGTCGAGTCGTTGAACGTCTTCAGTTGCGCGAGCCCATTCGCTCGCGCAACTGGGAACGCGGCGACCGCGAGCACGGCGAGCACGCCGGCGCAGACGGCCTTCCGCGTCACTGGGCGGCCCTTCGCGCTGCGCGGTTCGCGGCTCGTTCGACCCTCGGGGCGGCCCTCAGGCTCACGCGTCTGCCTTGCCCGCTGGGACCAGAACTTCGCGGTTACCGTTCGTCTGCATCGGCGACACAAGTCCCGCGCGCTCCATCTGCTCGATCAGCCGGGCGGCGCGGTTGTAGCCGATTCGCAGATGGCGCTGCACGAGCGAGATCGATGGCCGGCGCGTCTGCAGCACGATGGCGACCGCCTGGTCGTACACCGGGTCGGACTCGGCGTCGCCGCCTTCGATGCTGACGCCCTCGTCGCCATTCGCCGAGACCCCGCCTTCCAGAATGCCGTCGAGATACTGCGGTCCGCCCTGCGCCTTCAAGTGCTCGACCACCTTGTGCACTTCGGCATCCGACACGAACGCGCCGTGTACGCGCTGCGGATATCCGACCCCCGGTGGTTGATACAGCATGTCGCCCTGCCCGAGCAGCGCCTCGGCGCCCATGTGGTCCAAAATCGTGCGCGAATCGACCTTGCTCGCGACCTGGAAGGCGATCCGCGACGGGATGTTCGCCTTGATGAGGCCGGTGATCACGTCGACCGACGGCCGCTGCGTCGCGAGGATGAGGTGAATGCCTGCCGCGCGCGCCTTCTGCGCGATCCTCGCGATCAGCTCCTCGACCTTCTTGCCGGTGACCATCATCATGTCGGCGAGCTCGTCGATGACGACGACGATCAGCGGCATCTCTTCGATGGGCTCGGGCGCGTCGGGCGTAAGCGAGAACGGGTTCGAGAGCGGCTTGCCTGCCTTCTTCGCTTCCGCGACCTTCGCGTTGTAGCCGCCGAGATTGCGTACGCCGAGGCTCGACATCAGCCGATACCGGCGCTCCATCTCGCCCACGCACCAGTTGAGCGCGTTCGCCGCGAGCTTCATGTCGGTGACGACAGGCGCCAGCAGATGGGGGATGCCCTCGTAAACCGAAAGCTCGAGCATCTTCGGGTCGACCAGGATCATCCGCACCTGCCGCGGCTCCGCCTTGTAGAGGAGCGACAGGATCATCGCGTTGACCGCGACCGACTTGCCCGATCCGGTCGTGCCGGCGACGAGCAGATGCGGCATCTTCGCGAGATCCGCGATCACTGCCTTGCCGGCGATGTCCTTGCCGAGGGCGAGCGTGAGCGGGCTCGCGGTGTCGTTGTAGGTGGCCGACGACAGGATCTCGACCAGCTTCACGACCTGGCGCTTCGGATTCGGCAGCTCGAGACCCATGCACGATTTGCCGGGGATCGTTTCGACCACACGGATCGACACGACGGACAGCGCCCGCGCGAGATCCTTCATCAGGTTGACGATCTGCGCGCCCTTCACGCCGACTGCGGGCTCGATCTCGTAGCGCGTGATCACCGGGCCCGGATAAGCGGCAAGCACCCGCACCGCCACGCCGAAATCGGCGAGCTTGCGCTCGATGAGACGCGAGGTGAATTCGAGCGTCTCGGGGCTCACCATCTCCTGGGCCGACGGCGCATCGTCGAGCAGCGCGAGCGGCGGCAGCGGCGAATCCGGCATGTCGACGAATAGCGGGCGCTGTTTTTCCTTTACGACGCGCTCCGACTTCGGCACGTCGACGATCTGCGGAACGACGAGCACGGGCTCGTGGTCGATGGTCTCCTCCTGCTTCGCCTGCACCACGGCCTCGCGCACGGCCTGCGCCTTTTCGCCGAGCTCGCGGTCGTGGCGTTCCGCGGCGCGCCGCCGCGCGCCTGCCACGACCCGCTCGAGGCCCGCGCCGATGCGCTCCATCAGCTTGAGCCATGAAAGGCCGAAGAACAGCGAGGACCCGACCGCGAACAGCGCGAGCAGGAACAGCGTCGCGCCGTTGAAGCCCAGAAGCCGTGAGAATCCGCGGCCGACGATTTCGCCGATCGCGCCCCCTGGGCCTTGCGGCAGCATCATCGGCAGCTTGTAGAGACGGAGCGCTTCGAGCGCGGCGCTTGTCAGAAGCACGAGTCCGAAGCCCAGCGCGCCGAGCGAAAACGGATGATCCGTCTCGAGCTCGGGATGGCCGATGCGGCGATAGCCTGCAACGACGAGCACCACGCCGGCAACGACCCACCACCACGCGGATGCGCCGAAGAGATAAAGGAGGATGTCGGCGAGCCATGCGCCGACGACGCCGCCGCGATTGACGATCGGCGCGCCGACGCCCGAAAACGACCACCCCGGGTCGGACTTGGAGTACGTCGCGAGGATGAGAGCAAGCCAGAGAAAGCCCGCGACGACCAGCAGCCACCATGATTCGCGCACCAGCCGCGCAAATCGCGGCGACAGCGGGGCGGCGCCATGGGCGATGGCACCCCCGCGGACGCTGGCTATTTTCCTATTAGAAAACATGGGTTTGCGGCACCGACTTCAGGTGGAGAATTATACACCCGCGAAGCGCGGGCCGCATGGCTCATCAACGCGGGACGCGCCGGTTTGGACGTACACCGAGTCGTCCCCACATCAATGACGCCGCCGCGTTGAACCCGAGGCTCGCTGCGACTGAATGGGGCCACGCTCCGGTTAAACTCGGACTCTTTGCAACCGCGAGAGATGCATGTCCACGCAACACGCCCGCCTGTTGATCCTTGGTTCCGGACCCGCCGGTTACTCCGCCGCAGTATACGCGGCACGCGCGAACTTGAAGCCGGTGCTGGTCACCGGTCTCGCGCAGGGCGGCCAGCTCATGACGACGACGGATGTCGACAACTGGCCTGCGGATGCCGATGGCGTGCAGGGCCCCGATCTGATGGCCCGCTTCCAGAAGCACGCGGAGCGTTTCGACACGACGCTGATCTTCGACCAGATCCATACGGCGATCCTCGATGCGAAGCCGATCCGGCTGATCGGCGACGGCGGCGAGTACACGTGCGACGCGCTGATCATCGCGACGGGCGCGTCCGCCCGTTATCTCGGCCTGCCGTCGGAGGAGGCATTCATGGGCAAGGGGGTGTCGGCCTGCGCCACCTGCGACGGATTCTTCTACAAGGCGCAGGACGTGCTCGTGGTCGGCGGCGGCAACACCGCGGTCGAGGAAGCGCTTTACCTCTCGAACATCGCGAGCACCGTTACGCTGGTTCACCGGCGCGACAAGCTGCGCGCCGAAGCGATCCTGATCGACAAGCTGATGGCGAAGACGCGAGACGGCGGCAACGTCCGCGTGGTCTGGAACCACACGCTCGACGAGGTGCTGGGCGACACGTCCGGCGTGACGGGCGCAAGGCTCAAGGACGTGAAGACGGGTACGACGAAGGAGCTCGCGGCGATGGGGGTGTTCATCGCGATCGGGCACACGCCGAACACCGCGCTCTTCGAAGGCCAGCTTGCGATGGCCGGGGGCTACATCAAGGTGAAGAGCGGCACCGACGGCAACGCGACCGCGACCAGCCTGCCAGGCGTATTCGCCGCCGGCGACGTCGCCGACCACATCTATCGGCAGGCCGTCACGTCGGCCGGCACCGGGTGCATGGCGGCGCTCGACGCCGAGGCGTACCTCGAAACGCTCGGGTAGATGATCGACGATGGCGAAGCTCGAGGACCTGAAAAAGCTGGTCGACGCGGCACGGAGCGGCGCGGCGGCCGAGCCATCGACGCGCGCCACGCCGAGCGCCCACTCGGCGAGCGCCCGTCCGCCCAGCGCTCGTCCGTCGAATGCCCGCGAGCCTGAGCGCGCGCCGGCATCTCCTCGATCGGCTGCTGCATTCGATCTCGCGCAAGCGTTCGCGGATGTGCAACCGCTTCGCGCGACCAAGCGCGCGGCGAATCACTCACCGCGGCCCGCGCCGATCGCAAGGCAGCGAATCGCCGACGAAGCCGATGCGTTGACGGCATCGAAGTACGGCGCCGAGCCGGCGCCGACGGCCTGGGACATCGGCCAGGAGCAGGAAGCCGAGCAGACCTTTTTGCGACGGGGGCTCCCCTCCGACATCCTGAGGAAGCTGCGCCGCGGACACTGGGCCGTGCAGGGCGAGATCGATCTTCACGGGCACACGATCGACGAGGCGCACGATGCGCTGTCCGATTTCATCGTCGAAGCGCGGCAGCGCGGCTTTCGCTGCGTGCGCGCGATCCACGGCAAGGGACTCACCTCGCCCAACAGGGAGCCGGTCCTCAAAGGCCGCGTGCGAAAGTGGCTCGCGCATTGGGACGAGGTGCTCGCGTACTGCGAAGCGCCGCCGAACGGCGGCGGAGGCGGCGCCGTGATGATCCTGCTGCGCGGCCGATGAGAAAGTAGGGTCAGAGACGATTTTCGCGAAGGCATCGCTGCAGGTTGGGCTGCCGTGAAAACTCGTCTCTGACCCTACTTTCTAGGCGCGGCAGCGGAAGAGATTCATCGCGAGCATCGACATCACGACGCGGCCGTCCTGGTTGAGCGTCTCGATCTTCGTGCGCACGAGCCCGCGGTCGGGCTTCGATTGCGAGCGGCGCGCTTCGATGACGGTCGCCCGCACGCGAAGCTTGTCCCCCGGACGCACCGGCCACACCCAGCGCAGCTCGTCGATACCGGGCGATGCGAGCGACGCGTCGCGCGCCAGGTAATTGTCGACGAGAAGGCGCATCACGAGGCTCGCCGTGTGCCAGCCGCTCGCGATGAGCCCGCCGAACGGCCCTTGCCCCGCGGCGGCCGGATCGGTGTGGATCGGCTGAGGGTCGTAGCGCTGCGCGAAGGCGATCACCTCGGCCTCGTCGACTTCGATCGGCCCGAATTCGGCCGTCGCGCCCGGCACGAAATCGTCGAAGTAACGTTCCTTGACCGGGACGAAGATCGCGCCGGGCGTCATGACAGACGTTCTACAGCACCCGGTGCGAGAGCGCAGGCAACTCTGCCCGGACATTCGCGAGCCGCGTCGGGTCGATCTCGCCGACGATGAAGCCCGGGCCCTCGTCGAGCTCGGCGACCACCCTGCCCCACGGATCGATCAGCATTGAGTGACCGTAGGTGCGGCGTCCGCCTGGATGCTCGCCGCCCTGCGCCGCCGCGAGGACGTAGCACTGGTTCTCGACGGCGCGCGTGCGCAGCAGAAGGTGCCAGTGCGCAGCGCCCGTCGTCGCCGTGAACGCCGAAGGCACGAGGATCAGCGACAGCGGGCCCATGCGGCGATAGAGCTCCGGAAAGCGCACGTCGTAGCAGATCGACAAGCCCACACGGCCGCACGGTAGCTCGATCGTCACGACGTCGCGGCCCGGCTCGATCGTCTTGCCTTCGTCGTAACGCTCGTCGCCACGCGTGAAGGCGAAGAGATGAATCTTGTCGTACCTCGCAATGCGCTTGCCATCGGGCGCGTAGACGACGAGCGCGCTGCGGACGCGGCCGGGATCGGCGCTCGCGATCGGCACCGTGCCGCCGACGAGCCAGATGGCGTGCTGCCGCGCGAGCCGTGACAGAAACGCCTGCTGGGGTCCGCCGCCGTCCGCTTCGCGGACCGACACCTTGTCGGTGGCTCGCAACCCGAAGATCCCGAAATACTCGGGCAACACGACAAGTCGTGCGCCTTCCGCCGCAGCCGCGGCGACGAGCGGCTCGGCGCTGGCGAGGTTCGCCTCCACGTCCCCGCCCGACACCGTCTGCACGGCGGCGACGCGCATACGCTCGGTCGCGGTGGTCATCGATCGCCCGTCGGACGCGGCAAGGCCACCACACCGGGCGCCGCGGTCGTGCCACCGCTCCCTTTGACGATCACGGGATCGGACCAGCCGCCGGTGATCGTGTATTCGTTGCGAAACATCTTTTCGACCGGGTCCTGCAGGATCGTCTGCGCGAACAGCGAGCCGGCGCCGACGATGGCGGCGCTCAGCGGGTTGGTGAGGAACAGGAGCGCCGCGCCCGACGAGACGATCGACGACAGCGCTGGCTGCACGCGCACAACGAGACGCTGCGTCTCCTTCGCGAGGTCGGTCTCGCCGGAGATGTCGACCTTGGCCGCCGGCCCGACGAGCTTCAAGTCGGAGGTGCTCATCACCCCTCCCGCAATTCGCACGTTGCCGGTGATCTCGTCGAACGCGAATCCTTCGCTGAAGACGTCACTGTAGTCGAGCGTCACGCGGCGCGGAAGCGCCTGCAGCGACAAGACGCCGAGCAGCTTGCCGAACCCCGGCTCGAGCTTCGTGAAGCGCCCTGGGCCGACGCGGATGCGAAGCGCGCCGTTGAGCGAGCCGTAGTCGAACTCGTGCGGTGCGCCGGCCCAAGCCACCTGGCCTTCGATGCGCGTCGGCGCTCCTTTGACCCCTTCGGCGTAACCGTAGCGCGCGAGAAAGCCTCCGGAATCCGGCGCGTCGAGCACGACATCGAGTTTCGTCTGCTGCTGCCGGCCTGCCCCGCGCCACGCACCGCTCGCTTCGACGCGACCGGCGTCGTTGACGAGGATCAGCTTGTCGACCTTCCAATCCGCGCCTTGCGGCTTCGCCACGAACTCGAGCTTGCCCAGGTTGCGCTCCTTCGACAGGAGCGCGTCGGCCGTCACGTCGATTTCGGGCCAGTGATTCACCTGCGCATCCTGCGAGTCGGCCGCTGCTTCCTTGGCTTCCGCGCTTTGCCATGTCGCCGGACTGCCCCGCCCCGGCACGGCAATGCGCGAAAGACGCGCCATCACGCGTCCGTTCGGCGCTGCGGGTGCGGGTAACGACCATGTCGCGGTGCCCGCGATCTGCGGACCGTCCAGATCCAGCGTCCAGCCCTGCGGCGTCTCCCGCATGCGGAGCTTCAAGTCGGCAAACCGCGCGCCCATCGCATCGAACTGCTGCACGTCGAGGTCTGCACCCGCAAAAGGCAGCGCTGTGCTTGGTCTCCCCGATTCATTGGCGGCACCGCGCGGCCGCAATGCGATCCAGTCATCGACGTTGAGCGACGGCACATCGCCGCGAATCCACAAACCCGGGCGCTCCGGGCGCGCAGCGTCGGCGCCCTCGGTCGCGCGTCCCAGCGTCAGAAGGCCCCGATCGACTTTCGCGCCACCGCCCGGGAGCTGCGATCGATGCGCGGCGAACTGCGCGATGTGGCCGTAGGACGCGAGGATGAAGTCGGTGCCCGGCGGGCTCGTCTCGTCGCGTCCCTCGATGCGCAGCGCAATTTCCTCGGACGCCGTCTTGCCGATCGGCGGCGGCAGGTCGATCGCCGCGCCTTTGAGGCCGCTTTCGAACACCCAGGCGAGCGCACCCGTGGCGAGCACGTTGACGTTGAGCGCCCAGTCGAGATTGCCCGCCACGCGACTCAAGTACGGGTTCGGATATTCGCGCTGCAACGCGGCGAGGCCCAGGTTCCCGGTTCCCGTCACGCGCGTCTGCCCGCCGATCGTCGTCACCGACAGCTTGGCGGGACCGCCGAGCACTTCCGCCGCGACGTCGCCGGCGCGAACGTCCTGCTCGGTGAACGTCACGCGGCCCGAGAGCTTCGAGAGAAGCGGCACGTTGGGAATGCGCAACTGCGATTCCGCGAACGCGAAGTCGCCGACGACCTTCACGGCGGCGGGTTGCCCGAGCGGCAGCCCGATCTTGAGCGAAAGGCGCCCGTCGCCGAGCGTTTCGGCGCCTGCCATGAGCGGACCGACTTTCGATGCAAGCGGACTGTCGTTGAGGTAGCGCATGAAATCCGCGATCGGCCCTGCGGCTTCGCCGTCGATGCGCAGCAGGGCGGGATGCACTCCCATGTCGGCGATCTCGACGCGTGTCTTCGCGATGTCCACGCCGTAGACGCTGCCGTGCGACGCCTCGATGGAGAGCCGGGCGCCGTCGATTCGGACCTCGGCGTCGATCGCTTCGATCGCCGGCCATCCCTCGTTGTGAGCGAGCGTCACGCCCTTCGCCCTCGTGGTGAACGTGAGCTTGCCGCCCTTGCCGTGGGCGAACGGAAAGTCCGCGAGGTTGCCGGCGATCTTGAGCCGCGAATCCACCGCGGTTCCCGTCAGGAGCGCCGTCGAGAGCCAGCGCCGAGTGGCTTCGTCGACCCCTTTCGGCAGATACCGATGAATCTGCCGCGCATCCCCGCGCGTGGCATGCGCAACGATCTCGATCTCGCCGGGCCCGCTCGGGAGCGTGCGATAAGTCCCGGATGCGCCGCCGCTGATGTCCGCGTTGGCTATCTCGAACTGCTCGACTCTCACTCGGGTCGTGCCTTCGCGCCGCTCCCATTTGACGAGGCTCTGCAGCGTATCGAACTCGAGCGGCGCCTCGAGCACGCGCGGAAGATCCAGCGCCACGTGGTTGCCGGCCAGCCGGATTTCGCCGCCGTCCTGCGTCGCTTCGACGGTCCCGTCCAGACCCGTGACGCCGGGAAACGAGTCCTGCGCTCTCAGTCCCAGGTGGCTGAAATTGGCGCTCCCTGCGTAGCTCGTTGGCGTCGCGGCGGAGCCGACCCAGCGCATGCGCCCCTGGGTGAGCGTCCCCCGCGGCGCGAAGCGCGCGAGATCTGCGCGCAGGCGATCGGACAGCGGCAGATGCGCCGAGAGCGCCACGAGCGGCGCAAGCTGCATCCGGTCGAACTCGATCCGTCCCGACTCCATGCGCTCGTCGCGGCCCTCGCGCCAGGACAGCTCGAAGTTCGTGGGATCGAGCCGGTCTCCATCGCGGGTCGTGAACGCCAGCGCCTCCGTGTAGATCTCGCGCTGCGGCCCGGCCCTGCGCGTGCCGACCCGACCCGAGAGATGCGTGAGCGCGACCTCCGGCAAGTTCGTTCCGAGCGTCGCCTTGACGTCGGCGAGCTCGACGTCGGCGACGACGTCGCGCGGCTCCTGGCGCGCGAAATCGACCCACAAGCGCAGCGCGCCCGTTCCCGAGGCGATCTGCACAGGGAGCGGCAGCCACTCGTGCCACGCCGCGACGTCGGCGTAGTCGAGGCGGACGAAGAGCTTGCCGCGCGCGTTCTGCCAGTCCTTGAACGAGTCGAGCTCGACATCGCCGCGAATGTCGATCGGTGCGGCGAGCTCGTTGGGCGGCGTGCCCTTGAGTCCGAAGCGGTGATGACCGAACCGGGTCTCGAGCCGAAACTGGACCCGGTCGAGGACGAGCTGCGGCGCGTTGCGCAGGTCGTCGTCCCAGATGATGAGCGCATCGCGGATCACGATCTCGCGCTGGCGCAGGATCCAGTCGGTGAGCGGCAGCTCCTCGCTCGCCTGCTCCGGATCGAACTCGAGTCCGGCAATCCGCAGCACGCCCGAGCGGTCGCGCCGGATTGCAAGCCGCGGGCCCTCGATGACGAGCTCCTTCAGGCGCAGCTCGAGCAGCGGCACCGACGTCCAGGCGACGATCATCTCGAGCTTCGGCAGCGCCAGAAGCGGCGTGGGGCTCACACGCGCGCGATCGAGCACGCGAAAGCCTTCGACGACGAGCTTCGGATTCCAGCCGTCCCAACCGGTGTGGAGCACGGCGATCTCGACGGGCTGCCCCAGTTGCTTCGACAGCAGGGTGGCCAGCGTGCCGCGATAGTTTTCGATCTGCGGCATCAAGACGAACCGCAGGACCAGCAACGCGAGCGCAAACGTCGCGAAACCGACGACGACGATGGTCCGGAAAACGCGGACCAGCGCAAGGGTGACCGCGCCTGAAACGCGGAGAATGGCGCGCGGGGAAGGCATAATGGAACCGCCGCGCTATTGTAGCGGAAGCGCGGCGAAGCTTCGTTCGTCGAGAAGGGCGCCTGCAACCCTTCCGACCGATTTTCTTCCCTGATGCACAACGCCCTCGACCTCTCGGCAGCGCTCGCCTACAGCCGTTACGCGACGGTGGCGCTCGCGGCACGGCCCGACGAGCGCGCAATTCTCGACGCGACGATCGACTCGCCGTTCGACTGGGAGCAAGCGCAGGAAGTCATCGCGGCCCACGTCGCGAACGGTGACGGGAAGGCGCTGTCCGACGCCTTGCGCAAGCTCCGGCGCCGCGTGTTCGTTCACGCCATGGCGCGCGATCTGACCGGCCGCGCGACGCTCGCCGAGGTGTGTGCTGCGATGACGACGCTCGCCGAGGTGGCGCTGTCGGCCGCCATCGCGCTGCACGATCCCGCGCTTGCGGCGGACTTCGGCGAGCCGCGCGACGAAGCGGGCGTGTTGCAGCAGCTGACGATCGTCGGCATGGGCAAGCTCGGCGGTGGCGAGCTCAACGTGTCGTCGGACATCGACATTCTCTTCGTCTATCCGGAAGACGGCGAGACGGACGGGCGCCGCACCCTCGGCAACCGCGAATTCTTCGAGCGCCTCGCGCGTCGCGTCATCGGCGCACTGCACGAGATCACGCCGGAAGGATTCGTGTTCCGCGTCGACACGAGGCTTCGGCCTTACGGCGAAAGCGGACCGCTCGCCGTGCCGTACTCGGCGCTCGAGCAGTACCTCATCACGCAGGGCCGCGCGTGGGAGCGCTATGCGTGGCTCAAGGCGCGGGCGCTGACCGGAGAGCGTCACGAGGAGCTGTACTCGCTCGTGACGCCGTTCGTCTTTCGCAAGTACCTCGACTACGACGCCTACGACGGATTGCGCGACATCCATCGCCAGATCGCGGAGCAAGGCCGCCGCAACGATTATGCGCACGACGTGAAGCTCGGGCCGGGGGGAATTCGCGAGATCGAGTTCATCGTGCAGGCTCTGCAGCTCGTCCGCGGTGGCCGCGAGCCCGAGCTGCGCGCCCGCGGCACGCTGCCGGCGCTCGACGCGCTCGACAGGCGCAGCCTCTTGCCGGCCGAAGCGATCGCCGCCCTGCGCGACGCGTACGTCCATCTGCGGAACCTCGAACACCGGCTGCAGTATCGCGACGACCGGCAGACGCAGATGCTGCCCGCCGATGGCGCTGAACGCGAGGCGCTCGCGCGGGCGATGGGCGCCCTTTCCGTTGCCGATTTCGAGCGCACGCTCGCGCTTCATCGCGGTGCCGTTTCCGGACAGTTCGACGGTCTGTTCGGCGCTGCACCGGAGTCGCGGTCGACTGCGGCGCAGAAAACCGGCAACGAACGCAGCACGGCACCGGCGCTGGCGGCAGCATGGGGCAACGCTGTCGACAACGAGCGCGCGAGGGCCGCGCTCACGCATGCAGGTTACGCCGATGCCGCCGGCCTCCTTGCCCATCTCGCCCGCTTTCGCGCGGGACCGCGGTATCTGCAGCTGCCGGCGCTGTCGCAGCAGCGCGTCGACGCGCTCGTGCCGCAATTGCTGACCGCCGCCTGCGCCGCTGCGAACGACGGCGCCGACGCGCAGTCGGTGTTCCATCGACTGTTCGGGCTGCTCGAGGCGGTTAGCAGGCGCAGCGCCTATCTCGCGCTCCTGACGGAGCATCCGACGATGCTGCCGCGCCTCGCCCAGCTGATGGGCGCGTCGCAGTGGGCCGCGGACTACCTGACGCGACATCCGATCCTGCTCGATGAGCTGCTCGATCCGCGCGTCCTGCTCGCGGAGCCGGACTGGGATGCCTGGCGCGCGGAGCTCGCGCGCATGCAGGCCGCGGCCGACGGCGACGCGGAGCGCCAGATGGATGCGCTTCGCCATTTCCAGCACGCGCAGACGTTTCGCCTGCTCGCACAGGACCTCGCCGGCACGCTCACCGTCGAGCGGCTGGCGGACCACCTGTCGGCGCTCGCCGACCTCGTGCTCGCGACGACGCTCGCCGAGACCTGGAAGCACATCCGCCACGGCGCGGCGACCCTGCCGGAGACACCCAGGTTCGCGATCATCGGCTTCGGCAAGCTTGGGGGAAAGGAGCTGGGTTACGCGTCGGACCTCGACCTCGTCTTTCTCTACGACGACGCCGACGAGGCCGCGGTCGAGCGTTACACCCGCCTCGCGGGCCGCATCATCACCTGGGTGACGAGCGCGACGGCAGCCGGCCGCCTCTACGATACGGACCTGCGGCTGCGTCCCGACGGCGCCAAGGGCGTACTGACGTCGTCGTTCGCGGGCTTCTGCCGCTACGAACGCGAGCAGGCGTGGACGTGGGAGCACCAGGCACTGACGCGGGCGCGCTTCGTCGCGGGCGATGGGTCGATCGGCGCCAGATTCGAGGCGGAGCGCGAATCGATTCTGCGGCTCGTGCGCGAACCGGCGGCGCTCAAGCGCGACGTGGTCGACATGCGCCGGCGGATGCTCGCGGGGCATCCGAATCCGTCGGCGCTGTTCGATCTCAAGCACGATGCGGGCGGCATGGTCGACGTCGAGTTCTCGGTCCAGTACCTGATCCTCGCCCACGCGCACGAGCACGCCGCGCTGACGCGCAACGCCGGCAACATCGCGCTCCTGGGCGTCGCTGCCGACCTCGGGCTCGTTCCGGCGGCGATAGCGCACGGCGCCGCAGCCGCCTATCGCGAGTACCGGCGGCTGCAGCACAAGATTCGCCTCACCGGGGCGCCGCATGCGCGCGTCAACTCCGACGAGCACGCCGGGCGCCGCGCCGTCGTCGGCGCGCTTTGGCAGCACGTGTTTGGCGAGCCCTGGCGGGAGTCGCAACCGGGACTGCTAAAATAAGCGTTTTGTCCCGAGGGGATGCTGCGATGTCGATGGCGGACCGCGATGGCTGGATCTGGTACGACGGCAAGATGGTGCCGTGGCGCGATGCCACGACGCACGTGCTGACGCACACGCTGCACTACGGACTCGGCGTATTCGAAGGCGTCCGCGCGTACAAGACCGTGGACGGACCGGCCATCTTCCGCCTCGGCGATCACACGGATCGACTGTTCCGCTCGGCGCAGATCTTCGGGATGAAGATCCCGTATTCGAAGGAAGACATCGTCGCCGCTCAGCTCGCGTGCGTGCGCGACAACAAGCTCGAGTCCTGCTACCTGCGCCCGATCGTTTTCTACGGCTCCGACGCCATGGGTGTCGCCGCCAAGTCGAATCCCGTCCGCGTCGCGATCGCCGTCTGGCCCTGGGGGGCCTACCTCGGCGCCGAAGCGCTCGAAAGCGGCATTCGCGTGAAAACGTCGTCGTTCACGCACCACCACCCGAACATCACGATGTGCAACGCGAAGGCCGTCTGCAACTACTCGGTGTCGATCCTCGCCAACCAGGAGGCGACGCACGACGGCTACGAAGAGGCGATGCTCCTGGACCCGCAGGGCTACGTGTGCCAGGGCTCGGGCGAGAACGTCTTCATGGTGCGCGACGGCAAGCTCCATACGCCGGATCTTTCGGGCGGCGCGCTCAACGGCATTACGCGCGATACGATCATCGCGTTCGCGAACGAGCTCGGGATTCCCGTGCTCGAGCGCCGGATCACGCGGGACGAGTTCTACATTGCGGATGAAGCTTTCTTCACCGGCACGGCCGCGGAAGTGACGCCGATTCGCGAGTACGACCACCGCCCGATCGGAGAAGGCCGGCGCGGCCCCGTCACGACACGCCTGCAGGCACTCTTTTTCGACACGGTCAACGGCCGCAATCCGTCGAAGAAGGCGTGGCTCACGAAAGTCTGACCATGGCCGAGACCCGCGAGCAGGCGCCCATCGAGGTGACGGCAAAGGACCTTCCGGTCTTCTGCCCGAACCCGCGAATGCCGCTGTGGTCGAGCCATCCGCGAGTGTTCCTCGACATCGCCGACGAAGGCGAATCGCTGTGCCCGTACTGCGGAACGCGCTACCGGTTGATTGGCGGCCCCCTGAGGGGCGGCGGCCACTGAACGTGGGTGCGCGCGATCGGCGACCCGCGGTGGATGCTGCATGGGGCGCCGGTTCGTCGACAGCGCGCGGAGCGGTCCTGATCGTCGCGCCGTCATGGGTCGGGGATGCGATTCTCTCCGAGCCGCTGATCGCCCGTCTCGCCACGGCAGGCGGCGGAGATGAGGGACATCCCGCAATCGACGTGCTTGCGCCCGCCTGGTGTGCTCCCGTCTACGCGCGGATGCGCGGCATCCGCCGCATCTTCGACTCGATGCTGCGCCATGGGGAGGTTGCCCTCGGCCGGCGGCGCGAGCTCGCTCGAACGCTTGCAGGCGAGTCCTACTCGCGGGCGATCATCCTGCCCAATTCGTGGAAGTCGGCGCTGGCCCCGTGGCTCGCCGGCATACCGCTGCGCACCGGCTACACGGGCGAAGCCCGCTTCGGCATCATCAACGATCGCCGCGCGCTCGATCGCGATGCAATGCCGCGACTCGTCGATCGCTATGCGGCACTCGCGCTGCCCGCCACGACGGCGCCGGCGGCAAGCGCACCGGTGCTGATTCCCGACTCGGCGAATCGCGACGCCGCGGTCGAAAGCCTCGGCCTTGCCGTCCACCGCGGCATTGCGATCCTGTGTCCGGGCGCCGAGTTCGGACCGGCGAAGCGCTGGCCCGCAGAGCATTTTGCGCAGCTCGCGCGAAGATTTCTCGCCGACGGACTCGACGTCTGGATGCTGGGCTCCCCGAACGACGAGCCGGCTGCCGCGGCGGTGCTCGACGCGGTTGGCGACGAGCGCGATTCGATTCGCGATTTGTCGGGTCGCACCGACCTCGGCACAGCCATCGATCTGCTGTCGCTCGCGAGCGTGGTCGTGAGCAACGACTCCGGCCTCATGCACGCGGCCGCCGCGGTCCGTGCGCCGCTCGTCGCGCTGTTCGGCTCGTCCTCGCCGGGCTACACGCCGCCGATCTCCGATACGGCGCGCATCGCTCGCATCGACATCGCCTGCAGTCCTTGCTTCAGGCGCGAATGTCCGCTCGGACACTTCCGGTGCATGCGCGAGCTCGCGCCCGACTCAGTGTATGATCTGGCCCGCTCGTCGCTCCCCTCTCGCCGCAACGCCCCGAGCCCGCGACGGGATCCCTGACGATCGCCGTTCCGACCCATGGCCAAAGTCCGCACGCCGCCGATCTACACGACGCCGACCGATGCCGCGCTCGCCTTCTACCAGGCGTTCGAGGCGAAGGATGTGGATGCGATGATGACGACGTGGGCGGAGGACGAGGAGATCGTCTGCGTTCACCCCGGAGGCACGCGGCTCGTCGGCTACGATGCCGTGCGCCAGGGCTGGGAGCAGCTCTTTGCGGGGGATGCGCGGCTCACGTTTCGCCTCGACCAGGTGGTGACGATCGAGACGGTGGGCCTCGCGATGCAAAGCGCCGTCGAGCACGTCGCGCTCGGGTCGGACGGCACGCCGCGCGGCGCTGCGATATGCACGAACGTCTTCATGCGCACGCCGTCGGGATGGCGAATGGTGATGCATCACGCGTCACCCGCGCCCATCGCCGCGTCGGACGCGCCGTCGGGTCCGCTGCACTGACGGGCGCGTTCTTGCGGCTTGCGGACAGAACGTTCCGCGGCGCTCGCATCGCTGGTGCCGTGCGGTGACAATCGCCGGCGACAGCGGCACGGCGAATGACCGTCATTGCGTGCGAAACGAGGCTCGTATTCGTGGCAGCGGCAGCACGCAACAGAACGTCACCATGAAGACCAGGTTCGGCCAGAAATTGTAGCGGGCGTCGGCGGCCGGCATCACGAAGAACGATCCCGCCATGTACGCCACGGCGCCGGCCATGGGCAGGAGCGCCTTCGTGCGGCGTCCGCGATACGGCTCGTGGCGCGCCGCGACCAGCGCGAAGACCGCGAGGAACGCATAGAGGTAGCCGCGGGCGAAGACGCTCGACTCGTGCTGCACGATGTACGCGAGGGTGCGTGCCGTCCGGTCGGTTGGAACCACGTCCGTCAGCGCTTCGCCCGGAAACACGTCCGGATTCACGAGATAGAACACGGGGCCGCTGTTGGCGCCGATTGCATGGAGGAACACGCGCACGCGGTGCTCCAGATAGCACCAGGGGTGCGCGATCCTTGCCGTGGCCGCCGACGCCTCGACCTCGTGCCCGTGGGCCTCGACCACGGCCTCGTTCAGCAAAGGCGGCGGTCCGAGCGAGAGCTGAACATGCTCCGGACGATAGACTTTGCGCAGGCGTTCGAGCGTCATGTCTCCGGAGTGGATGGCCGGCGGCAGAAGGCTCGTCTTCGCGCAGACCGAGATGCCGAGAAGATCGTGGAGCTGCACGCCGGCGTTGCCCGTCGGCAGCGCGACGCGCTTGAGATCGGGGAGACGCCAAAGCGAGATCATCGCGACGAGACCGACGGTCATCGCGAGCAGGCCGACGAAAACGCCGCCGCTTGCCAGCAACCGCTGCCGATCTAGCGGCGAAGCGATGCGCGCAGTGCCCGGACGCGGCGCGCACAGCGTCGAAGCGATGCGCTCGGTGCCCGCACGCGGCGCGCACAGCGTCCATGCGAGCGCCGCGAGGGCCGGCGCCGCGGCCGCGACGCCGTTCAGTCGAAACGTCGAGGCGAAAACGAGCGACAGGACCGCCGCCGCGATGACGGCCGGGCGCCTGTCGTCGATGGCCTTCAACGTGATCGCGTACCCGATCGCCATCAGCCCGCCGAACGGGACGTCCTTCCACACGACGAGCATCGGGCCAAGCGTGAGGGGTGCATAGACCAGCAGCAGCATGGCGAGAAGGATGCGCAGCTCCCGGGCACCGATGGCGCGACCCAGCGCCGCGACGCCGCCGAAGGCGAGCGCGTTGCCGAGGGCGAACATTCCGCCTTGCCCCGGAATGATTCGCTCGCACAGCCACCAGAGATAGCTCACCATCGGCGGATAGCTGCCGGCCTCGATGCCCGTGCGCGCCTGCCGCAGCGCGTACATGCTGTCGAACGACATGAATCCCGGCCACGAGATCCGGCACACGAGCCAGGTGAAGATGGCCGCGAGCACCGCCAGGCGCAGCGTCGCGGGAAAGCGGCTCGCGCCCGCAGCGAGCGAGCGCCGCGCGAGAGCGACGGCGCTAAGCCGTCCCACCGACGGTCAAGCCGTCGATCTTGAGCGTGGGCTGGCCGACGCCGACCGGAACGCTCTGCCCGTCCTTGCCGCAGATGCCGACGCCGCTGTCGAGCTCGAAGTCGGTGCCGACCATCGAGACGCGAGTCAGCGCATCCGGACCGTTGCCGATCAGCGTAGCGCCCTTGACGGGATACGTGAGCTTGCCCTGCTCGATCTTCCACGCCTCGGCGGCGGAAAACACGAACTTGCCGCTGGTGATGTCGACCTGGCCGCCGCCGAAGTTCGCGGCATAGAGTCCGTCGCTCACGGAAGCGATGATTTCCGCCGGATCGTGCGGGCCGGCGAGCATGATCGTGTTCGTCATCCTCGGCATCGGCATGTGGGCGAACGATTCGCGGCGGCCGTTGCCCGTAGGGCCGACGCCCATCAGGCGCGCGTTCAGCCGATCCTGCATGTAGCAACGAAGGATGCCGTCCTCGATGAGCACGGTGCGCTGCGTCGCGTTGCCTTCATCGTCGATGTTGAGCGAGCCCCGTCGGCGGTCGATCGTGCCGTCGTCGATGACGGTGATCCCGGGCGCCGCGACGCGCTGGCCGACGCGGCCCGAAAACGCGCTCGTCTCCTTGCGGTTGAAGTCGCCTTCCAGGCCGTGGCCAATTGCCTCGTGCAAGAGAATACCCGGCCAACCGTGTCCGAGCACGACAGTCATGGTCCCTGCGGGCGCGGGGCGCGCGCCCAGGTTGAGCAGGGCCTGGCCTACCGCCCGCTCGACGTAATCTTCGAGGATCGCATCGGTGAAGTACGAATAATCGAACCGGCCGCCGCCGCCGGAGTGGCCCTGCTCGCGCCGGCCGCCCTCCTCCGCGATCACCGTCAGCGACACGCGGACGAGCGGTCGCACGTCGGCCGCGACGATGCCGTCGCTTCGCGCGATGAGCACGGCCTCGTATTCGCCCGCGAGCGATGCCATCACCTGGGACACGCGCGCGTCGCGTTTGCGCGCCATCCGCTCGAGGCGTTCGAGCAGCGCCACCTTGGCCTCCTCCGGGAGCGATGCCACAGGATCGGCCGGAGCATAGAGCGAATGCGCGGAACCGATTCGATGAAGCCCCGCGACGGCGGATTGGCCCTGGCGGCCAATGGCGCGCACCGCTGCTGCCGCTTCGTCGAGCGCCGCAAGCGAAATGTCGTCCGAATAAGCGAAGGCCTGTTTCTCGCCGTGAACCGCGCGAATGCCGACGCCGCGATCGATCGAGAACGACCCGGCCTTGACGATGCCTTCCTCGAGGCTCCAGCTCTCCATCCGCGAGTACTGGAAATAGAGGTCTGCGAAGTCGACGTCGTGCGCGTGGATGGACGCGAGAACACCCGAGAGGGCGCGATCGTCGAGGCTCGCGGGCTCGAGCAGAAGGTGGCGGGCGTCGGCGAGCAATGCGCCGCTTACGGGAGGAACGGAAAGGTCGGTCAAGGAAGTCCTTTCGCGGGCCGGATCAAGGTCGGTGGGCACCGCAAGTGACTCAAATGACGCGCGATTGCGCGGATTCAAGCGGGATTGGGGGACAGCCGCTATTGTCCGGCTTTCAGGCGGCCCGCGGCAAGGGCGGCGAGCGTCCTTTATTCCCTACCGCCAGGTCGGGTTCCACTTGCTCGTGCGTCTGCTGCGAAGCGATGCCGTCCTCCCGTCGCTTCAGACCGGTATCACGCAACGCGCTTCCCGAGGTATGTCGCCGACACGCGCGCGTTCGCCGCCAGATCGGCGCTCGGGCCTTCCAGCGCAAGCTCGCCGGTCTCGAGCACGTAGCCGTAATCGGAGACCTGCAGCGCGGCGCGCGCGTTCTGCTCGACGAGCAGGATCGCGACGCCGCTTGCGCGCAATGCGCCGACGATGCTGAAGATCTCGCGCACCATGAGCGGCGCAAGGCCGAGCGACGGCTCGTCGAGCATCAGCAGCCTCGGTTTGCCCATCAGCGCGCGGCCCATCGCGAGCATCTGTCGTTCGCCTCCCGACAGCGTTCCTGCGAGCTGGGCCCGGCGTTCGCCGAGCCGCGGAAAGCGTGCATAGATCTCGTCGAGGGTGGACCGCCAGCCGCGCTCGCCGCTGCGTGCGCGCTGGAATCCGCCAAGTTCCAGATTGTCGGCAACGCTCATCGCCGAGAAGAGCTCGCGGCGCTCAGGCACCAGGATCAGCCCGCGCGCCACACGCTGCTCCACGGTCATGCCGCCGGCCCGCGATCCCAGGTAAGTGAGCTCACCCTTCGCGGGAAGCAGTCCCATCAGCGCCGCGAGAAGTGTCGTCTTGCCGGCGCCGTTGGGTCCGATCACCGACACGATCGTCCCAGCGTCGACCCTGAGCGAGATGCCGCGCACCGCCTCGACCTTGCCATACGCGACGTGGACGTCGCGAACCGCGAGCAGCGTTTCGCTGCCTCTGCCGCTCATCACGCGACCCCGCCGAGATAGGCTTCGAGGACGGCGGGATTGCTCTGGATTTCCGTCGGCAGGCCCTCGGCGAGCTTCTGTCCGAACTCCATGACCACCAGGCGGTCGGTCAGGCCCATCACGAAGTCCATGTCGTGCTCGACCAAAAGCACGGTCATGCCCTCGGCCTTGAGCTGGCGCAACAGCGACGCGAGTTCCTGCTTTTCGAGATACCGCAGTCCTGCCGCGGGCTCGTCCAGCAGCAGCAGCGCCGGATCGGCGGCGAGCGCGCGGGCGATCTCGACGATTCGCTGCTTGCCGAGCGGCAGGCTGCCCGCCGCATCGTGAAGGTGCGGTGCGAGCCCGACGCGCCCGATCGCGCGCGCGGCTTCCGCTTTCGTACGCGCTTCCTCCGCTCGGTCGAGCGCAAACGCCGCAGCGACGACGCCCGCGCTGCCGCGAAGGTAAGCGCCGAGCGCCACGTTGTCGAGAACGCTCATCGCCGGGACGAGCTTCACGTGCTGGAAAGTCCGTCCGACGCCGCGCCGTGCGATCTCGAACGGCAGCGACCCGGCGATCGATTCACCGTCGTAGACGATGTCCCCCGACGTGGGCTCGAGCGCGCCGGAAATCAGGTTGAACATCGTGCTCTTGCCGGCGCCGTTGGGGCCGATGAGGCCGAGAATCTCGCCGCGCTGGATCGCGAACGAGAGTTTGTTGACGGCGACGAGACCGCCGAACGCCTTGTGCGCCGCGCGCACATCGAGCAGCGTGCCCGTGGTGGCCGCGGGTTGGGCACGCGACGGCAGCGGTGGCGCGTCGGCCAGCGGCGGCGGCTTGGCCGGCGGAACGAGCCGCGCGATCCACGGCCAGACCCCATCGCGTGCGCGCTGCAGGAGCACGACCATCAGAATGCCGAACACCACGATCTCGAAGTTTCCGCTCTTGCCGAGAATGAGCGGGAGGTAGTCCTGCAGCAACTGCTTCGCGAGCGTGATCAGCGTCGCACCGACGACGGCGCCCCATACGCTGCCGGCGCCGCCGACGACCGCCATGAAGAGGTATTCGATGCCCTGGTTGATGCCGAACGGCGTGGGATTCACAAAACGCTGCAGGTGCGCGTAGAGCCATCCCGAAATGGCGGCCAGCAGCGCCGCATACACGAACACCACGATCTTGAGCCGCGCGGCATCGACGCCGAACGCCTCTGCCATTTCCAGGTGGCCGCGCAGCGCGCGCACCGCCCGCCCCGGCCGTGAATCGAGAAGGTTGCGTGTCGCCCACAGGGCCGCCAGCGCGATGCCCCAGATCAGAAAGTAGAAGTAGCGCTCGTTCCGCAGCTCGAGGCCGAACAGATTGAGCGCGGGGATGCCGGACAATCCCGTGTGGCCGCCCAGGATCTCGACGTTGCCGAACAGGAAGTAGAGACTGATGCCCCACGCGATGGTCGCGAGCGGCAGGTAATGCCCTTTCATCCGCAGCGTGATGAAGCCGAGGCACAGCGCGAGCGCCAGCGTCAGCAGCAGTCCTGCGCCAAGCGAGAGCCACGGCGACACCGCGTATTGCACCGACAGCACGGCCGTCGTGTAGGCGCCCAGGCCCACGAACGCCGCCTGCCCGAACGACGTCTGGCCCGCGACGCCGGTCAGCAGCACGAGGCCAAGCGCGACGATGCTGTACAAGCCCACGTAGTTGCCGAGCGTCACCCAGAACTGCGGCGCAAGGAGGGGAATGCCGACCAGGACGGCGACGAAGGCGGCGAAGGCGATCCGGCTCCCGCTCATTCGCGGCCTCGATGCGCGGTTTCAACCATCTTCTTCTTCATGGTGATGCGTCGTGAGGCTCCGCCACAGCAGCACCGGAATGATCAGGGTGAACACGATCACCTCCTTGAACGCGCTGGCCCAGTACGATGCGAACGCCTCCAGCAGGCCGACGAGCAGCGCGCCGGCCGCGGCCGCCGGATAGCTCACGAGTCCGCCGATGATGGCTCCGACGAATCCCTTGAGGCTCACGAGAAAGCCGGAGTCGTAATACACCGTCGTGAACGGCCCGATCAGCACGCCGGCGAATCCGCACAGCAGCACGGCCAGCGCGAACGTAAGCGATCCCGCGAGATTGGGCGCGATTCCGACGAGTCGCGCACCGACGCGATTCAACGCCGTCGCGCGCAATGCCTTGCCGTACAGCGTACGGCCGAAAAAGAAGTAGAAGGCGGCGATCAGCGCGAGGCTCGTGACGACGACGAGCAGGCTTTGGACGCTGACGGTGACCCCCGACAAGTCGAACGACGCGGAAGAGAACGCGGGCGTGCGCGAGCCTTCGGCGCCGAAAAACCAAAGCCCGAGACCGGTCAGCGCGAAATGCACGGCAACCGAGACGATGAGCAGCACGAGCACGCTCGCTTCGGCGAGCGGCTGGTAGGCAATCCGGTAGAGCAGCGGACCGAGCGGCGTGACGAGAGCGAGCGTGACGAGAATCTGCGCCCAGAACGGAAGATCCGGCGTTGCGAGCCGCCAAGCGATGGCTGCCAGCGCGAGCGGAACACCCGTCCACAACGCAACGCGCCGCGGTATCCGTCGCGCTTCACCGCGGGTGATGCACGCGACGATCTCCATCGCGCCGGCGATCGCGGCCATGCCGACCAGAAGGCCGATCGTCGGCGGCGGCTTGCCGAGCTGCAGGCCCGCGAGGGTGAGCGTGCCATACGCCACGAACTCCCCGGAGGGCACGAAGATCACGCGCGTGACCGCGAACACGAGCACCAGCGCAAGCGCGAGCAGCGCGTAGACGGCGCCATTGGTGACGCCGTCCTGCGTCAGCAGCACGAAAATCGGGAGATCCATCGCTTTGGAGAGTCCGTCACGAGCGACGCAACGCGAACGGGAAATGAAAAGGCCGGCCGCGAGATGCCCGCCGCCGGCCAATCCGTCAACGCAGGATCACTTCGCGAGGACCCACTTGCCGTTGTCGATCCTGATCATCGTGCGCGCGCGGTTGTCGAGGCCGTTGTGCTCGCTGGGCGTCATCGTGAACACGCCGTGCGTCGCCACCAGCTCCTTCGTGTTCTCGAGCGCATCGCGCAGCGCCACCCGGAACTCCTTCGTGCCCGGCTTCGCCTTCTTGAGCGCCTCGGGAATCGCCGCCGACAACAGGAGATACGAGTCCCACGCATGGCCGCCGAACGTCGAGCGCGAATCCTTGCCGTACTTCGCCTCGTACTTGCCGATGTAGTCGGCGGACGACTTCTTCACCGGGTTCGAATCCGGCAACTGCTCGAACACCAGCATCGGCCCGATCGGCAGGATGGTGCCATTGCCGTCCTTCCCTACCACGCGCAGGAAATCGGGGTTGGCAACGCCGTGCGTCTGGTAGATCTTGCCCTTGTAGTTCCGGGCGACGAGCTCCTTCTGCGGCGTTGCTCCCGGCGTGCCCGCGGCCGCGATCAGGATCGCGTCGGGATTGGCGGCAACCAGCTTCAGCACCTGGCCCGTGACCGACGCGTCGGTCCGGTTGTACTTCTCCTCTCCGACGATCTTGATGCCGGCGGTTTGCGCCGACCGGCGCATCTCGGCGAGCCAACCGTCGCCGTAGCCGTCGGCGAAGCCGATGTAGCCCATCGTCTTCACCCCGTTCGCCTTCATGTGAATGGCGATCGCGTCCGCCATCAGCGAGTCGCTCTGCGGCGTCTTGAACACCCACTTCGTCTTGGGATTGGCCGGATCGACGATCCGCGCCGACGCCGCCATCGAGATCATCGGCGTCTCCGCGTCGGCGACGACATCGATCATCGCGAGCGAGTTGGGCGTGATGGTCGAGCCGACCACGACGTCGACCTTGTCCTCCGAGATGAGCTTCTTCGTGTTGGTCACGGCCTTGGTCGTATCCGAGCCGTCGTCGAGCACGATCCAGTTGACCTTCTGCCCGCCGATCGTGGTCGGCAACAGCTCGAACGTGTTCTTCTCAGGGATGCCGAGCGAGGCCGCCGGGCCCGTCGCCGACAGCGTGACGCCCACGTTGATCTGCCCATGGGCCGTCAGTGCGAGGCCGGAGGCGGCGACGGCGAAGAACAGCTTCGTCAGGAGGGAACGCTGGTGCATGTCGATTCTCCGGAACCTCGTTCAAGAAAAAAATGCGCGCTGGCTTACCGCTTCAACCCGTCGCGGATTTCGCGCAGCAGCATCACTTCCTCGGGCGGCGCGGCCGGCGGTGGGGGCGGCTCCTTGCGTTTGAGCCGGTTGATCGCGCGCACCATCATGAAGATGATGAAGGCGAGGATGATGAAATTGATCGCGACCGTAATGAAGTTGCCGTAGGCGAAGATCGGCACGCCGGCTTTCGTCAGCGCCTCGTACGTCATCGGCCCCGAGTACCCGGCGGGCGGTTGTCGCAGCATGATGAACCACTGCGAGAAGTCGAGGCCGCCGAAGATGGCGCCGACGACCGGCATGATCAGGTCCTTGACCAGCGAATCGACGATCTTCCCGAAAGCGCCGCCGATGATCACGCCGACGGCGAGGTCGATCACGCTGCCCTTTACCGCAAACTCCCGGAACTCGCTCATCATCGACATGATGTTCTCCCCCGCATGAACCGGCGATCGAAACCGCCGGTGCACTGATGTTTTTCGTTCGCCCGCCGTCGCCTGCGACGAGCCCGGCGCTAGATCGCGGCTTCGCCGCTTTCGCCGGTGCGGATCCGGACGACCTGCTCCACCGCGGTCACGAAGATCTTGCCGTCGCCGATCTTGCCGGTGCGCGCCGCCTTGACGATCGCCTCGATGGCGCGCTCGACGTCGCCGTCGGCAACGATGAGCTCGACCTTGATCTTGGGCAGGAAGTCGACGACGTACTCGGCGCCGCGATAAAGCTCGGTGTGGCCCTTTTGCCGGCCGAAGCCCTTCACTTCCGAAACCGTGAGGCCGGTCACTCCCATCTCCGACAACGCTTCGCGCACCTCGTCCAGCTTGAACGGTTTGACGATGGCTTCGACTTTTTTCATGGGGACCGAATCCTGAAAGACCGCGCGGCGACCGCAGTAGCTTACACGGACTTCGACCCGAGCGCCGGATCTTCCCACTCGTGCCATGCCGAGGTGATCGGGTAGCGCCAATCCCGACCGAATCCGCGTGGTGTGATGCGGATGCCCACCGCTGCCTGCCGCCGCTTGTACTCGTTGATCTTGATGAGGCGGACCACGCGCCGCACATGCTCCGGCTCGAATCCCAGCGCAACGATCTCGGCGGGACTTTTGTCCTGCTCGACGTAGGCTTCGAGGATGCCGTCCAGCGCGTCGTAGGGCGGCAACGAGTCCTGGTCGACCTGATCGGGACGAAGCTCCGCCGACGGCGCGCGCGTGATGAT
>Ga0068864_100000841_pt1 | contig 25890 bp, 23 predicted proteins | sample KBSSwiS72_FD_66586 | JGI IMG/M metagenome (GOLD analysis project Ga0068864, IMG submission 66586) | Switchgrass rhizosphere microbial communities from Kellogg Biological Station, Michigan, USA - KBS Switchgrass S7-2 | ecosystem: Host-associated > Plants > Roots > Rhizosphere > Soil ...
AGCGGAAGGCGCCGCGGGCGCCGCGAAGAGCGCGCCCGCCGCATCGGAGCCTGCCGCAAAGGCCGCGACGTCCGCGCCTGCCTCCGCACCATCGGGCGCAAAGGCTGCCGCACCGGCGGCGGTCGGGGCTGGACCGATCCCGGGCGCTGCGACTTACAGCGGCAAAGCCGACGTCGAATGCCGCATGCTCGTACTGGGCGCCGGTCCCGGTGGCTACAGCGCGGCATTCCGCGCTGCCGACCTCGGGATGAAAACGGTTCTGGTCGAGCGCTACAGCACGCTCGGCGGCGTGTGCCTCAATGTCGGCTGCATTCCGTCGAAGGCGCTGCTGCACATCGCCGCCGTCATGGACGAGACGAAGACCCTCGCCGAGCACGGGATCGCGTTCGGCGCGCCGAAGATCGATCTCGACGCGCTGCGCGGCTGGAAGAACAAGGTCGTGGCCAAGCTGACCGGCGGACTTGCCGGCATAGCCAAGGCGCGCAAGGTCGAGGTCGTTCGCGGCGTCGGCACCTTCCTCGATCCGCATCACGTCGAGGTCGAGTTGACCGAGGGCCCGGGGCAGGCGAAGACGGGCAAGAAAACGGTTGTGCGCTTCGAGCAGGCGATCATCGCCGCCGGCTCGCAATCGGTATGGCTGCCGTTCATTCCCGACGATCCACGCGTCTTCGACTCGACCGGCGCTTTGGATCTCGCGAAAGTTCCGAAGCGGCTGCTCGTGGTCGGGGGCGGCATCATCGGGCTCGAGATGGGAACGGTGTACTCGTCCCTCGGCTCACGCCTCGACGTCGTCGAAATGCTCGACGGGCTCATGGCCGGCGCGGATCGCGATCTCGTCAAAGTGTGGGAGAAGGTGAACAAGCCGCGCTTCGACCGCGTCATGCTCGGCACGAAGACCACCGGCGTCGAGGCCAAGGCGGACGCCCTGTACGTCACGTTCGAGGGCGCGAACGCGCCGAAAGAGCCGCAGCCCTACGACGCGTTGCTGCTCTCCGTCGGCCGCACTCCCAACGGCAAGAAGATTGCGGCCGAGAAAGCCGGCGTCGCCGTTTCCGACCGCGGCTTCATCTCCGTCGACAACCAGATGCGCACCAACGTCGCGCATATCTACGCGATCGGCGACCTCGTCGGACAACCCATGCTCGCGCACAAGGCGGTGCATGAGGGACACGTCGCCGCCGAAGCCGCTGCCGGCCAAAAATCGTATTTCGATGCGCGCGTCATTCCGTCGGTTGCCTACACGGATCCGGAGATTGCGTGGGTCGGCATCACCGAGGAGGAGGCAAAGGCCAAGGGCGTCAAGGTAAGCAAGGGACTTTTCCCCTGGGCCGCTTCGGGACGCGCTATCGCCAACGGACGCGACGAGGGATTCACGAAGCTCCTGTTCGACGACGCGACGCATCGCATCGTGGGGGGCGGCATTGTCGGCACGCATGCCGGCGATCTGATCAGCGAGATCGCCCTCGCGATCGAGATGGGCGCTGACGCCGTCGACATCGGGCGCACGATCCATCCGCACCCGACCCTATCCGAGTCGGTCGGGCTCGCGGCCGAAGCGTTCGAGGGCGTCTGCACCGACCTTCCGCCGCCGCGAAAAAAGTGACTGCTCGCCGGTCCTTCGGGGAACCGGATCGCCAAATAACCGACCGTCGGAATCCACCGGCCCCACGGGAAGGAAACACGAAGCTCGAAGCTGTTGCATCGACGCCTCACGGGCGCGTGTGCCGCATCTGGCCGGTGGCGCCGGGTTGCGCGCCGTAGTACGACCCAGCACTGTGTGCAGGACAATCCGCGCACCACAACAATTTGGCGCAAATGTTTTCCGGCAACCTGGTCGGTGACGCTCCCGATCGGGCCGGCGGCCGCATGTACTTGCGCTCGGTACCGATTGGTATTCCAATTCCGTGATGTACCCAAAAACGACGCGGACGATCGGTCCGACGGTTGCAGTGGCCGCGATCGCCGCGGTGTTCATCGCGGGATGCAGCAAGCAGCCGGATGCGCTCGTCGCTTCGGCAAAGGAATATCTCGCCAAGAACGACCGCCCCACGGCGATCATCGAGCTCAGAAGTGCATTGCAGAAGAATCCGAACCTGGCCGAACCGCGGTTCCTGCTGGGCACAGCGCTTATCGACAGCGGGGACCCTGTCGCGGCCGAAAAGGAGTTGCGCAAAGCGCTCGAGCTTGGATATTCATACGACCCGATCGCGCCGTTGCTGGCGCGCCTGCTGGTGTCGCGGGGTGACAACAAAAAGGCGGTCGAAGAGTTCGCGACGGCCGGACTCCTGAGACCGGAGGCAAGGGCCGAGTTGCAGTCGGTCCTCGGTCAGGCTTACCTCGGCTTGCGCGACATCAGCGCGGCGCACGAGCGCTTCGCTTACGCTTTGGCGCAGAAGCCCGATTACCCGCCGGCACTCGTAGGCTTGGCCCGCGTGACGGCCATCGAGGGGAATCTGCCAAATGCCCTGGCGATGGTCGAGACTGCCCTGGAGAAGGCGCCCGCCCTGCCCGACGCATGGCAGCTCAAAGGCGATGTCCTGTCCGCGCAGGGGCAGACCGAGTTTGCCAATGTCAGCTATCGAAAGGTGCTGCAGATCAAGCCGGATTACCTGCCGGCGCACTCCGCGCTCGTGCTGCTCTTCATGCAGCAGGGCAAGTTTGCGGCCGCCGCCAGCGAACTGGAGGGGCTGCAGAAGATTGCGCCAAAACACCCGCAAACCCTGTATTTGCAAGCGCTTCTCGCGTTCCAGCAAAAGGATCTCGTCGCCGCACGGGACGCGATCCAGAAGGAACTCGCACGCGTACCGGACGACGTTGCCGGCTCGATCCTCGCGGCCCGCATCAACAATCAGCTGGGCTCGTACGCGCAGGCCGAAACCGCGCTTCTCAAGGTGCTGCAACGGTTCCCGAAGCAGCCCGCTGCGCGCATGACACTGGCCGACACCTATGTCCGCATGGGTCAGTTCACCAAGGCGGTCGCGGCCATACGGCCCTTGCTGGAGGACGACGACGCCGGTTCCGACGTGCTGGCGTTAGCGGGGGAGTTGTATGCCCGAAACGGCGAAAGCGCCAAGGCTGCGCGCAATTTCGAAAAAGCGGCGGCGCTCGATCCCAACAGCGTCGGCAAGCGCACGGCGGTAGCCCTGTCCCATCTGGCGATGGGCGACGAAGAACGCGGAATCGGCGAATTGGAGGCCGTCGCCGCGGCCGATACCGGCATTCGCGCGAATCTCGCTCTCATCACGACGCTGGCACAGAAGAAGAAATTCGACGCGGCGTTGAGCGCGATCGCCGCGCTCGAAAAGAAGCAGCCCAACAGTGCATTCACGCACACGCTCCGCGGGGAGGTTCTGGTCGGCAAAAGCGATTTTGCCGGGGCGCGCGCGAGTTTCGAGCGCGCGTTGTCCATCGACCCAACCAATTTCCCGGCAAGCGTCCACCTTGCGCGACTCGACCTTGCCGCTGGAAATCAGGACCAGGCGAAAAATCGCTTCGACGCACTTCTGGCAAGGGACCCGAGCAATGTGAACGCGATGCTCGCGCTTGCCGCGTTGCGCGCGAAGACGGGGGGGACGCCCGAGGAGGTCGCCTCCTTGATAGCGAAAGCCGTCGCAGCCGCGCCGACCGATCCGGAGCCGCGGCTCGCCATGATTGCGCATTACTTGACGGCAGGCGAGCCGACGAAGGCCGTGACTGCGGCCCAGGATGCAGTTGCGGCTTTCCCCGGCCGCCCGGAGTTCATGGACACGCTGGCGCGGGTGCAGCAAGTAGCGGGCAATCCCCATGGCGCAATCGCGACGTATCTACGGCTGTCGCAACTGTTGCCCGAATCGCCGATGCCGTTCATCCGCATCGCGGACCTGCAGGTGCTGGCGAAGGACAACAACGGCGCCCGGGAAAACTTGCAAAAGGCCCTGGGCCTTTCACCGGATCTGTACGAAGCGCAGCGCAGGCTGGTCGCGCTGGAGCTGGATTCCGACGCCGCGCCGGCCGCCATCGCCATCGCGCGCAACGTGCAGAAGCGGCAACCGAAGGAATCGGCCGGGTACATCCTGGAGGGTGACATCTACACCCGGAAAGAGGCCTGGGGCGATGCCGCAGCGAGCTATCGCAACGGATTGAAACTGATCGGCTCGTCCGATCTTGCGGTCAGGCTCACGGCGGTACTCCGCGCAGGCGGCAGCTATGCCGAAGCGGATCAGTTCGCCGCCTCCTGGCTCAAGGAGCATCCCGAGGATCGAGTGTTCAGCGGATACCGGGCGGAATCAGCGCTGGAAAGGAAGGACTACCGGGGCGCCGCGAGCCTTTACAAGGAAATGCTGCAGAAATATCCGAACGACGTCGTGGCGCTCAACAACCTGGCATCGGCTTTGCGCCAGCTGAAGGATCCCAAGGCGCTCGAGTATGCCGAAAAAGCGAACGAGCTCGCACCGGACACCGCCGCGATTCTCGACACGTTGGGCGATCTGCTGCTCGAAAAGGGAGAGCTGAAGCGAGCCGTCGAGTTGCAGCAGCGGGCGGTCGCGCTTGCGCCGGACAACACCACCCTTCGTCTCAATTATGCACGCGCGCTGATCAAGGATGGGCAGAAGGAGTCCGCCAAAAAACAGCTCCTCGTTCTCGAGAAGCTTGGCGACAAATATGCGGATCAGGAGGCGGTGGCGAAACTGAGGCAAGGACTTTGAGCAAGGCTTCGACCAACCGGGCATGAAAAACGAAAAGCGCCGACGGGCGAGTTGCATGCCGCGTCGACGCTTGTCCATCCAATCGTGCTACGCAACCGCCGATGCCTCCAAACGCTGTCGCAACAAAACCCGGTACGCCGAGTTTCGTTGCGACAAGCGCCCATCTCCCCCTTTTTTGCGCCGTGGAACGGCGCGGTGTTCAGTTCGAGTTCTGACGACGGCGGCGAAGCGCGCCCAATCCAGCGAGGCCAGCGCCGAGGAGTGCCAGCGATGTCGGTTCCGGAACCTGGAACGGCAGGCCGGGGGTAAGCACGGAGTCGGAACAGGTAATCGCCGCGCCGAGGCCCGTCTGTGTGCACGTCTCGGAGATAGAGGCGGTCTGGCCGAGGAAAGATGTGCCCGGGCTCAAATCCCCGGTCACCGAGCCGTTGAACTGTTGCGAGATGCTGCCGTTCGAATTCGCGCCGGTCGGGACGATGCTCACGTTGGTGACATTCGTGAACGTGAACGTCAGGAGGCCGGCGATCAGCGTGAATACGTCAGGCCCCACCGTCGTATTGAACGTGAGCGTGCTGAACGTCGCCGCGTTACCGGTAACGAGTCCGGCAAGCGCAAACGACGCGGGCGTCGTGGTGCCGCTGATCAGCTGTATGGGCGCCAGGGTCTTGGTCGTGGTCCCAGCCGTGATATTGCCCGTATTGACGGTGTAGCTGCCAAGACCGCTGACGCCGAACGACAGGAGCGTCGCCGCCGAAGCGCTGCTCGCAGCTGCGGAGATCGCCGCCGCGAGGGCCAACTTGGTTATCATGCCTCGAGAGTTCATGGGTATCCCCGAATTTTGTTGTTGGTGCGACTGACACGGTGCCATTGAGCAATATGCGGGCCACGTGAACATTTGTTAGCAATTACAATCACTTGAAGAGAATTGTCCAAATATGGCCCTTTCCGGCTGTAAGGTTTTTCGACAATGCGCCCAGCGGTTCGCGGAGCCAGGCGCGCCCGAGCCAGGGGGCCCCCTCCGCGATGGGCATCCTTCAGGCGCAGAAGACGCCTTGCAAGCGTCCAATCGATCGTGGTGATCACGCCCTCGGACCGTACCTCGACGAGGGACCGCTCGCCGGCGGGACGCTCCACAATGCCACCTATCGGTTGTCAGGTTTTCCGACGGGCATGCGCCATGATGCCCCGCCCGGGGGCAGGCGACACGGCCACCGGGTCGCCGACCAGGAATTGACGAACCTACGGGGATCGAGATGACGCAGGACGTACAGAAGCAGGCGGTCGCCCGCGAGGCGCTCAGGTACGTCACCGACGATGCGGTGGTGGGCGTCGGCACCGGGTCGACCGCCAACTTCTTCATCGACGAGCTCGCGAAGATCAAGCATCGGATCAAGGGTGCCGTGGCGAGCTCGGTCAAGACGGCCGAGCGGTTGCATGGGCACGGCATCTACGTCGAGGATCTCAACAGTGTGGACGACATTCCCGTCTACGTGGACGGCGCCGACGAAGTGACCGAGCGGGGCGCCATGATCAAGGGTGGCGGCGGCGCGCTGACGCGCGAAAAGATCGTGGCGGCTGTCGCGCGAAAGTTCGTCTGCATCGCCGACCAGTCGAAGCTCGTCGGCGTCCTCGGCAAGTTTCCCTTGCCCGTCGAAGTGATACCGATGGCGCGAAGCTACGTGGCGCGGCAGCTCGTGCTGCTCGGCGGCCAGCCCGCGCTGAGGATGGGATTCAGCACCGACAACGGCAACGTGATCCTCGACGTGCACGGACTCTCGATCCTGAATCCCGTTGAAACGGAAGCGAAGATCCGCGCGATCGTCGGTGTCGTAACCGTCGGACTTTTCGCGGCGCGGGGCGCTGATGTCATCCTGCTCGGCAGCGACGCCGGCGTGCGAACGATCAAGCCGCTCGGTTAGTTCCGTCGCTCGGCCCGCGTTTCCGCCTCGCTTTCCGCTGCGAGCAGGCGGGCGGCCGCGCGATAACGATCGCGCTACAATCGAGCGATGAGCAATCTGGCCGTCCCCGGTCTTGGCACTTTCGCGGACGTCGGCGCCTACATGCAGGGTGTCGGCGAGGCGGCGCGCGCCGCGGCGCGCGACGTGGCGCGCGCGAGCACCGGCGCCAAGAACTCCGCGCTGCGGGCGATGGCAAAGGCCGTTCGCGACGACGCCGCCGCCTTGATGGCCGCAAATGCCGAAGACGTCGCCGCGGCGCGAAACGACGGACACGACAGCGCATTCGTCGACCGCCTTGCGCTCGACCCGCGCGCGATCGAGTCGATCGCGGCGGGTCTTGAAGCGATCGCCGCGCTGCCGGATCCCGTCGGCGAGATGACCGACCTCAAGTACCGTCCCTCGGGCATCCAGGTGGGGTGGATGCGCGTGCCGCTCGGTGTCGTCGGCATCATCTACGAGTCGCGGCCGAACGTTACGGCGGATGCCGCCGGCCTTTGCCTCAAGGCTGGCAATGCGACGATCCTGCGCGGCGGTTCCGAGGCGATTCGCAGCAATCAGGCCATCGCCGCGTGCGTGCATCGCGGTCTGCGCGCCGCCGGCCTGCCGCAGAACGCAGTGCAGATCGTGGCGACGACCGACCGGGCCGCAGTAGGGCATCTCATCACCGACGACAGCCACGTCGACGTGATCGTGCCGCGCGGCGGCAAGGGGCTGATCGAGCGCATCGCGCGAGAAGCGAAGGTGCCCGTCATCAAGCACCTGGACGGCGTGTGCCACGTGTACATCGACGCCGATGCCGATCCCGCGATGGCGATCGCGATCGCCGACAACGCAAAGACCCAGCGGTATTCGACCTGCAACACGATGGAGACGCTGCTCGTCCACGCCGCCATCGCTTCCCGCACGTTGCCGCCACTCGCCGATGTGTATCGCGACAAGGGCGTCGAGCTGCGCGGCTGCGACCGCTCGCGGGCCATCGTTCCAGCGATGCTGAGAGCCACCGAGGACGACTGGTACGCGGAGTACCTTGCGCCGGTGCTTGCGGTTCGCATCGTCGATACGCTCGACGACGCCATCGCGCACATCGCCCGCTATGGCTCGCAGCACACCGATGCGATCGTCACGGGAAATCACGCCAACGCGATGCGCTTCCTGCGCGAGGTGGACTCGAGCTCGGTGATGATCAACGCCTCGACGCGGCTCGCGGACGGATTCGAATACGGGCTCGGGGCCGAAATCGGCATCTCGACCAACAAGCTGCATGCGCGCGGCCCGGTCGGGCTGGAAGGCCTGACCAGCCGCAAGTGGGTCGTGCTCGGCACGGGCCAACTGCGCGGCTAACAGGCCCGCGGCGATCACGCGGCGATTCGACGTCCCGTTCGAGCGTCGGCGTCAGCCTGCCGGCGCGGGGCGCAACGTTCGCCGACGCCATGCGAACCACAGAACCGCCGCCGCGATCACGCCCAGCACGGGCAGCACCGCGCGGTTCATCGCCTCCCATCCTGCAGCGGAAACCATTGCGCCGGAAGCGAGCGACGAAACGCCCATTGTCGCAAACACGATGAAGTCGTTCGTGCCCTGCACCCGCGCCTTTTCCGCGAGGGAATAGGCCTCCGTCAGCAGCGTCGTGCCGCCCGTGTACATGAAGTTCCAGCCGACGCCGAGGAGCGCGAGCGCCACGAGGAAGTGGGTGACCGTGGTCCCCTGCAGCGCCACTGTCGCGCACACCGCGACGAGGCCGACGCCGGCCAGTATCACGTTGAGCACCCCGAAGCGGCGTATCAGCGACCCGGTGAAAAAGCCGGGCGCGTACATGCCGACCACGTGCCACTCGATGACGATCGCCACGGCCCCGAATGGATGCTGGCAAATGTCCATCGCAATGGGGGTCGCCGTCATCAGCAGATTCATGAGTCCATATCCCACGGCGCCGGCGAGCACGGCGACGATGAACACCGGCTGACGAATGATCATCGAAAGCGGCCGGCCCTGCCCCGAGCGCTCCTCCAGCGTCGGGGGAGGAACGTGAACGAGCGACTGCACGACCAGTGCCACCAGCGCGTAGCAGGCGAGCGCCACGAAACCGCCGAGAAACGGAGTATCGAAGAGGCCGACCGCCCGACGTACCGATTCGGGACCGACGAATCCACCGACGACTCCCCCGGCGAGCACGAGCGAGATCGCTTTCGGCTTGTCGGCGGGTGCCGCGACCTCCGCGGCGGCGAAGCGATACTGAAGGCCGATCGCGTTGTAAACGCCGATCACGGCCGTAGCCGCGCAGTACAACACGAAGCTGTGACGACTGATCGCGAGCGCCGCCAGCGCGCATCCGCCGACGTTGATGATGGCACCCGCCATGAACCCCCTGCGTCTTCCGATCCGCGCCATCAGCAGCGACGCGGGCATCGTCGTCACCGCCGATCCCAGCACATACATCGTGACGCCGAGCGTCGCCAGCGCTTTGGTGTCGGCGAGCGTGTAGCCGACGAGCCCGTTCATGGTGATGAGCCCGGCGCCGTTCGTGAGCAGCAGCGCCTGGCAACAGGCGAGAAGAAAGATATCGCGGTACGATGTGCGCATCGACCCACTATAACAAACCGCATGCCGCCGCTCGCACGCGAGATCCTGGACTTCTGGTTCGGCCCGCCGCCCCACTCGCCGCGAGCGGAATGGTTTCGCAAGGACGCCGCGTTCGATGCGACGATCGTCGCGCGCTTCGGAGAAGCCATCGAAGCGGCGATCGCCGGCGCCCACCGCGAGTGGCGCGCCGACGCGCACGGCGCGCTCGCGCGCATCCTGCTGCTCGACCAGTTCACACGCAATGCGTTTCGCGGAACTGCGCGCGCGTTCGCCGGCGATTGCGAGGCGCTCGCGACCGCGATCGATCTCGTGGACCGGGGACTCGATCGAGCGCTCGACCGGTACGAACGCTCGTTTGTCTATCTTCCGTTCGAGCACTCGGAAGACCGTGCGATGCAGGACCGATCGATCGCGCTCTTCACCGCCCTCGCGCGCGACACGGGTGATCGCGGCACGCTCGAGTGGGCGGAGAAGCACGCAGCGATCATCCGCCGCTTCGGCCGCTATCCGCACCGGAACGCGGCGCTGGGCCGGGCATCGACGCCCGAAGAAATCGAGTTCCTGAAAGAGCCGGGTTCGCGCTTCTAGGCGCCGGTTCGCGCCAAGCGATGCAACCGGTACTCGGCGTCTTTGGCGGCACGTTCGATCCGATTCATTGCGGACATCTCGAGCTCGCGCGCGAATTGCGCGACTCGCTCGCGCTGTCGGCCGTTCGCTTCATTCCGGCAGGCGATCCGCCGCACCGGCCGGCGCCGGCGGTCTCGGGTGCACAGCGGCTTGCGATGGTCGAGCTCGCGGTTGCGAGCCATCCGGGCCTCGAGGTCGACGCGAGAGAGGTCGCGCGCGAGGGTCGCAGCTATACGGTCACCACGCTCGAAGAGTTGCTCGCCGAGGATCGCGGACGCAATCTGGCGCTGATCGTCGGCGCCGATGCGTTCCTCGGACTTCCGACGTGGCATCGCTGGCGCGACATCTTCGAGCTCGCCCATCTCGTCGTCGTCGCGCGCCCGGGCGTCACGCTCGACGGCCGGCTGTCCCCTGAGCTCGCGCTCGAATGGTCGGGGCGTCGTTGCGAAGACTACTCGGTAATTTTTGCGCAGTCTGCGGGGGCCATCATCGAGCCTCCGATCACCGCGCATGAAATTTCGGCGTCGGCGATACGGGCAAAGCTTGCTCGCCGCGATGCGAACGGCGTGGACGCGGTGCGCGGATTGCTTCCCGCTGCGGTTTTAGCCTATATTGAACGCAACCGCCTCTACCTCCCTCTCCAGGATGCGACTTAACAAGATCCAGAAGACCACCGTCTCCGCACTCGACGACATCAAGGCACGCGATGTGACGATCCTCGATGTGCGCAAGCTCACAAGCCTGTTCGACACGATGATCATCGCCACGGGCGAGTCGCCCCGGCAGGTGAAAGCGCTCGCGCGCCACGTGCGCGACAAGCTGAGCGAGATCGGGGTGCCCATCGTCGGGGTCGAAGGAGAGGAAGCGGGGGAATGGGTGCTGGTCGACGCCGGCGACATCGTCGTCCACATCATGCAGCCTGCCATGCGCGCGCATTACAACCTGGAAGAGCTCTGGGCTCCGCCCGCGGTCAAGCGCCGCGCCAAAGTTGGCGACCGCGCTGCCGCGTAAGCGCAGCGCGCGGGCGCAAACCTCGCCCGCGTTCCAACAATGAGGCTTCGTGTCGTCGCGCTCGGCCAGCGGATGCCGCCGTGGGTCGACGCGGGTTGGGACGATTACGCGCGGCGCATGCCGCCGGAATTTCCGGTCGACCTTGCAGCGCTCAAGCCCGAGCCACGCGACCGCGGCAAGAGCGTCGCGCAAATCCTCGCCGCGGAAGCGTTGCGCATTGCGACCGCATGCCGGAATGCGTCGGTCGTCGCGCTCGACGAGCGGGGCGAGCGGTGGACCACGCGAGCGCTGTCGGACAAGCTTTCACGGTGGCGCATCGAAGCCCGCGACGTGACCTTCGTCATCGGCAGCGCCGACGGCCTCGCGGAGTCGGTCAAGCGCGACGCTGCTGCCACGTTTTCGCTTTCCGCGCTAACATTGCCGCACGGGCTCGTCCGCATCATCCTGGTCGAGCAGCTGTACAGAGCCGTCAGCCTGCTCTCCGGCCACCCCTACCATCGCGAATGACGGCCGGCGCCACGACAATCGAGGAGGACCCAGCCCAATGACCGCTCCCGCCGTGTACCTTGCCTCGAAGAGTCCCCGCCGCGAAGAGCTTTTGCGCCAATTGGGCATCGAGTTCAGCGCGCTGCGCCTGCGCGAGTCGTCGGGACGGGAGCGCGACGTCATCGAAGTCGCGCGCGATGCCGAGCCCGCTCGCCACTACGTCGAGCGGCTGGCCCGCACCAAGGCGACCGTCGGCTGGCACCGGATGCTGCAGCGCGGGCTCGCTCCGCGACCCGTGCTCGGCGCCGATACCGAGGTGGTGCTGGACGACCGGATATTTGGCAAGCCGAAGGACGATGCGGATGCCGTCCGCATGCTCATGCTCCTGTCGGGGCGCACGCACGAGGTCCTTACGGCCGTCGCGCTCTGCTGGGAAGGGAACACCGTCGCCGAGATCTCGACGTCGCGCGTCACGTTCCGCCCGCTGGAGCGCGACGAGATCGACCGCTACGTCGACACGAAGGAGCCGCTCGACAAGGCTGGCGGCTACGCAATCCAGGGTCGCGCCGCGACGTTCGTGCAGCGAATCGAAGGCAGCCATTCGGGAATCATGGGACTGCCCCTGTTCGAAACGGCAACAGCGCTCGCCGGCATCGGTTTTCCCGTGCTATGACCCCAGTGTCCGCCATCCGATGTCGCATGAAATACTCATCAACGTAACTCCCCAGGAAACCCGCGTCGCGATGCTCGAGCAGGGCGTCGTGCAGGAGTTTCACATCGAGCGCTCGAGCGCGCGCGGGCTCGTCGGCAACATCTGTCTCGGCCGCGTCGCCCGTGTGTTGCCCGGCATGCAGAGCGCGTTCGTCGAGATCGGCCTCGAGCGCGCCGCGTTTCTGCACATCGCCGACATCTGGGAGCACCGCCAAAACGGCCACGGCGGGACCGACACGCGGCCGATCGAGAAGATCCTGCACGAGGGCCAGTCGCTGCTCGTGCAGGTGATCAAGGATCCCATCGGCACCAAGGGCGCGCGCCTCTCGACGCAGATCAGCCTCGCCGGCCGGCTTCTCGTCTACCTGCCGCAGGACTCGCACATCGGCATCTCGCAGCGGATCGAGGACGAGGCGGAGCGCGAAAGCCTGCGCGGCAAGCTGCAACTCCTGCTGCCGGACGGACACAGCGGCGGCTTCATCATCCGCACCATGGCGGAGACCGCGTCCGAGCGCGAGATGCAGAGCGACATCGAATACCTCACGAAACTCTGGGGCGATCTCAATGCCCGGGCGCGGGACGTGCCCGCGCCGGCGCTGCTCTACCAGGATTTGAACCTGGCGCAGCGGGTGCTCCGCGACATGTCGACCGAGGAAACCTCGCGCATCGTGGTCGACTCGCGCGAGACGTTCGTCAAGATGCTGGAGTTCGCGCGCGAGTACACGCCGGCGCTTTCGGAGCGAATTGCGCATCACGCCGGCGAGCGGCCGCTGTTCGATCTGCACCGTGTCGAGGACGAGATCGAGAAGGCGCTCGCGCGGCGCGTCGACTTGAAGTCCGGCGGCTACCTGATCGTGGACCAGACGGAAGCGATGACGACGATCGACGTCAACACCGGAGGCTTCGTCGGCGGCCGCAGCTTCGACGACACGATCTTCAAGACGAACCTCGAAGCCGCGCAGGTGATCGCGCGCCAGCTCAAGCTGCGCAACCTGGGCGGCATCATCATCATCGACTTCATCGACATGGAGAACGCCGATCACCGCAACGCCGTGCTCGCGGAGCTGAACCGCGCGCTCGAGCGCGACCGGACGCGGCTCACGGTAAACGGCTTCACGCAGCTCGGCCTCGTCGAGATGACGAGAAAGCGCACGCGCGAATCGCTGGCGCACGTGTTGTGCGAAACCTGCCCCACATGCCACGGCAGGGGCGAGCTCAAGACCGCGCAGACGATCTGCTACGAGATCCTGCGCGAGATCCTGCGCGAGGCGAAGCAATTCAATGCGCGCGAGTTTCGCATCCTCGCCGCGCAGCCCGTCATCGATCTGTTTCTGGACGAGGAGTCGCAGTCGCTAGCGCAGCTCGGCGATTTCATCGGCAAGCCGATCTCGCTGCAAGTGGAGTCGATCTACACGCAGGAACAGTACGACATCGTGCTGATCTAGCCCGAAAGGGGCTGACCGGTCATTCGATGATTCGCAGACTGTGGGCGCGCACCAGGGACTTCTTCGCGCGGCTCTTCCGGCGCAAGGCTCCTGAACCGGGACGATTCGAAACCGGCAGCCGGTCGTCCATTCGCGGGCTGTTGGGACTGAATCCGTGGATCTGGCCGTCGCGCGAGTACACGGTCTACGTGCCCCGCGGCCATTCGCGGTGGCGGCGCTATCCGCTCGTGGTGATGATCCACGGCTGCCGGCAAACGGCGGACGAAGTGGCTCACGCCACCCGAATCACGGGCCTCGCCGACGACATGGGCTGCGTCGTGCTGCTGCCGCATCAGAATCCGCGCGCCAACGCGTGGGGGTGCTGGAACTGGTTCGACCGTCCCACCGCGGCGGGCCGTGGCGAGACGGCGATCGTGCTCGCCCAGATGCGCGTAGTGCGGCGCAAGTACCGGATCCATCCGCGACGCGTGTATGTGGCCGGCCTGTCGTCGGGCGGCGCCCTCGCTTCGGTGCTGGGGCTTCGCAAGCCGGGCGCGGTCGCCGGTGTCATCGCGCACTCGGGCATCGCCTGCGGCGCTGCATCGACGCCGATGGCGGCTTTGGGCGTGCTCAAGAACGGCGCCGATACGGATGTCGTGCAGATCGGACGGGAGGCGCGAGCCGCGAACAGTCCGGATTCGGTGCGCGTGCCGCTTCTCGTATTGCAGGGCGGAGCCGACGATGTGGTCGCGCCGATCAATGGCGCGCAGCTCGTGCGGCAGTACCTGGCGCTCAACGGGCACCCGGCCGCCGACGGGGGCGATCGCAACGACCTGCCGTCGCCTGACGCTCGCGCGGTGACGACGGCGGGAATCCGCACGGTGACGACGAGCGAATGGAAGGTCTCCGGCCGTCTGGTCGCCCGGCACGTGCTCATCGACGGTCTGGGTCATGCCTGGAGCGGCGGCGACGACCACTACAAGTACAGCGACGCGCTGCCGCCGGATGCGACCGCGCTGCTGCGTGCGTTCATGCGCGAGTCGATGCAGTAACATCGTGACGTAACGGAGCCAGGTTGACATCGACTGACTCATTCCGAAATTCGACCGGTCCCCATTCCCACGAGGCGAGCATGCCCGCAACCGCAATGAACCACTTCACCGTGCTCACGGACGACGTTCCTGCGACGGTGGCTTTTTATTGCGACCTTCTCGGCCTGACCGACGGGGCGCGTCCTCCGCTCGGCTTCGACGGCGCCTGGCTCTACGCCGGCGGCCAGGCCGTCGTGCACATCGTCGGCGAGCGGCCGAAAAGCGAGCTCCGTCCGGGCGTCATCGACCACATGGCGTTCTCTGCCATCGGCTTGCGCGCGACCATCACGATGCTCCAGGACAAGGGTGTCCCGTACCAATGCCGGCAGCAGACAGGCACGGGAATCTGGCAGATTTTCGTGCACGACCCCAATGGCGCGCGCGTCGAGCTCGATTTCTCGCCCGACGAGGAGGGCCCCGCCCCGAAATGACTCGCGCAATGTCACCGCAGGTCACCTTCGACCATCTCGTCGTCGCGGCCGTGTCGCTGGCCGACGGGATCGAATATCTCGGCGAGGTCACCGGGGTCGCACCGCAGCCGGGCGGCAAGCACGTGGCCATGGGCACGCACAATGCGCTCCTGCGGCTCTCCGACCGTACGTTCCTCGAGATCATCGCGATCGATCCCGAAGGGACGAAGCCGTCCCGGCCGCGATGGTTCGAGCTCGACAGCATCGTGCTGCAATCGGAGCTGACGGAACGTCCGCGCCTCATCCACTGGGTCGCACGCACGACCGACATCGAGGGCGTCGCCGCGTCGTGCCCGATTTCGCTTGGCCGCGTGCACGCGCTGTCGCGCGGCGACTATCGCTGGCGCATCACGATCCCCGACGACGGATCGTTGCCCGGAAGGGGCCTCGTGCCGACGCTCATCGAGTGGGACGTCCCGCAGCATCCGGCCGACACGTTGCCGAAATCCGGTCTCTCCCTCGTGAGTCTGGGCGCCACCCACCCGGAGCCGGGTCCGATTCGTGCCGCGCTCAAGGCGTTGGGCCAGGACGAGGTGATGCATGTGACCTACGATCGCGACATGCGCCTTGCGGCGATGCTGCAGACGCCGCGCGGCATCGTCACGCTGTGACGAACGTCAGGACTTGTTTGACCGCCTAGCGGCGCATTCGGCCGCGCGCGGCGACGGGTGCAACCAATGCCGAGCGTCGCGCAAGCCCGATCAGGCGAGCGCGCCGCGCGCCGCGACCGGCCACACGCACTCGACGCTGCGGCCGCGAACGCCGACGATCCAATCGTACAGATTGACCGTCGGATCGCAGTGCCCGGGCACGAGCCAGACTCGATCGCCGATGTTGACCGGCTGCGCTTCGGGTCCGACGGTGATCGCGCCATGCTCGTCCGTCGCCTTCACGTACGTGAGTCCGCGCGCGCCGTACACCTGCGGGAGGCCCGAATCGACAGAGAGTGCCTTGAGCCCGGCGTCTACGACGGCGCGGTCGCCGGCCGGAGCGCTCATCACCGCCGCGAGCACGAAGAGGCTTTGCTCGAAGTGATGCTGGTCCGGCGCAAGCGCGTTCTTCTGGTAGTCGACGTCCATGAAAACGTACGATCCCGGCTGGAGCTCGGTGTAGACGCCGCTGTCGCGCTCGTGCTGCCAGGTGCCGGTTCCGGCTCCGGTCACGGAGGCGCACGCGAGGCCGGCGGCCTCGATCGCGGCTTTCGACTCACGGACGAGCGCGACCGCACCAGCGATGGCCGACCGCCGCGCTTCGGGCTCGCGGAGATGCTGCGCGCCTCCGTGATAGGCGTGAATCCCGCCGAAGGAAAGCCCGCTCGTGCCGGCGATCGCGACCGCGAGCGCGGCGGCCGGAGCGCCGGGTGCGACGCCGCAGCGTTTCGCGCCGACGTCCACTTCGACCAGCACCGTGATCATGACGCCGGCCGCCGTCGCGGCGGCGCCGATCCGGCGCACGACATCCGCGTTGTCGGCGAGCACCGCGACCCTGGCTTTCTCCGCCATTGCCGCCAATCGCGCGAGCTTCGCCTCGCCCGCGATCTCGTTCGTGACGAGAACGTCCTTTACGCCCGCCTCGACGAACACTTCCGCCTCGCCGACCTTCTGGCAGCAGATGCCGGCGGCGCCGCGCTGCATCTGCTCGAGCGCGATCGCGGGACACTTGTGCGCCTTGCCATGCGGACGCAGCGCGACCGCCGAGCCGCGCACGGCGTTGGCCATCAGATCGAGGTTGCGCTCGAGCGCGTCAAGATCGACGACGAGCGCGGGAGTGTCGATGTCCTCGACGGACGCTCCGGGCTGCGCGGGAGGGCGCTGCATCGTTTCGGTGCCCTTCGGCTACGCTGAGATACCTGCGTCGTCGCGCGCTTCGGCGGCTACTTCGCGCCCGCGGCGTCGGCCGCCACGAGTTGGCCGTAGACGACGTGCGCGATCTTCAGGAGCTGGCTGCGGTCGACGTTTCCCGACAGCGCATAACCGCATGCGTCGTCCACCCAGTAGAAAACGCCGACGCCGTTCTCGTGTGCATAGCGGAACGCGGTCTCGCCAGAGTCCGATGCCTGTTTGCGCACTTGCAGCGACAAGCGTTCCTTGTCCGCGTTCTCGTACATGAAGAGCGCCGTCGGCTTCTCGTTGCCTGCAACGAGCCGCCCCCCGACGAGGAGATATCCGACGCTCCCGAGATCGGGCGCGTGCACCTGGAACCCGAGCCGCTTGGTGAGCCAGCCGACGAGCCGCTTCTCTTCGTTCGCCCAGATCTCGACCGGCCGGTTGGCATCCGCCGCGTACAGCGCGTGTGCGAATGCCGCCTGCCGTGCGAAGGTGGTGGGCGTGCCGGCCCGCTCGATCAGCGCGTCGCGCACGAGCCAGCCGACGAGGAACCCGACGACGAGCGTTGCGGCGACGCCGAACGCGAACGGCAGCGCGCGACGATGGCCCAATGGGCGCACCCCAATGGATCGCCCCGAGGGCGGAGGCACCGCAGCAGCGAGCAGGTGCTCCGGAATGGGCTCGTCCAGCACGAGATCGAACGCGTCGCGCAGCGCAGCGTTCTGCGTGCGCATTTCCGCGACGCGCGCGGCGAGCGCTGCGTCGTTCGCGAGCGCCTCGTCGACGCCGGCGGCGCTTGCGGCGGGGAGGCGACCGTCGACATACGCGTGGATGTCGGCGTCGGAGATCGGCAGCGTCCTCATTTGACGATGCGCAGCCCCGGCCCAGGTTCGGCGACCAGCTGCCGCAGATTGTTGCGGGCGCGCGAGAGCCGCGACATCACCGTGCCGACCGGAATCGACAATATGCCCGCGATCTCTTCGTAGCGAAGCTCTTCGACCGCGGCCAGCAGCAGCACCTCGCGCTGGTCGGGCGAAAGCCGGCCTACCTGCTGCATGAGCTCCAGGAGCTCGACGCGATCGATCTGGTTCGCCCGGACGGGAAGCTGCCAGGCGGGATTTGCGGGATCCGCGTCGATCGACACGTTCGCGGCATCGCGCTTCACCGTTGCGAGCTGATTCACGTAGACGTTGTGCATGATCGTGAAGAGCCACGCGCGGAGGTCGCTTCCCGATCGCCACATGCGCCGCTTCTCCCATCCGCGCGCGAGCGTGTCCTGCACGAGGTCGTCGGCGCGCGACGCTTCGCCTGTCAGCACCCGCGCATAGCGGCGCAGCCTCGGGATGGCGGCAACCAGGTCGGGTTGCGGAAGGCCGGGGGCGTCGGAGCCGGGAGGCGTTGGCACGGTGCTGAGGTGAGAATCGGAACGGACGGAAATGCGCGGTCCAATATTACTCCGACCGACCGCCCCGGCTGGAAAGTAGGGTCAGAGACGACTTTCCAGCTCCGGCGCGTTCATCGACACGTCAACAGGGCCGTGTCGGGCGATATTCCGGCGGCGATCGGCGCGGCCTCGCCTCACAGGAGGAACAGGGTGGCGAGGCCGAGAAAGATGAAGAAGCCACCCGAGTCCGTGACGGCGGTGATCAGCACGGAGGAACCGACGGCGGGATCGCGGCCCAGCTTCAGCATCGTCATCGGTATCAGCACGCCCATCAGCGCCGCGAGCATCAGGTTGAGCGTCATGGCGAGCACCATGACGAGACCCAACGCGACCGTCTTGTACAGCACCATCGCGATAACCCCCATGACGCCGCCCCAGATGACGCCGTTGACGAGGCTGACCGTGATCTCCTTTCGAATGAGCTGCCGCGCGTTCCCAACCGACACCTGGCCCAGCGCGACTGCGCGCACGATCATCGTGATCGTCTGGTTGCCGGAATTGCCGCCGATTCCGGCAACGATCGGCATCAGCGCCGCGAGGGCGACGAGCCGTTCGATCGACCCTTCGAACACGCCGATCACGCGCGACGCGATGAATGCGGTGACGAGATTGATCGCCAGCCACGCCCAGCGGTTCTTGAACGACGCCCACACGGAAGCGAATACGTCCTCTTCCTCGCGCAGGCCGGCCTGGGCGAGGAGATCCTCCTCCGCGCGCTGACGAACGAAATCGAGGACGACGTCGACCGTGACGCGCCCGACGAGCCGGTCGTTGGTGTCGACGACGGGAGCGGACACAAGGTCGTAGCGGTCGAACGCCGCGGCGGCGGCCGATGCCTTGTCGTGCTGGCGCAGCTGGACCAAGGGCTCGCGCATGATCGATTCCACCTTCGTGTCCGGATCGGACACGATCAGCGTGCTGATCGGCAGCACGCCCAGCAGTCGCTCGTTGCGGTCGACGACGAACACCTGATCGGTCCCCGGCGGCAGCTCGTCGAAGCGCCGCAGGTAGCGCAGCACCACCTCGAGCGTCACGTCGGGACGCACGGTGATGTCTTCGAAATCCATGAGCGCGCCGACCATGTCGTCCTCGAACGACATCGCGGCGCGGAGCTGCTCGCGCTCTTCTATGGGCAAGCTCTGGAAGACGTCGTCCATCACCTCCTGGGGCAGGTCCGGCGCGAGATCGGCGATCTCGTCGGCCTCGAGTGTCTCGGTGGCCGCCACGAGCTCGTCGGTGTCCATCGACGAAATGAGCGACTCGCGGACCGCGTCCGAAACCTCGAGCAGGATGTCGCCGTCGCGCGAGGCGCGCACGCGATCCCAGATGTAGAGCCTCTCGTCGAGCGGAAGCGCCTCGAGGATGTAAGCGATGTCCGCCGGATGCAGCCGGTCGAGCTCGCGCTGCAGCGTCGCCACGCTTTTCTTGTACACCTCGCTGTCGGCGAGCAGCGTCGCCTCGGCCGACTCCTCGCCCGAGCCTTCCTCGCGCTGCTCGCGCACGAGCCCTTCGACCAACCGATGCTGGCGCAAAAGGCCCGTCACGTGGGCGAGCGCGTCCTGCACGCTCTTCGGCGCGTCGGTACGGTCGCTGACCTCGGTGTCCGCGGCTTCGGTCATGAGGCCGGCAATTCTACGCGGCCAAGGCGCCGCCCGATGACTGTCAGGGCACGACGGCTGCCGGCATGCGCGCCATGATCGTCACGACGCGGCCCGCGAGATACGGCGAGTTCGGACGTCGCTCGAAAAGCCGCGGGCTCGGAGTCATGGCCGCGAGCTTCGCCGCCTGCTCGACGGTCAGCTGCGCGGCCGACACGCCGAAATAGCGCCGCGCCGCGGCTTCCGCGCCAAAGACGCCGTTGCCCCATTCGATCACGTTCAGGTAGAGCTCGAAGATGCGTTGCTTCGGGAGCATCGCCTCCAGCAGAACCGTGACGACGGCCTCCTCCGCCTTGCGCCAGTAGCTGCGCGCCGGCGACAGGAACAGGTTCTTCGCGAGCTGCTGCGTGATCGTCGAGCCCCCGCCGACGACGCGGCCGGACTTGCGATTCTTCTCGTAGGCGTTGCGAATGCCGTCCCAGTCGAAGCCGCCGTGATCGGCGAATTTCGCATCCTCCGCGGCGATCATCGCGCGCTTCAGCTGCACCGAGATCTGCGCGTACGGCACAAAGCGGTACGAAAGCGCCGCCTTCGCGTCCTTCGCGCGGAGCTCGTCCATCCGCTGCCCCATGAACGCGGTCTCGCGGGGCGGGTAGAAGCGGTACCACGCGATGTGCGCGGCGATCCAGGCAAGCCAGAGGAATGCGAGCGCCGCGAGCGCGCCGAGAGTGAGGCCAAGCGCGCGACCGACACTCACATCATTCGCTCGTGAGCTTGTCGCCCTTCGTGAACATCCAGGTGCGCGTGATGTGCAGCACGTCGGTGTCGCGCTTGATGTCCGGCGGAAACGCGGCGAATGGCGCCGACATCTGGACGATCTTCACGGCCGCCGCATCGAGGATCGCCTGGCCCGAAGAGCGGTTGATCTCGACGTTCTCGACGCTGCCGTCGCTGCGGATCGACACCGTGATCAGCAGGCTGCCGTAAAGCTGCAGGTTCCGCGCGGCCTCGGGATAGTTGAGGTTGCCCACGCGCTCGATCTTCGCTCGCCAGTCCTCGACGTAGCGCGCGAGCCGATACTCCTCGGCGCGCGCGCCGACGTACTTGCGCTTCGGCCGCTGCTGATAATTCTCGATGTCCTTCGCGATGCGCGCTTCGATCCGCATCGATTCCAGCGTGCGTTGCATCATCTCGCTGGCCGAGGGCACCGCCACCGGCTCGGGCGGCGCCTCGACGGGCTTCGGCACCGCCGGCGCTGTCGTGGCAGCACCGTTGATGCGAGTCATGAGCTCGCGCGCCTCCTGCTCCAGCGCATCGAGCCGCTGCGAGGCGACGGCGATTTCGCCGGTGGCCGTCGCTTTCGGCATGGCGGGCAACGGGGTCTTGGCACGCCGCGGAAGATCGGTGTTGCCACCCCCGTCCAGGTTTGCCTGCGCGAGGACGTCCGCGACCATCGGCTTGTCCTTCGATTTCGCGTTCACGAGCGCGACTTCGAGCGGCGGCATGCGGTCCTTCTGCCGCGTCGGATCGAATGCGCGGAATTGCAGCGCGAGCAGCATCGCGTGGACGACGATCGAAGCGGCCACCGCATAGACGATGAAATCGGCGCGCGGCAGCGGAATGCCGAGCGGCATCGCGCGAAGCTCGGCGGCCATGCGGGCGGTCCATCGCCACGCCGGCTCGAACAGACCGCCCGTTGCCGCACGGACCGTGCTCGCCACTTTGTTTTCACGCGGACCCGCCATGCCGCCGTCTTGCGGCGCCCTGTTCGCCGTCGTTCGCGGCGCCGCCGGTGCGTCGGCGGCGTCCGGCGCTTTGGCAACAGGAATCGGCCCCGAGGGCGCCGGGATGCGCGTCGCCTTCATGGTGTCGAGGGGCGCCGCCTTGGAAGAAGGGAGCGCTGCCGCTGCCGCCCTGCCTTTCGGGGGCATTCCGGTTGTCGCGGTGCGCGAGGCGGATCGGCTCGGCAATGGTCGAAACGCTTAAAAATGACAGTCTATCGCAGCCGCCGTCGTCGTGCTCGCCTCGGCCTGCCCGCCGGCCGTCGAGCACTGACGCTCGGCCTTCCCCGACTCTTGGCTACGGCGAAAGCGCGCCGCCCGAACCGGTGGGCGCTGCGTCGGGTTCGTGGCCCGGACCCTCCTCTCCCGCGTAACGGCACTCGAGCGTCGCGGCCAGAAGATCGATGCGTCCAATCGCGATGCGAACGCCCGCATCGAAGGGCAACGCCGGAAGGTCCGGCAGGCGCACGACGAGAGGCAGCCGGTCGAAACGCACCAGCGTGTCCCGGATGACGGAGCCTGTGGTCTCGGCCACGCGCTCCTGCAACAGCCACCGGAGGCACCAGTAGTGTTCCATGCGGTCCTGGAATTCGGCGTACGCGGCGTAGGTCGCTTCGAAGTCGGTGAGCGCCGCGAAGAGCTCGGCATCGTTGTCGGAGTACGGCGGCTTTCTCCCTTCCACCACCGCGTGCAATTGCCGCTGATTGACGAGATCGCTGTAGCGCCGCAGCGGCGAGCTCGACCACAGGTAGTGCGCGACCCCAAGGCCCTGATGCTCGCCGGGTCGCGTGCTCATCCTGACCTTGCCGTTGGCCTGGGTTCGGTAAAGGCCGGCGACGTTGGCTTCGGCGAGCAGCCGTCCCCACTCGCTGTTGACGAAGATCATGAGTTCCGAGATGAGCTTGTCGAGCGGACTGCCGCGAGGACGCGGAACGATGCGCACGTGGCCGGGCTCGCCGCCTCCGACGGGACGGTCCCAATCGACGTGGAAGCTGTAGTCGATCCGCGCAAAATCCGCTTTGCCTCGCGCGTCGGAAAGCCGCTGCGCGAACTTCCAGAGAGCGCGCAGCTCGGACGTCCACGGCGGGTCGTCGGGCGCCGGCAGATCGTTGGCGAACGCCGCATCGACAGTTTCGAGGTGCAGATTGGCGACGACGGGTACGCGGTTGAGGCGCGTCTCATGGCGGATGAGGCGGCCGTCGAAAGACACCTCCGCATAGAGCGAGAGCGCGGGCGGGCTGCGGCCCGATGCGAGCGTAAACATCTCGACGACCGGATCAGGCAGCATCGTGAGCTTGCGGCCGGGCATGTACACGGTGGACAGACGCGCACGCGCGATCGCGTCGAGCGGCGAGCCTCGCGCGATGCCGAGCGCGGGAGCCGCGATGTGGATGCCGATCTCGTAGTTGCCGTTCGCAAGCTCGCGCACCGAAAATGCATCGTCGACTTCGGTCGTCGCCGCATCGTCGATGGAGAACGCGCGCACGTCGGCCAGCGGCAACTCGGGCAGCGCCGGCAGCGCGCCGTACGCGGTGAACCCGCTGCCTTGCGGGAACGCTTGCGCGAGGAAAAGGTTGAAGTGGTAATCGTGCGTCGACGGGATGGCGCCGCATGATGCCAGCAGCGCGACCGGATTCTTTTGCGCCGACTCGCTCGCCGCCGCGAGCGCCTTCCATTCGAGCGTGTTCTTGTCCGGCTTGTACAAGAGCATCGGGAGCTTGTCCCGCATGGCATCGGGCAGGCGATACGCACGAAGCTCGGCCACCCACGCCGCCATCTGCTCCGCTTCTCGCTTCTTGCGCTCGACCGACGCCAGCGCGGCAGTGAGCGCCGCAGTCGGCGCCTTGCGGTAGCGTCCCTTTCCGCGCTTGTAGAAATACATCGGCGCCGCCGCGAGCGCGAGCGCCACGGCAGCGGCTTCGACCGGACCGGGCACGTGACCGTAATATTCGCGCGCGAGGTCCGCGTAGCCGAAGTCGTCTTCGCCGGACACCTCCCACAGGAAATCGGGATCGAGCTCCTTCGCCTGCCTCTGCGCCTCCGCGACGAGCTGCGCCGGCGACGGTTCCGCGTAGCGAAGCAGCACCGAAGCGGCCTTGATCTTGAGGCGCTTCCCTGAAACCGACTCGACTTGGAGCGACGAATCGTTGTCGGTCAGGACGGTTCCGGCCTTGAGCTGGCCGTCGTCCTCGAAAAAGACGTGCATGGCGGCGGGACGCGCCCGATGTGTTTTGCAGGCCCGAAGAATATCCCAGCGGTTGCGCTGCTGGATAGGGCGGAACGATGAATTCGGACACGTCGCGCGATCGGCTGCACGTTGCGGGAGCGCCCTTGCGCGCCGTTTCGATCGCTCGTATCGTTGCGCGATGGCCTCCGCGACGAAGCAGGAATTCTCGCTCGCGCACCTCACGGTGCTGGGCTGTCCGCCTCCCGAAATGACTTACATCGCCGCGCGCGCGGGCTACGATTACGTCAGCATTCGCCCGATCTACATGGGGCTCCCCGGCGAGCCCGACTATGGGCTCGCGGACAACCCGCAGATGCTGAAGCAGACGAAGCGGGCGCTCGCGGCAACCGGACTTCGCGTGCACGACATCGAGCTCGCGCGCGTCTACGAGGGCCTGCATCCGACGAAGTACCTGCCGGCCATGGAAGTCGCAGCCGAGCTCGGCGCCAAAGCCGTCCTTTCGAGCATCTGGGGCGGCGAACGCGAGTTCTACATCGAAAAGTTCGGCGAGATCTGCGATCTTGCAAAGCCGTTCGGTCTTACCGTCGATCTCGAGTACGTGCCGATCGCGGCGGTGGCCAACCTCGCGCAGTCGGTCGACGTGCTGCACGCCGTCGACCGCCCCAATGCGGGCCTGATGATCGACACGCACCATCTTCACCGGGCGCGCGACAATCCGGCGGACCTCGATGCGCTGCCGCGCAAGTGGTTCCACTTCGCCCAGGTGTGCGACGCGCCCGCGGAGATTCCGACCGATCGCGCCGAGATGATCCGTATCATGCGCGAGGCCCGCCTCTACGTCGGCGAAGGCGGGATAGACGTCGCCGGTATCCTCGCGCACATCCCGCCCTGCGTGTATTCGATCGAGCTGCCGAACAAGGAGTTGCACGACGAGATGGGCTATGCCGAGCACGCCGCGCGATGTCTCGAGACGCTCAAGGTGTACCTCGCCGAACACGCCGCGACCGGAGCGAAGCCATGAAGAAGCACATCAAGGCGGTCGACGCCCGCGGCAAAAGACTGGGCGGCGAGACGCCGCTTTTGTGCACGCCGCTCGTCGGGCGGACGCGCCAGCGCCTGCTGGCGGAAGCCGAGAGCGTGGTCCGGCAAAAGCCCGACGTCATCGAATGGCGGGTCGACTTCTTCGACCGCATCGGGGATACCGCAGCGGTGATCGAGACGGCGCGCCTGCTGCGCGAAGCGGTTGGCAAGCGCCCCGTCATTTTCACGCGCCGCGCTGAGAAGGAAGGCGGCGAGCGCATACCGATCGACGACGCGCAGGTCGTCGATCTCTACGCGACGGTGGCCGAGACCAGGCTGGTCGACTTCATCGATTTCGAGATGGCGCACGACCCGGATCACGTGCGGCGGGTTCGCGAATTCACGCGAAGGCACGAGGTCCGGCTCATCCTGTCGTATCACAACACGAGCTATACGCCGGGCCACGAGCACATCGTCCAGCAATTCCTGGAAGCCGAACGGCTCGGCGCGGACGTCGCCATGGTCCAGGTCGTGCCGCGCGACCGCGTCGACGTGCTCCGCCTGCTCGCGGCGACTGCTGAGGCGGACGAGAAAACGCGCATTCCGCTCATCAGCATTTCGGTGGGGCCGCTCGGTTCCGTCACGCGCATGGTCGGCGGCCTTTTCGGCTCGTGGCTCATGTTCTGTGTCGGAGAATCGGCGTCGGCGCCCGGTCAGATACCGATCCGCGATCTCGTCGCTGTCTACGACATCATTCGGCGCGCCCGCGGCGGCGAGATGCTTTGATCGCGCCAGCAGCCGGCACGCCGGTTGCCCGGTATTTCACGCTTCGACGCCCACCGCCGCCGCCGTTCCGTAAAATAGCCGATCGCGCGACACGCGCCGATTGACGAGGAATGCCGATGACCAACCCCCTGGCGCGCGAAGCCGTTGCGGAACCTCTCAACCCGCTCGGGTTCGACGGCATCGAGTTCATCGAGTTCGCGACGT
>Ga0068864_100000849_pt1 | contig 25790 bp, 23 predicted proteins | sample KBSSwiS72_FD_66586 | JGI IMG/M metagenome (GOLD analysis project Ga0068864, IMG submission 66586) | Switchgrass rhizosphere microbial communities from Kellogg Biological Station, Michigan, USA - KBS Switchgrass S7-2 | ecosystem: Host-associated > Plants > Roots > Rhizosphere > Soil ...
TGTCCGACGCCGACGAGACGCTGTGCTCGCTGTTCGGCGTCATCAAGATGAAAAACATGTACGGCAAGAAAGTGCGCGGCATCGAGCGCAGCACGTTCGTCATCGACGCCGAGGGCGTCCTCGCGAAGGAGTGGCGCGCCGTCAAGGTGCCGGGGCACGCCGCGGAGGTGCTCGAGTTTGTTCGCACGCTCTAGACACCGCGAGCGTTATCTTTTCACCACAACGGGTGCTGCCCCAGGCTTCGCGACGCCCCCATTGCTTGTGTTTTCGAGAAGCGACGCGCTAGGATGGACGGCAAGCGGTTCCCAGCGGATCGCGTGGCCCCAGTCGACGTCCTCAAGGAGGCTCATGGTCGAGCGCAAGATCCGTCCCGCGCCCTTAACCCTCGTTCCACGCAGGTCCGCCAAATCCGCGAAATCCGGTGCTGCTCCCCGCCTCGTTCCCGCCAGCAAGCTCTTCGTCCTCGACACCAACGTCCTGATGCACGACCCCACGAGCCTTTTCCGGTTCGAGGAGCACGACATCTATCTGCCGATCCTCACGCTCGAGGAGCTCGACAACAACAAGAAAGGCGTCACCGAAGTCGCGCGCAACGCGCGGCAGGTCTCCCGGTTTTTGGACGAGCTCGTCAATGCCACGGCCGACGGCATCGGCGACGGCATCCCGCTCGCCGAAAAATCGGGCGGCGCCGCGACCGGCCGCCTGTACCTGCAGACCGAAGTGATCACCACCGTGCTGCCCGCCTCCCTTGCCAACGGCAAGGCGGACAACCAGATCCTCGCCGTCGTCATGCATCTGCAGCACCTGCACACGAAGCGCAGCGTCATCCTGGTGTCGAAGGACATCAACATGCGCATCAAGGCGCGCGCACTCGGCATCGCCGCGGAGGACTACTTCAACGACAAGGTCCTCGAGGACACCGATCTCCTGTACAGCGGCATGCGCGAGCTTCCCGCCGACTTCTGGGACAAGCACGGCAAGGGCATGGAGTCGTGGCAGCAGGGCGGCTACACGTACTACCGGGTCACCGGACCGCTCGTCGCCTCTTTGCTCGTCAACGAGTTCCTGTTCCAGGAGAAGCCCGGCGAGCAGCCGCTCTACGTCCTCGTGAAGGAAATCACCGGCCGCACCGCGGTGCTGCAGACGCTCAAGGACTACACGCACCAGAAGAACAACGTGTGGGGGATCACCGCGCGCAACCGCGAGCAGAATTTCGCGCTCAACCTCCTCATGAACCCCGAGATCGATTTCATCTCTCTCCTGGGACAGGCCGGCACGGGCAAGACGCTGCTGACGCTCGCCGCGGGACTCATGCTGACGCTCGAGCACAAGGTGTATTCCGAGATCATCATGACGCGCGTCACCGTTCCCGTGGGCGAGGACATCGGATTCCTGCCCGGGACGGAGGAGGAAAAGATGAACCCGTGGATGGGCGCGCTGGAGGACAATCTCGACGTGCTCAACAAGACCGACGACGATGCCGGCGAGTGGGGCCGCGCCGCGACGCGCGACCTCATTCGCTCGCGGATCAAGGTGAAGAGCCTCAACTTCATGCGCGGCCGCACCTTCATCAATAAATTCCTGATCATCGACGAGGCGCAGAACCTGACGCCGAAACAGATGAAGACGATGGTCACCCGCGCAGGACCCGGCACGAAGGTCGTCTGCCTCGGCAACATCGCGCAAATCGACACGCCGTACCTGACCGAGGGCAGCTCCGGCATCACGTATGTCGTCGACCGGTTCAAGGGCTGGGCGCATTCGGGCCACGTCACCCTGCAGCGCGGCGAGCGCTCGCGGCTCGCCGATCACGCAGCAGAAATTCTCTAGCAGCGCTTCGGCCGCGGCACTCGCCGGGGCGCGCGACGATGCAGCAGCCGCCCATCCCGTCCCTCGAAGCGGCGCTTGCCGAGGCGACGATGCCCGTGGCGCGCGCGCGGGCGCTCGACGCCCTCGCCACGGATCTCGCGAAAACCGGGCACGGGAAACGCGCGCTCGCCCTTGCGGGTGAAGCGCGCACCATTGCCGAGAGCCTCGACGATTCGGAGCTTCTGGCGCGCGCGCTCCACACGCTCGCCCGCTGTCATTTTTACGTGACGGACTTCGTCGCGTCGCTCGAGCTGCTGCTCGAAGCGACCCGGCTGTACCGGGCGCAAGGCGACCTGGCCGGCGCGACGACGGCGCTCGCCGGTGTCGGCTTGTGCCAGCACCGGCTTGGCGCGCAGGAAGATGCGATTGCCTCGCTGCTCGCGGCACTCGAGTCGGCGCGCGACCTCGAGCTCGACGCCCTGGAGATCAACATTCACAACTCGCTCGCCTCGGTTGCGCTGACGTCGGGACGCGTCGACGAAGCGGCGCGTTACCTGAAGGTCGGCGTCGAGCTTGCAGCGGCGCAGAACAACAAGAATCTGCTGACGAAGCTCGTGCACAACCGGACGCTGCTCGCGCAAAAACGCGGCGACGGGGCCGCCGATCGTGACACCGCGCAGCGCGAATACGCGGAGGGGCTCGCGCTCTCGCAGCAGGCGCTCGCGCTCGCGCGCGAGCTCGGAAACACGTACGACGAGGCGCACTCGCTGGGCCAGTCGGGCACCATGTACCGCCTTCTCGGGCAAGACGAAGAGGCGCTCGCATCGCTCACGGCTGCGCTCGCGCTCGGCCGCGACCTCGACGAGACGCGGGTGCAGGCGGAAGCGCTGCTCGAGCTCGGACGTCTCTACGCAGGGCGCGATGGCGCCGAGGCGCGCCGCTGCTTCAACGAAGCGATCGCCCTCGCCGAGTCCACCGATGCGAAGAGCCTGCTCGCCGACGCGTGCTCCGACCTGTCCGCGCAGTACGAGCGGGAAGGCGACATCAAGGCGTCGCTTGACGCATTCAAGCGCTTCCACGCCGTGCGCGAAGCGGAGTTCTCGACGACGCGCGAGCACGCGGCCCGCGCGGCGCACCTGTGGCTCGACTTCCAGCACGCGACGCGCGAGGCGACGCAATTCCGCGAGCGGGCGGAGCTCCTGGCGGAGGACAAGCAGGCGCTCGCGAAGCAGGCCGAAGCGCTGACGGAGGCCTCCGAGCGTGATCCGTTGACTTCGCTGCTGAACCGCCGCGGCCTCGACGCGAAGGTCGGCGTGCTGCTCGCCGCGAGCGACAGCAACAGCGTTCCGCTGACAGTGGCGCTGATCGACATCGACCACTTCAAGACGATCAACGACTCGTTCTCGCACACCGTCGGCGACATGGTGCTGAAGCGCGTGGCGGCCATCATCGCGGAGCACTGCCGCGCGAACGATCTTCCGGTGCGCTACGGCGGCGACGAGTTCCTGCTGGTGCTGTCGGGCGCCGACCGCGACGGCAGCGCGCGCGTGCTGCGCCGATTGAAGGACGCCGTCGACGCCTGCCGGTGGAGCTCGGATTCCGACGGCGGCGCCCTGCTGGTCACGCTGTCGATCGGCGCGGCGACGCGCGTTGCCGATGCGCCGATCGCGACGACGATCGCTCATGCCGACGAGGCGCTGCTGACCGCGAAGGCAGGCGGGCGAAACCGGATCGTCTACTGGCCGCCGTCGCGGCCGCAGGCGGGCTGAGACCGACGAGCCGGCGTCGTGCCTCCTTCCTAATACGTGCCCGGCCCTGCGGAGTTCTCGAACCGCGTGTGCTCGCCCAGGAACGTGAGGCGCACCGTGCCGATCGGACCGTTGCGCTGCTTGCCGATGATGATCTCGGCGACGCCCTTGTCCTGCGAGTCGGGGTTGTACACCTCGTCGCGATAGATGAAGAGAATCACGTCCGCATCCTGTTCGATCGCGCCCGAGTTGTGGCTTACGATCCCGTCCGCAAGCCAGGACGACGGACCCGGCACCGTGAGGTCGAAAACTTCCTCCTCCGCGTCCTGGCGCACGTCGACGACGCGATCCCAGAACAGATCCGCGTCGGCGAGGCTATGGCGGTCCGGCGATTCGAGGATCTTCGCGTAGTCTTTGATGACCGCGCGGGAAGGGGCAAAGCGGAAGTGTGCAGTGCCGCCGTAGGCCGTGCCCCGCCGGCCGGCCATCGCGCGCTGCGTTACGCCCTGCGCACGCATCGCCGCGCGGACATGCTCGAACACCTGGATGGGCAGTGTGTCGACGTTCGTGTTTTCAACGGTGCTCGCCAGAATGTCCGCGAGTTGTCGTGCAGGCCCGCAGCGCGGTCCGAAAGCGCCGACCCGATCCAGAAAGCGCTGCTGCTGGCCAGCGCCGGAAACGTCGACGCTGTGGATGGGCCGATGCGACCCGCACGCGACGCTGCGCATCCGCGCAACGATGCCGAGGCGCAACAACAGCGCGGCGACATCGTGCGCAAGCCCGTGACTGCACGTGCTGAAATACACGCGGTGGCTTCCCTTGGAACCCGCCTTGCGCACCGCGATGCAGCCGTCGGTGGCCCACAGGTGACGAAGCAGCAGTCCGATCTGGACATCGGCCAGGCGAAAGACATCGGCGGGAAGTCGCTTTTCATGCGAACGCTGACCGAAGATGCCGAGCTTGCGCAACCACAGGTTCACGCCTGCCGGATGCCAGCGATTGCCATTGCCCGCGATGACGAGCTGGTGCCAACGCCCGCGGCCTTCGTGTCTCGAGACCGTCGAGCCGCCCGCCTCTGCGGCTTCCGTGACAGCCCGGCTGTTGTCCTCCGATGCGGTCGTGTACCGCAACGGTTGATGCGAGAGATAGCTGCCATCGCCGACGAGATGACCGAGCAGCACCACGTGGTGATCGTGCCATTGCAGCGGCTGCACCGACGGCGGGATATGGCGCGCAAGCGCCAACCGGTCTCCACGACGCAGATCGTGCGCGCGCACCCATCCGGAGCCGCCATATAAACGGTGGCGTTCACTCACGCGGATCGAACGGCCGCTCGCGAGGGTAATTCGGATCGTCTGGCGCAGGCCAACGGACCATACGCGATCGCTGCGCGCCGCCACCACTTTCCGGTCGCTCGACAATGCCCACACCTCCGGTTCGGTTCCGACGAGATTTCGAATCGGAACGCGTTCCCCGGTCGTCAGCACCACGAGAGTGTCGCCGGTGACGCACTCACGCAAATCCGACATCACCGGCCGCTTGTTCGGGCGCTGCTCGAGCGAGCGATTGAGCTGCGACAGGGCGACCACGGGAACCTTGAGCTCCTTCGCGAGCGACTTCATCGCGCGCGATATCTCCGAGATCTCCGTCGCGCGATTCTCGCCCTGCGTCGATGCCTGCATCAGCTGCAGGTAGTCGACCACGACCAGCCCCAGCTTGCCGTACTGCTTCGCAAGCCGGCGAGCGCGCGAGCGCACCTCGATCGCGTTGAGCGCGGGCGTTTCGTCGATCAGGATCGGCGCTTCGGACAGGCGCCCGAGCGCCGCCGAGAGCTTCTCCCAGTCTTCAGCGACGAGACGGCCCGTGCGAAGCTTGTGCTGGTCGAGCCGCCCGACGGAGCCGATCATCCGCAACGCAAGCTGCGACGCGCCCATTTCCATGGAGAACACCGCGACCGGCATCTTCGCGTCGAGCGCCACGTGCTCGGTGATGTTGAGCGCCAGCGCCGTCTTGCCCATCGACGGCCGCCCCGCGATGATGATGAGGTCGCCGGGCTGCAGCCCCGACGTCTTTTCGTCGAGGTCCGCAAAGCCCGTCGGCACGCCGGTCACGGCGGAAGGGTCGTCGCGGTTGTAGAGCGTCTCGATCCGCTCGACCACCTCGGCCAGGAGCTTTCCGATCTCCTGGTATTGCCTGGCGCCGCGCTCGCCCTGCTCCGCGATGTGCAGGATCTTCGCTTCGGCCTGGTCGAGGATCTCCTTGGCGCCGCGGCCGAGCGGGTTGTAGGCGGAGTCCGCGATGTCGCCGGCGGTGCCGGCGAGCTGCCGCAGAATGGACCGATCGCGCACGATCTGCCCGTAGTGGCGGATGTTGGCGGCGGTCGGAACGTTCTCGACGAGCGCGCCCAGGTACGCGAGCCCGCCGATGTAGTCGAGCTTTTCGACCGAAGCCAGCGACTCCGACACCGTGACCACGTCCGCCGGCTTGCTGTCGGCGACGAGCTTCACGATGTGCGAGTAGACGAGCCGGTGCGCGTCGCTGTAGAAGTCTGCTTCGCTGATGACGTCGCCGATCTTGTCCGCAGCTTCGTTGTCGAGCAGAAGCCCTCCCAGCACCGACTGCTCGGCTTCCAGCGAGTGGGGCGGAAGCTTGAGGCGGTCGAGTTGGGGATCGTCGGGCATGGCAGCGCTTCGTGCTTCGATTCTACCGCTCATTCACCAGCGTCCGATGCCGACCGAACGAGGAAGGGCCGGCCCTTCAGAATGACGAAGGGGCCGTTGCCGGCCCCTCCATCTCGCAGCGCGCCGCGGACCCTTCAGCTGTTCTGAGCCTCGGCCTGCACGACGACCGTGATGTTCGCCGTGACGTCGAGGTAGAGCCCGACCACGAGCGGGAACTCGCCGACGTGCTTGAGCGGCCCGTCGGGCATGCGCACCGTCGACTTCTCGATCGTGATGCCCTGCGCCTTCAGCGCTTCGACGATGTCGAAGTTGGTGACGGAGCCGAACAGGCGCCCGTCGACACCCGCCTTTTGCGAGATCTGGATGCGCATGCCTTCGAGCTTCGCAGCCTGGTCCTGCGCCGCGGTCAGCTTCTCGTTCGCCGCGCGCTCGAGCTCTGCGCGCTTTCCTTCCAGCAGCTTGATGTTCTCGGGTGTCGCGCGCTTCGCCTTCCCCTGCGGGATGAGGTAGTTGCGCGCGTAGCCCTGCTTCACCTTGACGACGTCGCCCAGGTTGCCGACGTTGATGACTTTTTCCAGCAGAATGATTTGCATCGCCGTCTCCGATCAGTGCAGGTCGGTGTACGGCACGAGCGCCAGGAACCTCGCCCGCTTGATGGCGACGCCGAGCTGGCGCTGATAACGCGCCTTGGTGCCGGTGATGCGCGCCGGCATGATCTTGCCGTTCTCCTGAATGAAGTCCTTCAGGACCTCGATATCCTTGTAGTCGATCTGCTTGACGCCTTCGGCGGTGAAGCGGCAGAACTTCTTGCGCTTGAAGAGATTATTGCCGCGCTCGCGTTTCTTGCCATCCTTCTTCTTGCCGAACCTTCCAGTGGGACGGGGCATGTCAGTTTCCTTCCAGTGCGTGGTCTAGTGTCTCGAATTCGTTCACGTGAAGCGCGACCGTGATGCCGGTGCGGTACCGGCGAGCCAGAAAGCCCTGGCAGCGAACGGCGGTTCCGGTGGGCACCTTCGCGAGCGCCCTCGCGGGATCGCCGAAGGCGACGGCAGCGAGCTCGCAATCGACCTTGCGATTGCCGCCGGCCTCGGGCTGCGTCGATGCGTGCTTCAGCACGCAATCGAGCGCCGGAATTCCGGCGGGCGTGTAGCGAAGGGCGCCGCGTTCCGCGAGTGTCGCGTCCAGCATGAGCCGATTGACCTTTTGGACCGCCGAATGTGGCGCGTCGGTGGGCACGTGCGTGTGCCGCCCGGGCTTAAGACGATGCCTCGGGTTCGGCAGGCGCGGGGGCCGCAACGGCTTCGGCAACAGGTGCCGGCGGAGGCCGTGAACGCTCGCGATCGCCTCGATCGCCGCGGTCGCCTCGATCGCCCCGATCTCCGCGGTCGCCTCGATCACCACGATCACCACGATCGCCATCGCGCGAGGGCTTTGCTCGCTCTTCGCGCATCATAGGCGACGGCGCGACCACCGCGCCTTCCATTGCGACGATCAGGTGCCGCAACACGGCGTCGTTGAACTTGAACGCGTGCTCGAGCTCGTCCAGCGTTTCCTGGTCGACCTCGATGTTCATCAGCACGTAGTGCGCCTTGTGGACCTTGGCGATCGGATAGGCCAGCTGGCGCCGTCCCCAATCCTCGAGTCGGTGGATGACGCCCTTCTTGCCGGTGATGGTCGTGCGATAGCGCTCGACCATTGCGGGCACCTGCTCGCTCTGGTCCGGATGCACGATGAAAACCACTTCGTAGTGACGCATGCAGAGCACTCCTTCTGGGCATGATGAGGCGGTCGTCGTGTCGCCGTCCCCTGGGACTTTCGCTGTCCCTCAGGGACTTTCGCTGTCCCTAAGGGATTTTGACTGTCCCTTCAGGACCTTGACCGACGCGCCGCCGGGCGGCCTCCCCCGGGTCTGCAACGGGGTGAGGCAAGGGAATCGTCAATTGTAGCGGGTTTTCCCCGGCAAAACAACCGCCTAGCACGGGAGATTGCGTCGTTGCGCCCTACGGCCGCAGGGCGGCCAGCAGAGCAGGCTCGCGCTCGGCCGGCGGAAGCGCTCCCAGCGCCTTGACCCGCGCATAAAACCGTGGGAAGTTGCCGTTCTCCGCCGCGAGCAGTGCGGCGAACTGGGGCACCCGGTCCGCGTACAGCGCCATCGCCGCAATGCCGGCGTTGTTCGCACCCCCGACAAACCACCGGTCGAACGAGACGCCGCCGCCCGTGGCGGCCTTCTGCTCTTCGTACGAGGCCCTCAATGCGGCGAAGGCCTCCGCCTTGCCTGCCCGCTTCTCGTCGTCGCTCGCGTTGCTCGCGTAGAGCGCGGTGAGGCGCTCGCGCGTCGTCGCGATCATGTTGCGGAACGCCGTGCGCAACTCGCGCCCCCGCTCGAGCTCCGCCGTCAGTGCTGCGCGCTCCGACTCGCCGCGCACGCGCGCCTCGTGCGCGAGCCAGCGGGCGACGCCCGCCTCCTCGACTGCAACGGCGAACGATTCGTTGAAAGACGTGTCGTCTTTGACGTAGACGACCTGATGCGCAAGCTCGTGGAAGATCAGTCGCGCGAGATCGACCTCCCGGTAGCGCACGAACGTCGACAACACGGGATCGTCGAAATATCCAAGCGTCGAGTACGCCGGGATGCCCGACACGTGAACGTCATCGCCGGCGGCCGCGAGCTTCGCCGCTTCCGCACGCGCATCCGCTTCCGCGAAATAGCCCCGGTAGTTGACGCAGCCGGCGACTGGAAAGCACCACTGGCGCGGGGTGAGCGAAAGCTCGGGCGCGGCGAACACGTTCCACACCGCGTACGGCCGTCCGAGATCGGCATAGCTCGTGTAGCTTCGATTGTCGGGGAGCGCAAGCTCGCGGGAGGCGAACGCGCGTATCTCCTGCGCGCGGGCGAGGCGGTTCTTGAGCGCCGTATCCGAACTGGTCGCGATCACCTCCGTGATCGGCTTTGCGCGCGCCAGCAGATCCGTCTGGCCCGCGATGCCCTGCCAGTAGTACTCGATCTCCGAGCACCCGGACAGGAGCGCGGCCGCCACGACCAGCACGAGGGTCCGAACCGGCGGGCCGAAGCGAACGATGCGATGGCATGCGTGCTCGGCAATGCCGGGGCTTTGCCCCCGCGAGGCGCCGTCCATGGGGATGTCCATCGTCCGGATTAGTCCTGCGCTGCCAAAAAGCGGTATGGTAATGGTTGCGAGACCGCACATTTCGCCCGCGGGTTCCGTTTGAACATCCCGACAGTCCGCTTCGTCGCATCCTGGATCGGCGCCGTCGCCGCTTTGGTGACGTTGCCCGGGCACGCCCAAGTCTACAAGTGCGCGGGCGATGGCCGCATTCCCGTCTACCAGGAGGTGCCGTGCAGCCCCGGCAAGGAATTGCGCAATTTCCAGACGGACCCACCGGAAATCACGATCCTGCCGGCGCGTCGGCCAAACGGCACCCCGCCGGCCGACGTGATTCGCGAGGTCCCCGCGAAGAACACGAAGCCCGACAAGGATGCGAAGGTTTCCAAGGCCGGCAACGCGGCCAACGCGGCGGAACGCTCACACCTTCGCGTCGGCATGACGCAGGCCGAGGTGCTGGCGCGCGTCGGCAACCCGGACGTCACGGTCGGCTCCAAGGGCACAACTTCGCCCCGCTGGTCGTACATGCCCGCGCCGGGCGATCCCGAGACGACGACGATGCTGCAGTTCAACAAGGGCGTGGTCGTCGACATCGAGCGCAGGGTCGTCAAGAAATGATGGCTGCGCGCGCTTCCGCGGCGGCAGCGCGCATCAAACCGGTATAGGGTTGCGTGCCCTGATCCAGCGCGTGCGCGAAGCGCGCGTCACCGTCGCGAACCGGATCGCCGGCGAAATCGGCCCGGGGGTACTCGTGCTTGCCGCAGTGGCCGCAGACGATGCGGACGCGGATCGCGAATGGCTCGCGCGGAAAATCGTCTCGCTGCGCATTTTCGACGATGAGGCTGGCGTGATGAACCGTTCGCTGATCGATGTCGGCGGCGCAATCCTCGCCGTCAGCCAGTTCACGCTCTACGCGTCGACCAAGAAGGGCGCGCGGCCGTCCTGGTCGGGCGCCGCGCCACCGGGAGAAGCGCGACCGCGTTTCGCCGCCTTCGTGGAAGCGCTCGCCCGCGAGTCGGGCCGGGCCGTTGCGATGGGCGAGTTTGGCGCGACGATGCAGGTCGCACTCGTCAACGACGGGCCGGTCACGATCTGGATCGATACGCGCGACCGCGAGTGACCGGCACGGGTACGTTCTCGTCGTGTCCGCGACCGGTCGCTGCAGCTAGTCGACGGTGGCGCCGGTATCCTTCGCCACCTTGCCCCACTTGACGCTTTCCGCGCGCACGAACGTCGCGAAAGCCTCCGGACTCGATCCCACGAACTCAGAACCGGTGTCGGCGAGGACGGCCTGGTACTCAGGGCCTTTCATCACCTTGAGGGCCGCCGCATTGAGCTTGGCAATCACGTCCGGCGGCGTCTTTGCGGGCGCGAAGAAGCCGTACCACGCGTACGATTCGAAGCCCGGCATGCCGGCCTCGGCAAATGTCGGCACGTCCGGAAGCTGCGGCGAGCGCTTGCTCGAGGTGACGGCGATCGCGCGAAGCTTGCCCGCCTTGATGTGCGGCAGGATTGCAATCGTGCTGTCGAACATCAGAGGCACATGGCCGCCGAGGAGATCGGTGATCGCGGGCGCCGAGCCCTTGTACGGGATGTGCACGAGGTCGAGGTTCGCCGTGGTCTTGAACAGCTCGCCCGTCAGGTGCTGTGGCGTACCGTTGCCGGACGACGCGTACTGCATGTCCTTCCTCGACTTGATGTAGGCGATCAGCTCCTGCAGATTCTTTGCAGGCACCGATGGATTGACCGTCAGCACGAGCGGCACGCGTATCAGGTTGGTGACGGGCGCCAGGTCCTTCGCCGGGTCGAACGGCATCTTCTTGTAGATGCTCGGATTGATCGCGACCGGGGCACTCGAGGTGATGAGCAGCATGTGGCCATCCGGCACGGCCTTGGCGACGATGTCGGTGCCGATGTTGCCGCCGGCGCCGCCGCGATTGTCGATCACGAACGGCTTCCCGAGCTCGTCCTGCAGTCCCTTCGCCATCGGCCGCGCCGCGATGTCCGAGGGGCCGCCGGGGGGCCATGGAACGATGATCGTCACGAGCTTCGCAGGGTAGCCCTGGGCGCTGGCGACGGTCGCCGTCACCGCAAGCGCGATCGCACAGAGCCATGAGCCATGGATGCTTGAGACACCCGTTGTCATCGGCGACTCCTCTTCGTAGGTTACCTGCGGAACCGACGCTCACGCGCGACCGGATCGCCGCGGAGTATATCGAATTGCACTCGCGACGCTTTGCGAGAGCGGTCAGACCTGGTTGCGGTGATCGCGATACATTCTCAGCGCGTGATTCCAGGTCGGCCGGCCGCGAAGGTCCGCTTCCAGGCCGGCGAGCTCCGTCGGCATCGGCGGCCACTTCACGCGATGCTCGGGCACGCGAGTCAGCGGCGCGAGCAGCGACGCGACGGTGATGTCGATGCGATTCGGCTGGTCTCCGCCGAAGTACGCCTGCGTCGCAAGCACCGCATCGAGCTCGTCGAACGTCGCGGCGAAACGTTGCTTCGCCCGCGCGACACCCTCGGCATCGCCCGTCTTGTACATGCGCTTCACCGCCTTGGCGACCGCCGGAAACGCGAGCGCGAAGAATGCCGGCGCCCAGCGCGGACCGCCCGCCGACCATAGCGCAACCAGCGTCCTGCGATCCTTCAGCAACACCGAATAGAAAACCTGCTGGACGCCGCGACCGAACACCTTGTCGAGTCTCTTTTCGAGCTCCACCGCTTTCGCCCGCTCTCGGGGATGCGCCGGTGAGAGCCGCGTGCCGCCGAGCGAATCGGCGATGTAATCGAGGATCGCGCCCGACCCCTGCACGTACTTGCCGTCGTGCTCTAGCAGCGGAACCTCGCTGCGACCCGCCACGCGTCGCGTCAGCAGCTGATGCGGGCCGGGCACCAGCACCTTCTCCTCGTACGGAATCCCTTCGCAGTCGAGCGCCCAGCGCGCCTTTTCGGAGAAGTGCGAGACAAAGAAGGTGTAGAGCTTAACCAAGGCTCAAGGCACGCGAGGAAGCTATCGTATGCACGCCAAGCCGACCGGCGTTTCCGGATCGCAAGCTATGAGTTTCTGGAGCTCGTAGATGTAGAAACGCGGCCGCTCGCTGCATGACACGACGCTCATCTTGCCGGTGTTGCGGTCGCGAACTTCGACGCCGGCATCGATCGTCTGCGTGCCGCGCGATCGGGTGTATACCGTGTAACGGTAGTTGCCGGTCACAAAGCGCACCGACTGCGTGTAGACACCGTTGTGAGTATACGTGGCGCCGTAGAAAAGCTTGAGCGACCCCTCGGTGGACGGCGGGTATTCGAGCTCCAGCGCTTTCTCCTCCCGCTCTCCATCCAGCGATCCGAACCGGTAGCGAAGATAGCCCGTCTCGGCGTCCAGAGGCTGCGGCGCGCACAGCTCGATGAACTTGCGGCTCCCGGCCGCTTCGCAGCCGAAAAGCGGGAACGAGCCCGCCTCGCACGCGTTGGCCGCCCATGCAGCCGAGGCCAGCGTCGCCGCGGCCGCGCGCAACACGCCTGCGCGCACTGCGTACCGCCCCATCAGAGGTTGTACGCGTGCTTCGCGAGTGCGTAAGCAAGCTCGGGTGCCAGTTCGAACGCCTCGTCCTCCCCGATCTTGTGCTCGGCGACGAGCGTTGCGAGGAACCGGCAATCGATGCGCCGTGCGACATCGTGGCGCGCTGGTATCGACATGAACGCGCGCGTGTCGTCGTTGAAGCCGACGGTGTTGTAGAAGCCCGCGGTTTCCGTGACCTGCTCGCGAAAGCGCAGCATGCCCTCGGGGCTGTCGTAGAACCACCACGACGGGCCGAGCCTCAGGACCGGATAGTGACCCGCAAGCGGCGCAAGCTCGCGCGAATACGACGTCTCGTCGAGCGTGAACAGGATCACGCGGAGGTTGCGCTCGTTGCCGTAGCGGTCGAGCAGCGGCTTGAGCGCGCGCACATAGTCGGTGGCGGTCGGAATGTCCGCTCCCTTGTCGCGGCCGAAGTCGCGGAAGAGCTGAGGATTATGGCTGCGGAACGAACCTGGATGGATCTGCATCACGAGCCCGTCGTCGAGGCTCATGCGCGCCATCTCGGTCAGCATCTGGCCGCGGAACTGCTCGGCCTCGTCGGGGGTCGCCATGCCCGCGAGCGAGCGATCGAGAAGCCGCTGGCAGGCCTCGCGGGAAAGATCGCACGTGCGCGCGGTGGGATGGCCATGGTCGGTCGAGGTCGCGCCCATCGTCTTGAAGTACGCGCGCCGCTCCCGATGCGCGGCGAGATACCCGTTCCAGCTCGAGGTATCCTGCCGCGCGAGCTCGCCGAACTGCCGCACGTTATCGCGGAATCCTTCGAACTCCGGATCGACCACCGGATCCGGACGGTAAGCGGTGACGACGCGACCCTTCCAGCCGGAGGTCTTGAGCTTCTGGTGGTGAGGCAGCGTGTCGAGCGGCGACTCCGTCGTGGCGATGACTTCGATGTTGAAGCGCTCGAACAGCGCGCGCGGCCGGAACTCCGGCTTTGCGAGGCATTCGTTGATGCGATCGAATGCCCGGTCGGCGGTTTCAGCCGAGAGCCGCTCGGTGATCCCGAACACGGTCGAGAACGCGTGGTCGAGCCAGATCCGCGTCGGCGTGCCGCGGAAAAGGTGATAGTTGGCGGCGAAGGTGCGCCAGATCTTGCGCGCGTCCTTCTCGACGGGCCCGCCGTCGCGCCGCGGAATGCCGAGGTCCTCGAGCCGGATGCCCTGGCTGTACAGCATCCGGAAAACGTAATGATCCGGTGTGATGAAGAGCGCCGACGCATCGGAGAACGGCAGATCGTCGGCGTACCACTGCGGATCCGTGTGGCCGTGCGGGCTCACGATGGGCAGATGCTCGACGGTCGCGTACAACGCCCGCGCGAGGCCTCGGGTGACGGTGTCCACCGGAAACAGGCGGTCGGGATGAAGGTCGAGCGGCACGGCCATGGTCGAAGTCCTACGATCGATGTTGGGCGATGTGCACCGCCAGCGTGCGGCGAACGCCGTCGCGAAAAAGGCTTCCCACGTCGCGACTCACGGCCCGGCGAAAGGCGACGTCGTGCGTCAGGTCCGCGCCGAACACTTCGACGAGGTCGAGGAAGCCATCGGCGATCTGCGAAGCGTTGCCGCCCGCGGCCGACGCGATCGCCGCGAACTTCGGCGCGAGCGGATCGGAGACCGCGATCGGCCGGCCGGACTCGTCGGTTCCGCTCGCGTAGCGTATCCAGCCGGCGATCGCGAGCGCGAGATGCGCGATGGATTTGCCCGCAGCCAGCCGCTCGCGCACCGTGGCGAGGAAGCGCTGCGGCAACTTCTGCGAGCCGTCCATGGCGACCTGCTTCGTGCGATGCGGCAGCGCAGGATTGCGGAAGCGCTCGCGGACCTGCGCGCCGTAAGCGGCGAGGTCGACTTTCGGCGGCGCCTCGAGGGTCGGAATCACCTCGTCGGTCATCAGGTGCTCGACGAGCTTGGCGAGCTCCGGATCGGCGGACGCCTGCCAGATGAAGTCGTATCCGGCAAGATAACCAAGATAGGCGAGCGTCGAGTGGCTGCCGTTCAGGAGGCGCAGCTTCATCGTCTCGAACGGCGCGACGTCGGCGACGAGCTCCGCGCCCGCATCCTCCCAACGGGGCCGTGCGCCGGCGAACCGGTCTTCGATGACCCACTGGATGTACGGCTCGGCGACCACGGGCGCGGCATCCGCCGCGTCGATGAGCCGCGCCGCTTCGGCAAGGTCTGCGTCGGTCGTCGCCGGCACGATGCGATCCACCATCGTGCATGGAAAGGTCACGTTCGCAGCGATCCACCGCGCGAGCGCCGGGTCGAGCGCCTCTGCGTAGGCGCGGACAATGCCCTCGACGGTCCGCCCGTTGTGCGGAAGATTGTCGCAACACACGACGGTGACCGGTCCGCCGCTCGCGACTCTGCGCGCCGCGAGGCCGGCGGTCAGCACGCCGATGGTGCTCGCGGGGGCCGCGGGATTCGCGAGGTCGTGCACAATTTCCGGGTGCTCGAAGTTGAGGCGACCGGTCGCCGGGTCGTGGGAGTAACCCTTCTCGGTGACGGTCAAGGAAACGATGTGGACCCCGGGATCGGCAATCCGCGCGAGGAGCCGCTCGCGCTCGGTGCCGAGAAACAGCATCTCGCGCACCGACCCGACGACGCGCGCTCTCGTCCCGTCGATGCTTTTCTCGAGCACCGAATAGAGTCCATTTTGCGGCGCCAGCGCATCGCAAACGCGCTTCGATTTGAGACTGACGCCGCAAATGCCCCAGCGCGGATCGCTCTCGAGCACGGTGTCGGTCATCACGGCCTGATGAGCGCGGTGAAACGCGCCGAGCCCCAGGTGAACGATGCCGATGCTGGCCAGCGCGATGTCGTAGGCCGGCCTCGTCACCGATGACGGAAGATCCGGCAGTATCGACGCCGACAACCGTCGCTCGCTCATGCTCGACCCTTTGCCCGGTGCGCTCTCACGCGCCATTGTGCGCTCATCGCCCCGCGGGTGCTCTGTCACACCGCTCCCTGCGGATGTTCCTTCACCCGCGACACGAGCTGCGTCGGATTGACGAAGCGAAGTGCGATCAGCAGCCACACGAGCGTCACGCCCATGTAGATCATCGCCATCGCGTCGACCGATTGCGGTGCGCGCACCCCCGCCGCGAACACGGCATAGTAGAGCGCGACGACGAGCGTCTGCGAATCGGAGCCGGCCGTCAGGAAGGTGAGCTCGAACATCGCGATCGTCCTCACCAGCACGAGCAGCGACGCGGCCAGAATGCCCGGCGCGAGCAGCGGCACCAGCACATGCCGGAACACGCTTGCCGTGCGGGCGCCGAATACGCGGGCAGCCGATTCGAGATTTGGGTCGATCTGCTCGATGAAGGGCGTCATCACGAGGATCACGAACGGCGCGGCGGGGATGAGGTTGGCGAGGATCACCCCGTAGATCGTGCCGGCCAGGTGGAACTGGTACAGCACGGTCGCGAGCGGAATCCCGTAGGTGATCGGCGGCACCATCAGCGGGAGCAGGAACAGCAGCATGAGCGCGCGCTTGCCGGGGAAATTGCGCCGCGCGAGCGTGTACGCGGCCGGCACGCCGATCAGGAGCGACAGCAGCACGACCGCGAGCACGACCTCGACCGTGACGAACAGCACGGAGCCCAACTGGAATTCCTTCCACGCCGCGGTGTACCACGTCGTGGTCCAGCCTTCGGGCAGCCAGGTGCCGAGCCAGCGCCGGGCGAACGAGCTCGTCGCCACCGCGGCGATCATGAGCCCGATGTTGACGACGAACAGCGTCATGAGGCCGAGCAGGAAACCGCGCCAGGCGCGATCGATCAGGTCGCTTCTCGCGCTCACCGCGCCGTCCTTGTGCGTGCTCGATTCAAGTCGCTACCCTTTTCCTCCGACCACGGGGCCGCGATAGAAGAGATTGCGCAAGCCGAGCACCGCAACGACGATGAGCAGCTGCACGCCGCCCATGATCATTGCGATCGCCGATGCGAGCGAGTAATCGTACTGCTCGAACGCCGCCTCGTACGCGGCGATCGAGATCACTCGTGTCGGCCCAGCGGGCGAACCGAGCAGCACGGCGGACGGGAACACCGAGAACGCCTGCACGAACGCAAGGCAGAAGCACATCGCGAGCCCGGGCGCGAGCAGCGGCAGATAGATTTGCCGGAATTGCGCCTTGGGATCTGCGCCCAGGGTGGCGGCCGCTCTCGCAAGGCCGGGATCGATCCCGGTGATGTACGACAGGATCAGCAGGAACGCGAACGGAAAACCCGAAACGACGAGCGAGATCAGCACGCCCGTGAAGTTGTGCGTGAGACGAATCGGACCGTCGTACAGATGGAAAAACTGCAGGAACTGCGCGAGCCAGCCCTTCGGCCCGAAGTAGATCAGCATCCCTTCGGCGATGAGCACGGTGCCGAGCGTGATCGGGACGACCAGGATCGTGGTGACGACGCGCTGATACGGTGTCTTGAGCCGCATCTTGAACGCGATGGGAAGCGCGAGCCCGACGTTGATGAGCGTCGCGGGCAGCGCCAGCTTGAGCGTGGTCCAGATCGTCGGCCACAGGTTGTCGGTGGTGAAGAAGTGCGCGTAGTTGGCGAGCGCCCCGCCGTCCTTGGGCGTGAACGACAGCCACAAGCCGTAGAGAAACGGATAGACGAACAGCAGGAGCATGAACAGCGCCCCCGGCGCGACCAGCAGCAGCGATTTGTCGAACGGCTCGCGGGCGAGCGGCGCGGAAGCGGCCATGGCTTGCGTCGGATTAGCCGACCGGATAGACGAGCGCGCGGGCGACCGGGACCACGACGTGCGTCGCTTCGCCGACGCGCGGAGGATTCGGCGCGCGAACGTGGATGACGGTTCCCCCCGGTGTGCGAACGTCGACGAGCGAGTCGCGGCCTCCGTACTCGACGTTCGTCACTTCGCCGGCGATCGCATTGGTGTCTCCGGCGGTGCCGATCGCCGCTTCCTCCGGACGGATGGCCACGGCCGCGCGGCCATCGGCGAGCGGCAGCTTCTTCGTGCCGAGCAGCCGGATCCCCGGACCGGTCAGCGTCACGCGGTCGCCGTCGTGGCCCGCGACGTCAAGCTCGAGCACGTTGCGATAGCCCATGAAGCGGGCGACGTGCAGGTTCGAAGGCTGCAGGTAGACCTCTTCCGGCGGCGCAATCTGCTGCGCCACGCCATCTTTCATCACGACGATGCGATCGGCGAGCGAAAGCGCCTCGTCCTGGTCGTGCGTGACATAGATCGTCGCCCGGCCAAGCTCGCTGTGGATGCGCCTGATTTCGGCGCGAGTCTCGATGCGGAGCTTCGCATCCAGGTTCGACAGTGGCTCGTCCATCAGCACGAGCGGCGGCTCGATGACGATCGCGCGCGCGATCGCCACGCGCTGCTGCTGGCCGCCGGATAACTGGCCGGGCAGCTTGTGCTCCTGCCCCGTGAGCTGGACCATCTGCAGCGCCTTCGCGACGCGCGCCGCGATCTCTGCGCTTGCGACACCGCGCATCCTGAGCCCGAATCCGACGTTGCGGTCGACGCTCATGTGCGGGAACAGCGCGTAGTTCTGGAAAACCATGCCGAAGCCGCGGCGCTCGGGCGGCAGCGTGTCGATGCGGAGATCGTCCAGCATGATCGACCCGTCGGACAGGGGCAGCAGCCCGGCGATGCAATTGAGCGCCGTCGATTTGCCGCAACCCGAAGGACCGAGCAATGCGATGAACTCGCCACGCTTGATCGTCATGGTCAGCGCGGACAGCGCGTTGAACGCGGCGCCGCCTTGGCCGGCGAAGCGGCGCGTCACGCGATCGAGCCGCAGCTCACTGAAATCATGTTTCATGGCCTGACCACCATCGGTGGGAGTTCACGCACTGAAACGCCGCGTTGAACGTCGGCGCAGCCGACGATCCAACGCGGCGAGTTGTCGCGTCGATGGGCCGGACGGGTTGTGGCCGTCCGCCCCAGCGACGTAATAACACTATTTGGTCTTCTGCGCTCCCACCTGCTGGTCCCAGATCTTGAACGCCTCGACCTGCGCCGACGGCGGCAGCGATTGGGTGTGCGGAAATTCGGAAAGCCACTTCTCGTATTCCGGCCGTCCGTACTCCTTGATCGCGTCCTGGCTCTCCTTCGGCGCCATCGACAGCGGCACGTTCTTCACCGCCGGACCCGGATAGAAATAACCCTTGTCCCACGTGTATGCCTGCGCGGCGGGCGTGAGCATGTACGCCATCAGGTCGAGCACGACGGCGAGCTTCTCGGGCGGCACGCCCTTCGGGATCACCATGTAGTGCGCGTCGTTGATCCACGTCATGCCTTTGAACGGCACGACCTTGTAGTCCTTCGGCACGATGCCGAGCACGCGGGGGTTGATGTCCCAGCCCGTCATCGTGAGCGTGATGTCGCGCGAGCCCTCGCCCAATTCCTTCATGACCGCGCCTGTGCCGGTCGGGTAGTACTCGATGCAGGAGTTGAGGTCCTTGAGGTACGCCCACGTCTTGTCCCAGCCCTTCACCGGGTCCTTGGGATTGGAGTCACCGAGAATGTACGGCAGGCCCATGATGAACGTGCGCCCCGGCCCCGAGTTCGCCGGCCGCGCGTAGATGACCTTGTTCGGATTGGCCTTGCACCACGCCAGCAACTCCTGCGGCGTCGTGGGAGGCTGCTTGACCTTGGCCGGGTTGTATTCGACGAGCGGTCCGGCCGGCATGAACGCGACGGCGATGCCGTAGTCGGCGGCGAGCTCCTGCATCTTGGCCGCTGCCGGCTGGTAGTTGCCCGTCAGGCCGGGAAACTTCGACGCATACTCGGGGAGCAGCTTGACGAGCAGGCCCTGCTCGATACCGGCGGCGAGGAAGTCGGTGCCCGTCAACACGAGGTCGATGTCGCTGCGGCCGGCGCCCTGCATGGCCTTGAGCTTGCCGGGCAATTCAGGCGCCGGCGCCTTCGTGAAGTTGAACTTGGCGACGAGCTTCGGGTTCTTCTTCGCATATTCTTCCATCGCGTCCTGCGTCAGCGCGAGGTTGCCGGCGACGTCGACGACGTTGATCGTCACCGGGCTCGAGGGCATCTGCATACCCTGCGCGAAGACGGCCGGTACCACGCCAAGCCCCGCGAGCGCCGTCGCCGCGAGGCCGGCCATCGCGCCTTTCAGCGCGCGCCGCCGCATGTCGTTCTTCGTTCGTTCTTTCGTGCTCATGAATCACCTCCGGGTTTGTGCAGGGGCCGCGCCGACGCGCGCTCCCCTGCGGTGTTCGATCCGCTTTGCGATGCGGGTCGGTCGATGTCGTCGTGCGGGCGCCCGGGCCCGGCGATGGAAGTCTGCGAGGCGCGGGATGTGGAAGTTCTTATGGGACGGGACAAGGAAGTCCCTGAAGGACCGGATGTGGAAGTCCCCGAGGGACCGGGCGGCGGGACTGTACCGCCGGCCCGCGAACCGGTCAATTCGCGCCGCTCGGCTCCGCGACCCATGCCGCCGCTCGTCTCCTCCCAGCGGCGTTGAAACTCCCGTGCGACCCGCCGGAGATGGCGGCGCATCGCTTCGCGCGCCCCTTCGGCGTCGTGCACCTCGAGCGCCGCGACGATTGCCTCGTGGTCAGTCAGCGTCTTGGCGCGCAGCACGGGCGTGTGGAAATAGGCCTCGATCCGCGTCCATATCTCGCCGCCGCGAAGCGCCCAAAGATTGGCGACGGCGAGCGGCAGCGCACTGTTGCCGGTCATTTCCGCGATGAGCATGTGGAACCGTCGATCGGCGTCGTCGCGGTCCTTTGCGTGGTGCTCGTGCTCGCGCATCTGACCAATCTGCTCGCGCAGCGCGACGATGTCGGCCTTGCGCGCGTTGCGCGCGGCGAGCGCGGCCGTTTCTCCTTCGAGCAGCGCACGGGCGGCCAGCACGTCGAACGGTCCGGGCGCGTCGTCGCTCATCGTCGCATCGCCCTGGCCGCGTTTCGGATCTGCGCGCGGCCCGAGCACGAAGATGCCGGTGCCGACGCGCACCTCGACGCGGCCGGCGAGTTCCAGCGCGATGATCGCCTCGCGCACCGAGGTTCGCGACACGCCGAGCAGCACGGCGAGCTCGCGTTCCGCGGGCAGGCGCGAGCCCACGGGAAACTCGCGGCGGTCGATCAGCGTCGAGATCTGCTCGGCGATCTGCCGATACAGTCGCCTCGACTCCACTGTCTGCAACGGCACGTCGCTCCTCCTGACCGCGGCATCGCGCCGCGGCTGCCGCCGCCCCATCGGTTGTCAGCAACCTTGTCGGGCGTCGGCGGTTCGACCCGGACTCTACTGCTGCGGCCGGCGGCCGGTCAAGTGGCCCAGCCACCTGACCAAGGGCCCGCTCGCCGACCGGCCCGGCGCGTCACTCTGCCGTGAAGCGACCGGACTTGCCGCCGGACTTTTCGAGCAGACGCACCGACTCGATGCGCATCCCGCGGTCGACCGCCTTGCACATGTCGTAAATGGTAAGCAGCCCGACACTGGCGGCCGTCAGGGCTTCCATTTCGACGCCGGTCCGCCCGAGCGTTTCGGCGGTGACCTCGATGAGGATCGCGCTGGCCCCGGTGTCGGGCTCGAAGGAGACTGCAAGCCGGGTGAGCGACAGCGGATGGCAAAGCGGGATCAATTCGGACGTGCGCTTTGCCGCCTGGATCGCGGCGACGCGGGCGATCCCCAGCACATCGCCCTTCGCCGCCGTACCGGCTCGAATGAGCTCCAAAGTCGCCGGAAGCATGACGATCCTGCCCCCGGCTCGCGCGACCCGCTCCGTCACGTCCTTCCGCGCGATGTCGACCATGTGAGCCTGACCCGCGGGGTCGAAATGCGTAAAATGGGGATTTGTCGGCCCGGGCGATGCCGCTGCCCGTCGCGCCTCGGTCCTGCGTCCGGTTTCGCGTTTTCTGGCGGAGGTTCCCGTCACCTTGCTCGTCGCGCCTGCCACAGCCGCTCCTTCGCGTGAACTTCGGATGGCGGCGCGCATCTTAACACCGACGAATTTGCCGCTTTTGGACCATTTTTCCATTCGCTCACCGCTGACTTGACCGCTACGACAGCATGGAAGACCGCAACGTCCCGCTGGGGCATGCCCAAGCGGTTCGTGGTCGCCCTCGTCGCGGCAGCCCTCGCCTTCCAGCCGGTCGGATTCGCATCCATCGCCAACGCGCAAACGCCGAGCCTTCCGGATCTCGGCGAAGAGTCGCAGGCGACCGTGTCGCTTGCGCAGGAGTCCAAGATCGGCGAGATGGTCGTCCGCCAGATCCGCGCCGCGGGCGCTTACCTCGACGACCCGGAAGTGAACGACTACCTGAACCAGCTGGGCCATCGGCTCGTCGCCGCCATTCCTGAGGGTCGCCAGGAGTTCGAGTTCTTCGCCGTCGGCGACTCGACCATCAACGCGTTCGCGCTTCCGGGCGGGTACATCGGCGTCAACATGGGCCTCATCCTGCTCACCCAATCCGAGTCCGAGCTCGCGGCGGTGCTGGCGCACGAAATCACGCACGTGACACAGCGCCACATGGCGCGCGCCGCAACGAAAGAGAAGAACCAGTTTCTGTACATGCTGGCGGGGCTCGCGCTGGCGATCGCCGCATCGCGCGGCGGCTCGTCGTCGTCGGGACAGGCGACGCAGGCTGCGCTCGCGTCCGGGCAGGCTCTCGCGCTGCAGTCGCAGATCAACTTCACGCGCGAGAACGAATACGAAGCCGATCGCATCGGCTTCCAGCGCCTCGAAGCCGCGGGCTTCGATGTGTACGCGATGGCGACGCTGATGGATCGCATGCAGAAGTCGACCAAGTTCTCGGACGGCAACGCGCCGTCGTATCTGCGCAGCCACCCGGTCACGCACGAGCGGATCGCCGAAGCGCAGGCGCGGGCTTACGGCAAGCCGTACAAGCAGGTCCCCGATTCGCTCGACTTCCACATGGTGCGGGCGCTGCTGCGGAGCTACCAGGGTGCGCCCAAGGAGACGGTCGCGTATTTCCGCAACTCGATCGCCGAGCACAAGTACAACAACGAGGTCGCGGCGCAGTACGGCCTCGTCGCCTCGCTGTTGCGCAACGAGGAGTTCCAGGCGGCCAACGTCGAGCTTGCGAAGCTCGAGAAGATCGCGCCGCCGCATCCGATGGTCGAGGCGATGGCCGGCCACGTGCTGATGGAATCCGGCAAGCTCGATCAGGCGATCGACCGCTTCAAGTCGGCGCTCGCGCGGTATCCGAACAAGATGCAGCTGATCTACGACTATCCCCAGGCGCTCGCCAAAGCTGGCCGCCTGCGCGAAGCGGCCGCGTTTCTCGAAACCGAGCTGGCCCGCTACCCGAACGATGGCCCGTTGCATCGCATCGCCGCCCGCACTTACGCCGACCTCGGCACGAAGCAGCAGGAGCATCGCCACCAGGGCGAGTTCTACGCCTGGCAGGGCGATTACAAGGAGGCCGTCCGCCAGTTCGAGCTTGCGTCGAAGGCGAACGACGGCGACTTCTATCAATCGTCCGTCATCGAGGCGCGGCTGCGTGCGCTGCGCAAGGAACTGACGGAGCAGGTGGCGCTCGGCAAGAACGGCTGACGTAGCGCAGCCGTCGCTCGCACGAACCGTCGAGCGCCGATGTGCGCCGGCGACGATCGCCGACGTCGTGCCGCTTTCCCGCATGAACGGGTGGGAGGCGCGCGGCGTGATCGGCCAAACGATTGATCTCGCCCGGAAAGCCGATCGAACCTGTAAGTAGTTACAGGTGCTGGACGCATTTCTTAGGCGCTACTGTCGCCCCACGCTGTCGCGTAGGGGCGCGCCGGCGACGACCGCTACCGGGGAGGAGTGAATGAACATTCTCGTGGTCGACGATCACCCGCTGATCGTCGATGCCCTCGTGCAACTTCTGCCGCAGCTCGACCCTGCATTGAACATTCTGTCGGCCGGAGATCCGGCGGAGGCGACGGAGGTGCTCGACAACGAGCCCGAGATCGCGCTCGTGCTGCTCGATCTCGCGTTGCCGGGTGCGCGCGGACTGGACTTTCTCGCCGATCTCAAGCTCGACTATCCCGGCGTGCCGATCGCGGTACTTTCCGCGACGCACGATCCAGCCACCGTGCTCGCAGCGCTCGGTGCCGGTGCGCAGGGCTTCATCCCGAAAAGCGTCGGCGCCGAAGCGCTGCTCGCCGCGATACGGCACGTGCTCGATGGCGGCGTTTATCTGCCCGCCGATGCCCCGGGAATGCCGAACGGCGATGGCGTGCACATCGAGCATGGCGCACTGGGCCTCACCGCCCGGCAGACCGACGTGCTGAAGCTCCTGGTCCAGGGCAAGCCCAACAAGCTCATCTGCCGGGATCTCACGCTGTCGGAAGGCACGGTGAAGGTTCACGTCAGCGCCATCCTCAAGGCGCTGCGCGTACGCTCCCGCGGCGAAGCCATCGCGGTGCTGGCGCGACGCGGCATCAGCGCCGACACGCTCGCCGCGCGCAGAATGAGCCCCCGCCACGACATTCGATAGCGCGCACGTTCGCTTCGACGCGCGCGCATGCCGCGTCTTCTAGCGCGCCCCCTTTCTCGTTGCTTCGCGATGCATCCGCTCACCGCCCTGGCGCGAGCGGATCAGGTCGCCACGCTGTACGGTTCGTACCATCGGACCTCGGCGTCGATGCTGTTCGGCGCCGCGATCCTGTGCGGCGTCATGTGGGAGCAGGAAGCGCCGTGGATCATGGCCGCGTGGGTGATGGCGATCCTCGCCAATCAGGCGTGGCGAGGCATGCTCGTCCGCGCATACCGCAAGGCCGCGCCGCCGGTCGCCGACGCCGAGCGCTGGGGCGCGTATTGGGTCGCCGGCTCGACGCTCGCGGGCGCGCTGTGGGGCGCCGCATCGGTCGTGATGTTCCCGGCGCAGCCCTCGTACCAGGCGCTCTTCATCGTCTGCCAGTTCGGCGTCATCCTCGGCGGGCTTTCGAACACGGCCGTCTACAAGCCGTCGTTCTTCGGCTTCGCGCTAGCCGTCCTTGTGCCTCTCATCGTGAGGGTCGCGATCGAAGGCGACCAGGTGCATCTCTTCACGGCGGGCGTGCTCGGCGTCGTGCTGGTGTTCGTGCTTGCGTTCGGATTGCGCGTGAACGGCGTGCTGACGCAGTCGCTCGCGACGCGGTACGAGAACGTCGACCTGATCCGCGAGCTGCAGGCGCAGACCGAGGCTGCGCTCGCCGCGCGCGCGGCGGCCGAGACTGCGAGCCTCGCGAAAAGCCAGTTCCTGGCCGCTGCGAGTCACGACCTGCGCCAGCCGTTGCACGCGATGGGGCTTTTCGCCGCCGCGCTTGCCTCGAGGGTGCGCGATCCGGGAGTCACGCCGCTCGTGGCGAGCATCCGGGCGTCCGTCGAGGCGCTGGAGCACCTGTTCGCGGAGTTGCTCGACCTGTCGCAACTCGATGCGGGGGCGCTGCGTCCGGAGCGTGCAGCGGTGCCGCTGCGGCCGCTCTTTCTTCGTCTTTCCGCCGATTTCGGGCCGCAAGCGCAGGCGGCGGGACTTTCGTTGCGCGTCGCCGCCACGAGGCTTGCCGTCGTGACGGATCCCGTGCTGCTCGAACGCGTGCTGCGCAACCTCCTTGCGAACGCCGTGCGTTATACCCCGGCAGGCGCCATCGTCCTCGGCGTGCGCAGGCGCGGCGGTCGCGTGCGAATCGACGTGATCGACACGGGCATCGGCATCGCCGATGCGGACAGGACGCGCGTCTTCGAGGAATTCGTGCAGCTCGCAGGCGCGCCCCGGAATCACGCGGGAGGACGCGGCCTGGGGCTGGGCCTCGCGATCGTGCGGCGGCTTGCAGCGCTGTGCGGGCACGAGGTCGAGCTCGCATCGACGCCGGGACACGGCTCGCGCTTCTCGATCAACGTGCCGCGCGCGCCGTCGCTGGTTCGCGTC
>Ga0068864_100000857_pt1 | contig 25619 bp, 13 predicted proteins | sample KBSSwiS72_FD_66586 | JGI IMG/M metagenome (GOLD analysis project Ga0068864, IMG submission 66586) | Switchgrass rhizosphere microbial communities from Kellogg Biological Station, Michigan, USA - KBS Switchgrass S7-2 | ecosystem: Host-associated > Plants > Roots > Rhizosphere > Soil ...
GAAAATGCCGGCAGCAGCACGCACCACAGTCTTGTTGTGGAACGAGTAAGCTATACCTGCGCGCGGTTCGAAGACGTTTTTATGAGTGGCGCTGAAGCTTTCAGGCAGTCCATGAAAAAGACTTTGGAATCGAGGATCGCTTGCCGCATCGACACGACTTAGAGCTGCTTCCGGCCAATTGCGACCCGGCAATACTATTCCATTGAAGCGACTCTCAAACGTGGGATTAATTAAGAACCCGCCTACACTATCAATCGTGGCGGCTCTCGCTGGATCGTAAAACGCCCGATCAAACATCGCTATGTTGCCCCACAAACTACGCCACGGTTGCCAGTAGTTATATCGCGTTCCGTATTCCAGCGTGAGGTTAGGACGCGCGCGCCACGTGTCCTGAATGAATAGATCAGTGGACCACGCGCGCCAGGGCGTGTAAGCACGTTGACCGATCTCGCCGTAGTTAGTGAATAAGCCAAGAGCGGCGTTCGCGACTGCAAGTCCAGTCCCGTTGGTTCGTGAATTAGTGAACTCGAATCTGCCGTTTTGATTGTTCGTCCCACCCGGAACAGGTTGCACGTTAATCTGATCGAAGTCATTTTCGCCTGAATACTCGATAAATACTCCCGCCTTGACTGAGTGCTGGCCCATCACTCTCGTGATGTTATTTGACAACGTATAAATCGGTCCCGAAGACTTCGACGGATACGGGCCACCGTCCACTGTGCCAAAGTTTGAGATCGTGACCGTCGGAATTTTGTTCTCAATCTCTTTACCTGGGAATAGGTACGGGTAATTGATGCCGTACTGTTGGCGTTGGTACAGGCCATTGTTGAAGACGTTGATGAACACACGATCTACCGCGGCGCCGAGAGTTAATTCATTGATTAGACTTGGTGAGAGTTGGCTGGTCCAACTGAGTGCCGCGGATCGGTTGGGTCGCCTCCAATCCGTCCGCGCGAGTGGAAACGCACCGCGAAAAGCATCCACTGAGTCCCACTTAAATAGTGAGCCGCGAAAAGACAGTTGGTTATTACTGCCGATGATGTAATCGATCCTGAGCGTGTCCTTGCGAGTATCGCGCGGATTAGGACTTTGAGCGATGTAGTTCGAAACTCCACGCTGGAACTCGGGTGTAGGCAGTGGGTAGGTTTTCAATAACGCAACGCCGTTAGGACTCAGGCGTTCTAGTGGAATGATGTTCCCGGGAAAGCACGCAGCCTGATCATTTGCGCTGCATTCACCAGCTTTTAAGGGATCGCGAATAAAGACGGCTCTTGCGAAGAAAGGATTATTCGGATTCAGTAACTCGCTGAAATCACCGGCTCGCATTTTTTGTGTTGGAACTGTTTGAGTACTGGTATCGAACCGCCGCCATACAATCCATTCCTGCGCCCAAAAGAAAAACAGCTTCTCACGGTCCGCATTGAACCTCCGGGGCACGTAAACTGGTCCACCAATGTCATAGCCAAACTGATTGAAAGTGAATGGCGCGGGCTTACGGGAAATGTCCAGGTTGTTGCTCGCGTTCCGTCCCCAGCTATTTGCGTCGAGCGCCGAATTTCGAAAGAACTCAAAAACACTCCCATGGAAATCGCGACCACCCACTCGCGTTGTAAATCTGATCTGGCCGCCCGAAGAGCGGCCATACTCCGGCAAGTAGTTTGACGTAAATACTTGCAACTCCTGCACGGAGTCGGCGTTCGGAATACCGATTATCGCGCCGGAAGCGCGCGTGCGAATAGCAATCGCTCCGTCAACGGTTATCAAATTTTCTTCGAGGCGACTGCCATTGATCGAGAATCCAATAGCGCCGAGATCATCTGGATTAAAGGAGTTAAAAGGCCCTCCGCGCACGCCGGGCGCCAACAATACGAAGTTGATTGGATTGCGTCCGTTAAGAGCTAAATCCTGAATGTCTCGCCGCTCGATAGTTTTACCGATCACCGCTGTGTCGCGTTGTATGTCAGGCCGTGCGTCGATGACGTTTACCGTTTCATCGACGCCCTTCGGTTCCAACGACGCGTCGACACGAACCTTTGAATGCGCGTCAACATTGACTCCGACTTGAAGGAATTTTTGGAATCCGGTTATTTCAACCGCGATCTCGTATTTCCCTGGCATGAGATTAGTGAAGATGAAATAGCCGGTTTTATCAGTGAGAGTCTGGCGCTCCTCTCTCGTATCGGCATTCACGATCTTTACAGCGGCCCCGAGGAGAGTCGCTCCGTGTTTGTCGCTAATGAAGCCAGAGATCTGCGCGGTTTGGAACTGCGCCAAACTCGTGGCTCTGAAGAGCATCAAGAGAACGTATACGAGGGCAGACTGAGATAGTGGATTCAATTTTGGTTGGGTCATTGTTGTGAGCGTAGAGCGACTTACTCATCATCTGAGATGAATACGTGAATGCTGGTTAGAGGTAACAAGAGAAAGTATTCTCTTGCGGTTACTTGTGCGAGGCCAGACGAACTCGAGTTCGCCAAGTGAAAAGCGAATAGAACTCGATAAGAAATTTACGTGTTCATCAATCCACTGTCAATTAATCGAATTGACTCACTAAATCTTCTTCAAAAGCATTCGGTGCCGCAACTGAAAAATCTTCTCGAAATAAGTTTCATGAGGTGACGGTATATAACGGCGGGCGTGTTGTAACTCATCTGAAACACGCACGCCTAGTACAACTAGCCCGGCTCACATAGCGAGATTTCGATAATTGAGACAAACCTCAAGCTCCATGAGAGATATTTGAGGTCAGCTTCCGGCAGGAAAAACGAATCAGCTAGTTACGTAAGCTAAACTTTGCCTGGAATACATCAGCAGACTCGCTCGTACCCAACCTCATAATCGGATTTCGAAATCCATTGCGGGGTCGAAACGCACACTTCATGATAAGGCAGAAACGATTCGTTTCTGAGCTGCGTTAGCAGCTCTTGTCGACTCTTAAGCCGCAGCGAGGAAGGCAGTCAAGGGCGGAGCGAACTGTTTTGTAGTTCGCGGAGTTCATCGAAGCGCAGCGGAGACCCTTTACGGCCTCCGCAGTGAAGGCTCCGGTATTTGCTCTTTACTTGGATCGTAAAAGGTCTCGAAGCGGAAGTGATTGAATTAGCAGACGGCAGCGATTGATTGGAACTTCAACATCGGCACTGTGAGTGCCGCGTCGACTGATGCTTGGAAACTGATTAGCGGTAGGAAAAGATCGCAGTGGTCTTACGGAAATCAAATGTTAGTTCGATTTCATCATCAATAATTTGTTCGACAGGGAGTTCTACGAGGCGGGCATAGGCGAGCAGGATAGCGAGCGGAGGTTCGTTCTTATCAAGTTCGTACTTCGAAATAGTCGTATGGTCGATCAGAGCTTGAACACCAAGTTGTCTGACCAACTCTCCTTGAGAGACTCCTAAGCTGCGCCGGATTTGCAGGAGCTTCTTTGCAAGATGTTTCGGACGGGGTCGCGAGTGTCCCATAGTTTTTAGATTTCGGGGAAACAGGTTGATTGTGTGAACGAATGGGGCATCTACTGACGGGAGGCCCAAAAGAATTCAGTGCAAATTATCTGCTGGGAGGATTACGGGCAATCGAGAATTTGCGGATTGTGTAGCTCGTCTGCGAACTCTGTGATAAAGCTTTCCGCCTGTTCTGTATTCTTGAATATGAACGCCGAGTTGAAGTCAGTAGAGAACAGACTCGGAACACCTGATATGTAACCGTGAAATGTCACTATTATTACGCCTGTCTCCGTTTCTCCATCTGCTGCATCAATCCGTCGGAGTCGTTCCATCATTGCCTGATTGATTGCCTCGGCATAGAGTTCGTCCGCATTTGGAATGCGACCGACCTCTAATAGATGAACGTTGGTGCCAAGAATTGCGAGCAAAGCTAGTCCAGGTCCATCAGTTCCTATTTCGGCATCTTCTGGCACATCCATTAACCAATCGAGCAGTTCATGTTTAGTCGTTGGCATAGTTGTCCTCCTTCTTCTCGCGAGGAAAAGTTGACGCAATGACATCGCGTCCAACTCGCTTCAAACCATCCTCTGAAGTTGAGTAGCTTGGCCGCAAGTTGGACCGCGATTGTCCAGACACCTATTTGGCTTTCGCTTTCTCGATTAACGCGATCTCTTTGGTGAGCACGTCACGAAAGCGCGTGAGAATGGCAATGAGTAAGTTGATTTTGGCCAGGGATCGGCGACGCTCGCGCTTGGTGCCCAAAAAGAATTCGATCTGGACTCTGCGTCGACAGTCGGCAATGGTAAGCATGTTGTGACCCCACCTGTATTCGCCCTCGTTTGAGGATTCAACCTCGGCGAAGATATGAGACGTATAGCCGGTTGAGACAGGCGAAAGGAATGAGCGCTTGCGAAGAGAGAAAACGTTTTTCATGTTAGCAACCTCGGAGGAATAAATACGTGAAAACCTCCGTGTCTCTGGGCAAAACGATTGCAGTGTCGAGAGACAGGGAGGCTGGATACGCCAAGAACGCAGCGTGTGGCTTATCTGGTCCAATGCAGTAGCTTTGACTTTATGGACCAGGACCCACGTATTCCTTTCTGCTAACGGTAACCCCAACAGAGTAGCCGACAACTACTTCCTCCCCAGGTGCAGGAGTTTGGTCGATAATCAAGTCAGATTGAAGAGCCGAATCGTAACGTGTCGCCAACAGACGAATATTCAAGTTGGCGGCGTGAAGCTTTCGTTCGGCGTCGTTATAGGTCAGTCCTTTGAGCACTGGAACCTTAATTTGAATTGGTCTCGAACGGTGCTCACGTTGGACGTCAAGACGCAGTGCCAAGAGCGCAATTGCCGGCACAACGACGTACACGACCAGCGCCAAAGTCACAAGAACTCCGATCAGTAGTTTATGTTTGCCTCGTAGGGAGTAACCCATGAGGATGCCAAGTAAAAATCTCATTACGGTGGTTCCTTTGGAGATTTCCTAGTGAATCACCGAGTCGTTATCCGCTTATTTTTCTTATCGGTTGAAGGAAGCGTTGAATGGACCAATGGTCAATCACAGGAATGAAGGCAGGATTGACAAGTGTGAGCAAATTCTAAGGACGCAGACCAAATTCAGGCCATCGCAAATTTGGACGTAACAGTAAGTCTTTTAGTTCTGAAGTTTGCAGTTGAACGTTCTTTTACTGAGCTAATAGAACCAATTCAAGTGCCCCTTGGGGGCTCTGGGTGCGCCTAGAATTGGCTCCTTGCCATTGTTTGCCGCGTTCCTTTAAGGATCGACCTGCTTTGTTTTCAGTCCGCTGAGGGTTTCACCTCGAAATTTCGCCTTAACAGGCGGGGAGCAGTTTCCTGGGATCGGCACCAGATTGGTTGCCAGAATCGCTTAAATATGGATAAGATTCCCGCTGGAATTCTCAGATGTGAGCTTCGCCTAAGGTGGGCCGTGGCACCGCGTTGGCCGGAAGCCTTTCCAGGAGTCTCGCTCTCCTGTCAACGATCCGAACAAATAAAATCAAAGTGCCCGTTAAATCGAAGTGATCGCTCCGATTTGGTTGCTTAATGATCGATCTCAGTGTTGGACTATTCCTAACGCGGGCGATCAGTCGCTTCAAGTATCTGTTCTGGCTAAGCAGACAAGTAGAGGAGGTCTCAACTCTGGCACGAAGGAGATCTCTAGATAAACACCAACGGTGCATCGCATAGGAGAGATTTACCACGCAGCCTTCCACGGTCGCAATCGGAAAGGAACACATACATTGCCGCAGCTTGCGGGAGCGACACAGTCTTGCAGCAAGAGGTCCATTCGCTTTTGGACGCCGATCAGTCCTCAGGTGATTTCCTCGAGACTTCGCTCTTCGAAGTAAGTTTGATGATTCTTATGGATAACAGCACGAAAAGCTTTGACACTCATTCGGCAGCGGACGATCCTACGGACAAATTAGTAGGGACCACGATTGATGGCCGTTACCGGATTGAAAGGGAACTGGGCCATGGCGGTGTGGGTGCGGTTTATCTTGCCCGAGCTCTTAAGCTTCACGACAAACGGGTCGTGGTGAAGGTTTTGTTGGAAGAATCTCTTCGCAACGAATGGGTCGTTCGGAAGTTTCAGCAGGAGAAGGAGGCCCTCGCGCGTGTTGACCATCCGGGCGTGGTTGGCATTCTTGACACTGGTGACCTATCAGACGGGCAGCCCTACATCGTGATGCAGTATGTTGAAGGGATGGTGTTACGCGATGCGGTGAGAGCCAAGCCTGAGGGCATGGAGTTGGACCACGTGGCCACGATCATCAAACAGATCGGAGAAGCTCTTGGCGCCGTCCATGAGAAGAAGATTTATCATCGTGACCTGAAGCCGGAAAATATCATGCTTCAGGATCTCGGTTGCGGCAACCAGCAAGTCAAGATTGTCGACTTTGGGATTGCAAAGATTAAGGAATCCATAGTCGCTCCCAGCACGATCACGGGAGCTGTTACCGCGGGCACAATCATCTATATGTCGCCTGAACAGCTTCGCGGCGACAAGATCACCGCGGCTAGCGATATTTATTCGTTTGGTGTAATCGCCTATGAGATGGTAACTGGCCGGCGACCATTCAATCCGGACACCGTAGCTCAACTTTCCGATATGCAACGCGAAGGCGTTCGAGTGAAGCCCACTGACATGCGGCCTCGATTGCCAGGAGAGGCGCAAGCGATAATTCTGAAGTCTCTGGATTTTGATCCGAGAGCTCGCTATCAAGCTGCCTCAGAATTTGGAGACGCATTGGCGCGCGCGCTCAAGAATGAAGAACGGTCTCCGAGACTTTACCCAACGGAACTCGGGCTTCCACCTACGCAGCTCGATCCAAAACCTCAGGCGGTCGATCAACCGACCAAAACGTTGGTCCAGGCATCCGGACCCCTCGGCGTTGCTTCGCAGGACAAACCGATACCCTCACCTCTACCTATAGAGCCTGAAATCCAAAAGAGGCAATGGCCCAAGCTAACCACAGCTCTCGTCCTGGTTGTTGTCCTGATCGGCGGTTACTTGCTCGTTGCCAAGCGACAATGGTTCTTCGGCAGCGGCGCAGGACCTACAACCACTGGTTCGGTCGCGGAGCGCTCCTTTGCATATTCATTGACCGTTCAAAAGATGCGTGACGGCCAGCCTTACCAGGAACCATTCGAGTCTTCGGGTCAGGAAATATTCGAGAGCGGCTACAAGTTTCGGCTCAACCTTTCGAGTCCGCAACCAGGTTATCTTTACGTTTTTAATGAAGGCGCTGACGAAAAGGCAGGGATGAGTTTCACTATAATTTACCCGACACCTGCTACAAACAAGGGTTCCGCCAGGCTGGAAGCGAATCAAGTTATGCAAACCAACTGGAATAAGTTTGCAGGTCGGGCCGGCACAGAGGAGTTTTGGATCGTGTGGTCTGCTTCATCGATTAGTGAGATGGAAGCGGCGCGAGATGCAGCTTTCAGGAATCCAGAAGGAGCACTCACGGATGCTGCGATGATTAGTACAGTCAAAGACTTTTTCACTAGACACTCTGATCCAAAGCTGGAAACTAAAAAAGATAGGATGAAACAGCAGACTTACGTGCGCGGGAGTGGCGACCTGCTCGTCAAACTCGTCGAGCTTGAGCACAGATGAAATCAAAACGAGTTGTACTCAAATCGACCGCATTCTTGAGTCTCAGAAGGGCTGAACAAATGTCTTCACGCCGCACGGATTCCATCAGGGTTTTGCATGTCTTGTTGGTGTTGGCTTGCTTAGGAACATTGGTAGCGACTGCATTCGTCAGTTTTGCCGCGCCACCTCAAGCCACTGAGCGAAAGATTGTCTCCGACGATTTCACCAAGAAGCGGCAGCAGTCAGCGTCCCAAACTTCCTCCAAGGGATCAAACGGACAATCATCGAGTGGCGCTCTATCAAAGTCGAAACAACCAAGTCGAATTTACCGACTTGCTTCTGCACAAGTAATCAAGAGGACGAAACCGGCGACTAACCCCGCACCTGTGGACCAATTGGGCATCACGATCTGGAGACTGCGCTCGGTAGGAGCCAACGATACTGGCACCAGAATGTTGGTAAGGGAGAAAGGCAAATTGTCTGGGTGGGTACCCGAACGGGTTGAAGCCGACACAACATTTCGCGAAGGCGATTACTTGCGCCTGAGTGTCGAATCACTTCGTGTTGGCTATTTGTATATAGTCGACCGCGATCTGCTTGCTGACGGAAGTAGCGGTCCGGCTATGTTGATTTATCCTTGGGTTGACACGGACCGCGTTGACAATCAAGTGCGGCCCGGCAAGCTGGTTGATATCCCAGGACAGGAAGATGATCCGAGTTACTTCACCGCCAGGCTGACAAGTCCGAATCAAGTCGGTGAGATCCTGACGATCATTGTTACGTCGTCGCCGCTCGACCTGCCGATTTCCAACGACCCGATTCAGATCTCAAAAGTCGATTTGGCGCAGTGGGAAAAGATGTGGGCCGGGCAGAGTGAGCGCTTCGAGATGGAAGGCGGCGCCGGCGAGGCGTGGACCAAGCAGGAACAGCAAGCCTCAGCGAAGGTGGGCCCAAGACAACTGACTCGCGACGATCCCGCACCGCAGACGATCTATCGAATCTCTGCCAATGACACCAAGGCAATCCTGGTGAACGTTCGCCTTCGCTATTCGAAATGAAATAGTGGAGTTCGAAAGCTCAGCAATCATAAACATGAACTCTCATGTGATCATCAACTACACTAAGTGTTGTTTCGTGTCACTTCTTCTGCTTAGTGCATCCGTAGGTCTTTCAGATAGCACGATGGCGCAAACCCGCGAGCCATCGCGCGAACCGATCCTGCGCATCGAGATGGGAATGCACACCTCCATTATTCGCCGTATTGGAGTTGATGCCGCGAACCGCTTTCTGGTAACCGCTTCAGAGGACAAGACGGTGCGGGTCTGGGAACTATCTTCGGGCCGGCTGCTGCACATCATACGCGTACCGATCGGGGAGGGTGACGAGGGCAAACTCTTCGCTACAGCCATCTCACCCGATGGCGGCACGATTGCCGCTGGCGGATTCACAGGAATCGCATCTGGGCAAGAAAACATTTACCTCTTTGACCGCGAAAGTGGCCGGCTCATCCGGCGGCTGGGAGGACTACCAAATGTGGTCACCCATCTCGTCTATTCACCGAACGGGCTGTATTTGGCGGCCACGTTCGGCGGCAAGAACGGCGTGCGTGTTTTTTCCACCGCAGTTTACTCGCCGGCAGGCGAGGACACGGGCTATGGCGACGATAGTTATGGAGCGGACTTTAGCCGTTTTGGTGAATTGGTGACGACTTCAATCGACGGATTCATCCGCCTCTACGCGCCAGGAAGCAATGGCCCACTGCACTTGGTCGCGAAGCGTAATGCTCCTAGCGGCAAGCGTCCGGTCGATGTCAAATTCTCCCCTGATGGATTGCGCATTGCCATTGGGTTTGACGATTCGACGAGCGTCGCGGTGTTGCAAGCGAATGACCTCGCACCACTCTATGCACCTGAAACTAGCGGGGTTAACCGCGGTTATTTGTCGAGCGTCGCATGGTCAACTGACGGCAGAACGCTCTACGCTGGAGGAACATTTTCAGATACAAAAAATAACAAATTCATCCGCTTATGGGCTGATGGCGGGCGCGGCAGCTACCGCGACATCGTTGGTATTACGACGAGCCTCATCTGTCACATTCTCGCCTTGCGCGATGGCGGCATCGGCTATAGCACAGGCGAGCCCTCCTTTGGGGTAATTGATGCGAACGGCAGACGTCAGCTTTTCTCTTCCGCGCTGATCGCTGATTACAGAGCCAGTCATCAAGGCTTTCTCCTCTCACCTGACGGCACGGGGGTCGGCTTTGCTTATCAACAGTTTGCTCAGTCGCACGCGCGTTTCTCGCTCTCCGACCGCAAGTTGGAAGCCTTCTCGGCCGGCGGTGTGAACTGGCGTCCGCCAGAAACACAAGACAATAACCTACGCGCCACGGATTGGTATGACACGTACACACCCAAGCTCAACGGCACACTGCTTGAGCTTGAGCAAAACGAGACTTCGCGTAGCATCGCCATCGCGCCGGACAGAAGCGCGTTGCTGCTCGGTGCTGAGTTCTCTGTTCGCCTTTTTGATCGCAACGGCGCTAAACGGTGGCGGGTGAAAACTTCCGGTATAGCGTGGACCGTGAATATCTCTGCCGACGGTAGGCTCGCAGTCGTCGCTCATAGTGACGGTACGATACGCTGGTATCGAATGACAGATGGCAAGGAATTGCTTGCCTTCCTCCCGCTCTCCGACCGCAAGCGTTGGGTGCTCTGGACGCCGTCGGGTTACTACGACGCCTCACCTGGCGCGGAGGACTTGATCGGTTGGCACGTCAACAACGGCCGAGATCAGGCCGCAGACTTTTTTCCAGTGGGACAGTTTCGATCGACTTACTATAGGCCCGATGTGATCTCGAAAGTTTTAGAAACTGGCGATGAGACACGCGCGCTTCAACTGGCAAACGAAGTCCGCGGGCGGAAGGCGCAAACAGCAACCATTGCGCAGATGCTACCGCCAGTGGTTGAGATCGCTTCACCTTCCGATAATTCCGAAGTCTCTGGTTCTGAAGTCACAATTCGCTATTCGCTTCGCACACCTTCAGGCGAGGCGGTGACGAATGTCAGGGCCTTGGTTGACGGAAGGCCCGCAACTGGAAGCCGTCAACTGACGAGAGAGGAAGCGTCCGCTTCTGGCGTGCGTGAATTGAAACTTTCAGTCCCTGAACGCGACAGCGAAGTCTCAATCATCGCCGAGAACAGATTTGCCGCCAGCGTTCCGGCGACGATTCGGCTGAAATGGCGTGGTGGAAAGCCATCTACTGACATCTTCGTAATTCAACCGAAGTTGTATGTCCTTGCGATTGGCGTTAGCCAATACCAGAATCCTGCTTACTCGCTCAAGTTTGCCGCCAAGGACGCACAGGATTTCGCCGCCGCCGCAACTATTCAAAAAGGACTGCTCTATCGTGATGTAGTCATTAAAGTGCTTAGCAACGAACGCGCAACAAAAGACGAGATCCTCGATGGCCTAGATTGGATTCGCAAAGAGACCACCGGCAAAGACGTGGCGATGGTTTTCTTCGCAGGGCATGGTCTAAACGACCAGAATGGCGTCTATTACTTCCTGCCTTACAACACGGATTTGGACAAGTTGTTACGTACTGGTGTTCCATTCACCGATATCAAGAACACGGTGCAGTCTCTTGCCGGCAAGACGCTCTTCTTTATCGACACCTGTCATTCAGGAAATGTACTTGGTGGTCGTCGTGGACTTGCAGACGATCTCAATGGAATCATCAACGAACTCTCAAGCGCGGAAAGTGGCGCAGTTGTGTTTGCAGCTTCGACCGGCAATCAGTATTCGCTGGAAGACGCAAAGTGGAACAACGGCGCCTTCACTAAGGCACTTGTTGAAGGCTTTACGGGTCGCGCTGATTATTCGGGCAAGGGCCGGATCACAATCAACATGCTCGACCTATACATCTCAGAGCGCGTAAAAGAGCTGACCGGCGGTAAGCAAACACCGACGACCGCCAAGCCAAACACGATCCAGGATTTTCCGATTGCCGTGAAAAGATGAAACAGGTTTTTACTCTTGGACGCTTGATTGCTGTCGGCGTTGTCCTGGCTTTCATTTGGAGCGCTAACCTGGCCCAGAGGCCGGAACTGATCGTTCAGAGTGGACATGTTACGGGCTCGGTCAAAGTCGCACTCAGCCAAGATGGAAGGATTTTGGCGACTGCTAGTTACGACAACACAATTAAAGTTTGGGATGTTGCTACCGGGACTCAGCTGCGCACGCTTGCCGGTCACCGTGGTTGGATCAATTCGGTCGTTTTCAACTCGGATGGTAGTAAGTTAGCAAGCGCGAGTGGTGACAATTCAATCAAAATCTGGGACGTCCGAACTGGCAGTGAAGAACGCACTCTAAGCGTGGCTGCGAGTGGGGCGCGCGCCGTTGCATTCAGTCCGGACGGGCAAACGCTTGCCAGCGGCTGGTGTGATCGAACGGTTAAGCTATGGAATGCCTCGAACGGCTTGCTGATAGATTCGTTGTCGGGCCCCCGAGGCCCGGTTGAAGTGCCCTCGACCGCATTCCCCATACCCATTTGCGTGGATTCTATAGCTTTCAGTTTTGATGGGAAGTTATTGGCGAGCGGCAGCAGCGATGGGGCTACTCTCCTTTGGGACGTTTCCTCACGTGTATTGCGGCGCGAGTTTCCAGGTATTCCGAAAGAAATCAGCGCCGTTGCTTTCAGCACCGACGGCGTCACGCTGGCAAGTGCCACAGGAAGTAATGTTGACGACTCAATCAGAATTTGGGATGTGGCGACCGGGCGGCCGACGTTTATGGTCGTTGGCATGAATGGAATCGGAGCCATTCTTTTCGCCCCGGACGGCAGGACTCTATTGTGTGGTGTGCGGGACAATACGATCAGACGTTGGGACCTATCAACCGGTACCTCGCTGCCGAACCTGGTTGGTCATGCCAGTTCTGTAAACTCCTTGGCAATTAGCCCTGACGGCGTAACGGTTGCAAGCGGTGATGCCTCGGCGACAATTATCCTATGGAATTTGCAAGCCAGTTCTTTGGTAAGAGTCCTGCCTGGCTATTTCAAATGGATTGATGCGCTCGCCTGGAGTCCTGACGGGAAGATGCTGTTGGCCGGAAATACTCAAAGTTATCAAGGTGTCAACGTTTGGGATCTAACAACAGGTGTCCTTACGAGGTCGTTGAATACGTACGCCGCCGGTGTGCAGGCAATCGCTTTCACCCGCGACGGTAATACTCTGGCGACTGCCAGTGGAAATGGCACGATCGGGTTGTGGCAGTTCTCAACAAGTAGTTTGCTTCGGGGAGTCGCAGCGCACTCAGAGCCTAACTCGTTTACCACCGTATCCCTGGTTTTCAGCTTTGACGGCCGCACGCTAGTCACCGGGGCCGGTAATAACGCAAGTAATGCCGTTAGGATATGGGATGTTGCGACCGGTACCCAATTACGCTCGCTTGATGGCCTAAGCAATCAGGTGGCTTCCGTCGCATATAGTCCCAATGGGAAGACCGTCGCAATTGGCACTTATAGCGGTGCAATCAAGCTTTGGGATACAACGACAAGTGAGATTCGCGAGTTAATTGGACATCGTAGCTGGGTAAAATCAATGGCATTTACTTCCGATGGACAGACCTTAGTTAGTGGCAGTTTCGATAACACAGTCAGAGTCTGGGATACGTCCACCGGAAAGTCGCGCGAGTCAGTTACAAATCGAGGGCCCTCAGATGTGACTGAGAGTATAAACCAAATCAACGCCATAGCCCTGAGCTCAAATGATCGGGTCATAGCATCCGGTGGGGGCGATGGAATAATTCGATTGTGGGATGTCGCGACAGGCAAGGAGTTACGATCCCTCAGTGGTCACACTTCAAGAGTAAAATCTTTGGCCTTCCATCCCCATGGCAAACTACTGGCAAGCGGCGCCGAGGATTCAACTGTCAAACTATGGGATCCACAAACTGGGAAGGAGATCGCCACACTGAGTTCGGTTACAGGTACTGATTGGATGGTGGTCACACCTGATGGCCTATTCGATGGATCGTCGAACACCTGGAACAAGATCCTCTGGCGTTTTAATAACAACACCTTCGACTTTGCACCTGTGGAAGCGTTCTTCAATGAGTTCTATTACCCTGGTCTTCTCACTGACATCTTTCAGGGGAAAAATCCCAGGGCATCCGCAGACATTTCACAACTAGATCGACGCCAGCCTAAGTTGAAATTGATGCTCGCGGACAGCCAAACATCCCAGCCGCTTACTGCGCGGAACCTGGATATCAAGATTGAGGTGTCGGAGGCGCTGCCAGACAAAGATCACAAAATAGGTAGTGGCGCGCGCGATATCCGCCTGTTTCGCAATGGCTCTCTTGTCAAGGTATGGCACGGCGATGTGCTGAAGGGACAAAGCCTAGTCACTCTCGCAGCCACAATTCCGATCGTTGCCGGCGGAAACCACTTAACCGCGTACGCGTTCAATCGAGACAATATAAAAAGCGGAGACTCAGGATTGACCGTTATTGGAGCGGACAATCTCAAGCGCAAAGGCATTGCTTATCTGCTTGCTGTAGGGGTGAACGAGTACGCTAATCCACAATACAATCTGAGGTACGCGGTAGCTGACTCGCAGGAATTTGGTACAGAATTCAAAGTTCAACAAGCAAAACTCAATAACTACGAGCGGCTAGAAGTCATTTCGTTGAATGATCGCAACGCGACCAAAGCCAACATCCTGAAATCTCTGGCCGATCTGTCCACCAGAATTCAACCTGAAGATGCGTTGATCGTCTTTTTCGCGGGTCACGGTACCGCCCCGGGAGAGTCGTTTTTACTTGATTCCACATGACCTTGGTTACATGGGTAAGCGCACTAAGCTCAATCGCGCAGGACTCCAAATAATCCTAGCGCGGAGCATTTCAGATAAAGACCTTGAGCGCGCCGTCGAGAACATCGACGCGGGCCAAATGTTGCTGGTGATTGACGCATGTAACTCGGGGCAAGCGCTTGAAGCCGAAGAAAAGCGTCGCGGGCCGATGAACAGTAAAGGTCTGGCCCAACTTGCCTACGAGAAGGGCATGTACATTCTGACCGCGGCGCAGAGTTATCAAGCCGCCAATGAAGCCGAGCGTTATGGACATGGGTTTCTTACTTATGCGCTGGTGGAAGAGGGACTGAAGACGGGCGCGGCCGACCGGGAACCCAAAGACGGGCAGGTTCTATTGCGGGAATGGCTTGACTTTGCAACGGAGCGTGTGCCGCAGATGCAGCAGAATGAACTCGACGAACAGAAGAAGCAAGGAAGACAATTAGATCGAATAAAGTTCGTCGAGAGTGATTCAGGAACGGACCGGAGCATCCAGCGCCCTAGAGTCTTCTATCGGCGAGAAACCGATCCGTATCCACTCGTCGTCGCGAGGCCATAACGGTTCCAAATCTCACATCTAGTGATGTAACTCATGAAAGAAAGATCATCTCACAAATTGATTTGGTTTGAGCTTGGGGTGTTGCTGATGCTGTTTGCCTTGAAGACGCTTTGGATGCCAACGCCACGTTCAACGGCTCAGCAGGACAACCGTCAACTTAACCGCGAGCAGGCTCAACAATCAAACCTCGCTTCGGAGCGCCGAATTGCGTTAGTGATTGGCAATGGTGCGTACACTGGCGCCCCCTCGCTGAAGAATCCACCGAATGACGCACGTGACATGGCGGCGACGCTCAAAATACTAGGTTTTGAGGTGGCCAGCGGAGTGAACGTTAACCAGCGTGAGATGAAGCGCTTGATTCGCGAGTTTGGACAATGGCTGAAAGGTGGTGGCTCGGGATTGTTCTACTACGCCGGACATGGTGTGCAGTCGAAAGGGCGCAACTATTTGATTCCCGTTGACGCCGACATCCAGAGCGAGGCTGAAGTGGAAGACTCTGGTATCGACGCTGGTTTAGTGTTGAATTACATGGACGATGCCCAGAACGGCTTGAACATCGTGATTCTTGACGCCTGTCGCAATAATCCTTTTGCGCGCAGCTTTCGCTCTGCTAGCGATGGCCTGGCCCAGGTTGATGCCCCCACAGGAACACTGATCGCGTACGCGACTGCGCCGGGTCGGGTCGCGTCTGATGGCACCGGTCAGAACGGGCTCTACACATCGGAGTTGTTAAAACAAATGCTCGTACCCGATTTGAGTGTTACCGAAATGTTCATGCGCGTTCGCGCGAATGTAATGAAGCAGACAGCTAATAAGCAGGTGCCTTGGGAAGCATCATCCCTGGTGGGAACGTTTTATTTCCGCGAGCCGATAAAGAGTCTTTCGGTCCCAACAACGATCAAGGGCGCTAACGAAGCCAAAATCGAACCTGTCGCGGTCGAGCGCGAGCACTGGGAAACTATTCGCAACAGCAACGACGTTCAGGATTATAAGGATTACCTTCAAACATATCCCAACGGTGTATACGCCGGCATTGCACTCGCGAAGATTAGGCAAATTCAGACATCAAAGAACGAGGCGGCAAACTCGGGTTCTCCGAACCCTGAGGCTGAAACTCCGCTCAATTCAAAATGGCAAAAGTACAGTCCTAAAGGCGAGGCGTTCAGCGTCTCGATGCCAAAAGAGCCAAGGTCTGAGTCAGCACGAAGTGTCTATCAGGGCTCAATTGTGAATAGGGATGTTTACCGTTCTGAAGTCGGTAACCGACCGTTCTTCGCGGTTATGTCGGCTGGTGGAATTCAGTTCCGTGCGTCTCAATCTTACGACAAGCAAATGCTCGATTCGTACAGCAATGCATTCAAGTATTGGCTTCCCGAGGCAGTTCTTGGAAAAGCTCGGCCCATCGCTGAACTCACATTGATCGGCGAGATATCACTGAACGGAAATCCAGGTCGAGAATACAGCGTTGTCATTGGCGATTCGACTGGGATTGCTAGGGTCTACGTCACTGAGAAGCGCTCTTACATCATTGTCATTTTGGGCGCCTCTAACAGCAGTGATGTCACCAAAAATTTTCTTGATTCCTTCGTGTTGCAGCCGAGGCCTCATTGAGGTGAGGGTGAGCGATTTCGTATGAGTGACCTGATTGCCCTTCTGGTACGTCGTCCTGTTCGTCGGAGTATCGTAGTCGGCCTTACGATCTCGCTAATCATGATCTCCCTGGTACCCGTATTTGGTCAATCGTCGTCGGAGGTTCCAGAAAAAGATAAACAGAAGATTGAGTCAATACGCGCCCTCCTAAGTCAGTCCTACGAACTCACTCAAAAAGACAAGTACGATGAAGCATTGCCGCTTGCAGAAAAGGCACTAACAATCGCTCGAGAGCTCTCTGTCTCGAAGGATGCTGCTCTGAGCTCTTGCTTTTACCAGTTGGCAATTGTGTATGGGGGGAAGAATGCACTATCTCGCGCGGAGGATCTATACAAGCAGTCACTAATGCTTGCTGAACAAGGCGAAGATGAAGGCATGATCGCTGCCTCATCGCAGGGCTTGGCTGATTTGTATTTCAAACAAAAAGCTGGAGAGAAAGCAAAACCTCTATACGAGAGAGCACTGTCAATTTGGGAGCAACGAGGCGGACAGGATTATGAAGGCGCTATCGCGGCGAGGTACCGACTTGCCCGAATCGCCCTCGATGAAGGAAAGCTTGACGAAGCCGAAGTCTTCATTCGGCGAACAATAACGTCGAAGGCGAAGACGCTCGGGATGGATCACGTCGACGTCGCAAGATTTCTGTTGACGTTGGTAGAGATTCTCATCAAGCAAAGAAAATACGAACTTGCGGAAAGAGAGATTTCACGTTTTAAGCTAATACTTGAGAACACAAGTGACTTGGAAGCGCGATCCCACCTTGTAGGTGCCCTTTCATACTTCGCAAAGCTCTTTTCAGATCAGGGTAAATACGATTCCGCAGTCACATTGTGTAAACAAGGCCTTGAAATTGTGCAGAAGGAGGAAAGGTCGCGATACCCAGATAACGCGATGTTTTTATTGCAGCTCGCCAAGATATTTGAGGCGAGCGGACAATATAGAGAATCTGAAAAGTTTTATGCAGCGACCGTCCAAGCTGCCGAGCAAGCCTGCGGTCCCAATCATCCAGATACCGCATCCGCCCTCAACAATCTCGCCGGCATGTATGACCGCAAGGCTGAGTATGACAAGTCGGAACCGATATACCTCCGCGCGTTGAAAATTTTCGAACAGTCGCCGACCTCTAAACAGAATCTAGCTTACACGTCAGGACAGCTCGGATGGTTACACTCACAGAAGGGCGAGTATGACACGGCCGAATCTTTCTTTCAGCAAGCCGTTGAAATCTCCCAACAAGCTTTGGGCGCTGATAGTCAAGTTTACGCCATTCATCTGAGTGGATTAGCATTTCTTTATTATCGGATCAAAGACTACCTGCGAGCCGAGTCTTTCTATCTACGCTCACTTGCAATTACAGAAGAGAGTGTCGGCGCTGAAACGGTCGATTCCGTCACTGCGCTTGTTGGACTTGGAAACGTCTTTTCAGCGAGAGAAGAATTTGAAAAGGCTCAGTCGTTTTATAGCCGTGCTTTGGTAATACAGGAGAAGACTCTGGGATCAACACACCCCGACGTTACATTTACACTTGATAGTCTTGCTTCTTCATATGTTGCTCAACGTGAATATGGCAAAGCCGAGTCGCTTTTCCAACGCGCCCTTGATATTCGGCAAAATAGGTTCGGCTCAGAGAACATTCAGATTGTTCCGTCGCTTAATAACCTTGGTGGCGTCTATCGCTCAATTGGCGATTACTCAAAAGCAAAGGCGCTCTATGAACGCGCGTTGTCAATTAACGAAAAGGCACTCGGGCCTGAGCATCGCTATGTGAGCTTTTCTTTGAACAGCTTGGGCAGTGTATTACTAGATACTGGCGAGTATGAAAGGGCCGAAAAACTGCTGAACCGATCGCTCTCTGTTGCGGAAAGTTTGGGCGGGAAGGAGAACCCGGACACTAGTTACCCTCTAACTTTGCTTGCTCTTGTTTACCGTGCAACCGGTGACTTCGAAAAGGCAGAGCGACTTAACAAGCGCGCTCTCAGCATTGATGAAAAAGCCTACGGCAGCGACGACACTTCGGTTGCCCAAGATCTGCACAATCTCGCGTTGATCTATACGGCTCAAGAAAAGTTTGCGATGGCTGAGCCCCTGTTTCTGCGAGCCCTCAAAATTGAGGAGGAGACTCATGGAGTGAACGATCCTGAATTGGCAGGCACGCTATTGAGTATTGCGTACTTTTTTGGAGCCAAAGGAGACATCCCAAAAGCAGTTTCTACTCTCACCAGGGGAACTGAAATCAGTGAAAGAACCGTAAATTACATCCTCACGAATGCCACCGGGACGGATGAGCAGAAGCGTGCCTATATGGCGATGGACGAAATTGGGTTTGAGACAAAAGGAGCTGTCGCCCTTCACATGCAATTCGCTCCAAACGACAATCAGGCTGCGCGCCTTGCTCTAACGACTATCCTGCGCAGAAAGGGTCGAGTCCTGGACGCCGTTAGTGACAGCATCCAGATTCTTCGCCGTCACCTAGGACCAGAAGACTCAAAGCTGCTACAACAACTGGCCAGCGCTCGCTCTCTGGTAGCTGCTCTCAGCCTCAATGGACCAGGCAAGACCTCGCGAGAAACATTCGAAACCAACTTGTCCAACGCTCAATCCGAGGCAGACCGAATCGAGTCTCGCATAACTTCGCGTAGCACGGAATTTCGAGCCGTGATTAACCCAGTCACAATCGAGCAAGTGCAGGCGGTAATACCGTCGGATGCGGCTTTAATTGAAATTGTGTCCTATCAACCGTTTAATCCGAGGTACCGCACTAATAAAGAAATGTGGGGAGCACCAAAGTATGCAGCGTACATACTTAACCACGAGGGTGGCCTCAGGGCGGTTGATCTTGGCGAGGCTCAACCGATTGACGCCGACGTCAATAAACTCCGTGCCGCGCTTCAAGATCCCTCCAGGACAGATGTGAAAGAAACTGCACGACGTCTCTATGACAAGCTTGTGCGTCCCATGGTTAGATTGATTGGCGGCGCACATCGGCTGCTTCTCTCAGCCGATGGAGAATTAAGCCTCATTCCCTTTGGCGCTCTCGTTGACGATCAGGACCGCTATCTCGTAGAGAAATTTTCCTTGACGTATTTAACAAGCGGTCGAGACTTATTACGGATGCAGGTGACTGCTTCCAGCAGACAAGGCCCACTCGTAATCGGAGATCCTCAGTACGATGCAGTTTTGAGTAAGAGTCCATCTCAAGAAGCAAACCCGACATCGCGGAGTCTCAGTTTATCGACCGGCAGTTTCCGCCCTTTGCCTGGAACGAGAGAGGAAGCGCGCGCTCTCAACACAATGCTGAACGGAACCCTGCTCACCGGATCCCAAGCAACAAAGACCGCGCTTCAGCGAGTCACGGGCCCCAGCATTGTTCATATCGCTACTCATGGATTCTTTCTTGCAGATCAGATGCCGCAACCTGGCCTTGTAAGGCTAAGCCGCCAGCTGGTTAAAGAATCTGCTTCAAGGCAACAAGGACCGACAATCTCAAATCCACTTCTACGCTCCGGCTTAGCTCTCACTGGTGCAAATAACTGGCAGTCTGCGGTGGGCGACAATGGTATTTTGACGGCGCTTGAAGCGTCAGGGTTGGACCTCTGGGGCACCAAACTGGTAGTGCTCTCCGCATGTGAAACCGGTGTCGGCGAGGTGAGAGTAGGTGATGGCGTTTACGGTTTGCGAAGAGCGCTCGTGATTGCGGGAGCTGAGAGTCAGGTGATGAGTCTATGGTCCGTAAGCGATACAGCAACGCGAGACTTGATGATCGATTACTACACGCGACTACAAAAGGGTGAGGGGCGCGGGGAGGCCTTGCGCAATGCTCAACTTAGTATGCTCAAGAGCACCCACCGCAGCCATCCGTATTATTGGGCCGGTTTCATCCAGATAGGCGACTGGGGAAAGTTGGGGGTTACCGGGCCAACGCCTTCGTCTCAAAGATAAAGAATGTATCGCAAGAAACCTTAATGCGAGTTGGGTTTCTGTGTTCCAGGATACTGTTATGCCATTTTCGATCAGATTAGCCTTACTCCTTGCGTTATTGTTTCTAACAACGGTGCCGGGTTTTTCACAGAAACCGGAGATCTATGTTTCAACAGGTCATACATCTCTTGTCAATTCAGTCGCGTTCAGTGCCGACAGCAAGACGCTAGCGAGTGGCAGCATGGATGGCACGATCAGATTATGGGATGTAGCTTCAGGACAGGAATTAAAAACTCTCAAGGGACACTCAAGTGACGTTAATTCAGTCGCATTCACTCCCGACGGTAAGACGTTGGCGAGTGCAAGTGATGACAATACAATCAAGTTGTGGGATGTAGTTTTGGGACAAGAGTTGAAAACTCTCAAGGTAGATTTAAATCCTGTTGTTTCAATGGCGTTCAGTCCCGACGGCAAGACGTTAGTGAGTGTATGTGGTGTCTTTAACCGCATAATCAAGCTGTGGGACGTGTCGTCGGGACAGGAAGTAAAAACTCTCAAAGGACATTCAGGTGTTACTTCATTTGCGTTCAGTCCCGATGGCAAGATGCTGGCGAGCGGAAGTTGGGATGGCACAATCAAGCTATGGGATGCGCTTTCAGGACAAGAATGGAAGACTCTCGATGGACATTCAGGTCTTGTCACTTCACTTGTGTTCCGTCGTGACGGCAAGACACTCGCGAGCGGCTGTGGTCACACAATTAAGTTGTGGAATGTGGCGGTGGGGCAGGAATTAAAAACTCTCAAAGGGCATTCAAGTAATATTTCTTCAGTTGTGTTCAGTTTTGACGGCAAAACGCTTGCTAGTCGAAGCGACGACAATACGATCAAGTTGTGGGATGTGGCGGCGGGGCAGGAATTGAAAACTCTCAAAGCGTATTCAAGTAATCGTCTTTCATTTGCGTTCAGTCCCGATGGCAAGATGTTCGCAAGTGGTGTTGACAACACGATCAAACTTTCGGATGTGCCTTCGGGTGAGGAATTGAAAACCCTTAAAGGACATTCAAGTTTTGTTTTTTCAGTCGCATTCAGTCCTGATGGCAAGACCCTCGCGAGCGGAAGTAGTGACGACACGGTCAAGCTATTGGATATTGCTTCAGGACAAGAATGGAAGACTCTCAATGGACATTCAGATCATGTCACTTCAGTTGCGTTCAGTCCCGACGGCAAGGTGCTCGCAAGCGGCAGCAAGGACGCCACGATCAGACTCTGGGATGTAGCTTCAGGACAGGAGTTGAAAACTCTTAAGGGGCAATCAAGTGATGTTTATTCAATTGCGTTCAGTCCTGATGGCACGAAGCTGGGAAGTGGAGGTAGTGACACTGTCGATCTGTGGGACGTGTCGTCGGGTCGAGAGTTGATAACTATCAAGCGATACGGCAATTATTTCTACTCAGTCGCGTTTAGTCCTGATGGCAAGATGCTCGCAAGCGGTAGCCAGGACACCAACATCAGTAGTGAAGACGCCACGATTAAGTTGTGGGATGTGGCTTCCGGTCTGGAATTGAAAACTCTCAAAGGGCATTCAAGTTATTTTACTTCAGTCGTGTTCAGTCCCGACGGCAAGACGTTGGCGAGCCGAAGTGCTGACAGCTCGATTGGGTTGTGGGATCTAGGAAGCGGGGACGAGTTGGCCAGCTTGATTGCACTTGATGAAAAAGAATGGGTGGTTGTTACGCCAGATGGGCGTTTTGATGGGTCACTCGATGGAATGAAACTCATCTCTTATGTGCAGGACAATAAACTGCTTCCTTTAGATTCCTTCTTTGAGCAGTTTTATTCGCCAAAGCTTTTGCAAAAGGTTTACGCTCGCCAAACGCTGCCCCCAACTACCTCAAGAGTTGATTTCTCAAAGCGGATAAAGCTCCCACCGCTTGTCCGCATTGCTTCCCCAAAGCCTGGGACCGCGTCGAACTCCGACACAGCGCAGATCGTCGTCGAGGCAATGGATCAAGGCGGCGGAATCGAGGATATCAGGCTCTTTCAGAACGGGAAGCTCGTCTCCGAAGACACGCGACAGCTCACCCGTGAAATAACGGCCAGAAGTCAGACGTTTGAGGTAACGCTATTGCCCGGCGTCAACACGTTTCGAGCTACTGCTTTCAACAACGACCGCACCGAATCAACACCGGACGAGATAAAGATCGAGCTAAAGGCCGTCGAGGCTTCGTCAAATCTCTACATCTTAGCCATCGGCCTCAACGAATACAAAAACACGCGCTACAACCTGAACTATGGACGCGCGGATGCGCAGGCTTTCGCTGACACCGTCGAACAGCGCGGTCGCGGCATCTTCAAAGAAATTAAGAAGCGCACAATCTTTGACGCGGACGCCACACGCGCCAACATCGAAGCTGCCTTCAGCGAAATTATCAAGCAGTCGCGCCCGCAAGATGCTTTCGTCTTCTACTATGCAGGGCACGGAGTGATGAGCGAAAACGACTCGAAGAACCCCGCGGACTTTTATCTGGTGCCGTACGAGGTGCTGCGCATCTATGGAGACGACGGGGGCGTTATAACAAAAGGCATCGCTGCGCGGAATCTGCGGGAGTTGCTCAAAAATGTACGTGCTCAAAAACAACTAATTGTTTTGGACGCTTGCGAGTCGGGTGGCGCAGTTGAATCGATCGCGATGCGCGGCGCATCAGAAGAAAAAGCCATCGCGCAATTGGCCCGTTCTGCCGGGGTCGCAGTGTTCGCTTCGGCTGGCCAGGATCAGGTCGCCACGGAATTTGGTAAACTCGGTCACGGCGTTTTCACTTACTCTTTACTGAAAGGCTTAAGTGGCGAGGCTGACGGCGCACCGCGCGACGGAAAGATCACCATCAAGGAACTTGAGGCCTACATCAACGACCAGGTACCGGAATTAACTAAACGATATCGCGGCAAAAGACAGGATCCCAACAGTTGGACGCGTGGTCAAGATTTCCCGATAGCGATACAGTGATTCTGATGTGATAACTTTCGGCAATTCTGGGTCCAGCGGCAGTTTGCATCCCATTGGCGATCTTGAGTAGCTGCTCTCAGGCTTACTGGACCAGGCAGGACCTCGCGAGAAACATACGAAACCAACTTGTCCAACGCTTAATCCAAGGCAGGCCGAATCGGGTCTCGCATAACTTCGCACGGAATTTCGAGTCGTGATTAACCCAGTAACAATCGAGCAAAAGAAAAATGTGCGAAGCACCGCTCGCGGATAAGTGAAGCCAAACATGAGAATAAGAGATCGGGCCATGGCGATCGCGAACCGAAAGACGGACAAGTCCTCTTGCGTGAATGGCTCGACTTTGCAACAGATCGTGTGCCGAAGATGCCGCAAGAAGAACTCGATAAACAGAAGAAGCAGGGTAGGCAGTTGCACCGAATAAAGTTCGTCGAATCTGATTTTGGGATATGAACGAAGCATTCAACGACCGAGAGTTTTCTATCGCCGCGAAATGGAACCACATCCTCTGATAGTCGCGAAGCCGTAAACGCCGCCAACGCCCGCATGTTCTTAAGGAGCCGCCGATGAAAAAGCGATTACCTCACAAAATCAAATGGCTTGAGGTCGTGGCATTGCTGACGCTTGTGACTTTGGCGACTTTTGATATTCCGAGGTCGAGTTCGTTTGCGCAGACGCAAACTCAGTCGAGGCAGTTGGGCCGTCAAATAGACCCGGTGAAGACCTGGCCGATCAAGGCCAAACGCTGGGCGCTGATAATCGGAGTGGACCAGTATAGAGATGGTCAGATAAACGCTCTGAAAGGATCGGTGAACGATGCCCATAACTTAGCTAACGCGCTCGTGAGTTATGCTGGCTTTCCACAGGATCAAGTGATTGTCCTGACTACCGACCAGCCAGAAGAGCACCAGCCGACCCGCATTAATATCCTGACCTACCTTTCTAATTTGGCGTCCCTCGTACCCAAAGATGGGCTCTTGCTAGTCTCATTTGCTGGACATGGAATCGAGCGTGGTGGGCAAGCTTACTTGATCCCTTCCGACGCACGATTGAGCCATGACGTGTCACTGCTCGAGGAGTCGGCAGTCAGCGTCACGAGGATGCACGATCGCATCAAGGCCATAGGTGTCGGCCAAGTAATCGTATTGCTGGACGCTTGTCGTAATGATCCAGGCGGTCGTGCTGACGCGCCAAATAACATGAGCGCAGCCTATGCAAAGTTCAACTTTGATGTACGCAATCGCGAGGTGCAGGCATTCGCAACGCTCTACGCAACGGCGATCGGCCAACGCGCTTACGAATACACGGAGAAGCGTCAGGGTTACTTCACCTGGGCAGTCGTTGAAGGGTTAAAAGGGGGAGCTGCAAACGAGAAGGGCGAGGTTACGTTGAGTGCTCTAGTCAAATACATTCAGGACAATGTGCCCAAACGCATCGCTATTGATCTTGGGGGGCACGAACAACAGAAACCGTTTGCGACGATTGAGGGTTATCGTGCCGATGAGCTTGTAATTGCGATCGCTGGTGAGAACACTGGACTTGCCGTTCGTAGCGAATCCACTGTCGAATCTGCTGAACAGTCCTACAACAGTGCTATCGCTTATGTGCGTGAACAAAAAGATCAAGAGGCCTTACAGAAATTTGATGAAGCGCTAAGACTCAGGCCACAGTTCTCCATGGCTCACTATGACTTGGGTTTGCTGTTCATTGGGCAGCGAAAGTGGGATCAAGCACTAGCCAGTTTTGAGAGTGCTTTAAAGGGTGACCTAAAGCCTACATGGATCGAGGCTTGGGCCCACATCAGGCGCGGGAACATCTACGACGCAACGGGGGAACGTACTCGCGCCGTGGAGGAGTACACAAAGGCACTACGCACGGGCATTGATTATCTGGGTTCCTATGGTGCGGCCAGAGGCTTTATTAGCACCCCCTACGATCCAGTATCCTTTCCAGCCAGAACTAATGGGGAGCCGGTTCAGAATGACGGTCGGCCGATTTTAAGAAGTCGCGACGCGAACGGCGATTCCAGATCAGAGACTACTCGAGCGGACAAGAATGCGGGGAGCGATTTCGT
>Ga0068864_100000860_pt1 | contig 25584 bp, 20 predicted proteins | sample KBSSwiS72_FD_66586 | JGI IMG/M metagenome (GOLD analysis project Ga0068864, IMG submission 66586) | Switchgrass rhizosphere microbial communities from Kellogg Biological Station, Michigan, USA - KBS Switchgrass S7-2 | ecosystem: Host-associated > Plants > Roots > Rhizosphere > Soil ...
GCGCGCGATCCGCGCGTGGCGCAGGTTTCGGCGAGTCTTTCGGCGAGTTGGTCGGTGGTGGAGATCGTCCGGGCCGACGATTTCGAGGGGCGGGGACCGCTGCTGGATGTGCGGCCGCTGGTGCGGTTGAATGTTTCGATCGTCGCCGAGCAGAACGGGCGGCGGGAGACGGGTTCGTTCGGCATTGGCGGGCGGCGGCTGTATGACGACCTGTTCGAGCCGGCGACCTGGAACCGGGCGATCGACGAGGCGCTGTCGCAGGCGTTGACCAACCTCGACAGCGTGGCGGCGCCGGCCGGCGAGATGACCGTGCTGTGCGGGCCGGGCTGGCCGGGCGTGCTGCTGCACGAGGCCGTGGGCCATGGACTGGAAGGCGATTTCAACCGCAAGGGAACGAGCGCGTTTTCCGGCCGCATCGGCGAGCGGGTGGCGGCGCCGGGGGTGACGGTGATCGACGACGGGTCGCTTCCGGGGCGGCGCGGTTCGCTTTCAATCGACGACGAGGGGACGCCGACCCAAGAGAACGTGCTGATCGAGGATGGCATCCTCAAGGGCTATATCCAGGACCGGCTCAATGCGCGGCTGATGGGGGTGGCGCCCACCGGCAACGGGCGGCGCGAATCCTATGCCCATGCGCCGATGCCGCGCATGACCAATACCTTCATGCGCGGCGGCAGCGACGACCCCGCCGAACTGCTCTCGCGGGTGAAGAACGGGATCTATGCCAAGAGCTTCGGTGGCGGGCAGGTGGACATCACCAGCGGCAAGTTCGTGTTTTCCTGCACCGAGGCCTACCGGATCGAGAACGGCAGGCTGGGCGCGCCGATCAAGGGGGCGACGCTGATCGGCGACGGGCCGAGCGTGCTGACCCGGGTGACCGGGATCGGCAACGACATGGCGCTGGACGAAGGCGTCGGCGTCTGCGGCAAGGGCGGGCAGAGCGTGCCGGCGGGCGTCGGCCAGCCGACGCTGCTGATCGAGGGGCTGACGGTCGGCGGGACGGCCTGACGCGGGCGCGTCCGGGCAGGGATTGCAGTCAGGCCCGGTTCAGGCCGGCCATGCCATGGTCTGCTCCGATCCTCGAAATGACAAGATGAACCGGAGGTTTGCCCATGCGTCGTTTGTCAAAAGTGCTTGGCGCGCTGGCGCTGGCCGGGTTGTCCGTTGCGGCCCAGGCCGGGACGCCGACCAATGCGCGCGGCGAGGAAGAGCTGGCCAAGCTGCTTGCCGGGCGGGTGGCGGAGAAGCCGGACAGCTGCATCCAGCTGCGCGGTGCTTCGACCTCGAGCCGGATCATCGACCGCACTGCGGTGGTGTTCGGCGATGGGCAGGTGATCTACGTGAACCGGCCGAGCAACCCGGAATTCCTGCGCTCCAGCGACATCATCACGTTCACCACTTCGCTGAGCCAGTTGTGCCGGGTCGATATCGTCCGCACGCTCGACCCTGCGACCCATATGCAGAACGGGGTGATCTCGCTCAACGATTTCGTGCCCTATCGCCGGGTGCCGAAGGGCTGACGATGCAGGCCCGGGCTGGCGACGGAGGTTCGGCTCCGGCCGGATCGACGCACCGCGTTTCCGGCACGGCGGGTTGCCATGTCCCGCCCGTGCCGCCGGTGCACAGCGGGAGCCGCGCGGACCAGCGGCTCTCGCTGTCGCGCGACGGGCGGCGGGCCGATGCGGGGATGTGCCGCTAGACCATGGCGCTGTTCGATGACGAGCCACCGCTGGTGACCGTGCGGCCTTTGCGCTTGCGCCGCGACGGCGGTGGCAACGGGGAGGCGCCGCGACGGCGCTTTCTTCGCCAGGTGCTGGTGATTTTCTACGGGCTCGCCGGTGTGCTGCATCTGGCCATGCCGAGGCCGTTCGTCGGCATCGTGCCGGGGTGGGTGCCATGGCCGGGGCCGGTGGTCCTGGCGACCGGGGTGGCGGAGCTGCTCGGCGCGGCGGCGCTGGCGCAAGGGCGCTGGCCGTGGTTGCGGCGGGCCGGCGGCTGGGGGCTGGCGCTCTATGCGCTGTGCGTGTGGCCGGCGAATTTTCACCACATGATGCTGGACATGGCCAGGCCGGGCCACGGCGCGTGGCTGCTCTATCATGTGCCGAGGCTGCTGGCGCAGCCGCTGCTGATCTGGGCGGCGCTCTGGGCGGCGGGCGTGCGGTTCAGGCGCTGACGTGAGTCGTTCCCTGCGGCGAGGGGAGCGACAGGCCATGGCGTGCAGCAGGAACAGGCGGATACCCTGTCCATTGGGGCAGGGCCGAAGGATACAATTTGCGGTTTGATCCAAAGCGCCGGTTCATGCGTTTGCATGTGCAGGTTTGTACCATAGGCGGGCCGGACGATGCCGGTGTTGCCCGTTCGGCTGTGGAGTGTGGCTCGCCTTGGACCAGAGCGTGACGGAGAATGTCGAGACGAAGCCGGTGCGCCGGCGGCGCTGGGTGTGGTTGCTGCTCATTGTCGGCGGGCTGGTGCTGGCGGGCGTGCTGGCGCGGACGATTGCCGGGTCTTCCGGCAAGCAGCAGCGCGGGCGGCCGCCGGCGCCGGTGGCCGTGGCCAAGGCGCGGCGGGCGGACGTGCCGGTCATGTTGACGGCGCTGGGCACGGTGACGCCGCTGGTGACGGCGACGGTGCGTTCGCAGGAGGCGGGCAATCTGGTGGCGATCAATTTCCGCGAGGGCCAGATCGTGCGCAAGGGGCAGCAGCTGGCGCTGATCGACCCGCGGCCGCTGGACCTCGCGGTGGCGCAGGCGCAGGCCACGCTGGCCAGGGATACGGCGCAACTGGCCGGCGCGGAGACGGACCTGGCGCGATACCAGCAGTTGCTGCGGCAGGATTCGATCGCGCGGCAGCAGGTGGACCAGCAGTCGGCGACGGTGCGGCAGTTGCGCGGGACGGTGGCGGCGGACAAGGCCAGTCTCGGCACGGCGAAGCTGAACCGGGCTTATGCTTCGGTGACGAGCCCGGTGACCGGACGGATCGGTTTGCGGCAGACCGACATCGGCAACTATGTGACGCCCGGCGCGACCAACGGGATCGCGACGGTGACGCAGGTGGACCCGATCGACGTGGTGTTCTCGCTGCCGCAGACGCAGCTCGGGCATGTGCAGGTGGCGGGAAGCGGGGTGCCGGTGACGGTGACGGACCAGTCGGCGACCCGCGAGATCGCCAGGGGCAGCCTGCTGACGCTGGACAACGTGATCGACGTGGCGACCGGCACGGTGAAGGCCAAGGCGCGGTTCGCCAATGGCGACGGGCGGCTGTTTCCCAACCAGTTTGTCAACGTGACGATGCTGGTCGATACCTTGCGGCAGGCGGTTGTCGTGCCGGTGAGCGCGGTGCGGCATGGGCAGCCGGGCGATTTCGTCTTCGTGCTCAGGCCGGACCGGACGGTCAGGCTGACGGTGGTTAAGCTGGGTCCTGCGCTGGGGCAGGACGTGGCGGTGGTTTCGGGCCTGAAGGGCGACGAGACAGTGGTCAGCGCCGGGGCCGACGGGCTGGAGGACGGGGCGCAGGTGCGCTTGCCGGGCCAGGGCGGCGGGCAGCGGGGTGCGGGCGGGCAGCGGCGGCGTTCGCAGGGTGGCTGAGACGGCCGAACCGGAGGCCTTGCCGGAGGGTGGCGGGCCGTCGCGGCCGTTCATCCTGCGGCCGGTGGCGACGACGCTGCTGATGGTGGCGGTGTTTCTGGCGGGGCTGATCGCCTATCGCTCGCTGCCGTTGTCCGCCCTGCCCGAAGTCGATTACCCGACGATCCAGGTGCGGACGCTCTATCCGGGTGCCAGTCCGGACGTCATGGCGCTGACGGTGACAGCGCCGCTGGAGCGGCAGTTCGGGCAGATGCCGGGGCTGGCGCGGATGACCTCGGCGAGTTCGGCTGGCGCCAGCGTGATTACCCTGCAGTTCAATCTCGGGTTGCAGCTCGATGTCGCCGAGCAGGAGGTGCAGGCGGCAATCAATGCGGCCGGCACGCTGCTGCCGAGCGACCTGCCGGCGCCGCCGATCTATGCCAAGGTCAATCCGGCCGATGCGCCGGTGCTGTCGCTGGGGCTGACTTCGGCGACGCGGCCGCTGGGCGAGGTCGAGGCGATCGTCGAGCGGCAGTTCGCCAACAAGATCGGGCAGGTTTCCGGCGTGGGCCTCGTCTCGCTGTCGGGTGGGCAGCGGCCGGCGGTGCGGATCAGGGCGAACGTGCCGGCGCTGGCGGCGCACGGGCTTTCGCTGGAATCGATCAGGACGGCGATCGCCAGCGCCAATGCCAATGCCGCCAAGGGCAGTTTCGACGGGCCGACGCGATCCTGGACGATCGATGCCAACGACCAGCTGGGATCGGCGGCGGAATACCGGGCGCTGGTGCTGAGTTGGCAGAACGGGGCGCCGGTGCGGCTTTCGGATGTCGCGGAGGTGATCGATTCGACGGAGAATACCCGGCTGGCGGCGTGGATGAACGGCAAGCCGGCGGTGATCGTCGATGTGCAGCGGCAGCCGGGGGCGAATGTCATCGGCACGGTCGATGCGATCAAGGCGGCCTTGCCGGACCTGGAGGCGCAACTGCCGGCGGACGTGCATGTGACGCTGCTGACCGACCGGACCGAGGGGATTCGCTCGTCTGTCGCCGATGTGCGGTTCGAGCTGGTGCTGTCGGTCCTGCTGGTGACCGGGGTGATCTTCCTGTTTCTCGGCTCGATCCGGGCGACGTTCATCGCCTCGATCGCGGTGCCGCTGTCGCTGGTCGGGGCGTTTGCCGGCATGTGGGCGATGGGGTTTTCGATCAACAACCTTTCGCTGATGGCGCTGACGATCGCCGCGGGGTTCGTGGTCGATGACGCGATCGTCGTGCTGGAGAACATCGCGCGGCATGTCGAGGACGGGATGGCGCCGTTTCCGGCCGCGCTGAAGGGGGCGAGCGAGATCGGCTTCACCATCGTCAGCCTGACGGTGAGCCTGATCGCGGTGCTGATCCCGCTCTTGTTCATGGGCGATGTCGTCGGGCGGCTGTTTCGCGAGTTTGCCGTGACATTGGCGGCGACGATCGGGCTGTCCGCCGTGGTGGCCCTGACGCTGGTGCCGATGCTGGCGGCGCGGTGGCTGAAGCCGGGCCATGCCGAGCGGAAGTTTGCCATCGCGGAAAAGACCATGGGGTGGTTCGACCGGCTGGCGGAGCGTTATGCGGTCTGGCTCGACCGGGTCATGGCGCGCGGGCGGCTGGTTATGGTGGTATTCGCCGGCACGCTGGCGCTGACGGCGCTGCTGTTCTGGGTGATTCCGAAGAACCTGTTTCCGGTGGCCGATACCGGGCAGATCATGGCGACGACGGTCTCGGCCAGGGACACCGGCTTCGCGGCGATGGCGGCGAGCCAGCAGCAGGTGGCGGCGGCCCTGATCGCCGATCCGGCGGTAGCGAGCGTGGCCAGTTCCATCGGGGTCGACGGGCAGAACCCGACGCTGAACCAGGGGCGGCTGACGATCAACCTGAAGCCGGTGGACGAGCGGGACGGGCTGGCCACGGTCATGGCGCGGTTGCGGGAGCGGGCGGCGGACATTGCCGGGGTCTCGCTCTATCTCCAGCCGGTGCAGGACCTGACCATCGATACCGAGAGCGGGGCCACGGCCTACCGGTTCGCGCTCGAAGGGGCGGACGAGAACCAGGTGGCGGACTGGGGCGCGAAGCTGGCGGCGGCGCTGGCGAAGCGTTCCGAGCTGAGCGATGTCAACGCCAATGCGCTCGGGCGCGGGGCGGCGGTGATCGTCGATATCGACCGGGATGCGGCGGCGCGGCTGGGGCTTTCGGCACTGGCGGTGGACAATGCGCTCTACGATGCGTTCGGGCAGCGGATCGTTTCCACCATCTACACGCAGTCGAGCCAGAACCGGGTGATCCTGGAGGCGCGGCCGGACATGCTGGTGGGGCCGCAGGGGCTGGGGCAGCTTTATATTCCGGTGGCCAGTGGCGGGGCGGTGCCCCTGGCGCAAGTGGCGACGATCCGGGAGAGCACGGCGCCGCTGGTGGTCTCGCGGATCGGGCAGTTCCCGGCGGCGACCATCGGCTTCGACCTCGCGGGCGGCACGACCATCGGCCATGCGGTCTCGGTGGTGCGGGAGGTGGCGCGGGAGATCGGCGTGCCGGCGGCGATCAACCTCGATTTTTCCGGGGCGGCCGGCGCCTTCCAGGCTTCGCTGGCCAACGAGTTCTGGCTGGTCATGGCCGCCGTGGTGGTGGTCTATATCGTGCTCGGCGTGCTCTACGAGAGCTTCGTCCACCCGGTGACGATCCTTTCGACCCTGCCTTCGGCGGGGATCGGCGCAGTGCTGGCGCTGTGGATCACCGGCTGGGGGCTGGGGGTGATCGGCATCATCGGCATCGTGCTGCTGATCGGCATCGTCAAGAAGAACGCGATCATGATGATCGACTTCGCGCTCGATGCGATGCGCGAGCACGGGGCGGCGCCGCATGATGCGATCCGGCAGGCGGCGCTGCTGCGGTTCCGGCCGATCATGATGACGACGTTTGCCGCGCTGTTTGCCGCGATTCCGCTGATCTTCGGCGGCGGCATGGGGCATGAGCTGCGCCAGCCGCTGGGCATCGCCATTGCCGGCGGGCTGGTGGTCAGCCAGGCGCTGACGCTGTTCACCACGCCGGTGATCTTCCTGGCGTTCGAGCACTGGCGGGAGCGGCGGGAACGCAAGGCGCCGGCGCTTCTGGGGCCGGAGGCGCAGGGGACTTGAACCTTTCGGCGCCTTTCATCCGGCGGCCGGTGGGGACGCTGCTGCTGACCATCGGCCTGATGCTGGCGGGGGTGGCGGCGTTCTTCAACCTGCCGGTGGCGCCGCTGCCGCAGGTCGATTTTCCGACGATCGTCGTGCAGGCGAACCTGCCCGGGGCCAGCCCGCAGACCATGGCGGCGACGGTGGCGGCGCCGCTGGAGCACCGGCTGGGGACGATTGCCGGGGTTTCCGAGATGACCTCCACCTCCGGGGTCGGCTCGGCGCGGGTGACCTTGCAGTTCGACTTGGCGCGCGACATCGACGGGGCGGCGCGCGACGTGCAGGCGGCGATCAATGCCGCCCGTGCCGACCTGCCGGCGACGCTGAGGACCAACCCGAGCTATCGCAAGATGAACCCGGCGGATGCGCCGATCCTGATCCTGGTCCTGACCTCGAAGACCCATTCGCCGAGCGAGATCTACGACGCGGTTTCGACCATCGTCGCGCAGAAGCTGCTGCAGGTCTCGGGGGTGGGCAATGTCGAGCTGGGCGGGGCGGCGCTGCCTTCGGTACGGGTCGAGCTCAATCCGGTCGCGCTGTCGCGCGCGGGGATCGCGCTGGAGGACGTGCGCACGGCGCTGCAATCGGCCAGCGCCAACCGCCCGCGCGGGGTGGTCGATGCCGGCGGCGGGGCATTCCAGATCTATTCCAATTCGCCGGGGCGGAAGGCGGCGGATTACCGGAACATCGTGATCGCCTGGCGCAATGGCGCGGCGGTGCGGCTGGCGGATGTGGCCGAAGTGGTGGACGGGCCGGAGGATGTCCGCACCATGGGCCTGTTCAACGGGCAGAAGGCGGTGCCGATCATCATTACCCGGCAGCCGGGGGCGAACATCGTCGCCACGGTCGATGCGATCAAGGCGCAGTTGCCGGCCTTGCAGGCGGCGCTGCCGGGGGACGTGAAGCTTTCGGTTGCGAACGACCGGACCAACACGATCCGCGCTTCGCTGCACGAGGTCGAGGTGACGCTGCTGATCGCGACGCTGCTGGTGGTGCTGGTGGTCAGCCTGTTCCTGCGCTCGTGGCGGGCGACGCTGATACCGGCGGCTGCGGTCGTGGCTTCGCTGCTGGGCACGCTGGGGGTCATGTACCTCGCCGGGTTCAGCCTCGACAATCTCTCGCTGATGGCGCTAACGGTGGCGACCGGGTTCGTCGTCGACGATGCCATCGTCGTGGTCGAGAACATCAGCCGCCATGTCGAGGCGGGGATGAAACCGCTCGATGCGGCGCTGCAGGGCGCAAGGGAGGTGGGCTTTACCGTGCTGTCCATCTCGCTGAGCCTGATCGCGGTGTTCGTGCCGCTGATCTTCATGGGCGGGCTGGTCGGGCGGCTGTTTCGCGAGTTCGCGCTGACGATGTCGGCGGCGGTGGCGATCAGCCTGGTGGTTTCGCTGACGGCGACGCCGATGATGGCGGCGCGGCTGCTGGGGCGGGAGGAGCGCGAGGGGCGGGTCATGCGGGCGGCGCGGCGAGGTTTCGAATGGGCCGAGGCGCGCTATGCGGTGAGCCTGGACTGGGCGCTGGCCAACCGGGGGCTGGTGCTGGTGCTGCTGGCCGGGACGGTGGCGCTCAATGTCTGGCTGATCGTCATCGCGCCGAAGGGGTTCTTTCCCGACCAGGATACCGGCGCCTTGATGGGCGGCATCCGGGCGGACCAATCCATCGGCTTTCCCGAGATGCAGGACAAGCTGGGGCGGATCGTGCGGGTGATCAAGGCGGACCCCGCGGTCGATACCGTGGTGGCGTTTTCCGGCGGGAGCCGGGCGGGCGGCGGATTCCTGTTTTCCTCGCTGAAACCGCGCGGGGAGCGGCCGCCGATCGACGAGGTGATCGCGCGGCTGCGGCCGAAGCTGGCACGGATCAGCGGGGTCAGCGCCTTTCTCAATCCGGTGCAGGACCTGCGGGTCGGCGGGCGGCAGAGCAACGCGACCTATCAGTATGTGCTGAAGGCCGACCGGGCGGAGAAATTGCAGCGCGCAACCATTGCGCTGACCGACGCGATGAAACGGGAGACGGCGACGCTGACCGATGTGAATGCGGACCAGCAGGATGCCGGGGCCAATGTCTATGTGAAGGTCGACCGCGATGCGGCGGCGCGGCTGGGGGTGAGCATGACGGCGGTGGATGCGGCGCTTTACGATGCATTCGGGCAGCGGCAGGTGGCCAATATCTATGCCGGCCTGAACCAGTATCACGTGGTGATGGAGGCGGCGCCGCAGTTCAACGGGGCGCCCGATGCCCTGGCGAACATCCACGTGCCGGCGGGGCTGAACGGCGCCGCGCCGGTGGCGGCGCAAGGCGTGGGCCAGGCGGGGCAAGGCCTGGCGGCGGGTTCGGCGGTGGCGACCTCGGTGCGGACGATGGTGCCGCTTTCGGCCATCGCGTCCTGGGCGACGGGATCGACCGATGCCAGCGTCAACCACACCGATGCCGAGCCTTCGACGACGATTTCGTTCAACCTGCCCCCCAAGGTCTCGCTCGGGCAGGCGGACCAGGTGATCCGGCAGTTGCAGGCGGGGCTGCACCTGCCGGCGACGGTGCATGGCGAGTTTGGCGGCAGCGCCAAGGTGTTCCAGCAATCGACCAGTTCGATGCCGCTGCTGATCGTCGCGGCGCTGGTGACGATCTACATCGTGCTCGGCGTGCTCTACGAGAGCGCGATCCATCCGCTGACGGTGCTTTCGACCCTGCCTTCGGCTGGCGTTGGCGCGGTGTTCGCGCTGGTGGTGACCGGCGGGCAGTTCGACCTGATCGCGATGATCGGGATCATCCTGCTGATCGGCATCGTCAAGAAGAACGCGATCATGATCATCGATTTTGCCTTGGACGCGGAGCGGGCGCGGGGGCTGGCACCGCTGGCGGCGATCCGCGAGGCCTCGATCCTGCGGTTCCGGCCGATCCTGATGACGACATTGGCCGCCGCGCTGGGGGCATTGCCGCTGGCGATCGGCTTCGGCGACGGCGCGGAACTGCGGCGGCCATTGGGCATCGCGATCATCGGCGGGCTGATCGCCAGCCAGTTCCTGACCCTGCTGACGACGCCGGTGGTCTATCTCGCGCTCGACCGGTTCCGGCGGCGGGGCGCGCGGGAGGGCTTGCTGGCGCGGCGGGACCAACCTGAAGGACGACCGGCATGATGGCGCGTGGTGTTTTGGCGAGCGCGGCGGCGCTGGCGGTGGCGGGGTGCAACCTGGCGCCGGTCTATCGGCCGCCGGCGACGGTGGCGATACCGGCGACGTTCAAGGAACAGCCGGGCTGGGTGCCGGGGCAGCCGGCGGACGATGTCGCCAAGGGCGAGTGGTGGCGGCTGTTCGGCGATCCGGTGCTCGACGATCTCTGCGCGCGGGTGGCGATCAGCAACCAGACGGTGGCGCAGTATCGCGCGGCCTATCTGGCGGCGCGGGCCTTGACCCAGGAGAGCCGGGCGGCGCTGTTTCCGACGGTGGGCGCCGGGTTCAACGCGACAAAATCCGGGGGGTCCGGCGGCGGCACGACGACGACCACGACCGGCGGGGTGACGACCATCGGCAGCGGCAACCAGCGGTTCGTCGCCAGTCTTTCGGCGAGCTGGGAGCCGGACCTGTGGGGGCGGCTGGGCAACGCGGTGAGCCAGGCGCGGGCCGGCGAGCAGGCGAGCGCCGGGGACCTGGCCAATGCCGAGCTTTCGGCGCGGGCGGAGCTGGCGAGCGACTATTTCCAGCTGCGCGGGATCGATGCCCAGCGGGAATTGCAGGCGGCGACGATCGCGGCTTACGAGCGGGCGCTGACGATCAGCACCAACAAGTATCGCGCCGGGACCGTCTCGCGGCAGGATGTCGAGAGCGCGCGCGCCTCGCTGGCCAATGCCCAGGCCGACCGGCGCGAGAGCGACCGGCAGCGCGCCGTGCTGGAACATGCCATCGCCATGCTGGTGGGGGACAACCCTTCGACCTTCGCGCTGGCGCCAGCGGCCTGGCGGGCAGGGGTGCCGGCGGTGCCCGGCGTGCTGCCTTCCGCGCTGTTGCAGCGGCGGCCGGACGTGGCGGCGGCGGAGCGGCGGGTGGCTGCGGCCAATGCCGGGATCGGCATCCAGCGGGCGGCGTGGTTTCCGCAACTGGGCCTCAGCGCCGGCGGCAGCCTGAGCGCGACGACGATCGGCGATCTCGTGGCGGCGCCGATCTCGGTCTGGTCGCTGGGATTGACGGCGGCGCAGACACTGCTCGACTTCGGCGCCCGGAGCGCGCGGGTGGCGCAGGCGCGGGCGCAGTTCGACCAGGCGGCGGCGGTCTATCGCCAGACGGTGCTGGTGGCGTTCCAGCAGGTCGAGGACAATCTGGCAGGCGTGGCGGCCTATGGCGACGAGGCGGCCTTGCGGGAGACCGCTTCGGTCGCGGCGGACAGGGCGGAGACGATCGCGCGCAACCAGTATGAGGCGGGGACCAGCGACTTTACCGCGGTGATCGTCGCGCAGACGGCGGCGTACCAGGCGCGCACGGCGCGGGTCAATGCGGTGGTGGCGCGGCAGACGGCGACGGTGTCGCTGATCGCGGCGATCGGCGGGCGGTGGCAGGATCGCGACAGCGCGGCACAGGCGGCGACAGTGTCACCGGGCGCGACAAATACCCAGCATTAACAAGGCGTTCATGAGGCGAGACGCACTTCCCGTGTGGGGTGGACGAGGATGAGGGTGTTCCTTGATGCGTCTTTCCCACTGTGCCGTGGCGATGTGCCGGCGGCTGGCTCTGGTGTCTGTCTCGGCTTCGGCGGTTGCGGCGGCGACGCCGGCAATGGCGGATTGCACGGCTGACGCCAGCGGGCTTGACGTGACGTGCAGCGGGACGTCGGCGGCTTATTCGAACACGGCGAGCGGGGTGACGGCGACCGCAGACAACACGGCTGTGGTCACCGGGCCGCTGGTTTTCGGCAGCAACGCGAAGTTGGGCAATGCCGGGACGATCAGCGGATCGCTGACGGTGCCGGTGGTGCAGATGGGCGACAATGCCACCGTCACCAACACCGGCACGATCACCGCCAGCGGCGGCATCGGCTCGACGGCGGCGGTTGCGGTGGGGGCCAATTCCTCCATCACCAACAGCGGGACGCTCGGCGCATCGGCCGGCACGCCGGCGGCGACGCTCGGGGCGCAAAGCACATTCACCAACAATTCGACGGTAGCGGCGGTGACGGGCGACATCGTGTTTGCCGCGACCGGCGGGGCGGCGACCAGTGCGTTTGCCAATGCCGCCTCGTCGGTCGGGGTGACCGGCAACGTGACTGCCACCGGCAACCTCACTCTCGACAATGCCGCGCCATGGACCGGGAATTTGGGGCAGACCGGCAATGGCGGAACGGTGGCATTCACCAACGAGGCGACCGGCACCTTCAGCGGCCTCATCGCCAGCCAGGATGCGACGACGATCGACAACCTGGGCGTGATGACGTTGAACGATACCACCACCGTCGCTGGCAACGGGACGGCGACGGTGACCAATGGCCTGACCATGAACCTCAACGGCCAGGTGACGTTCGGCGCGGCGAGTTCGGGGTCCAGCCTGGCCAACAACGGCACATTGACCATCGGCTCGGCGACGGCGCCGGGGAAAGTGACGGTCAACGGCGGCTTTTCCCAGGGTTCGGCCGGTGTGCTGGCGCTGGGAATCGCCTCGCCGACGAAGTACAGCCAGTTGATCGCCACCGGCAATGCGGCGCTGGCCGGCACGATCCAGCTGAACGTCGCGCCGGGGTATTACGCGCAGGGATCGGTGTTCAAGGTCATCAGTGCCGGCTCCATTACCGGCAGTGCGGCAGTGGCCGGCAACACGTTTGCCTTCTTCAGCTTCCAGCCGGTGGGCGTGGTGGCGGATGGCACCGGCCAGGCCTACGAGTTCGTCGTGCAGCGGACTGCGCCGACTTATGCCGCGGCGCTCGCCGGCGTCGGCAGCGCCACCGAGCTGGCGACGGCGGGCGGGTTGCAGGGATTGACGCCGGCAGCGGTGGCAGATCCCGCTTCGAACGCCGGGGTGTTGCTGGGGCAGGTCGACGTGCTGAGCGTGCCGCAGGCGCTGGCGTTTCTCGACGCGCTGAACCCGGCCGGCTACCTGGCCTATGCCGGGGCCTTGCGGGACCAGGCCAACATGTTTTCGCGGGCGGTTGCCATGCGGATGGGGGACCAGAATTCCGAGCATGACGAGAGCGGATGGTGGGGCAGTGGCGAAGGGCAGTTCCACTTCGGCGGCGGCAACACGCTCTACGGCTTCAATCTGGGATATGACGTGAGCGGTCCGCATCATGTCCTGGGGCTGGCGGGAAGTGTGTCCTGGGATTCGCTGAGCGGGAACGGCGGAGCGCTGCAGGGCAAGAACCGGGCCTGGACGCTCGCGGCCTATGGTGGCTGGCGGCTCGGCAATGTCCACCTGACCGGACAGGTCGGCTATGTCTTCGGCCATCTCGGCGCGACCAGGACGATGGCGCTCGGGACGGTGACCGACACGGCGACGGCGGCCGGCAGCGAACACCTGCTGAAGGCGACGGCGACGGCGGGCTACGAGCTCAAGGCGATGGGCTATTCGCTCGAGCCGTTCGTCGGGATCGATTTCGCGCGGGGACAGGTCGACGGCTTTGCCGAGACCGGCGCCAATGCCGCCGATCTGACGGTGAACCCGATTTCGGCGCGACGGACGGACCTGCTGGTTGGCGCCAACCTGGCGCGGGCCGAAGGGCAATGGCGGCCCTATCTGCGGGCGGCTTGGCGCAGTGCGCTCGGTTCGGCGGGGGCTGACAGCGTGACCGCCTACCTCAACGGCGATCCGACGACGGCGTTTACCGTCAGCGGCGTCGGTCTGGCGCGGCACGAGTTTGACGTGGATGCCGGCATGAACATCGTGTTCGACGACGCCGGCTCGTTGTTCGTCGGCTACCAGGGGACGATGCGGCAGGGCCTTTCCATGCACGGGATCAACGCCGGGATCAGGATTGAATTCTGAAGGCATCCTTCGGGATGTGGGTGATGCGGCAGGCGAGATCGTTCTCGCCGGACGCCACGATGTAGTGGCCCGGGGCTCCGGCGTGGTCGCCATCGGCGATGCCGGTGGTGAAGACGACATCGCGCAGGTAGAGCTGGTGTTCGATTTCGCGGGTCAGTTCGGGGGCGGCTTCGAGCAGGGGTTCGCTGCCGGTGTGGAGCACTTTCGCGGGATCGTGCGGGTCGAGCAGCGACCAGAAGGTGCGGTAGATGCCGACGATTTCCTTGGGTTCGACCCCGTGCCACAGGGTCAGCCAGCCGTGTTCGGTCAGGATCGGCGGGGCGCCGCCGCCGAGGCGGGCGGTGGCGATGGTGTCCGAGCGGGGGCGGATGCCGGGGCGGCAGTGGGGCTTCCAGTGGAGCGCATCGGGCGAGGTGGCGAGGTTGATCGACGGGCCGGCGCGCCATTCGCTGCCGGGGGGATAGGCGAACCAGAGATCGCCCAGGGGCCGGGTCTGTGCCCAGAACTGGCCGGCGATGCGGCCTTCGAAGATCAGCATGTCCTTGTTCTGGTGATCCAGCACGATGTCCTCGAAGCGCCAGTCGAGGCCGTTGTCCGAGGTGTAGAGCGTGGTCGAGTGGCGTTCGGGGGAGACCGAGCAGGTGGTCATCAGCCAGTGGCCCTCGACCCGGCTGATGCGGGCGTCCTCGACCCCGTAGCACTGGAAGGAATGGGCGGGCGCGATGGCGCGGTCGTAGTGGATCCGTTCGACGGCGAGGCCATCGGTCGAGAGTTCGACCGGGAGCAGCCAGGACAGCGAGGTCAGGGCCATGATCCGCCAGCCGCCGCCGTGGACCATGAACTTGCGCGGGTCGGCGGTGTCGACCAGTTCGAGCGGCCAGGCATCGAGGACGTAGCGGCCGGCATCCCAGCGAATCGCGTGGACATGGCCGTTGCGGATCGGTTCGCGCAGCGCCTCGGCGACGCGGACCATCATCAGCAGGTTGCCATTGGGCAGGCGGGTGAGGCCGGGGTTGAAGGCGCCCAACACATAGGTTTCGGCATCGAGGTGGCCGGCGAGCGGGGAGCGGGCGAGGTCGATCTGCTCGGGGACCAGCACGAGGCGATCGGCGGGGAACTGGGTCATGAGCACCTCAGGGGTGGTCCAGGCGGGTTTCGATGCGCATCAGCGAGACGGCGGTGCGGCGCGGCTGGGCGAGCATGGTGTAGACGCCCACGGCGATGTCTTCGGCGCACAGCATGGTGTGCTGGTGGATCAGTTCGACCTGCTTTTCGGGCGGGAAATCGGGGAGCTGGAAATCGGCACCGGTGAAACCGGGTTCGATCAGGCCGACCTTGATGTCGCGCTCGGCCAGTTCCTTGCGCAAGGACTGGGCGAAGCCCTGGATGCCGGCCTTGGCGGCGACGTAGATCGACGAGCCGGGCATCCGCGAGACGGCGGACATCGAGCCGATCAGGACGATATCGGCACCGGCCTTCATGCGGGACGCGGCGGCCTGGGTCGATTCGAGATAGGCGGTGAAATCGGTGGCGATCTGGTAGCGCAGATCGGCCGGCGCGGTTTCGGCGAGCGCGTCGGCGGGGACGGCGGCGTTGATCACGGCGATGTCCAGGCCGCCGAGGTACTTGTCGGCAGCGGCGAAGAGGCGCGCGACACCGCCCGGCTCGGCGAGGTCGAGCGCAATGCCGGCGCCTTCCCCGACCTTGCCCCCGACCTTGCCGATGCGGACCAGCGCGTCGTCGAGATGCTTCGGGTCGCGGCCGCAGACGAACACGCGGACGCCGTAGCTCGCCAGCAGGACCGCGATGGCGCGGCCGATGCCGGTGGTGCCGCCGGTTATGACCGCGGGGCGGCCGGCGAGGCTGGGCAGTTCGGTATGGGCGTCACGGGTTTCGGCGTGGGCGTCCGGCATCGAGGTCTCCCTGTTTCCGCGTGGGCGGACATCGGGCTAACCTGCGGGGCGGGCCGGAAGTTCCTGAGTCGGGCGCGCGTGGGGCGCGGAACGGCTCAGGTTTCGGCGTCGGCGAGGACGGCGGCGCGCAGTTCGGGGATGCCCATGCCGAGTTCGGCCGAGGTGACGTGGATCTGCGGGAAGGCGGCGGAGTGCTTGCGGGCTTCGGCTTGCGTGGCGAGGCGGACCGCTTCGAGTTCGCTGGCCTTGACCTTGTCCGCCTTGGTCAGGACCAGGCGATAGCCGACGGCGGCTTCATCGAGCATCTGCATCATCTCGACATCGACCGGCTTCGCCCCGTGGCGGGAATCGATCAGCAGCAGGGTGCGCTTGAGGACGACGCGGCCGCGCAGGAAATCGCGCACCAGGCGGCGCCATTTCTCGACCACGGCGGGCGGTGCCTTGGCGAAGCCGTAGCCGGGCATGTCTACCAGGCGGAACTTCGTCGGCTGGCCGATCTCGAAGAAGTTCAGTTCCTGGGTGCGGCCCGGGGTGACCGAGGCGCGGGCGAGCGCCTTGCGGCCGGTGATCGCATTCAGCAGCGAGGACTTGCCGACGTTGGAGCGGCCGGCAAGCGCGATTTCCGGGACCTCCGGCTCGGGGATGAACTTGAGCGCCGGGGCCGAGAGGAGGAAATCGGCGCGGCCCGAGAACAGGGCACGGGCGCGCTCGACCAGTTCGGGGTCGAAGGCTTCCGGCGCGGGAGACGGGACATCGCTCACTTCTTGGCGTGGGCGGCTTCGATCACGTCGTGCCGCTCCTTCTCGACCATGGCGCGCAGCTGCGGGTGGCGGCTGTAGAGGTAGGCCTGCTGGCCGATGACGAGCAGGTTGGTGGTGATCCAGTAGATCAGCAGGCCCGAAGCGAACGGGGCCATGACGAACATCATCATCCACGGCATGATCGACATGACCTGCTGCTGGGCCGGATCGGGCGCGGCCGGCTGGAGGCGGAACTGGCCCCACATCGTCGCGCCGAGCAGCAGGGCGAGCACGCCGATGCCGAGGAACGACGGCGGATCCCACGGGATCAGGCCGAACAGGTTGAGCACGTGCAGCGGATCGGGCGCGGAGAGGTCCTTGATCCACAGGGCGAAGGGCTGGTGGCGCATGTCGATCGACACCATCAGCACCTTGTAGAGCGCGAAGAACACCGGGATCTGCAGGAAGATCGGCATGCAGCCGGCGAGCGGGTTGACGCCTTCCGACTTGTAGAGCGCCATGGTCTCCTGCTGGAGCCTGGGCTTGTCGTCCTTGTAGCGTTCCTGCAGCGCCTTGAGCTTGGGCTGGATGGCCCGCATCGAGGCCATGCTGGAGAACTGCTTCTGGGCGATCGGGAACATGACGCCGCGCACGATGATGGTGAGCAGGATGATGGCGACGCCGAAATTGCCGGTCAGCGCGAAGAGCTTGGTGAGCAGCAGGAAGATCGGCTTTTCGACCCAGCGGAACCAGCCCCAGTCGATCGCCAGGCTGAAATGGGGGATGCCGGCTTCCTCGTAGCGATCGAGAACCTTGGCTTCCTTGGCGCCGGCGAACAGGCGGGTGGTGGTCATGGCCTGCTGGCCGGGGGCGACGGACTGGCTCCTGTAAACCAGGTCGGCGCGGTAGATCGTGTTGCCGAGCGAGCGGAAGGTGCTGGAGGCACGGGCATCGGTGGCAGGAACCAGGACGCTCATCCAGTAGATGTCGGTGAAGCCGACCCAGTTGGTCGTGCCCTCGTTGGCCTGCTCGCCGGCCTTGACGACGTCCTTGTACTTGGGGGCGAAGGAGACCTTTTCGTCGAACGCGCCGAACGGGCCGGAGTGGATGTTCCAGCTGTCGAGGCTGGCGGTCCTGTCAGTGCGGTTGATGAAGGCGAACGGCTGGGCGGTGACCGGCGCCGGCGCCGCATTGGCGACCTTCTGGGTGACGGTCAGCATGTAGTCGGCGTCGATCGCATATGTCAGCGAGAAGGTCTGGCCGGTGGGGTTGCTCCAGCTGAGCGTCACCGGGCTGGTGGGGGTGAGCCTGGCGCCGGCGGGGGCCTGCCAGATCGTGCCGGCGTTGGGCAGCGCCGCGCTGCCGCCATTGACCCAGCCGAACTGCGCATAGTGCTGGGCCGGGGTGCCGGCGGGAGAGAAGATGCGCTCGGGCGGGCTGTCCTTCTTGAGGTTGGCCTTGTGGCGATTGACGACGAGGTCATCGACGACACCGCCGACGAGGTTGATCGAGCCGGAGAGGCCGGGGGCGGCAATCCGCACGCGGGTCGGCGCGGCGAGCGCGCTGGCCAGGTCCTTGGCTTCGACCCGCTGGTCGGCCGCGTTCGCCAGGCCGCCCTCGCGGGTGGGCTTGGTCGCGGCGTCCGGCGTGGCGGTCGCCGTCGCGGCGGGCTTGGGCTTGTAGGCATTCGGGTAGAAATAGCGGACGCCGGCATCCCACCCGAACAGCAGCAGGCCGGTGAGCAGGACCGCCAGGATCATGTTGCGCTGGTTGTTCACTGAGATGTCTTCCGGTTGTTCGCTGCTATTCCCGAGGGTTCTGGTGTTCAGGGCACCGGATCGTATCCGTGCCCTCCCCAGGGGTGGCAGCGCATTAGACGTTTGATCGCGAGCCAGCCACCCTTAATCGTGCCGTGCTTGTGCAGCGCCTCGATGGCGTAGGCCGAGCAGGACGGGGCATAGCGGCAGCTGGGCGGGAGCACGCGCGATGGGCCGAGCTGCCACAGGCGGGCGATCCCGATGAACAGGTGTTTCACTTGCGGGGCGGGCCTTTGCCCGGACGTTTGCGTGGGGGATCGCCCTTGCCGGCGGCGGCGCGGGAGAGGGCGGCGAGGAGTTCTTCGCGCAGCTTGCCGAAATCGCGCTCGATGCCGGTTTCGCGGCCGATCAGGACATGGTCGTGGTTCGGCAGGCCGTTCGCCGGGAGCAGTTCGCGGACCAGGGCGCGGAAGCGGCGCTTCATCCGGTTGCGCACGACGGCATTGCCGATGCGCTTGGTGACGGTCACGCCGAAGCGCAGGCCGAGGCCGGGATTGGGGTGCGCCAACAAGACGAAACCGGGGCGCGACACGCGCAGGCCCCGGTTCGCGGCGAGGAAATCGGACCGGCGCGTGAGGACCTTTGGCTGATCCGGAGCTTCGCTCCGGATAGAACGGCACCGGCCCGCTCCCCCACCCGGCCTCCCAGAGCATACCATCTCGTTGGGAGGCCGGGTGGGGGAGCGGGCCGGTGCCGAACCGAAATCCGCTTGCGGCGGATTTCGCGAATCAACGCTCAGGCGGAGAGGTTCTTGCGGCCGCGGGCGCGGCGGGCGCGTAGCACCTTGCGGCCGCCGACAGTGGCCGTGCGGGCGCGGAAGCCGTGGCGACGGGCGCGGACGAGCCGGCTGGGCTGGAAAGTGCGCTTCATGGGACGAGACCTTCAGATTCGAAACAGACATGGTGCCGGGCACGCGCGAGCGTCCGGCGGGAAGCGGGGCCGATACCGGGGAGGGCGATTCGAGTCAAGGTGTGGCGGGCTGCATGGGGGCTTCAGCTGCGGGTGAGTGTGAGTTCGACTTGGCGGCTGCTGCCGGCCGGGAGGGTGAGGCGCACGGTGGGGGTACCGTCCACTTTCGGGGCAGGGGTGGTAGTCCGGGCCAGCATCCAGCCATCGGGGATGGGCAGGCGAAGTTCGGCGATGGCCGGGCGGGGGGAGGCGTTGGCGAGGATGGCGGCATACGTGGCGCGGTTGGGCGTGCCGGCGACATGGCGGCAGGTGACGGTGACATCGGGCGAGGGGCCGAGTTCGAGTTCGATCTTCTCGTCCTCCGCGGTGTCGTGGAGGTCGGGCTCGCCGAGCAGCATCGGTTGGGCGGATTGCTGCTGTTCGACGACGACGGCGCCGGCGGGGAGGGCGAGGCCGAGCCCGTGGGTCTTGTCGTTGACGAGGCGCAGGGTGAGGGTGGCGGGCTGGGGGTTGCCGGTGGTCTGCCAGGGGGCGAGGGCGAGTTCGGCGCGGTGGAGGGCTTCGAAGCGGACGCCGGCGCGGTCGAGCAGGCGGGTCTGCTTCATCTGGCGGGCCTGGATGTCGGTCGGCAGCGGGACGCGGTAGAGCTTGAGGTCGCCGAGTTGTTCGACGGCGGGCATCGGGGGCGGGGCGGCAGATACTGCCATGGGGACGGCCCGAAAGCGTTCGGAGCGTCTCTGAGCGGTTACGACGATGTCGGCAAGACCGCCGGCGTATCCCGGCTGTTCGCCGAGCCAAGGCTGGACGAGCTGATAGGGGCGGCCGGGTTTTTCGGGGATCTGGCTTGTATTCTGCATCGGCCAGCAGCGGGCGACGACTTGCGGCTGCGCGTTGAGGTAGCGCTGGAGGTAGGCGCGGTTGAGGCCGCCGGCGACGACCTGGGTACGGGCGGCAGTGAGGGTCTGGCCATTGCCGTTGGCCAGCGTGATCCAGCCGGCAAGGGTCAAGGTCTGGCCGTCCGGGGCGATGGTGGCGATGTAGTGGGCGTTCCAGTCGAAGTTTTCGGCGATGTAGGTGAGGGTGACGCGGGCCTGCACGGGCTTGGCGGTGCGGGTGCGGACGGAGAGGGTCGGCTGGGCGGAGAGGCCTTCGGTGCCGCCGGTGAAGCGGACAGTTTCGGGGAGGCCGGAGCAGCGCAGGGCTTCGTTGCCCTGGGCGGTGGCGAAGATCATGCCGTCCTCGCTGGCGGAGATCAGGCGGGCGGCGGTCGTCGTCGTCTTGCCGGTGCGGCGGTCGGTGCGGGTCAGGGTCAGGTCGCGGTTGACAGTGGCGCGGGCCAGCGCTGACGGGGAGAGCAGGGCGGCATCGCGATTCTTCTCGATGACGCCGCCGGGGAGGCCGGAGACGATGGCGCTTTCTGGAACGATGCCGTCCGCCACGCCAGTAAAGCGGAGGCGGGATTCGCCGGCCGGGAGGGTGACGGTGCGGGTTTCGGTGATGACCGCGAAGCCGCGCAGGCCATCGAGGCTGAGGCTGCCGCCGTTACGGCCCGGCGCGCGGTAGATCGTGACCGAGCGATCGCTGGGCGAGGAGGCGGCGACGTCGGGCATTGTCTGCGCGAGGGCCGGGAGCGGCAGGAGCGTGGCAAGGAGGAGTGCGCGAGGGCGCATTGGTATTGCCGTGCGTTTAGTCGACAAAAACCGGTTCCCACTTTTTGTCATCGCACCTGGTTACCAGCGGGTGTCGAAGGTGGCGGTCAGTTCGGTCTTGCCGTTGGCGGGGACGGGGACCTGCCATTCGGCAGTTTCGGCATCTGGGCGCTGGCTTTTCAGGGATTCTTCGGTGATCTTGGCGGTGGCCCAGAGGCCGGACTGGAGCAGGCGCACGGTGACCGGGCGGGGGAGCGCGTTGGTCAGGGTGTAGCGCGTCTGGGTGCGCCAGTGGCCGGTGGCGAGGCGTGTGCGGCTTTCGACCACGGGCTTGACCTTCACGTCGAAGGCGTCGCCGGTGGCGATCGACAGGCGGGAGCCCATCGGGGTGTGGCTGATCGCGTGTTCGCCGATGAACTGGGCCTGGGCCTTGGCGTCGCGCAGGTAGAAGCGAACGATGCCGGCGGGAAGCTGGTCACCCAGGCCGGCCTTCGCACCGGTCGAGAACTGATAGACGGTGGCGGCGCTGATCGGCTGGTCGCTGGTCTGGAGCCAGTTGAGGCGAAGTTCGTAGCCGTGGGTGGCGGGGGCACCGTGAACGTCGAGGAAGCTGACCTGCTTGGTTTGCAGGTTGGCGACGGTGGTGCGTTCGGCGAGCGGGTAGAGGTAGTAATCCCCCAGGCGGGCGCGAGTGCCGGATTCGGTGCCGGCTTCGGCCAGCGTGGGTTCGTCGTCCGGGGCGTCATTGCGGTAGCTCTGGTAGCCCTGGTTGATGAGACGGGGGTTGCCGGCGACGAGCACCGTGGCGGCGTTGTGGTAGGTGGTGCCGGAGTTGTTGGTCAGGGTGACCCAGCCTTGCACGTCGATCTGGTTCTTCGCCTCGTCGAACAGGGCGACATAGTCGGCGCGCCAGCCGAGGCCGGGGGTGAGGTAGCGCAAGGTGGCGGGGCGGGTGCCGGGGGTGGCATCGACCGTGACCGAGAGGGTGGGTTCGGCGCGCATGTTTTCCGGCACGCGTTCGAAGATGACGCGGACCGGCAGGCCGTCATCCCGCAGGACTTCGATGCGTGGGCCGATCTGGAGGACGACGCCGCCGTTGGCCGCGAGGATCTTCGCGGTTTCGCGGGTCTCGGCGCCGGTGGCGGGGTTGGTGCGGACCAGGGTCACCGTCTCTCCCACGGCGTTTTCCATGATTTTCGCGGGGCTGAGCAGGTCATAGTCGAAGTTCTGTTCGATGACTTGCAGGTCGTTGGCGGCGAGCGAGGCGGTTTCGGCGCGAATCTGCGCGGAGACGTTGCGGAATTCGATGCGCTGCCGACCGCCGTGGAAGGCGATCGCGCGCACGTCCTGAACAAGGGCCTGGTTGTTGGCGTAGATGGTCAGCGAGACGTCCGACTGGGCCGGCGGCGCCGGGGAATCGGCGTGAGCGGGGAAGGCGGCGCCTAGGAGAGCCAGTGCCGAAAGCTGTCTGCGCATGATGATGTCCCGTCCCTTGAATGGCGTGATGATAGGCGGCCCGAAGGGAACTGAAAAGCACGGCACGGAATAAGTATATTTGCATATTTGTGCTATGACTTTAGGAGTCGGGCGGTTTTCGAGGGGGCTGGGTTGGTCGCGCTGGCATCGACGGTGGCTTATCTCGGGCTGGAGGCGCGTCCTGTGGAGGTGCAGTGCCAGGTCTCGCCGGGGATGCCGGGGTTTCATGTCGTGGGCCTGCCGGACAAGGCGGTGAACGAGAGCCGGCAGCGGGTGCAGTCGGCGCTGACTTCGCTGGGGCTGGCGCTGCCGCCCAAGCGGATCGTGGTCAATCTCTCGCCGGCGGACCTGCCCAAGGAGGGCGCGCATTACGACCTGCCGATCGCGCTGGCGCTGCTGGCGGCGATGGGGGTGGTCGATGCGGAACTGCTGGCGGATTACGTGGCGGTGGGGGAACTGGCGCTCGACGGGCGGGTGATCGCTTCGCCCGGCGTGCTGCTGGCGGCGCTTCATGCCGGGGCCTCGGGCAAGGGGCTGGTCTGCCCGGCGGCGCAGGGGCCGGAGGCCGGGTGGGCGAGCGGGGTGCCGGTGCTGGCGGCGCCGGACCTGATCAGCCTGCTCAACCATCTGCGGGGGTTGCAGGTGCTGGCAGTGCCGGAGATCGGCGCGGTGGCGGCGCGGAGCGGCGGGCCGGACTTGCGGCAGGTGCGCGGGCAGGAGACGGCGAAGCGGGCTTTGGAGATTGCCGCGGCGGGTGGGCACAACCTCTTGATGGTCGGGCCGCCGGGGGCGGGCAAGAGCCTGCTGGCGGCGTGCCTGCCGGGGATCCTGCCCGAGCTGACGGCGGGGGAGGCGCTGGAGGTCTCGATGATCGCCTCGGTGGCGGGCACGCTGGAGGGGGGGCGGATCAGCCGGGAGCGGCCGTTTCGCAGCCCCCATCATTCGGCGTCGATGGCGGCGCTGACCGGCGGCGGGCTGAAGGTGCGGCCTGGCGAGGTCAGCATGGCGCACCTGGGGGTGCTGTTTCTCGACGAACTGCCGGAGTTCCAGCGGGCGGTGCTCGATTCGCTGCGGCAGCCGCTGGAGACGGGCGAGGTCAGCGTGGCGCGGGCCAACGGGCATGTGACCTATCCGGCGCGGGTGCAGCTGGTGGCGGCGATGAACCCGTGCCGCTGCGGGCATCTCGGCGATGCGGCGCTGGGCTGTTCGCGGGCGCCGAAGTGCGGGGCGGACTACCAGGCGCGGGTTTCGGGGCCTTTGCTGGACCGGATCGACCTGCATGTCGATGTCGATCCGGTGCGGGCGGCGGACCTGGCCCTGCCGGCGCCGGCCGAGGGATCGGACGCGGTGGCGGCGCGGGTCATGGCGGCGCGGGTGCGGGCGGGGGAGCGGCTGGCGGGGACGGGCAGGCGGACCAATGCCGAGCTGGATGGCGAACTGCTGGACGAGCACGCGACGCCGGATGCGGACGGGCGCGACCTCCTGCTGCGGGCGGCTGACGCGATGCGGCTGACGGCGCGGGGGTATACACGCGTGCTGCGGGTGGCACGGACGATTGCCGACCTGGCGGGTGTGGAGCGGACCGGGCGGGTGCATGTCGCCGAGGCGCTGTCCTATCGGCGGCAGCCGGCGCGGGCATGAACGGGAGGAGACGGCGGGCGATGTCGGTGGACAAGGTGTTTCGCAGGACGATGGGGTGGCTGCGCTGCCTGATGTTGCGGCATGAGCCGAACCGGCGGCGCGTGCGCAAGCAGGCCAGCGGCAGGCACTACAGCTACTGCCGGTACTGCGGGGCGCGGCTGCGGCGGCGGGGTTACAACGACTGGGAGAAGTTTGCCTGGGAAGGGCCGGACGGGGATCAGGATGCGGGCTGAGGCTGAGGTATTGCCGGAGTGGGCACGGCTGGCGGCGTGGCGATGCGGCGGGCGGTGAGGATGCGGACTTCGGGGTCGAGCATCTGGCCTTTCATCACGCCCTGGCCGAGGGTGGGCGAGCGGGGGGCGTCCCAGATGGCGCGGACGACGTCCATGCCGGCGACGACATGGCCGAAGGCGGCGAAGCCGGCCTGACGATCGGGGTTGTCATCGGCGGGGTTGGCGTCGAGGCCGGGCATGTCGCAGAGCAGGATCGAGAAATCCGAGCGGCCGGTGCCCGGGGTGAAGCGGGCCAGCGAGAGGGTGCCGGTCTTGTGCAGGATGCCGGTCTGGCTGGTCGGTTCGTGGGCGACGGGGGGCAGGAGTTTCGTCGCGACGCGGACGCCGGCCTGGATCAGGCCGGCGGGTTGCTCGGGCCAGTTGAGGTGCATCGAGCGGTAGAAGCTGGCGCCGTCATAAAGGTGGCCATCGACGTAGCGCATCACGTTTTCGACGGTCTGCGGGGCGTGCTTGTGATCGAGCTCGACCTCGATCGTGCCGGCGGTGGTGGTCAGCGCGACGCGGACGGTGTCCCCGAGCGGGGGCGGCGGCACCGCGCGGACCGGCTTGTGCGGCGCGGCGGCGGTGGCGAGCAGGAGTGCGGCGGCCAGGAGGGCGAATCGGCGGGTCATGGAGGGCAGGATGGCGCGGCCGGAGGGGGAGGGGAACCCCCGGGCAGCGCAGGCATTGGCAGGTGGAGTTTCGCAAAGGAGTGCGGGTGATGACGACGAATTCGGCGAGCGCGCGGTATGAGGGATTGGGCAAGGACGGGCGGGGCTCGATCTCGACGAAATCCGGGGTGCTGGACGAGCAGCCTTATGGTTTCGGCACGCGGTTCGAGGGCAAGCCGGGGACCAATCCGGAAGAACTGATCGCCGCGGCCCATGCGGCGTGCTTCACCATGGCGACGAGTTTCGCGCTGGCCAAGGCCGGCTATGGCGACGGCACGCTGGAGACGACGGCGACGGTGACGCTGGACCAGGCGGACCGCGGCTTCAAGGTAACCAAGTCGGCGCTGGTGCTGAGCGGCAGCGTGCCGGTGATCGAGCCGGCCGAGTTCGAGCGGATTGCCGACGAGGCGAAGGCGGGGTGCCCGATCTCGAAGCTGCTGAACTGCGAGATCACGCTGGAGAGGTCGCTGGGCTAGATCAGGCCGCGACCGGCGAGGTCGGCGCGGAGCGCGTCGGCCTCAGTGAAGTGGTGGACCTGCCAGCCCAGCGCGGCGGCGGCTTCGATGTTGGGGCGGCTGTCGTCGATGAACAGCATCTCGGCCGGCGCGTGGCCGAAGCGCCGGGCGGCGAGGTAGTAGATTTCCGCGCCGGGCTTGACCAGGCGCTCGTGGCCGGAGACGACGATGTCGCGCATGTGGTTGAGGATCGGGAAGGTCGGGCGGAACATGGCCCAGGTGTCGGCGCCGAAGTTGGTGATCGCGTAGAGCGGGATGTC
>Ga0068864_100000867_pt1 | contig 25462 bp, 20 predicted proteins | sample KBSSwiS72_FD_66586 | JGI IMG/M metagenome (GOLD analysis project Ga0068864, IMG submission 66586) | Switchgrass rhizosphere microbial communities from Kellogg Biological Station, Michigan, USA - KBS Switchgrass S7-2 | ecosystem: Host-associated > Plants > Roots > Rhizosphere > Soil ...
GACTCTATCAGGTGCCGGGGGAGGAAAACGGCTCATAACTGAGCACCGCGGCATTCGAATGCTGCGCTGCTGAGTTATAGGCCGTTTTCTTCCCCCGGCACCGTCTACTGAGCTGTCCAGCCGCCGTCCAGGGTGATGCATTGGCCGGTGATGTTGCGCGCCGTTGCGCTCAGCAGAAATTCGACGGTGCCGGCCAGCTCGTCCAGGCCGATGAACTGCCGCTTGGGCATGGGCTTGAGCATGATCTCTTCGATCACCTGCTCCCGGGTCAGCCGGTGGCGCGTCGCCAGCGCGTCGATCTGCGAGTCGACCAGCGGTGTTTTGACGTAGCTCGGGCACACCGTATTGATCGTGATATCGCAATCGCGCGTCTCCAGCGCGACGCTTTTGCTGAAGCCGACGAGCCCGTGCTTCGCGGCCACGTACGCAGTCTTGTACGGCGACGCGACCAGCGAGTGAATCGAGCCGATGTTCACGATGCGGCCGAAACCCTTGCGACGCATGACCGGCAGTGTTGCGCGCGTCAGCATCGCCGCACCGGTCAGCATTACAGCGATCAGCTGTTGCCAGCGCTCCGGCGGATACTCTTCGAGCGGGGCGACGTATTGCAGGCCGGCGTTGTTGATCAGCACATCCGGCGGATCGTCGGCCACCTGCGTCAGCGCCTGCTCGATCTGCGCCGCGTCTGCGACGTCGAAGGCGAGCTTGCGAATCGTCCCGTCGATGTCCGGATGCTGCAGATCGCACGCGATCACGCGGTGGCCTTGCGCGGCGAAGTGCCGCGTCAGGGCCAGCCCGATCCCGCTCGCCGCGCCGGTGATGAGAATGCTGTGAAGCATGGGATCAAAAGATTGCCCTCCCCCGCGCGCGGCGGAGGAGGGCAGAGGGGGATCTAGTAGCGATAGGTCGCGCTGACCGCGACGGTGCGCGGCGGGGCGTAGAAGCCGATCTGGCTGACGTTGGTGTTACCGAAGTCGTAACCGGCGACGCGATACTCCTCGTCCAGCACGTTCTTGCCTTCGAGCGCAAAGCGCCACGCCTGGTTCGCCGTCGTGTACGCGACGCCGACGTCGAGCACGTCATAAGCATCCTGATCCGTGATGCTGACGGTGGTGTTCGCAACCTTCGTCTTGCTCCGGTACTGATAGCCGACATGCGCGGCGAGGTCGCCGCCGCCGAGCTCCCAGCGATACGTGCCGCCGAGGAAACCCGTCCATTCCGGCGAGTTGATCGGTTCGTTCAGCGAGGAAATGTCGCGAGTACAGCCGGCAGCGGGCGGTGTGCAGCCGACCAGGAACTCCTCGAACTCCGCGTCGAGGTAGCCGACGTTCAGCGCCAGTGTGAGCGCCGGGATCGGACGCCACACCGATTCCAGCTCGACGCCCTTGTTGAGCTGCTTGCCCGCGTTCAGCACCGCGGTGACGTTGGTCGGGTTGCCGTTGACGATCTGGAACTGCTGCGTGGTGATCTGCACATCCTCGTACGGCGTGTAGAACACGGTGAGGTTGAGCTGCAGCGTATCGCCGAACAGCAGCGACTTCAGGCCGGCCTCGTAGTTGTCGGCGGTCTCGGAATCGTAGCCGTCCTTCGTGGCGGGATTCGCCGTCGCGTTGCCGCGCATGTCGAAGCCGCCGCTCTTGAAGCCCTTGTTGTAGATCACGTAGGCGAGCACTTCGTTGCTCAAGTGGTAATCGAAGCCAAAGCGCGGCAGCACGTCGGAGAACGTGCGGTCGTTCGTGTAGTTGGTCTGCGGCGCGCCCAGCGGCGTGAAGCCGGGCGGCACGTTGTTCTGATCGAACAAGGTCTGATCGGCCGGCAAGCGACCGAGGTACTGCTGCACGAACACCGTCGCTTCTTTCTTGTCCTGATTCCAGCGCACGCCGGCGTTCAAGTTCAGCTTATCGGTCAGCTGCCAGGTGCCGTCCGCGTAGACAGCGGTGCTCTCGGTGCTGACGCTGCCCTTGGTCAGGCCGGTCAGGTTGTTGGCACCGAGCGAAGCGTCGAACGCGCCGCGCGCCGTGCCGTCGAAGTAGTAAATGCCGGTCACGGCCTTGAGCGACTCGCCCGTGTACGTGAGCTGCGCTTCGCCGCTCGCCTGGTTGTCGCTGTACTCGGCCGGGACCTGGAACAGGTTGGCGTTCAGCTCTTCGAAGTCGATGAACTGGCGACCATCGCCTTCGCGATAAGCGCCGACCAGCTTGAGGTCGAACGCATCGTTCAGGCTCTGCGTGTACGTTGCCGCGGCGCCCTTGGTGATGAAGCGATCCTTGTCGACCGGCATGTCGGTGCGCTGGTCGTAGCGATCGTCCAGCGCGGGCTGCACGAGATTGTTCAGGCGCTGACCGCCGGCGGCGTTCGAGTTGTCCTGAATCGTGTCGACCAGCACGCGCAGCTTGGAGCTGTCGCCCCAGACGAACGTGGCGTTGGCGCGTGCCGCGAGCACGTCTTTGTCCGAGACATCCTGGCCGACGTGGTTGAACAGGCGCGGGGCACCGTCGTCCACCAGCTCGCCGTAACCATCGCGCTGCAGGTACGCGACCGCGGCGCCGAGATACACGTGATCGGACACGACCGGCATCGAGCCGCCGACCTTGAGGTCGCGCTGGTTATAGCTGCCGCCCGTCGCAGTGACGTGGAACTCCGGATCTTCAGTCGCGATGTCGCGCGTCACGTATTTGATGGCGCCCGCGAGCGTGTTCTTGCCGTACAGCGTGCCTTGCGGGCCGCGCAGAACTTCGATGCGCTCGACGTCGTAAACATCGAGCAGGGCGCCTTGGGGCCGTGCGATGTACACGTCGTCCATGTAGATGCCGACGCCGGGTTCGAAGCCCCACAGTGGATCGTTCTGGCCGACGCCGCGGATATAGGCGTTGATCGTGCTGCTGGTCGCGCGGCCGGCGTTGACCTTGATGTTCGGCACGTACGCGGTCATGTCCTCGAGGGTGCGAACGTTCTGTTCCTGCAACTGCTCGGCGGTGAGCGCCGTGATTGCGACCGGCACGTTCTGCAGATTCTCTTCGCGGCGGCGTGCCGTGACGACGATCTGCTCGATGCCGCTGACCTCGGCGCCAGCGTCCGCAGCCACGGCCGGCCCGGACACTGGTAGGCTGCACGCCGCGACGGCGGCCAAAGCGAGGCGGATTGCGGCCCTGGAAGTATGAGTGGACATGACGAGACCCCCTGCAGCGTGCGGGTTGTTGGAGCAACCTGGGCACTTATTCATCAGTTGATGATTAATCCGAGCTTGCCTCTAGCCGCGCCTGCTGTCAAATATTCATCATCCGATGAAATTGAGTGCGGCGCGACAAGGACACCGACATGACACGCCTGACGACTGCCAAGCCCCGGACTGTGAAGCGCCGCGCGCGCCGCGGCCGCCCGCTGAAAAGCGCTGCCACGCCCGACATGCGCGAGCGCATCCTCGATGCCGCCGAGGATCATTTTTCGCGCCACGGCTTCTGGGGCGTCACGATCCGCGAAGTGGCGCAGGACGCGAAGGTCGATACGGCATTGCTGCATTACTACTTCGAGAGCAAGCGCGGGCTGTTCGATGCGGTGTTCGCGCGTCGTGCCGAGGTCATCAATCGCGAGCGCATCGATTCGATCGACGCGTATGAGACTTCCGCCGGCGACGCGATCACCGCGGAGGGCGTGATCAACGCGTTTCTGCAGCCGATCCTGGACCGGGCAGCGTTGGGCGATCAGCGCTGGCACAACTACTTCGCGCTGATAGCGCAGGTGAACAACACGCCGGCGTGGGGCGGAGAAACCATGGCGCGCACGTTCGATCCCGTGATTCATCGCTTGATTCGCGCGCTCCGCAAAGCGCTGCCGGATGCGAGCGAGGAAGATCTCTATTGGAGCTATCACTTCCTTTCGGGCGCGCTGACGCTGTCGCTGTCGCAGACGGGACGCATCGACCGGCTCTCGAACGGCTTGTGCAAGTCGAGCGACTTCGAATCGATCGGCCACCGCATGGCGCCGTTCATTGCGAGCGGCTTCGAGCGGTTGTGCAAGACTGCTGCACCATGAACTGGCTCCTCGAAGGATTGATGTACGTCCTCAGCACTGTCGGCGCGCTGTTGCCGATCGTGAATCCGCTGTCGGCAGTCGGCCTGGTGATGAGCATCACAGCCGATCTGACAGATGAGGAACGCACGGATCAGATCCGCCGCGCCTGCATCTACATGTTCTGCATCCTCACGGCTTTCCTGGTCGCGGGCGGCCTGATCATGAACTTCTTCGGCATCTCGATCCCGGGGCTGCGCATCGCCGGCGGCATGATCGTGAGCTATCTCGGCTTCCGCATGCTGTTCCCGGACACGGTGGCGATCTCGATGCAGGAACGTGCGGAGGCGAGTGCGAAGGCAGACATCTCGTTCACGCCGCTCGCGATGCCGAGTCTGTCGGGGCCGGGCTCGATTGCCGTGGTCATCGGCATGTCGACGACGGTGCAGACGGGCACACACATCGTGCTGGGCTATGTGCAGGTGGCGATCGGCATCGCGATCACTGCGTTGATCTCCTACGCCGTGCTACGCGCCGCGACCAAGCTGGACAAGGTGCTGGGAGCGGTCGGCATGAACGCGATGGCGCGCATCATGGGCTTCCTGCTCATCTGCATCGGGATTCAGTTCGTGATCAACGGCGTGCTGGGCGTCGTGCACGGCGGTTGAGCTACTTCAACGTCGGCTTGTTGATCGCGCTCACCGCCTTATCGCGGAATTCCACGCTGCCGCCGAGAAAATTCGCCGAGCCGATTTCCATCGCGTATAGCAGCACGTGCGCGTCCCCTTCCTGGCGCATCGACGTCGGCGGGCCGAGAATGTTGATCACTTCCAGCTCACTCATGCCGGCGCGCACGCGCTCCCAACGTGCCGCCTCGACCCACGCTGTCGAGCTCGTGGTGGGTGCCGTCGATGAGCGAGTGCCGGGAGCGCTGCGATCGCCTGCACGTAGCGATTGCTGTTTCAGCTCGTCGAGCTGTCGCGTCAGCGTCTGCACCTGCCGCTCCAGGTTGCGGACATCCTGCTCGAGCTTCATCACGCGGTAATTGGCGTCATCCTGGGCGTGTGCGCTCGGGCCGAGCAGCGAAACCGCAATCAGTGCAGGGAGCAGGTTACGCATGGAGCTAGCATACCTCGCTACAATCCGCCGATGTCGAACCCGAGCAATCAGTACGACATCCTCCGCGGCATCGGCCGCTGGGACCTCGTGGCGCTGATGGTCAATATCACCATCGGTTCCGGGATCCTGGGTCTGCCTGCCAAGCTGTTCGCGCTCACCGACGTTTACAGCGTCGTGGCGCTCGTGTTGTGCGCCTTGCTCGTCGCGATCGTTGCGATTTGCTTTGCCGAAGTCGGCAGCCGCTTCACGAACACCGGCGGTCCTTACCTGTTCACGCGCACGGCGTTCGGCGCGACGCCGGGCTTCATCGTCGGCTGGCTCTACTGGGTCTCGCGGGTGCTGACTTTCGCGACCATCGGCAACCTGCTGGTCGTCTACGTGACGCGCTTGGCGCCGGCGCTGCAAGGGCCGGGGCCGCGCCTGGCGATCATCACTGTCGTCGTCGTCGGGATCTGGCTCATCAACCTGGTTGGCATTCGCCAGGCCACGATCGTCAGCAACGGGTTGACTGCGTTGAAGGTGTCGTTGCTGCTGGTGTTCGGTGTCATTGGAATTCTCACAGTGCGAGCGTGGCCCACCGCGCCTGCGACGTTGCCGCCCGTCGGGGATTTCGGCTCCGCGATGCTGCTCGGCATCTTTGCGTTCGTGGGTTTCGAAGCGGCGCTGGTCGCAGCCGGCGAAACGCGCAATCCGCGCCGCGACGTGCCGTTCTCGGTCGCGATGTCGTTGCTGATCGTGCTGGGCTTGTATGCCGGCGTGCAGATCGTCTGCATCGCGGCCGTGCCAGCGTTGGCATCGAGCGCGGCACCGTTTGCCGATGCGGCAGTCGTCTTGTGGGGACCGATCGGCGAGCAGGTGATCACGCTGGGTGCTGTCGTGATCATGCTCGGCTCGTTGAACAGCGGATTCCTGGCGACGTCACGCTTGCCGTTCGCATTCGCGGAGCACGGCGATATGCCGAGTGCGCTCGCGCGGGTGCATCCGAAGTTCAGGACTCCGCACATCGCGATTCTCGCGAGCGCTGTGCTCGTCTGGCTCGCGACAGCGGCGAGCTCGTTCTTGACAGCGATCACGCTCGCGACGAGCACGCGAGTGGTCGTGTACATCGCAGGATGCATAGCGCTGATCGCGTTGCGACGGCGCGCTGATGCGCCGCCTGCAGGGTTCGTTGCGCCGCTCGGCCCGGCGATCGCAGTGCTGGCGAGCATTCTGTCGTTGGCGCTGCTCGCCAACGCATCCAGCAAAGAGCTGGTGCAACTCGCGATTGCTACGGTAGTCGGCGTGTTGCTGCTCGCCGGCGTGCGCGCGCTGTCAAAGCGGAAGTAGCAAGTCCGTTTGCAACGCTTCTGGCCGCACGTTCGCCGGATCGTTCACGTAGATCTCACGAACCAGCCCGCGCGACTCGTGGCCGTGCTCTTGCGCCCACGCGTACAGCGCATGATAGGCAAGTCCGAGCTGCTCATACGGACCCACATGCGTGACGACTGCGAACTCGCCACCCGGCACCTCGTTGATTCGCGCTTGCGGCAGATCGGGCACCGGCGACTCGACGCGTACGCAGGCGTGAACGACGATGTGCTCGTCCGACCCCCGGTCATCGTTCATGCAGAACACCGGCGACCACACTTCTCGACCGGCCGCGCGCAACTCGTCGAACAGCGAGTAGATCAGCTCGGTGGTATCGACGATCAGCGCCTCTGCGTCCGTCACGACACAGCGCTCTGCTACCTGCAACGATTCCATGCGGCGAATCGTGACCTCGTACGGCGCGAGCGTGCCGGTCGAGCCGAAGCGTGCGATGGCATCGAGCGCGAAACGACGCTGTGCCATCTCTCGTTCGATGCGTGTTGCTTCGGCGTGGAGAATCGCGCTGCGCTCGGCTGTGCCGCCGGCCAGGAATTGCCGGATGATCGGAATGCCAATGCCCAGTCCGCGCAGCATGCCGATGGTCACCGCATCGCGGACCTGCTCGCGCGTGTAGTAGCGATAGCCCGTGCGTTCGTCGACATGCGCGGGGCGGAGCAACTCCTCTTCGTCGTAGTGACGCAGCGCTTTGACGGAAAGGCGGCATGCGCGCGCGAAGCGCCCGATCGGCATCACGACGGCGGGAACTCGTCGTAGCGCGGCAGATCGTCGGCGAGGTGCAGCCAGGGCAAGCGCTTCGATTCCCAATAGTGCAGCGTCGGCGGCAACGCTTCGGGCGCGTCGAGACTGCCGATCGTGATGTCGATCAGGCCGGGCAGGAACGTAGCGGTGAAGCAGATCTGCGTACCGCAGCGGCTGCAGAATCCTCGTCGCGCTTCTGCCGAGGATGCGTAGGACGCAGGTTCTCCCTGCATGAATCTCACCTGCGCTTGCGGATACATCGCCCAAGCGACGGCCGGCGCAGCGCTCGCACGACGACACATGGAGCAGTGGCACAACGCTGCCATCAGCGGCTCACCTTCAGCCCGATAACGGACGGCGCCGCACTGGCAGCCGCCTTCGCGAACGTTCGTCATGCGTCGACCCTCATGGCTGGCGGAACCTGCAGGGTCGGGTCTGCGGCTAGGGGAGAGTCAACCGAAGACTGCGAAAACCTGCCGCGACAGCGCGACCGGCCGTCCGTCCGGATCCTGCAGCAGACCCGTCTGGTTCACATACCCTTCCGCCGCCGCATCCAGGTTCGTATCGATGCGCCACCAGCGGTCGGATCCGAAGGCGAATTCATGCTCGAAGAACTCCAGGTTCCACACGAGCGAGCTGGCGGGCGCGGGCGCAGTCAGCATCGAGAGCGCTGGCGTCGGAATGCAGTCCACCAGCGCGACGACGTGCGATTCGGTCAGCGGCGAGGGGTCGCGATGACGGATGAAGCAGATCGAATCCGACCGCGTGCCACTGTACGGTTTCGCTCCGTGCGCCCAGCGATGCGCGAAGTGTTGCAGGAAGGGCGGCGCGCGTTCCGGATGAAAGCGGACCTCGTTGATCTCTTCGATCTTGCGCGGCGCTTCGACGACCGATGGCCTGATCGTGATCTGCGAGCCGCGCGCCAGGCCATACACACCGACCTGGATCGCGACGACCTGATCGCCATCGACGATATCGCAATGCGCGAGCGTCACTGCGCGACCGACGCGCAACACGCGCGTGTGTATGGTCCACGTGCCTGCACTCGCGGGGCCGACGAAAGTGGTTTGCAACGAGCGCAACGGCCGATCGCGCGGCACGATGCGACGCATCGCTTCATTGCCTGCAGCTGCAACCAGCCCGCCGTACGTCGCGCGGCCCTGGCCCCAGTCGTCGGACACGGTGATGCGGAATTGCGAATCCCCGTCGGCGACGAGGGAGCTCAGGATCTCGGAGAACTGCATGCGCCGAGTATAGGGTGCCTACAGCAGCTTGGCGCCGTTCGGCACCGCTCGCTCGGGCATCGCGAGCACGACGCGGCCTTCTGCATCATGAAAGCCCGTCACCAGCACTTCGGACATGAACGGGCCGATGCGCTTCGGCGGGAAGTTGACGACGCCGATCACTTGGCGGCCGACCAGTTCCTGCTTGCCATAGAGCGCGACGATCTGTGCGCTCGACTGGCGGATGCCGATCTCCGGGCCGAAATCGACGCGCAGTTTCCAGGCCGGCTTGCGCGCCTCGGGGAAGTCGAGCACTTCGATGATCGTTCCGATGCGCAGCTCGACGCGCTCGAAATCCGCCCAAGAAATTTGTTCCATGCCGCCTATGCTGGCTGCGGCGGGGGGCCTACGTAAAGGGCGGTGGGACGAATCAGCCGGTTGTCCTGGCGCTGCTCCACGACGTGCGCGACCCAGCCGAAGATGCGCGCGGCCGCGAAGCAGGCTGTGAACAGCTCCTTCGGAATGTCGAGCGCGAGGTAGACCACGCCTTTGTAAAACTCGAGGTTGGCCTTCAGCGAGCGCTTGCGATTGCGCGTCTGCTCGGCGAACGCTTCGTCGATTGCGACCAGCACTTCGAACAGCTGCTTCGGCTGGCCGGACTTCGCGATCTGCTGCGCCGTGGCGCGGATCACGCGGGCGCGCGGGTCGACGACGCGATACTCGCGGTGACCCATGCCCATCACGAGCCTGCCGGTCGCCAGACAGTTCGTGACGAAGCTTGCAGCCTGCTGCGGGCTGCCGACTTCGAGCGCCATTTCCAGAGCGGCCTGATCGGCACCGCCGTGCAATGCGCCGTATAACGCGCCCATCGCAGCCGACAACGCGGAAGACGGGGGCGCCAACGTCGAGGACACGACGCGCGCGGCGAACGTGCCAGCGTTGAAGCTGTGATCGAGCTGCAGGATCTGCGTGATTTCGAAGGCTTTGACCTGCTCGGGCGTCGGCACGCCGTCGTGCATCAGTTGCAGGAAGCGTTCGCCATAACGGCGCGAGCTCGGGTACGCCCGCTCCAAGTGATCTTCCAGTGCCGCGTGAATCAGGCCAATCGCCGCGGGGATGCGGGCGGCGACGATCAGGCCTTCCTCTTCGATCGCGTTGCGGCCGAGGCTGACCGCCGGCGGCTCCAATGCGAGGAGGGGCGTGATCGCCTGCAGCGTCGCCATCGGATGCTCGCCGTGCCGCGCCAGCTCGCGCAGGGACGTTGCCAGCTCCGGCGGCAATCGGCCGGCAGCCCATAGATACTCTTCGACTTCCTCGAGACGTTTTGCGTCAGGAAGCGTGCCGAACACCACGAGGTGCAGGACCTCGGCGAAAGTGTGCTGAATGAGCTTTTCGATGGGCTGCCCGCGGTAATAGAGGCGGCCGGCGTCGCCGTCGACGAACGACACGGCAGTCGTGTCGGCCACGACCCCTTCGAGCCCTTTCTGAACTTGTACCGAATCGCCAATGACGCCCATGACCCATTACTCCGGCTATCCGACCTTCACGCACACCCTACGACAGCGCCGCCGCCGATCCTATTAGTGACCGCGATCCCGCTATCAGCCGGTTCGAATTACAATTCCGCCCATGCAGATCGAGCGCAACGAAATCCGCTGCTTTCACGCGGTGGTCGAGGCGGGCGGCTTCAGCCGGGCGGCTGAACGGCTGGATCTGTCGCAATCGGCTGTCAGCCAGGCGATTGCCAATCTCGAGCACCGCCTCGGCGCGGTGCTGCTGCGCCGGGGCAATCCGCCGCAGCTGACGGAAGCCGGCATCCGACTGCTGCGCTTTGCCGAAACGGTCATGAACGAGGAGCGTGAGACGCTCGCCGACATCGCGCAGATCAGGACCGGCGCGCTGTCGACGCTGTCGCTCGCAATGTCGCCGGCCGCGAATGCACGCTTCGGTATCTCGTTGCTACGGGAGTTTTCCGAGCGGAATCCGCTGACGCGTTTCAAAGTCGTGGTCGCACCGAGCCGCGAGCTGGTCTACGGCGTCGGCGACGGACGGTGGGAGCTGGGCTTCGGGCCGCTGTTGCACGTGATGCCCGAGTACTTCGCGTTCCACTCGTGCTTTTCCGAGACGCGGCGGCTGATGATCGCGCGCGACCATCCGGCGCGCACGGCGCTGCTGCGCGATCCGCAGGCGACGCTGCGAACGTTGCCGTTGATCACGTCGTACCTCGACGAACCGGCGCGTCGGCCGAGCGGCGATCGGTTGCGCAATGCGTTTGCGACGGTCTGGGAAGTGAGCCACATGGAGCTGCGGCTCGCGCTGGTGGTTCAGGGCAAGGGCGTCACGTACATCTCGGATCTGGTCACGCAGTTGCCCGAAGAGCTGGTGCCAATCGAGGGATTACCGTTCTCGAATATCGAGCGGCAGGTTGGCGTGTATTACCGCAAGCATCAGCCGCTGTCGCAGGCGGGCGCCCGGTTCCTCGCGTTGTGCCGCGAGCGGTGGAACGTTTGAAGAGTCAGGCTAAAGCCTGACCCACATCCGAAATCACGTAGCGGTTGCGGCCGGCGCCCTTCGCCTTGTACAGCGCCTGATCTGCGCGCCGGTACATCGATTCGAAGGCAGCTTCGCTGAGTGGTGCGATGTCGATGCCGATCGAAACCCCGAATCCGCGCCGCTCGAACGTCTGACGTTTCGCTTCGACCTTGATGAGGATCCGGCGCGCGATCTCCGTCGCCGCGTCGAGGTCGCAGCCCGCCGCGAAGATCAGGAATTCATCGCCGCCGAAGCGCGCGCAGATGTCGCTCGCACGCACGCTTTCGCGAATCGCTTCGGCGACGCTCACCAGCAATTCGTCGCCGATCACGTGACCGTAGTTGTCGTTGATGCCCTTGAGGTCGTCGACGTCGACCAGGATCGTCGCGTACGTCGAAGCTCGCACGGCGAGCGCCTCCGTGACCGCAGTCAGCGCGCCGCGGCGATTCAGCAGACTCGTCAGCTCATCGCGAATGGATGCGCGATATTGCTGTTCGATGCGATCGTTCAAGTCGAAGTGATAACGCGCGGCGACGTAGCCGATCAGCAGCGCGAGCAGCACCGCGCCCGTCAGCGTGCCGATCGAGATCGCACGAAAGCTCGCTTCCTGCGCCAGGTAGTACTGCAGATCGAAGTCGACGCCGACGAAACCGCTGTAGCGGCCCTGGCTGTCGTAGATCGGCGCGTGCCCCGACAGGAACGTGCCGTACTTGTCGCGCTGGAACGAGGGATAGACGTAGGTCTTGCCGGACGCGATCTGCTGCAGCCAGTCCGGATCCGGCTCGACGTCGAGCTGCTTGAACGGCTCCATGTACTCGGACGGCACCAGCTTGTACGGCGACTTGAGCCGCTCCGATTGCGACGCCGTGTCGACGACAAAGTAAGTCTGGCCTTCGCGCTCGACCATCGTGTAGACATAAAAGATCTGCGGATACGCTGCATGGAAGCGCACCAGCGGCTCCACGGTGCGCGCGTACAGCTCGGGCGTCTTGTTCGCAGGATCGAGCAGCTGGCGATGCAGATCGCCGTCGACGACGCTGGCCGCGAGCTGCGCGATCGCGCCGACATTTGAACGAAGCACCTCCAGCCGCGCATGCTTCGATAGCAACTGCGGGATCGCAACGATCGCCCCCAGCACGACGGCCGCGGCCAGGCTGACGGTCCAGAAAGTGCGTGGGGTAAAGCGGCGGATGGAGGACACGGACATATTTTTGCACAGTGGCACGCGCGCATTCTATTGCTCCCGCCTGCGCACTCCATCGACAATCGCCGCTCATGAGTGCTCACCCCGAGCTGCCCCGTCCGACCGTCGCGGAGCCGGCCTTCGCCGCCACGATGGAAAAGGGGATGAACGTCTCTTACTGGGCCCAGCGTCTGCCGCAGGCTCCCGCGGTCGTCGCGGAGAGCGGGAATCGGACTTACGCTGAGCTCAACGCACGTTGCAACCAACTCGTCCGCGCGCTGCGCGAGCACGGCATCGGCGCCGGCGATGGCGTCGCCCTGTTGTGCGCCAATCGAACCGAGTTCGTGGAAGTCTTCTGGGCCACGCGTCGCGCTGGCATCCGCCTGACGCCGATCAACTGGCGGCTGACGGGCGAAGAGGCGGCGTACATCGCCAATGATTGCGATGCCAAGGCCTTCTTTGCCCACGCACGCTTCCATGCAGTCGCCGAGCATGTCGCTGCGCATACGCCGGCAGCCCGGCTGCGAGTTGCGATCGGCGGCGCTATTCCGGGATTCGAGAGCTACGAGGCGCTGCTGCGCGGTCGCGACGGCAGCGACATTCCCGATCCGCAGCTCGGAAATGCGATGCTCTATACGTCGGGCACGACGGGCAAGCCGAAAGGCGTCTACCGCTCGTCAGCACCGCCGACGTCGCCCAGTCTGGTCGTGAGCGCCGACTATCGGCCCGGCCGGAGCATTCATCTCGTTACCGGTCCGCTATATCACGCTGCGCCGCTGTCGCTATCGATGGCCGTTCCGCAACTCTACGGCGCGTCGGTCGTACTGATGGACGGCTGGGACTGCGATCGGGCGCTGGAGCTGATCGAACAGGAACACGTCACGCACACGCACCTGGTGCCGACGATGATGCATCGGCTGCTGGCGCTGCCCGAAGCTGTACGCAAGCGGCACGATGTCTCGTCGCTCAAATACATCCTGCATGGCGCGGCGCCGTGTCCGGCGACCGTCAAACGCGGGATGATCGATTGGGTCGGCCCGATCGTGCACGAGTACTACGGCGCCACCGAAGGCACGGGCACGCTGACTGACTCGGCTGGCTGGCTCGCGCGGCCGGGCACCGTCGGTCGGCCGGATACTCCCGATCACATTCAGATTCGCAACGAAGCGGGCGACGTCTTGCCGCCGCTCGAGGCCGGGCTGATCTACATGAAGGCGCCGGCGAGCGGGCGCTTCAAGTACTACAAAGACGATTCGAAAACGGACCGCGCCTACAGCGGCGACTACTACACGCTGGGCGACGTCGGCTATATGGACGCCGACGGCTACCTGTATCTCACGGATCGCAGCGCGCACCTCATCATCTCGGGCGGCGTGAACATCTATCCCGCGGAGGCCGAAGGCGTGCTGCTCTCGCACCCGGGCGTCGCGGACGTTGGCGTGATCGGCGTGCCGGACTCGGAGTGGGGCGAGGCGGTCAAGGCAGTCGTGATCGCGCAGTCAGGCTATACGCCTTCGCCGCAGCTCGCGGCGGAGCTGATCGATTACTGCCGCCAGCACCTGGCTCATTTCAAATGTCCGCGCAGCGTGGACTTCGTCGGCGAGCTGCCCCGGCTCGACAACGGCAAGCTGTACAAGCACAAGCTGCGCGAGATGTATCGGTCGAAAGCATCATCCCAATAGAAGATCAGCGAGGAGAGATTCATGAAGATTCTGCGCAGACTGTTCATTGCCATGCTCGCGTCCACCGCACTCGTCGGCGCAGCGCTCGCTGCCGACGCGAACGTCGCGGGCGAGTGGGACTTCACGGTGGAGACGCAGGCGGGCACCGGCACGCCGCACTTCAGCCTCAAGCAGGACGGCTCGAACGTCACCGGCACGTACAAGGGTCAGCTCGGCGAAGCGCCGGTGACCGGCAGCGTGAAGGGCAACGAGCTGACGATCAATTTCAAGGTGAACGCGCAGGGCACGGACCTGGCGATCACCTATACCGGCACGGTCGACGGCAGCTCGATCAAGGGCAAGGTGTCGCTGGGTGAGCTCGGCGAAGGGTCGTTCACGGGGAAGAAGGCAGGTTGAGATTAAGAGTCGGGCTGAAGCCCGACCTACAGCGCTCGAACCAACGTTGGTTTTTGCCCTGTAGGTCGGGCTTTAGCCCGACAATCCGGGCTCCGTTCTACTCCAACCCCTTCCAACAATGCGCCTGCACCAGCTCGATCGTCGAGCGCCGGCGCAGCCGCCAATATCTCTCTCGCTGCTCGCGCTCCGTTCGCAGCTCCGGCCAGCGCTCCAGATACGCTGACAACACCTTCCGATCCACCGCGTAACGGCTGAACGCTTCGGCATTCGCCGCACGCAGCGCAATCGCTCCGTTGTACCCGCCGAATCCCTGCGTCGCGCACACCGCACCGCCATCGTTGTTTCCTGCAACCGGCGGCGCTTCGAGCACGAACGACTCGGCAGCGGCGCCGAGATCGGGATCGAGATTGCGCAGCGTCGGAATGCCCACAGCCGTTTTGCCGAGCAGGAACTGCACGGCCTGCGACAGCGCCTTCAATCCGGTTTCGCCCATCGTGTGTCCGTCGCCGACGGCCTTCGGCGTGCCGACAGTCATCGGGGGCAACGCGCCCTTGCGGCCCTGTCGCTCCGCCGCGGTCATGCGTCCGTTCGCGGCAGTCGTGAGATCGGTCTTGGAGTTGGTGCGCGTGCCCGTGGCGTGCGCCACCAGATACTGGAAGTCCGCGACGCCGTAGCCGTGGCCGTGATGCGCGAGATCGAATGCATGAATCAGCGCGTTCTCGCCGCCGAAGCCGACACCGGCAAAGTGCGCCTTGCCGCCAGCTTCGCCGCTCTGGCCCCAACCGACGATGATCGACGTGATGTCGAGGAAGTTACGCAGCGCGAAGTCGAGCGTCGTGATCAGCACACCCGAGCCGCCTTCGCCGACGACAGTGCCGTTCGCGTCGATGTCGAACGGCGCGAGGGAATCCGCGACCGCGCGTTGCTCCGCGGGTGGGCGGTTGGCATTCATCGCGGCCAGCTTGCTGCGCGTCATCAGCGCGCCCGGCCCGAACGCGTCGAGAATCTGCCAGCTCGGCCGCGTCGCGGCGTCTGCTGCAGCCCAGAGCGTCATCGTCGGCCGCTGATAGCCGGGATAGTCGAGCACCATCTGCGGCGCGAATTCGCAGAACACGATCGAGCTCGATGCGCACGCGCCGACTGCGTTCAGCGGAGTCTGCGGCACGCGCATGTAGCCGTTGCTCGAGCGCAGGCTGTCGAGCAGCGCGGGATTCTTCAGCGATTTGCTCAGCGAATACGAGGGCGCGAGCATCGTCGACAACAACGCCGGTCCGTGCGAGGACAGCGAGTTCGCGAGACGCATCGCGAACTTGTCGCGCTTGTCACCCTCGATACCGTCGGCGCCCGCCGCGCGCAATTCGGCAAGCGAGTCCATGCCCATGAATGCAGTGGCGCCGGCAACGCGGAACTCATAGGGATTCGGCAGCAGCTCGGATAGCGAGACGGGAAGTGCCGCCAGTGCACCGAGGCCGCTGTACGCGAACAACTGTGCTTGCAGCGATGGGCCGAGACGCGGGTCGTCGTCGAACAACCCGTACATGTCCTTGAGAACGGACTCGCGCACGTCGCGATACATGAGACCGGCGAGCTTGCGCAGGCCGCCGCTCTCGAAGTCGTGCGGCAGCGGCGCGGCGATATCGGTCACGACCGACGAGCCCTTCGCGGTGAGCTCGGGAACGTGACGGATGCCGAGATTCGCGCGCAGCTGTGCGCCGTGGCGTTGCTCGATCTCATCGAGGGTGGCCGGCGTGCCGTCGAGCCAGCGAAGTGTCAGCGAGCCGCCAGTGCCCGGGTCGATATCGATCAGACCTGCATCGAACGCGGCAAAGGCAATGAACTCCGGCGCACGCGTGACGCGCGCGTGGTAGGTCTCGGTGCTGCCGACCGCAGAGATCGAGCAGGGAGTTCCGACCGTGACGAGTACCTTGTCAGCCGTGAGCACGATGATCCGGGCCTCCTTACGAAGGCCGAAGGATAACACCCTCGATGCTAGGCGGCTTCGCCGCGTGCCCGCGGGATCCGGAACGCACCGGTAGTGAGCGTCTCGTACTCACGATCCATCACCACGGTGCGATTGCGGCCGCGTTCCTTCGCGGCGTACAGCGCCTCGTCGGCGAGCTGGATGAAGCCTTCGGGATGGCGCCCGAGGTTCGGCTCGACGCAGGCCGCGCCGATGCTGAAAGTCACGTACTGGCTGACCGGCGAGCAGGGATGCTCCAGCGCCGCCTTCTGCAGGCTTGCATGAAGCTGCCGGCAGATCTCCTCCACGCGGTCGCGGCGAGCGTCGTACAGCAGCACTGCAAATTCTTCACCGCCGTAACGCGCCGCGAGGTCGAAGGGTCGGCGTGCCGCGACCGGCAGCACGCTCGCCACCTTCGCGAGGCATGCATCGCCCGCCTGGTGACCGCGTCGATCGTTGAAGGACTTGAAGTGATCGAGGTCGACGAGCAGCAACGCGAGCGGCACGCGATCGCGCATGGCCTGCTGCCACAGCCGCTGCATGTGGTCGTCGAACATGCGACGATTGTGGATGCCCGTCAGGCTGTCGCGATTCGCGGATTCGCTCAACACCTGCTTCGCGAGGTAGTTGCGACGTACGCCGCGCTGGAAGGAGAAGTGGATCGCGCCGCCGATCGCGCACGCGAAGGCGACGACGAACGTATCGAATACACGCTGCGGTCCGCTCACGCCGGCCAGCGCGCCGCCGATCGCATAGGCCAGCACGACGAGCAACGACGTGCGTACGGCCTGCGCGTGCAACATCCCGAACAGGAAATACGGTGCGAGCACCACGAGCGGCAGCCACGAGCTCAACGAGTAGCCGTGCGGCTGCATGAGAATGTCCATTACGACGAACGAGAGCGCATGCACCGGCGCGACGATCTGCGCGGTGAGGCCGAACCACTTGCGATAAAGCTCCGTGTACGAGACCAGCAGCATCGCGAGGCAGCTCGGCACGATGAAGCCGAAGCGCAGCACGTCGACGATCCACTGATTCTCTGGCCCGAAGATCGCGTTGCGCATCTCGCGGAACGGGCCGCCCGCGAGCATCACGACCAGCATGTTGCCCATCGCGAGCCACATCGCATTGCGCACGCGCGAGCGCGTGTGCTCGGCGTACCAGCTGCGGAAAGTGGATTCCAGCGGCTCGTCGAACGTCAGACGCGGCACGAAGCGCGCGACGAAATCGCTGAAGCGGGCGGCGAAAGGCCGGGTCATTGGCGCGGTCAGGCTCTCTGGTCGGGAAGCGTCAGCTTCCGTCGTACATAAAGTACGCGCCTGACCCCCAGCTGGACGCGGAAGACCATCACAGGACTGCGCGATGTGCGTCACACAACGGCACAAAGAATCTGCGGCGCGGATCTTCGGGGCTTGCGGAATGTGACCGTGGTCACAGGCCGGGACGAGCGGTTCCGAGCCCCTTGGCCGGTGCGGGCCGGCGACTTACCGGCATTCGCTTCAGGAAGCCCCAGGAACCGCGCACTATATGGCGGCCTTTTACCGCAAGGCTCCCTGTGAGCGGCGGGTTACACGTTCCTGAGGTGTCTTGATGAAAGCGGAAAGAGTTGCCGGACTCCTGCTCACGGTCGCCAGCGCCACGCTGCTGACCGCCTGCGACGACGGTGCCGACGACCGGCAGAGCCGAGGTCCGACCCGCTCCGAGAGCCGCGAAGTCGGCTCGTTCGACTCCATCGACATGAGCGGCGCCGCCCGCCTGGAAATCACCGTCGGCAAGCCCGAGTCGCTGGTCATCGAAGGCCGGGCTTCCTCGATCGAGCGCGTCGAGACCAAGGTGCGCCACAACACGCTGTTCATCGAGAGCAAGCCGCGCGACTGGTTCATGACCAACAATCGCCGCCGCATCACGCTGAAGATCACCGTGCCGAAGCTGGACTCGCTGCAGGTGGAAGGCGGCAACGACGTTCGCCTGACCGGCTTCGACGGCGGCGAATCGCACATCCGCGCGGCGGGCGCCGCGCACATCATGGCTGATGGCCATCTCGCTGAGCTCACGGTGCGCATGTCCGGCGCCGGTCACGGCGATTTCAGCCGGCTCATTGCGGATGACGCCAAGGTGATCGTCGAAGGCGTCGGTAGCGTGATCGTGCATCCGAAGGACACGCTGGACGCGACCATGAACGGCGTTGGCGCAATCCTCTACACTGGCAACCCGCGCGAAGTGAACACCCGGATGAACGGCCTCGGCACGATTGCGCGGCGCGATCCGAAGGATGAGGATCAGGACGATCGGGCCGACGCCCCGGTCGACCCCGACTCGCTGCAGCCGGAATACGAAAAGCCCAAGCAGAAGCCGGCCAGCGCCAGCGATTCCACCGAAGTCATCTAAGCCAGATCTGCCAGCACACCGGGCACTTGCCGGCGCAGCAGCGCATTGCGCGCTTGCCACTGTTCCTTCTCGTCCAGCAGCTCCAGGAATGTGACCTCGCCGCCGGCGTACACCGCGACCGGCACACCATCTTTGTACAGCACGCGATTGCCGGTGAGTGAAGGCAGTCGCGCTCCGGGCGTCATGATACCGACCAGGTTCAGCGGATCGGCAGCGGACAGCGACAAGAACTCGCCGTCGTTCGGCTTGCGTCGCGCATCGCGTAGCGCTCCGACCGCGTCCGGCAATGCGAACTGCTCGCCCGAAAATCCCGCGACGAATCGCCCGCCGCGAATCTCGCCGCGTGCTTCCAGCCGCCGGAAGCACATCAGCATCTGACGCCAGGGCGGCAGCCAATCCGCTTCACGCTCGAGCAGTTTCCAGAACACCACGCCCCAACGTCGCAGCAGCGTGCGGCATACGTGTTCGATGTCTTCGCCTTCTGCCGGCTCCGCACCTTTCTTGACCAGCGCCCAGCGACCCGCATCCTGCATGCCGAAGATTGCGATGCGGCGTTTGCGACGCGCATCGCGTGCGTTTGGTCGACGACGGTCCGCGGGTACCAGCAGCGCGCGCAAACCGCCGAAGCTGTCGGAATTCACGATGCCGAGTGCAACCAGCTCCGCCAGCGCTTCTTCGACCTGCGTCGGCAGGAGCTTCGAGCCTTCGACGATTTCGTCGAAGAACGAAGCGCCGTGAGTCTGGATGAAGGCGGCGACTTCCTGCGCCTTCGCTGTGAGCTGCGGTGTTTCAGGGCGCTCGACGAGCGATGACCACAATCGCGCGTTGCGTCGCGCGAGCAGCGCGATGGGTGTCGACCGAACCGGGGCAGCGCCGCGCTCGGCGTCGCCGGCGCGCGTCGCGAGTCGCGTCCACACGATGCGGCCAGCGAGGCATTGCTCGTCGAGCCACGCGGGGTCGTATTCGCCGATGCGTGCCGGCAGCACTTCGGTTTCCCAGGCGCTGGCCGGCGCGTCGAATCCTTCCAGTTGGCCGAGCACGGCGGGTACTGCGTCAGGGCCCTGCATGCGAGTCGACGGTGTGACTCGCTGCCAGTCGAACAGGAAGCGCAGGAAATCGCGGGCCTGGACCGGCTCGATCTCGGCGCGCAGCCGTTTGACCGTGTAGCGGTGCACACGGGCAAGCAGCCGGCGATCGCACCACTGAACCGGGATGCCGATGTCGGGCTCGAAGTTGCCGCGCATTGCGGAGCCTTCGGCTTCCAGTGCCAGCAAGGCTGCATCGACATCGGCGACGTCCACGCCGAGCGATGTCGCGATCGCGTTGGCGTTGGTCGGGCCGAGCCCTTCCAGGCGGCCGCGCACGATCTCGCGCAGCGCCTCGTCGCGGGCCCACTCCTTGGAGCTCGAGCCGGGCACGGCGATGTCAGGCTCGAACGTCGCACTCGGGAAGACAGCCTTCAGCATCGGGATGCGTTCAACTGCAACCAGCAACTGACCTGCGCGCGCGACGCGACGTTGTGTGATCAGCTCGTGCACGACTGCCGGCCACGCGGTCTCGCGTTGCACTTCTGCTTCAGTCAGGAAGGTCAGCCAGCACAGCGCGTCGTGCAGTTCGTCCGGGCTCGCTGCTTCGGGCCAGGCTTCGCCGCGCACGCGCGCAATCGCGTCCGGGTCGAGCTTGCCGATGTCCGCGGCCGATTCCGGATCCATCCAGCGGCGGCTCATCACTGCCTGCGTGCGCCGCTCTTCCAGCGGTGCGTCATCGAGATAGGCATAGGGCCGCGCCGACAGCACTTCGAGCGCGAGCGGCGAGGGCTCGGTGAGATCGCGCGCCGCAATGCGAATGCGATTTTCGATCAGCGCCGCGAGCAGGCGCTCGAAGCCTTCGACATCCATCGCTTCTTCGAGACAGTCGCGCACGGTCTGGCGTACCAGCGGGTGGTCGGGAACGACGATGTCACCCACGATGTTTTCGCCGCACGCGACTTGATCGGGAAATACCGACGCGAGGAGATCTTCGGCGTTCATGCGTGCGAGTGCGGGCGGCACCTTCTTGCCGCCGCGGAACCGCGGCAGCGCCAGTGCAATCGACGCATCCCAGCGCCAGCGCGTAGTGAACATCGGTGCAGCGAGCAATGCCTGGATCAGGATCTCGCGCGCGGTGTTGGGATGGAGATATCGCGCAACATCGGACAGCTCGAAACTGTGCGCGGTCGTGAGCGACAGGATGATCGTGTCCTCGGTGGCGGCCGCTTGCAGCTCGAAGTTGAACGTGCGGCAGAAGCGCTTGCGCAGCGCCAGCCCCCACGCGCGATTGATGCGGCTGCCGAATGGCGAATGGATCACCAGCTGCATGCCGCCCGCTTCGTCGAAGAAGCGCTCGAACACGATCGTCTGATGAGTCGGCAGACTGCCGAGCGCCGCGTGTGCCGCCGCGAGGTACGCGACGACCTGTGCCGCTGCAGCTTCGGAGATGCCGACCTCGTGCATCAGCCACACGAGAGCGGACTCGGTGCCGCTCTCCAATCTCTCTTCGATCTCAGTACGCAGACGCGAAACTGCTACCGACAGCTGATCCGTGCGTCCGGGTGCTTCGCCGAGCCAGAACGGAATCGTCGGCGCTTCGCCGCGCGCATCCTCGACCCGCACGACACTGCGCTCGACGCGAATGATCCGATAAGAAGCATTGCCGAGCTGGAACACGTCGCCGGACAGGCTCTCGACCGCGAAGTCTTCGTTTACGGTGCCGACCAGATGGCCTTCTGGTTCGAGCATCACTTGATAGTCGGCAGTGTCTGGAATCGCGCCGCCGGAGGTGATCGCCGTCAGCCGCGCGCCCTTGCGCGCACGAATCATGCGATTCACCGGATCGTGATACAGCAATGCGCCGTGCCGGCCGCGACGCGTGGTGAAGCCCTCGGCCAGCATGCGCACCAGATCGTCGAACGCCTCGCGAGTCAGCTCGCGATAGGGATAGGCGCTGCGGCACAGCTCGAACAGCTCGCTCTCACTGCAATCGCGCGTCGCGACTTCGGCGACGATCTGTTGCGACAGCACGTCGAGCGAGAGCTGCGGAATCATCAGGTGATCGAGCTCGCCACGGCGCACGCTGTCGAGCAGGGCCGTGCACTCCACGAGATCGTCACGCGAGAGTGGGAACAACCGACCCTTCGGCGTGCCGCCGACGGCGTGGCCCGAGCGCCCCACCCGCTGCAGGAAAGCATTGATCGAACGCGGCGAGCTGAGCTGGCACACGAGATCGACGTCGCCGATGTCGATGCCGAGCTCGAGCGATGCGGTCGCGACCAACACCTTCAGCTCGCCGCGCTTCAAGCGCTGCTCGGCATTGAAGCGATGTTCGCGCGCGAGGCTGCCGTGATGGGCGGCGACCGACTCGGTATCGATTCGCTCCGACAAATGCCGCGCGACGCGCTCCGACAAGCGACGCGTATTCACGAACACGAGCGTCGTACGATGCTCGCGCACGAGCTGTGCGAGCCTGTCATAGATCTGGGTCCAGACCTCGTTCGACATCACCGCTTCGAGCGGCCCATCGGGCAGCTCGATCGCGAGATCGCGATGACGTTTGTGACCGCTGTCGACGATGCGACAGCGAGCATTGCCTGCGGCGTCCAGACCCTGCACGCCGACCAGCAATCGGGCAACTTCGGCGATCGGTTCCTGCGTGGCGGACAGACCGATGCGCGTCAGTCGACGGCCCGCGAGCGCGTCGAGTCGCTCCAGCGACAATGCGAGATGCGCGCCGCGCTTCGTTCCCGCGACAGCATGGATTTCGTCGACGATGACGGTTCGCGTGGTCGCAAGCATCTCTCGACCGGACGGCGAGCCGAGCAGGATGTACAACGACTCAGGCGTCGTGACCACGATGTGCGGCGGCTTGCGCCGCATCTGCGCCCGCTCGTACTGCGGCGTGTCGCCGGTGCGGACCCAGGTGCGGATCTCGACGTCGCGGATCGTGTGGTTGCGCAGCTCCTCACGAATCCCGTTGAGGGGCGCTTCGAGGTTGCGATTGATGTCGTTCGACAGCGCCTTCAGCGGCGAGACGTAGAGAACGCGCGTCTCGTCAGGCAGGCCCCACTGTTCGCCCTCGCGCACCAGCTCGTCGATGGCGGCGAGGAAGGCCGCCAGCGTTTTGCCGGAGCCGGTCGGCGCGGCGATGAGCACGTCCTGGCGCGATTGGATCGCCGGCCAGGCTTCCGCCTGCGCAGGCGTGGGCGCCGGGAAAGTCCGGCTGAACCACGCCGACACGGCGGAGTGAAAGTAGGGCAGAGCGGTCATAGGGGAGTGTGGTGGAGGATACTCCCGGTAATGCGACAGTGCCTGTCATGTTTCAAGGAGTCAGGCTGAAGCCTGACCCACAAAAGAGCCCTCCTGTGGCTCAGGCTTCAGCCTGACAATCCGCGGCTCATCTTGCCGCCGTCGTCGCGATCGGCCTGAACCCACCACCCAACGCCTTATACGTCGCCAACAACGCCGTGGCCGTCTGCGTCTCGCTCCTCGCCAGCTGATCTTCCGCCGCCAGCGCCGTACGCTCCGCATCCAGCACCTGTAAGAAATCCGCGACTCCATTCTCGTACCGCGCCCGCGCCAGCTTCGCCGCTTCCAGCGAAGCGTTCGCGCTCGTCTGCAGATGCTGCTGCTTCACGATCGCTTTCGAGTACGCCGTCAGGCTCGCATCCGTCTCTTCGAGTGCTTGCAACACCGTCTGCTCGTACTTGGCCAACGCACCGTCCGCTGCCGCTTCACGCTGCGCGATCTTCTGACGCACGCGGCCAAGGTCGAACGCGGCCCAGCTGATGCTCGGTCCGAACGAGAACGTCTCGCTGCCTGTATTGCCGAGCGCGCTGCTGCTCACGGCGTCGTAGCCCCAGTGACCGAGGAACGTGATGCGCGGGAACAGATCGCCGACGGCAACACCGATCTCCGCTGTCGATGCCGCGAGATTGCGCTCGGCGACGCGAATGTCCGGCCGCCGCCGCAGCAGCAATTCGGGCGTCCCGATGTCGTGCGCGACCGGGAGCGTCGGCAACGGCTTCGCCGCGGACAGTTGCGGCACCACAGACTCCGGCTGCTGACCCGTCAACACACCGAGCCGTAGCATGCTGCGCGTCACACCGGCTTCGAGATCCGGGATCGTCGCGAGCGTCGCGGACAACTGAGCTTGCGCCCGCGATGCGTCGAGCTGCGTGCCACGGCCGGCATCGAGTCGAGCGGTCGTGATGCGCACCGTTTCACCCTGGTTTTCCGCGTTCCGACGCGCAACCTCGAGCTGCTCCTGCGCGCCGCGCAATTCGAAGTAGTTGCGCGCCACTTCCGCGGTCACGCTGACCTGAGTCGCGTACACGCTCGCTTCAGCAGACTGCAATTGAGCCGTGCTCGCTTCCACGCCGCGCCGCACGCGTCCGAAGAAATCCAGCTCCCAGAACGCATCGAAGCCGGAATCGTAGAAATCCTGTTCGCGATCGACATTCTGCAGCGGGCCGAGCTGACGGTCGCTCGCCCGCGCCTTCGTGTAACCACTGGAAGCGGTCACGGTCGGCGCGAGATCCAGCTTCGCTTGGCCGCGCAATGCACGCGCCTCGCGCAACCGAGACGTCGCGATGCGAATGTCGTGGTTCGCAACCAGCGCACGCTCGATCAGGTCATTGAGCTGCTCGTCGTTGAACTGCTTCCAGAACTCGCGCTCCACGTCCTGCGTCGAGAACTGCGCCGCGTCGGTGCCGACGAACTGATCGGACGTCGCGACTTCGGGGCGGTGATAGTCCGGTCCGACCGCGCACGCAGCGAGCAGCACGGCCGAGACCATCGCCAGGAGTTGATTACGCATGACTTGCACCTTCCGCATTCTCGATGGCCGCGTGCCGGGCGCGGCGGCTCTTGAGCACCGCGGCGCGCAGCAACACGTAAAAGAGTGGTGTCAGGAACAGACCGAAGAACGTCACGCCGATCATTCCGGAGAACACGGCGATACCGATGGCGTGGCGCATCTCCGCACCTGCCCCCGACGAAAACACCAGCGGCACGACGCCCATGATGAAGGCGATCGACGTCATCAGAATCGGCCGCAATCGCAGTCGCGCCGCTTCCAGCGCCGCAGCGACCGGATCGACACCGGTCTTCTCGCGGTCCTTGGCGAACTCGACGATCAGAATCGCGTTCTTGCTCGCGAGGCCCACCAGCACGAACAGCGCGATCTGCGTGAAGATGTTGTTGTCGCCGCCCGTCAGCCACAAGCCGACGATTGCGGAGAGCAGCGCCATCGGCACGATCGCGACGATCGCTAGCGGCAGGGTCCAGCTCTCGTACAGCGCAGCGAGCACGAGCACGACCAGCAGCACGCACAGCGGGAACACGAACACGGAGCTGTTGCCCGCGATGAATTCCTGGTACGTGAGATCGGTCCACTCGGCTTTCACGCCGTTCGGCAGCGTCTCGGCGAGGATGCGCTCCATTGCCGCCTGCGCCTGGCCGCTCGAATAGCCGGCTGCGGGACCGCCGTTGACGTCGGCCGTGAGGTAGCCGTTGTAGCGGAACACGCGGTCCGGGCCGTAGCTCTGCGACACCTGCACGACCGAGCCGAGCGGCACCATCTCACCCGCCTCGTTGCGCGTCTTGAGGCGCAGGATGTCCTCCGCTTTCGCGCGGTACGGATAGTCCGCCTGCGCGATCACCTGATACGTGCGGCCGAAGCGGTTGAAGTCGTTCACGTAGATCGAGCCGAGATACACCTGCAGCGTCTCGAACACGTCCGTGAGCGAGATGCCGTGCTCCTTCGCCTTGACGCGATTCACGTCGGCGCTGATCTGCGGCACGCTCACTTCGTAGTTCGAGAACACGCCAGT
>Ga0068864_100000869_pt1 | contig 25429 bp, 25 predicted proteins | sample KBSSwiS72_FD_66586 | JGI IMG/M metagenome (GOLD analysis project Ga0068864, IMG submission 66586) | Switchgrass rhizosphere microbial communities from Kellogg Biological Station, Michigan, USA - KBS Switchgrass S7-2 | ecosystem: Host-associated > Plants > Roots > Rhizosphere > Soil ...
CCCCGCGTCTCAAGCGTGTCGCGACGGTTTTTTGGACAGCGTCCCGTTCGCTCGCCCGTTGCGCGCCCCGGATGGCACCCCTATCAGGCCCCCGGCCATGGCTATTGGAGGCCTTCACCGATGACCGAAGATGAGATTCTCGCCGAGTTCCGCGCCGCCGAGGCACTGCTCGAAGGGCATTTCATTCTTTCGTCGGGCCTGCGCTCGGCGCGCTACCTGCAATGCGCGCGCGTGCTGATGAACCCGGCGCGCGGCGCGCGCCTGGCCACCGCGCTGGCCGAGTCCCTGCCGCACGCCATCCATCGCTCGATCCAGGCGGTGGTCTCGCCGGCAATGGGCGGGGTGATCGCGGGCCATGAGATGGGCCGCGCGCTGGGCGTCGAGGCGATGTTCCTCGAACGGCCCGAAGGCGTGTTCGAATTGCGCCGCGGCTTCCGACTCGCCCCTGGCACGCATGTGCTGATGATGGAGGACGTCGTCACCACCGGCCTGTCGTCGCGCGAGGCGATCACCGCGATTCGCCATGCCGGTGGCGAGGTGGTGGCGGCCGCCGCGCTGGTCGACCGATCGGGCGGGACCGCCGATCTCGGCGTGCCGTTCTTCCCGCTGCTGCGGCTCGACGTTCCGACCTACACGCCCGATGCGCTGCCGCCCGAACTTGCGGCGATCCCGCCGGTCAAGCCCGGGAGCCGGTCGGCGTGAGCGACCATCTCCGGCTCGGGGTCAATATCGATCATGTCGCGACGGTCAGGAACGCGCGCGGCGCGGGCTATCCCGATCCGGTCCGCGCGGCCTTGCTCGCCGCGGAGGCCGGTGCCGATGGCATCACCGCGCACCTGCGCGAGGACCGGCGCCATATCACCGATGAGGATATCGCCCGCCTGTCCGCCCAGTTGACCGTGCCGCTCAACCTCGAAATGGCCGCGACCGACGAGATGCTGGCGATCGCCTTGCGCCACCGCCCCCATGCCGCGTGCATCGTCCCGGAAAAGCGCGAGGAGCGCACCACCGAGGGCGGGCTCGATGCCGCCGGGCAGCACAACCACCTGCAGCACCTGGTCGGCGAACTGGGCCGGGCCAACATCCGCGTCTCGCTGTTCATCGAGCCCGATGCGCGCCAGATCGACGCCGCGCTGCGGCTCGGCGCGCCGGTCGTCGAGCTGCACACCGGGCGCTATGCCGAATTGTCGGGCGAGGCGCAGGCGGTGGAACTGCGCCGCCTCGCCGACGCCGCGGCGCTCGCCGCCAAGAACGGCATCGAGGTCCATGCCGGCCACGGCCTGACCTATGCCAATGTCGCGCCGATCGCCGCGATCCCGCAGGTACGCGAATTGAACATCGGCCACTTCCTGGTCGGCGAGGCGCTGTTCGTCGGCCTGGCGGATTCGGTCCGCGAGATGCGTGCGGCGATGGACGCGGCGCGGTGATCATCGGCCTCGGCTCCGACCTGTGCAATATCGAGCGCATCCAGGCCTCGCTGGATCGTTTCGGCACACGTTTCGAACAGCGCGTGTTCACCGAGGTGGAGCAGGCCAAGGCCGCGCGGCGCCCCTTCACCAAGGCGGGCACGCTGGCGAAGCGCTTCGCCGCCAAGGAAGCTTTCTCCAAGGCGGTGGGAACCGGCTTCAGGCGCGGCGTGTTCATGAAGGACATCGGCGTGGTCAACGCGCCCTCCGGTGCCCCCACCCTCGCGCTGACCGGCGGCGCCAAGGCGAGACTTGACGCCATGACCCCCGAAGGCCACGTCGCGCTTATCCATCTGACGTTGACCGACGATCATCCCTGGGCCCAGGCGTTCGTCATCATCGAGGCAATCGCCGCCTTGGGCGACAGGACGAGTTGATGAGCGAAGAGTATGCGTGGTCCGCCGAAAGCGACATGGTGAGCGAAGCCGTGGCGCATGACGCCCCGGCCGAGACGAAGCGCAAGACCGACTGGAAGGCCGAGCTGCGCGGCATCGCCTGGCTGGTGCTTGCCGTGCTCGGCTTCCACAGCTTCATCGCCAAGCCTTTCTACATTCCTTCCGAATCGATGCTGCCGGGGCTGCGCGTCGGGGACCAGCTGGTGGTCAGCAAATTCGCCTATGGCTGGTCGTTCGTATCGCCGACCATCCCCAATCCGGTCGCGATCATTCGCGGCGCGCTGCTGCATCAGGAAGTGGAAAGCTGGGGTTTCCAGCTGCCGCACATCGGCGGCCGGCTGTTCGGCAGTCTGCCCGAGCGCGGCGACGTCGTCATCGTCACGCCGCCGGGCCGCAACACCGACTATATCAAGCGCGTGATCGGCCTGCCCGGCGACCGGCTGCAGGTGATCCGCGGCGTGGTGATGATCAACGGCGTGGCGATCAAGCGCGGGCCGGTGCATGACGCGATGATCCCGGTCGACGGCAACACCACCTGCGACCCGTCGCAATATGCCGGTGCGCTGGTCACCGGCACCGACGGCAAATCCTATTGCAAGCTGCCGCTCGTCACCGAGACGCTGCCCAATGGCCGGCACTATGACACGGTCGATTTCGAGCAGGGCTATAGCGACGGCGACAATTACGGGCCGGTCACGGTCCCCGCCAACCACGTCTTCCTGATGGGCGACAATCGCGACCGCAGCGCCGACAGTCGCTTCCCGATCCCCGCGCCGAGCAACGGGCTGGGTGGCCCGGTGCCATGGGAATATATCGGCGGCCGCGCCGAGTTCATCACCTTTTCCAAGAGCGGCAATGGCAGCTGGAACCCGCTGACCATCGGCCAGTGGTTCCGTAGCGGACGCGCCGGCACCTCGCTCAGGCCCGCCGGCGGCAAATGACCGGGGAGCAGCCGGGCGAGCTGCCAACGGAACTGGTCACCGAGCCCAGCCCGAACGAGCTGCGCGATCCCTTCGTCCGCCAGGAGATGAAGCGCGCCACGGTGTGGTTCGGCATCGGCGGCGCGATCGCTTTGATCGTGCTGCTGGTCCAGCCGCTGCTGATCATCTTCGGCGGGCTGGTCGTCGCGGCGATGTTCGACGGCGGCGTGCGCCTGCTCGGCCGTGTGCTGCCGATCGGCCGCGGCTGGCGGCTGGCGATCGTCGTGCTGTCGGCGACCGCGTTCATTCTGGGTACCTTCTATCTGACCGGGGTGCAGATCGCCGCTCAGTTCGAACTGCTGCAGGCGACGCTGATCGCCCAGGCCAATCGCCTGACCGGCTGGGCCGCGGGCATGGGCATCCTGCCCGGCCGCGCCGATATCCAGGGCCTGCTCAAGGAGGCGCTGGGCAGCGTCGGCAAGCTGACCTCGTTCGTCGGCACCGCGATGGGGGCGCTGGCCAGCCTGTTCATGGTGCTGGTGATCGGCCTGTTCGTGGCGATGGAGCCGCGCCTCTACGAGCGCGGGCTGCAATGGATGATCCCGTCCGACATGCGCGGCGAATTCGCCATCACGATCGAGCGCATGGCGACGACATTGCGCCGCCTGCTCGCCGGCCGGCTGGCGGGCATGGCGTTCGAGGGCGTGCTGGTGTTCGTCATCCTGTCGCTGCTCGGCGTACCGATGGCGCTGGTGCTCGGCATGATCGCGGCGATCCTCGCCTTCGTGCCCAATGTCGGCGCCTTCACCACCGGGGTGCTGATGACCGCGGTCGGTTTCTCGGCCGGCATGCATACCGGGCTCGCCGCGCTGGCGACCTATTTCGTCGTCCAGACGATCGACGGCTATGTCATCATCCCGATGGTCGCCCGGCGCACCGTCGACCTGCCACCGGCGCTCACCTTGTCGGCGCAGATCCTCGCCGGCACGCTGTTCGGCGTGGTCGGCCTGGCGCTGGCCGATCCGATGACGGCGATGATCAAGGTCGCGCTCGAGCGCAGCTCCGAACGCGAGGGCGAGGAGCAGGCGGCATGATCCGACTCTATGGTTACTGGCGGTCCTCGGCGGCGTACCGCGTCCGCATCGCGCTGGCGCTGAAAGGCGTGGCGTACGAATCAGTCGAGGTGAACCTGGTCGCCGGCGAGCAACGCGACGCCGCGTTCCGCGCGCGCAATCCGCAGGGGTTGGTCCCGGCGCTGGAGGTCGATGGCGCGGTGCTCGTCCAGAGCCTGGCGATCATCGATTATCTCGACGCCGTCTTTCCCGATCCGCCACTGATACCGCAGGGCGCGCTCGCCCGGTCGCGGGTACTGGCCCAGGCCCTGGTCATCGCCGCCGACATCCATCCGATCGACAATCTGCGCGTGCTCAACCGCCTGACCGAGCAGTTCGGCGCCGACCAGCCGGCCAAGGACGCATGGTACCGCCACTGGATCGCCGAAGGCTTCACCGCGCTGGAAGCCCTGGCCGGTGACGGCCCGTTCCTCGGCGGCAACGCGCCCAACCTCGCCGACATCTGCCTCGTCCCGCAAATGCACAATGCGCGACGCTTCGCCGTGCCGCTCGATGCCTATCCCAAGCTCGTCGCGGCGGACGCCGCGGCACGGGCACTCCCGGCGATCGCCGCGGTCGCCCCTGAGCGCGTCAAACCGGATTGAAGATTATTTGTTCGCGCAGAGGCGCGGAGGCGCAGAGTTTTTTCTCTTCGCGCCCTCGCGCCTTCGCGTGAAAAATCAGCATTCACGCGAAGGCGCAAAGGCGCGAAGATGAAATTCGCGCGCGCATCGCGGCAGAAACCTCTGCGCCTCCGCGCCTCTGCGCGAACCACTCTATCTTCTCACGCCCGCCGCCGCGCGAAGATCAGGCGGTCGAACAGCGCGAGATAGCGCCCGACCGAATCGGCGCCGCGTTCCGGCACGGGATCGGGCCGGGGGCGGCCGGGCTCCAGCCAGTGATCGATCGCGGCGACCAGCGCGCGATGGTCGCCGGCCGGCACCACGCTGCCCAGCCGCGGCGAGGCGATGATCTCGCGAATCGCGACGCTCGATTCGGTCGCGACGACCGGCGTGCCGAGCGCGAGCGCCTCCTGCAGCACGCCGGGCACGCCCTCGAAGTCCGAGGTCAGCACCAGCGCCGCGGCGCGGGCCAGCGCCGGCTGCGGATCGGGCGCATAGCCGGGCAGGTCGACGCGCGGACGCAGCCCCAGCGTCGCGATCTGATCCTCCAGCGCCGGGCGCTGCTCGCCTTCGCCGAGGATCACCAGCCGCGTGTCGCGCCGCGCCACGCCGGGCATCGCGTCGATCAACCGGTCCCAGCGCTTCTGGTGCGACAGCCGCCCGATGCCGAGCAGGAAGCGCTCCCCCGCCGCCGGCGAGGGGCCGGACAGCGCCGCGCCCGGCGCGCGCGTCGGCGGATTGGCGATGACGCTCACCCGGTGGGCCGGAATCCGCATCATGCGCACCACTTCCGCGCCCATCGCCGGCGACATCGCCACGGCATGGTCGATGAACAGCGGGTGCCAGCGCAACCAGCCGCGATAGGCCCGGTCGACCGGGAAATGCTGGTCGATGCGATCGAGCCGGTTGGATACCTTGGCGACGATCACCGGGCAGTCCCGCCCGAGCCGTGCCCGCAGCCACGCCGCCATCGAGGTATAATGATTGCCCGGGCAGAAGACGATCGCCGGCGCCGTCGCCGCGACCAGGCCTGGCAGCGCGCGCATCACGCCGAGATAGCTCGAATCCAGCCCGATCAGCTCGACACCCGCCGGAATCTCGGCGACCAGCGGCCCGGTCGATTCGCCCAGCACCAGCGTGACGCGATGCCCCGCGTCGATCCAGCCCCGCGCCAGCCGCAACATCGAGCGCTCGACGCCCCCGCCCCGCAGCGATTGCGCGAACGTCAATATATGGGTGGCGGGCGCAAACGGGCTGAGCATTCGTTACACCCCTAACGTCGACTTGTATCAAAAGTTTCGCGGCAGGGAAATATTGAGACACATTGGCAGTGCCTTGCCGAACGGGTGTGCGCGGCGCCGTTGCCAAGCCCGGGGGCCGCCCCTAGATGATGCGCGTTCCGGCACCGACCGGCTTTTTCTCACAGGTCGCGCCACGTGAACATTTCTCCGGGTTCCCCGAGTAACGGTCTGGCCCTCGAAACAGCCCCCGCCGACCTGGCCGGGCTCGAGCCGATGGAAACGCTGAAGCGACGCTGGCCGATGGTCGCGGGCGGCCTCATCACGCTGGTGATGATCGGCATGCTCGGCAAGCAGCTGCTCGATGCCGGCCTCACCGGCCTGACGAGCGCGCTGCCGCGCAACCCGCTCTTCTACCTGTTCTTCGCCTGCTATTATCTCTCGCCGGTGGTCGGCGACTATGTGATCTTCCGGCGGCTGTGGCGCATCCCCGCCGCGGGGTTCGCCGCGCTGATCCGCAAGCGCGTCGCCAGCGACATGATCGGCTATTCCGGCGAGGCCTATTTCTACACCTGGGCGCGGCAGCGCGCGACGATGGTCGCGGCGCCGTTCGGCGCGGTGAAGGATGTCAGCATTCTGTCGGCGATCGCCGGCTCGGCCGTGACACTGACCGTGCTGGTGCTCGCGCTGCCCTTCGCCATCGGCTGGCTCGACGCCGGCGAGCTGCGCTATGTCGCCTGGTCGGCGGTGGTCATCTTCGCCATGTCGCTGCCGTTCCTGATCTTCTCGAAGCGCGTCTTCTCGCTCGACCGGCGCACCCTGTGGTGGATCTTCCTGATCCACTGCCTGCGCGTCGCGGGCGGTGCGGTGCTGGTCGCCTTCACCTGGCATTTCGGGCTGCCCGGCATCGCGATCGTCACCTGGCTGCTGCTGTCGGCCGCGCGCATGCTGGTTTCGCGCCTGCCGATGGTGCCCAACAAGGACCTCGTCTTCGCGACCATCGCCGGCATGCTGGTCGGCCAGCATGCGCAAATGGCGCAGATGCTCGCTTTGGTCGCCGGCATGATCCTGGTCGTTCATGCGGCGCTCATCCTGGGGCTTGCACTGATCGGTCTGCTGGCGCGACATCGCGCCAGGCGATAGTCAGCGGCTCTCCGGGAGGAGCCTCGATCGGGCGAGTCTCCTGCGTGCGTATCGTCGACGTCAACGAATTTTACTCACCGACCGGCGGCGGCGTGCGCAGCTATATCGACCGCAAGCTCGCCGTGATGGCCACGCTCGGCCATGAGCTGATCGTCATCGCGCCGGGCCGCGAGGACCGTGTCGAATACCGCGCCGGCAAGGGCCGGGTCATCTATGTCAAGGCGCCCGCCATGCCGTTCGACAGCAATTACGGGCTGTTCTGGGACCGCGCGCCGATCACCGCCCTGCTCGACCGGCTCGACCCCGATGTGGTCGAATGCTGCTCGCCGTGGCGCCCCGCCTGGATCGTCGGCAACTGGCCGGGCCGCGCGCTCAAATCCTTCTTCCTGCACAACGACAATATCGCGACCTACGCCCAGCGCTGGTTCGAGGGCATCGCCTCGCCGGCGCGGATCGAGCGCGCCTTTGCCTGGTATTCGCGCTACATGGCGCGCTTCCTCGGGCGCTTCGACACCGTGGTCAGCAACGGCCCGACGCTGGTGAAGCGCTTCGCGGCGCGCGGCATCCCGGTCGACGCGGCGATGCCGCTCGGCATCGAGCGCGAGCGCTTCTCGCCGGCGCTGCGCAGCGAGGCGATGCGCGCGGCGATGCTCGCCGAATGCGACCTGCCGCCGGGCGCGTCGCTGTTGCTCGGCATCGGCCGGCATCATCCGGAAAAGCGCTGGCCGATGGTGATCGACGCGATCGAGCATGCCGCCCGGCGCCATCCGATCGGCTTCATACTCATCGGACATGGCGTCGAGTCGGCCGCGGTCGCGCGGCGCGTCGCCGGCAACCCGCATATCCGCCTCTATCGCGCGATCGCCGATCGCCACCAGCTCGCCCGCCTCATGGCGAGCTGCGACGCGTTCATCCATGGCTGCGAGGCCGAGACCTTCGGGCTGGTCGTATCGGAGGCGCTCGCCTCGGGCGCGCCGCTGATCGTGCCCGACCAGGGCGGCGCGGCGGAGGTCGCCCGGCCGGCCTTTGCCGAAACCTTCGCCGCGCGCGACATGCGCGCCTGCGCGGCGGCGATCATCCGGCTGTTGTCGCGCGACCGGGTGAGCTTGCGCGACGCGGCGGCGAAGGCCGCGCGAGACATATGGTCGGATCGCGACCATGCGGTGGCGCTGACCGAACATTATGCGCGCCGCATCGCGCTGCGCGACGATGCCCGAACGGGCGGGGCTCAGGCCAGAAGGTCGGCGTAGCGCCCCGGGGTGCGGCCGCGGCCGAGCACGCTGAAGGTCCGGTCGATACTGTCGAGCAGGTCGGGCACGCCATTGTCGCCCGGATGCACCGCGATGCGCACCACGCGAGCGGGGCGCAACAGCACGCGCAACGCCGCGGCGGCGGCGAGCGAGCTCAGCTGGCGGTTGCGCGACCGGCTGGCCCAGGTGATCACCGGCCCGCGCGCGACGATCGCATCGCCGCGCGTCGGCGCCCATACCCGGCGATGATCCTCCGCGAGCGCGAACCCCGCCTCGCCCAGCGCCGCGCGTGCGCCATCCGAATAGAGCCAGGCCGGCGCGATGAACCCCGCCGCCGGACGGCCGATGATGTCCTCGACCAGCGCCTTGCCGCGGATCATCCGGTCGAGCGCCTGCGCATGGTCAAGCCCGAGAAACTCGCCCTCGCCCGCCGTCATATGCTTCGCCTTCCACGCGTCCGCGCCCTTGTGCTCGGACGTGTCGCGGTGGAACCAGCCATGCACGAACATCTCGATCCCGGCCTCGGCCCAGTCGCGCAGCCGCGTCGCGAACGGCGTGCCCGCGCTGATCGGCGCCGCGCCCCAATGATCGGGCACCACCAGCATGGCCAGGCGCAGGCCGCCGAGATGCCCGGCAAGCCGGTCGGCCAGCGCGTCGACCGCACCTTCGAACCGGGGCGAGACGTCGTGGATCGAGGCGAGCAGGGTTTTCATGGCAGGCGCAGATAGCGATTCAGGGGACGCTTGCCCAGTTCCCCTCAGACTCCCCTCCCTTGTCCAGGGAGGGGAGAAAGGAGATCGCGACGAACCGGCCGCATCTCCAACCCGCCCGCCCCGGACCATTATTTGGCCAAACTTGATCGCATATATCCAATCACCCCGACGCAATCTGTGCACAGATCACCGTTCATCGCAGGGCAAAGGCGATGCGCGATAAGCGGCGGATACGAAGAGTGAGCATGCAAGGACACGGAATGAGCACGACGAAGATCCTGATGGCGCTGGCGGCCCTGCCGATGGCGGCCGCGCCGCTGACGGCGCCGGCCCAGACCATCGGCGAGGACGGCGCGATCTGCAACGCCCGCCGGGGGCCGGCGATCCAGGCCAATATCATGGGCCTGAAGGATCGCGCCGGCGAGGTGAAGCTCGAACTTTACCCCGCCAACGAGAACGACTTTCTGCGCGACGACTATCTGCTGGAGCAGGAACACAAGCTGTTCCGCCGCGTCACCGCGCTGACGCCCAAAACCGGCGCGGTCTCGCTCTGCATCAAGGTACCCGCACCAGGCCGCTATGCCATCCTGTTCACGCATAATCGCGACGGCAAGTCGAAGTTCGATTTCTGGACCGATGGCGCCGGCTTCCCGAGCAGCGAGCGGCTGGGCCGTTCGCGCCCCAAGCTGCGCCAGGCGATCATCGATGTCGGCCCGGGTATCACGACGACCAGCATTCGTGCACAATATCTGCGCGGCTTCAGCGGCTTTGGCCCGATGAAGGATTAGGGAGCAGGGCGCACGATGCGCATCGTCGACGTCAACGAATTCTATTCGCCGACCGGCGGCGGCGTGCGCACCTATCTCGAGCGCAAGATGGGGCTGATGGCCGAGATGGGCCATGAGCTGATCGTCGTCGCGCCGGGCCGCGAGGATCGGGTGGAGGAACGCCCCGGCGGCGGCCGCATCATCTTCGTCAAGGCACCGCGCCTGCCGTTCGACCATAATTACGGGCTGTTCTGGGATGCCGCGCCGATCACCGCGCTGCTCGACCGGCTCCAGCCCGACGTGGTCGAGAATTGCTCGCCCTGGCGTCCGGCCTGGATCGTCGGCAACTGGCGGGGCGACGCGCTCAAATCCTATTTCATGCACAACGACAATGTCGCGGCCTATTTCCAGCGCTGGTTCGAATCGCTCGCCAGCCATGAACGGATCGAGCGCGCATTCAGCTGGTACACGCGCTACATGGCCAGCTTCCTCGACAAGTTCGATGTCGTCGTCACCAACGGCCCGGCGCTGGAAAAGCGCCTGCGCGCACGCGGCCTGCGCATCGATGCGGCGATGCCGCTGGGCATCGAGCGCGGCCATTTCTCGCCCGACCTGCGCGACGAGCGGCTGCGCGCGGCTTTGCTGGCGCAATGCGGCCTGCCGCCCGCAGGGCATTTGCTGCTCGGGCTCGGCCGGCACCACCGCGAGAAGCGCTGGGACGTGGTGATCGACGCGGTCGAGCGCGCCGGCGCCAATCTGCCGGTCGGGCTGATCCTGCTCGGCACGGGTGTCGAATCGCGCGCGCTCGAACAGCGCATTGCCGGCAGCCCGCATATCCGGCTGTTCCGCCCGGTCTATGACCGCGAGCGCCTCGCCCGCATCATGGCGAGCTGCGACGCACTGATTCACGGTTCGGAAGCCGAGCCGTTCGGCCTCGTCGCGTCGGAGGCGATCGCCGCCGGCCTGCCGCTGATCGTCCCCGACACCGGCGGCTGTGCCGAGGTCGCCGACCCGCTGTCGTCGGAGAAATACGCCGCGCGCGACGCCGCCGCGGCTGCGCGGGCGATCGCCCGCCTGTTCGCGCGCGATCCCGCCCTGCTGCGCCGCGCCGCGATCACCGCCGCCGGCCGCGTGCGCAGCGACCGCGAGCATACGGTGGATCTGATGGACTATTACGAGCGCCAGGTTGCCTTGAAGAGCGCTGCGCGGTTGCGTGCTTGAATTGACCTATGTCAGCAGTACTCCTGCGAACGCAGGAGCCCAGGGTTACCGAGCGCAACGCCTGTGACCCTGGACTCCCGCTTTCGCGGGAGAACAAGTTGGAAGATGCGCCGATGAGGCGTCACGAACCCGCCATATAACGAGCGCAAGCAGCCCGCCCGGGACAAGGGAGCGCACTGATGACATTCACGATCAACCGCCGTTCGTTGTTGCTGACCGGCACGCTCGGCCTCGGCGCCTTCGCCTTCCCCGGCTTCGCCCAGACCCCCGCGATCAGCGCCACGCGTGGCTTCACCCACAGCGTGGCGAGCGGCGAGCCGGCCGGCGACTCGATGCTGCTATGGACGCGCTACGTCCCGGTCGATGGCGGCGCGGTCGAGCTGCGCGCCGAGATCGCCGAGACGCCGGACTTCGCCCATGTCGTCGCGGGCGGCGCGCAGATCACCGGGCCGTGGCGCGACCATACCGCCAAGATCACCGTCGCCGGGCTGCTGCCGGGCCGCAGCTATCACTATCGCTTCGTCGCGCCCGACGGCACCATGTCGCCGGTCGGCCGTACCCGCACCCTGCCGGAAGGCGACGCGGCGCGGTTCCGGGCTGCCGTCTTCTCCTGCTCGAACATGCCGTTCGGCTATTTCAACGCCTATGCCCATGCCGCGGCGCGCGACGATCTCGATCTCGCCGTGCATCTCGGCGACTATTTTTACGAATATGACAATGGCCACTACCCGGCGCCGAACGACGTGGTCGGCGCGCGCCTGCCCGAACCGGCCAGCGAACTGATTCACCTCGCCGACTATCGCCTGCGCTATGCCAGCTACCGCGCCGATCCCGATCTGCAGAAGCTTCACCGGCTGCTGCCGATGATCGTGCAATGGGACGATCACGAATCGGCCAATGACAGTTGGGAGGGCGGCGCGCAGAATCACCAGCCCGCCACTGAGGGCGAGTGGAACCCGCGCCGCGCCGCCGCGATCCAGGCGTATCGCGAATGGATGCCGGTCTCCGACGAGCCGTGGAAAGCCTATGACATCGGCACGCTAGCGACCTTGTTCCGCACCGAAACGCGGCTGCTCGCCCGCACCGAGCAGCGCGATGTCGCGCCGATGTTCAAACAGGCCGACGCCGGCGCCGCGCTGAAGGCGTTCCGCGACGGGCCCTGGATGGATCCAGCCATGACGATGATGGGTTCGCAACAGGAAAACTGGCTGAGCCATGCGATGCGCGGCTCGGTGCGCGCCGGCCAGCGCTGGCAGCTGGTCGGTTTCGGCACGATCCTCGGCCAGACCGTCATGCCGGAGGCGGCCACGGGCTGGATCGCGCCCGACGCGACCGAGCGGTCGAGGAACTATATCCTCAACGGTATCGCCGCCGCCAGGCTCGGCCTGCCGTTCAACTATGACGATTGGGGTGGCTATCCCGCGGCGCGCGCGCGCTTCCTGCGCGCGTCGCAGGCGATGGGCGCGAATCTGATCGTCATCTCGGGCGACAGCCATAATGGCTGGGCCTATGATCTGGGCCAGGACGGCAAGCCGGCGGGCGTCGAGTTCGCCGGCCACAGCGTGACCTCGCCGGGCTATGAATCCGAGCTGCGGGTCGACCCGAAGGCGATCGCCACCGCACTGGTCGCCGCCAACCCCGAGCTCAAATGGTGCGACACCAGTCGGCGCGGCTATATGGCGGTCACCCTGACCCCCGATCGCGCATCGTGCGACTGGGTGATGGTCGATACGGTCACGGCGTCGAATGCGGCCGCGCGGGTTGGACACAGCGCGACGGTATCGCGCGGACGGAATGTCATGGCCTAAAACTCGAAAAGCTCCTCACTGAAGGGGATCGCTGCGAAATTCGATGTGCTCCTGCGAAAGCAAGAGCCCAGGGTTCTGAGCGTAACGCTTGTGGCTCTGGGTTCCTGCGTACGCAGGAACACAATGCTTATAGGGCCGGGAACATCGAATAAGTTCAGCCGCGGGGCGGAAAACGGACACGCATTTCGCGACGATCCCCTGAAGGGGAGGGGCTAAGAAAGGGCGACAATCCGCCCCCGCCTGTGGCAATGGCGCGGCGATGGGGCGCGAGAAGCTATCGTCCGAGAGCATGGTCGCGACGCTGCTGCTGGTGATCGCGCTCGCCGTGCGCGCGGTCGATTTCGGCAATCCGGTGATCCATGTCGACGAGCAATATTATCTGCTCGTCGGCGACCGGCTGCTGCACGGCGCGCTGCCTTATGTCGACATATGGGATCGCAAGCCGATCGGGCTGTTCGCGATCTTCGCCGCGATCCGCCTGCTGCCGGGCGATGGCGTGCTGGCCTATCAACTCGTCGCGACGCTGTTCGCCGCCGCCACGGCCTGGCTGGTGCGGGGCGGCGCGCGCCGCCTCGGCGCCTCCCATCTCGCCGCCTTCGTCGCCGGCGCGGCCTATATCATCTGGCTGCCGCTGCTCAGCGGGCGCGGCGGCCAGTCGCCGGTATTCTACAATCTGTTCGTCACCGCCGCGGCGGTGCTGACGTTGCGGCTGCCCTCGCTGGCGTCACGCGGCGCGCTGGGCGCGATCATCCTCAACGGGGCCGCCGCCTGTCTGCTCGCGGGCCTCGCGATCCAGACCAAATATACCCCGGCGATCGAGGGCATGTTCTTCGGCCTCGCCCATCTCTGGTATCTCCGCCGCGCCGGCGCCTCCTGGCCGGCGATGATCGGCGCCGCCTTGCTGTGGATGGTGCTCGGCGTGGCGCCGACGGCCTTGGTGATCGCGCTATACTGGGCGCATGGCCCGGCGGCCTTTCAGGCCTTCTGGTTCGCCAATTTCGAATCGATCTTCCAGCGCTCGCATTATGCCTACCCGCCCGATCTGATCGCGCGCCGGCTGCTCGGTACCAACGCCCTGCTCCTGCCGCTGACGGTCTGTGTCGCTCTGGCCTGGCGGCGGCGCGACGAGCTGCGATTGCTGGCGTTCGGCTGGCTCGCGGCGGCGGTCGGCGGTTACCTCGTGCTCGGCACCTTCTTCGATCATTACGCCCTGCCGCTGATCGCGCCGCTGACCCTGCTCGCCGCGCTCACCTTCTCGCGCCACGGCCGCGCGATCGTCGCGACGCTCGGCATCGGCCTGACCCTGCTCGTCGTGCGCACCGCGATCCGCCACAGCGACGCCGCCGGCGCCTACCAGCTGGCCCATGTCGTCGAAGCCAATAGCGGCGGTGCATGCCCCTATATCTTCACCGGCGATTCGATCACCTATCTGCTCGCCCATGCCTGCCTGCCGACCGCCTATGCCTTTCCCTCGACGCTCGCCTATGCGCCCGAACAGGGGGCGACCGGAATCGACGAGGCGGGCGAGGTACGCCGCATTCTCGCCCGTCGCCCGCCGGTTATCGTGCGCGGCAGCATGCCGCTGGCCGAATGGAACGAGGCGAGCCGCGGGCTGGTCGACGCGGCGCTGGCGCGCGACTATCGCCCGGTATTCAGCACCTCGCGCGACGATTACCGGCTGATCGTCTATCTCCGCCGCGACCGGCCATTCCGGCTACCAGGATCGTGACACGCCGAGCCGCGCCGTGACCGGGCGCAGCGGCGTCGCCTGGGCGCGCGAGATGAAGGTGAAGGGATTGCCATAGGCAAAGCGGTTGTTCGCCCGGTTGGTCAGATTCTCGACGCCCAAGGTGACGGCGAGGCCCTGTCGCTCCCAGGCGCCGTGCAGGCCCAGCACGAGATACTTGCCCTGGCTGATGTCGAGCACGTCGCCGGTGCCGAGCACCGAGCGGCCGACATAATTGGCGTCGCCCCCGACGCTCCATGTCGCATCCGCCCGGCCGGACCATTTATAGGTCAGCGCGACATTGGCCGCGAACGGCGGCGTTTCCGGCAGGCGGCGATTTTGCGGCAGCGACAGGTCGGCGAGCGGGCCGCTCACCGTGTTCGAGGTGTAGAGGAACGACCCCGTCGCGTGCAGGCCGATGATCGGGACATAGTCGACGGTACCTTCCAGCGTGAAGATGCGGGCATCGCCGAAATTGGCGGTATAGGGCGCGCCGCGCCGGTTGATCAGGTCGGCCTGGATATCGACCCAGTGCGCGAAAGAGGCGGTGCCGGACAGGGTCACGCCGGTCGCCCCGTCATGCAGGCGCCGAAAGCCGATCTCGCCGACGATGATCGAATCCGAATTGAAGTCGGCGACCCGCCCGATGCCGCGCGCGACGGCAAGGCCACCGGTGCGATAGCCGGTCTGGACACGGCCGAACAGCGCGAGGCGCGGGGCGATGCGCCACGATAGCCCGACGGTCGGGTCGAAACGCCGCGTCGAACGGCCGCGAATGAAGCTGCCCGCGGTCGGCTGGGTCGATGGTTCGCTGTCGACCCGGGCATAGGTCAGGCGCGCCCCGAGCGTCGCCGACAGGTTGCGCGTGAAGGCGATGGTCCCTTCGCCGAACAGCGAGGCGCTCTGCGTAACGTTGGTCACGCCGATGATGTCGGTCGGGTCGCCGGCGGGGCCCGACACCCGCGCCTCGACATCGCGATTGCGCAGCAGCGTCAGCCCGAGCACCCAGCTGTTGCCGCGCGGCGAAGAGCGCGACAGGCGCGTCTCATGCGTCAGCAACAGCCGCGCATCATCGGTGCGATAGATCAGCGGGAACGGAAAGCCCGGCGGCGTCGCGTCGAACAGGTCGCTTGAATGAACATCGCTGACGCCGGTCGAGGACAGCAATTGCAGCCCGTTGCTCCAGTTCTTGGTCACCACCACGCGACCGAGCATGAAGCGGTTGAAATAGGGCTGGGGCTGGACCGTGTGGCGCGTCAGCGGATCCCTGCCCTCGCCATAGCCGGCATCACCACCGTCGATGCGCTGCATGAGCCCGCTCGTATCGACCAGCCATCCGTCGCCAGGATCGAGCCGCGCCGCGATCCGTCCACCCACCGTGTCGGTGCGGTTGACGTTGGCGCGCCGCTGTCCGGCATCGTCGATATAGCCGCCGTCGCGCACGCGATAGGCGATGGCGCGCAGCCCGAAGGTCCGCGCCGCGATCGGCAGGTTGAGCCGGCCACTGATGTCGAAGCCCGGCGTGCCATGCGCGGTGGCCGACACACCGCCCTCGATCGCACCGCTCGTCTTGTCGAGCTCGGCCGGTGCCGGGGTCATGCGGATGATGCCGCCGATCGCGCCCGCGCCATAGAGCGTGCCCTGCGGCCCTTCGAGCACCTGGATCGAACGCATGTCGTACAGCCTGAGATCGGGCTCTGGCCCCGAATAGGCCAGCTGGACGTCGCCGAAATAGATGCTGGCGGTCGATTGCGTCGCCCCGTTGAAGCTGCTGTCGGCGACGCCGCGGATGAAGATCTTGTTGCGGCCCGCGCCGAGCGCGGTGCTTTGCAGGACCGGGATCGATTGCACCGCCCCGTCCAGATCGGGTGTCACGGTCGCGCCGCCGGGGCCGGCCGGGCCGGTGATGATCGTCAACGTGCCGGGATAACGGATCAGCGGCACGCGCTGCTTGCTTGCCGTGACGACCACCTCCGTACCGGCATTGTTCGACGGGGCCGCATGGCGCGCCGCGACCGGTATGGGCGCCCTGCGCCGGTCGGGCACGATCCGGAAGCTGCGCGCGTCGACCGCCAGCGCGCGATAGCCCGAGCCGTCGAGCAGGCGATCGAGCGCGGCGCGCACCGACATGCGGCCGTGGATCGGCCTGACGCGAACATGGCTCAGGCCCGGCTCGGTGCTGATGATGTCGGTGCCGGTCTGCCGCGCGAGCGTGGTGAGCGCGATATCGAGCGTGGTCGCGGTGATGGCGATCGGCGAATCCGCCGCGCGCGCCACCGACGGCGCGGCGAGCACGATCAGCGTCGCGACGATACGGCTAGTTGCCGGCCTTGCCCTCTGGCGAGATAATCCACCGCTCGCCATCGCGACGCCACCCTGCACCGACCAGCGCGGCGATGTGCGGAACGTCCTTGGCCGCGTCGCCGGTCAGCCGGACCATGCCGGTAAAGGGCCGGGCCGACAAGTCCGGATCAAACCGTATGTCGGCGCCATCGGTACGGCGGATCGCCTCCGCCACGTCGCCGAGCGGCATCGCGTTGAAGGTCAGCCGGCCGCTGCGCCAGCCGCCCACGGCATCGACCGGAACCGGCGTCAGCGCGACCTGGTGGATATCCTCGCGCGCCACGAGCGCCGTGCCGGCCTTGACCAGGATCGCTTCGCGGCCGGGCTGGAACGACACCGCCCCCTCAGCCACCGCGACATCGAGTCGCGTCCCGTTGCGTGACACGTCGAACACGGTGCCGACATCCTGCAGGGCGAGCGCGCCCGAATGGAGCACGAACGCCTTGCCGCCGTCATGACGGACCGCGAACACCGCCTCGCCGGCGTCGAGCGACGCGACGCGCGGATCGTTGCGGTCGAGTCGCAACGTCGTGCCGCCGTTCATCTCGATTCGCGTGCCGTCGGCCAGGGTGACGGTGCGGCTCTCGCCCGGCGCGGTGCGCACGGTATAGCCGGCGCTCCGCGGGGTCAGCGCCAGCGGCATGACCAGCGCGGCGATGCCGGCGGCCATCGCCGTCCCGCCGACCGCCCAGGCCAGGCGACGCGGGCGCGCGGGCACGAAAGGTGCGGGTGCCGGTCGCGGCAGGTCGGCGAGCAACGCATCGTCCAGCGCGACACGATCATAGGCTGTGGCGTGGGCCGCATCGGCTTCGAGCCAGGCGACGAAATCGTGCCATTCGGCCGACGACATTTCGGCGTGGCGCAGATGCCAGCCGATCGCCTGGTCGACGATGTCACGTCCCTCTGTCATCAAGGCTGAATACCCCTCACCTTCCCTAAGACGTCACCGTCCCGCCATTCCCACACCTTCGCCGCCACCGGAATCGTGAATCTGTCGGTAGGCGCGCTGCAACAGCTTCTCGACACCGCTGACGCTGATCCCGAGCGTGCCGGCGATCTCGCGCTGCGGCCGGCCCTCGAGCCGGAACATGCGAAACGCCGTGCGGGTACGCTCGGGCAAGGCGTCGAGCGCCGCCTCGACCTGGCGCAGCCGCTCGCGCGCGATCAACGTCCGCTCGATGTCCGGTATGTCGTCGGCCTCCGACTGCGCCTCCATCCAGCCGGTATCGCGCGCACCGCGCCGCGCCGCCGACAGGCGCCGGTCGGCCGCGAGATTGGCGGCCATGCGGAACAGATAGGCCGCCGGATCGGCCACCGGTCGGTCGACGAACTGGTCGAGCTTGAGCCACATGTCCTGCAGCGCATCCTCGGCGTCGTCGGGGCCGCCGAGCCGCGCCGCCAGCAGCCGCGCGAGCATCGGGCGCTCCGCAAGGAACACCGCCTTCAGTCCGCTCTCCGTCGGGCTACCCATTGCGGCGACAATGCCCGACCTTAGATGGGAAACGCTAGTCCGTGTTTTGCCGCGATTTGATCGATCTGTAGCGTTTCGAGCGCGGCCGCCTCGACGACCCGCGCCGCCGCGATGTCGTCGCCGGCGCGCGATCCGGCGCCGGGGTGGCACATCACCAGGTGCATCTTGCCCGGCGCGCGCAGGAACCTCGGGAAGATCGCCGCATAGTCGCCGGCAAAGCCGTAATGCCCGGCAAAGCCGTCATTGCAGCGCAGGCCCTGCGCCGCCGCCGCCGCGCGCAGACCGCGCGAATGCCAGGCGCTGCCGATCGCCTTGCCGGGAAAAGGCCTCGCCAGCATCGCGAACAGGCCGTCGACACAATCGCGTATCCAGGCCTGGGGCGCGCGGCGCGCCGTCTCGGCCAGCATGATCTGGCGCACGCCGGGCAAAGCATGGCAATGCTCATGGCCGTCGACAAAGGCCGGCGGGCGCCCGAGCGCGTCGATGAAGCGGTCGAACTGCGCGGCGATCTCGCGCGCGATCGCGGCGAGCGGCAGGTCGCCGCGCGCCGCGCGGCGCGCCAGCGGGTCGATGTCGGGCAATGTGCCGTTTTCGGTCAGATCGCCGAGATCGGTCAGCGGCACCTCGCCGGTCAGGACGAGGTGCAGGCCGATCTCGACATGCGCCGGCAGGTCGCGGAGCAGCGCGCTATCTGCTGACCAGCCGGGCATGATCGCCATGCAGCTGGTCGCGTTCAGCTTTCCCCGCGAAGCGAGCCCGGCAATGACGGCACTGACATCGGACGAGAAGGCGAAGTCATCAGCACATAGAAGCAGCCGGCGCATCGACGATCCTCAACGCCTGGAAGGGGCGCTCGCGGATGCGTTCGCTGGTCATGCTGCGGCGGTCAAGCCGGCGCGCGAGAAAGCGGTAGAAGAACCAGTCGCCCGCGACCGGCGCCAGCGCATGGTAGAGGATGCGCTCGCCGAGCGTCCAGCGGATCGATTCGCGGTTGCGCTCGCGCGGCGACGGGGCGCACCAGAAACGCGCACCATATTTCACGCTGCCTTCGCGATGGACGCGGTGGATGATCTCATGATCCTCCAGCACATAATTCCAGCGCGCCGCGTCGAACCCGCCGGCGCGGCGCAACGCGGCGGTGCGGAACACCTGGCCGGCGCCCCCGGTATGGCATTGGCGGCGCAGCAGCGACGGCATGATGCTGATGTGCCACGCCTTGCGGCGCTGCTCGGCGGCATCGTCGCGACCGGCGAAGAAGGCGCCGGCGGCAACGCTGCCGCGTGCGGCGAGCAGGGTCTCGGCCTCGGCGAGATATTCGGGCGGATACCAGGTATCGGCATCGCACGTCGCGACCAGCGGCGAGCGCGCGCATGCGAGCCCGGCGGTCAGCGCGAACACCTTGCCGGGGCGGCGTTCGCTGAGCAGCGTCCAGTCGAGGCCGAGTGCGACACAGGCATGGATCGCCACCTGGGCACTGCCGTCGGTCGAGCCATTGTCCACCAGGATGAGCTTGAATCGCCGGGTCTGCGCGGCGAGGCTGGCCAGCGTATCGCCGAGGAAGTCGCGTTCGTTGAAGAAGGGCATGACGATCGACCAGTCGGCCGGACGGGTCGGCACGACGCGTCGCGTCGCTGGCGCCCGATCGATGTCGTTTGCGACATCAAGCAGCATGCGTCATCTCTCCGGTCGGGCCGGTCGTCCCGTCCATCATCATCAATACCAATGCAGAGACGGGTCGGCTTGTAGACTCCCCAGCCACGTGCCGACCCGCTCGCCCCCCTCGAGTGAAGCTCTCTTGTTAGAGGAAGACGGCGCCGCCCCGCGAAACCCGCACACGCGATGTCGCATTTTCAGGAAATTTTTTCCGGCGGTGCCGGCGGCGGCGAGGCCGGCCGGCTCAGCGTTCCGGCAGCTGCCAGTCGATCGGCGCGGCGCCGTTGCCCTCCAGAAAGGCGTTGGTCCGCGAAAAGGGCTTGCTGCCGAAGAAGCCGGCATGGGCCGAGAGCGGCGAGGGATGCGGCGCCTTGAGCACCAGATGACGTCCGCCGCGCGAGATGTCCTCGACGAACGCCGCCTTCTTCTGCGCGTAGCTGCCCCACAGGATGAACACCACCGGATCGGGCCGCGCCGCGACCAGCCGGATCACCGCGTCGGTGAACTTCTCCCAGCCGCGCTCGCGGTGCGAGGCCGCGCGCCCGCTCTCGACCGTCAGCACGCTGTTGAGCAGCAGCACGCCCTGCCGCGCCCAATGCTCGAGATAGCCGTGGCGCGCCGGCGCGATGCCGAGATCGGCGCGCATCTCCTTGTAGATGTTGACCAGGCTCGGCGGCACCGGAACGCCGGGCCGCACGCTGAAGCACAACCCATGTGCCTGGCCCGGGCCATGATAGGGATCCTGGCCGAGGATGACGACGCGCACCTGATCGAGCGGCGTCAGGTCGAGCGCGCGGAAATACTCCCCGCCCTTGGGGAAGATCTGCTTGCCCGCGGCCTTCTCGGCGACGAGGAAGTCCTTCAGCGCCTGCATATAGGGCTGGGCGAATTCGCCAGCGAGCGGCGTGCGCCAACTTGCGTCAAGGCGCACCGCGCTGCTGGCTGGTTCTGGAGAAAGGGCCGGATCCATCCGGCCTGCTTAGCCGCCCTGAAGCGGCGGGCAAGCCCCGGGGCGGGTCGGCTCAGCCGAACGCCCCGACGCCGGCGAACTGGCCGACGATCAACAGGCCGGTGAGCGCGAAAGACGCGACGCCGACGACGATGCTGCGAGTCATGTTGTGATATCCCTGTAATGCCGTTCCGGTCATGCGACCGGAACGACGGGGACGGCGGCGCTGAACAGCACGGCCGAGAAGAACAGGGCGCCGACGAGTGAGAGAGCGAGGCGCTGGGCGGATTCGAAACGGGCGGACATGATGTAACCTTCCTGAACTTGGTCATCCAGACCATCTGGTGACCGATGCCCATAGGGTTAGCATCAAGCGTGCCAACTTTATAAGTAGTTGAATTATAATTATATTGATAGTTTTCGGCCGACGGCAATCCGGAATGTGCGCAGTTCCTTCCGGAATCTTCACCACAAAATGGCGAAAATCGCTACGCCGTGCGCAGGAGGTTGCGGCCACCATCCTTGGCGGCATAAAGCAGCGCGTCCGCACGGCCGAACACCGTGCCCAACGTCTCGCCGGGCTGCGCCGCGGTCAATCCGGCCGAAAAGGTCACCGCGCCGAGCGGCTCGTCGGATTCGCGCAACCGGTAGCGCTTGGCGGCGACCTCCTCCCGCGCCGCGTCGAGCGTGGTGAGCGCGGCCTCGCGCTCCACATCGGTGAACAGCACGGCGAACTCCTCGCCGCCATAGCGCGCGACGAGATGTCCCGGGCAGCCCTCGACCAGCGCGATGGCGATCGCCTTGAGCACGCGGTCGCCGACCGCATGGCCGAAGCGATCGTTGACGCGCTTGAAGTGGTCGACGTCGCACACCGCGATGCAGAGCCGCTTGCCGGCGGCGACGGCGGCGGCGAAGGCCTCCTCGAAGGCGCGGCGATTGGGCAGGTCGGTCAGCGGGTCGCGCCGGGCATTGTCGCGCGCCTCTTCCAGCTTGGCGCGCAACTCGGTCGCCTCACGGGTGGCCGCTTCGAGCCGTTCCTCGGCGGTGCGCACGCGGTCGAGCATCGCGCCGGTCAGCCGCACGACCTCAGTGACGCCCAATGCGCTGTCGGCGTTGCGGATCGCCTCGGCACTGGCGGCGAGGTCGCGGCCAAAGCCCTGTGTCTCGGCGCGGATCGAGCGCATCATGTCGGTGAAGCCTTCGACCTGCATCTGGGTCTGCGCGACCAGGCCATCGGCGGCGACCCTCGCATTGTGGCTAGGTGCGCCGATCTCGCCGCCGAGCGCCACGATGTCGCGCGCCGACAGGCGGATGCCGCCCTCGGTCATCGCCGCGACAGATTGCGCGACGGCGCCCTGCGGCTCGCTCAGCACGCGAAAGGCAAAGGCATAGTGACACGGTTCGGGGCTGAGCCGGTGCTCGTTCAGGAACACGCCGATCGCATGGTAGAGGCGCGCTCCCGCATCCTCCCCCTTTGCCACGCGTGCAGCGCTTGTTCCGGCCATTCGACCCCCGACTCCTCGATCCCGCGGCACAGTGCACGCGGTCGACCGCCCCCTCCAGCGGGGCGATTAGCGCGAAATGGCTAATATCCGGTGACCATGATAGGAGAAAAGGGCCATTACGGTCCTTCAGCGCGTAAAGGCGATCCCGGCGCGGAGGTGCGTCGCGCGCTTGTCATAGTCGATCAGCGCCTCGCCATAGCCGGTATAGGCCTGACCGAAGAGATAGAGATGCGGCAACGAGTCGCTGATCCGCGCCAGCGGGTAGGACAGGAACGCCTCGGCCGAGCCCTTGCCGGTCCCCGGATTGCCGCGCGCCGTGACGGCGAGCTTGACGCCGTCGCGCTGGCCGAGCGACACGCCGAGTGACGTATAGCCCCAATAGCGGTCGATGTCCGTGGCGAGGCCGCGATAGCCGAAATAGAACCACGCCATCGGCGTCACCTCGGCGCGCCAGTCGCCGCCCAGGTCGAACGCCCGGCCGGCACGGACGAACACACGGTTGACGTCGACCGAGTTGCTCACCCCGCCGCCATTGCTGTCGTGGCGATAGCCGCCGCCGACCGTCAGGCCATGGGTGCCGACCGGCATGTCGACGAACAGTTCCGGACTGTAGGTGGTCGCCCGAATCGGCCCCGACGGCCGGTCGGTCCCCCACAGCATGGTCTGGCTATAGGCGAAGTCGAGATGCGGGCCATCGTCGCGGCCAAGCAGGCGGAAGTCGAAGCTGACCTGCAGCTTGCTGCCGGCATCCCCCGCCCCCATCACGCCATAGGTCGGCGCATAGGGGTGCAGACGGTCGAGAAAGCCGCTGCTCGTGCCGGCCGCAGTGGCGCTCGACCGCTCGACCGCGCGCGATGGCGACGCGGCGGGCGCGGCCGTGGCGACCGCTACCGGCGGCGCGGCAGCGGCGGCGAGGCGGTAGCGGACGCGGGCAAAGGCGCCCGGCGCGACCGGCGCCTCGCCATCGGCCGCGGCGACCAGATGGAGGTGCGTGCCGTCCTTCGCCACCACGTCCATCTCGGCCGGCCCCTGGGCCGGTTGCGGCGCGGCGCCTTCGTTGAGCAGGAAGACCTCGACCCCGTCCTTCGCGGCGTCGGCGGAGGCCGGCGGATCGAGCAGCGGGCGCAACTGCGCCGCGGCCGGCGTCGCCGCGAAGGCCAGCGCGATGGCGATGATCGATAGCGTCCGCATGAATACCCCCCCCCCGGCACTCCCTCTGGCATCCCTTTGGCAGGGCCGCTAGGCGGGAGCAATGCGCGTAACCCAGACCGATCGCGATTTCGCGAACCAGCTCGCCGACGCCGCCGGAGCGGCGATCCGTCCCTATTTCCGTGCGCCCCATGGCCTGGAGACCAAGGCCGACGCCTCGCCCGTCACGCTCGCCGACCGCGAGGCCGAGGCGGCGATGCGCAAGCTGATCGAGGCGCGCTTTCCGGACGATGCGATCATCGGCGAGGAATATGGCGTGCGCGAAGGCACCAGCGGCCGTGCCTGGGTGCTCGATCCCGTAGACGGCACGCGCGCCTTCATCGCCGGCCGGCCCCTGTTCGGCACGCTGATCGCGCTGGTCATGGAAGGCTGGCCGATGCTCGGCGTCATCGACCAGCCGATCCTCAAGGAGCGCTGGCTGGGCAGCGTCGGCCGGCCGACCATGCTGAACGGCACGCCGGCGACGACACGGGCGTGTCGCGAGCTCAAGGACGCATTGCTCGCCACCACCTCACCCGCCTTGTTCGGCGACGACCAGCTCCATGCCTTCGAACATCTCGACGGCGCGGTGCGCAGCACGGTGCTGGGCGGCGACTGCTATAATTATGCCGCTGTCGCCTCGGGCTGGCTCGATGTGGTGGTCGAGGCCGGGCTCAAGATCCACGACTTCGCCGCGCTCGTGCCGGTGGTCGAGGGTGCCGGCGGGCGGATGTGCGACTGGCAGGGCGACCCGCTGACCGCCGACAGCATCGGCGAGGTCATCGCCGCCGGCGACCCGGCGCGGATCGAGGACATTCTCGAGGCGCTGGCCTGTCGCGGGCACTGAATTTTCCCTGTTCCCTGCCGCGATTTTTTTGTTCGATAGCCATAGCCTTATATTACAGTGGTTTATGCCGAACCTGTTGGAGTTGGCAGGGAAATTGGCAGGGAATTGCCGGCGACACGGCAGGGAAATCGCCGGTATCCGCGCGAAATTTGGAAAGGCCGCGCGCGCCACGCAGCCTCGATCGATCGACGATGAGAAAGAGCCATCAGCGTCATGACGGATCTGCCGCGTTCTTTGAATCGCGATCAGAATTCCCTCTCCCGTCGGGAGAGGGAGGGAGCGCCGTAGGCGCGGAAGGGTGAGGGCAGCAAAGGAGCATTACGCTCGCGGCAGCCCTGCCCTCATCCGGCGCTACGCGCCACCTTCTCCCAAAGGGAGATGGATTTGCTACTTCTTCGCTGGCGTGCCGTGGCCGACATCGTTGCGTGGCTGGCCCTTGGTGGTGCGCTGGGCGCGGGCCGTGGCGCCGGCCAGGACCGGGCCGCATTGCGCGCTTTTGGCATCGCCGATGTCGATGAAGGCGAGGATGCTGGCGAGCGGGCTGGCGAACACGCCCAGACCCAAGCCGACGCCGGCGCGGGCAAGGAGTTGCGGGCTGATCACGTTGATCCCGGGTTTCGCGAAATAGCCGTTCACGCCGACCGGCGATTGCAGCGAGAACAGGCTGAAGGTCTTGGCATCGGCGCGCACCGCGAAATCGATCGATTCGTTCCTGAAACTGAACCCGCCGCGCCCGGTGATGACGTTCTTCTTCGTGTCGATCAGGATCGGGTCGGCCGCCGCCATGCCATTGCGCACGGTGAAGGCGATCAGGCCGCAATTGATCGCGACCGGCTCCTTGAGCTTCTTCTCGAACATCTTCTGGATGAACACGCCGATGTCGAGCTCGGACAGCTGGATGTTGCGGGTCCACATGGTGCCGGCGGGAATGATGATGGCGATGCGGCCATTGGCGGTCGACAGCGATGTGTGGACGGTATTGCCCTCGCCGGTCATCTGCACCCGGGCCTTGATCGTGCCGGTCGTGCCGGACTGGTCCACGCCATAACCGGCGAGCAGTCGGCCCATCGGCGTCGGCGAAAGACGAATGT
>Ga0068864_100000873_pt1 | contig 25393 bp, 23 predicted proteins | sample KBSSwiS72_FD_66586 | JGI IMG/M metagenome (GOLD analysis project Ga0068864, IMG submission 66586) | Switchgrass rhizosphere microbial communities from Kellogg Biological Station, Michigan, USA - KBS Switchgrass S7-2 | ecosystem: Host-associated > Plants > Roots > Rhizosphere > Soil ...
CAGCTCGGGCAGCCCTGTTCCCAGCCGGGGCCGAACATGAAGTGCTGCACCAGCAGCTGGCGCCGGCCTTCGAACAGGTCGGCGAGCGAGCGCCGGCCCTCGGGCGTGTCGAAGACGTAGTCCTTGGCGACGCGCTCCCAGGGAAGCTCGCGGCGGGCGCGGGCGATCTCGTCCTGGAGGCGAACCAGCTCCTTCTCGCGGGCGAGGAGCGCCTTGCGCTCGGCGACCCAGAGGTCGGCAGGCACCACGGCGTGGTTCGGGGCGGTGGCCGCAGCGGCGGCGGCTTCGGCGATGGCGGTGTTCATGAGGATGATGCTCCTGTAGTGGTCGATCACGAATGGGCGGTCTTGGGGCGGCGCACGGCGCGGACCTTGCCGCTGTCGCCGCCGCCGGCGTAGAACAGGTCGGCGCCGTCGGACTCGAGGCCGCTGACGCCGATGCCGGGCGGCATCGCCAGGCGGTCGAGCACGGCGCCGCTCTTCGGGTCGATGCGGCGGATCTCGCTCTCGTCGCCTTCCCAGGTGCCGTGCCACAGTTCGCCCTCGACCCAGGTGACGCCGGTGACGAAGCGGTTCGAGTCGATCGTGCGCAGCACCTTGCCGGTGGCCGGGTCGAGCTGCTTGATCTGTTTGCTGCGGTACTGCCCGACCCACAGGCTGCCCTCGGCCCAGGCGAGGCCCGAGTCGGACCCTTGGCCGGGCGCGGGGATCGAGGCGAGCACGGCACCGGTGGCGGGATCGATCTTGTCGATGCGCGCCTCGGAAATCTGCCAGAGGTGCTTGCCGTCGAAGGCGGTGCCGGCGTCGGCAGCGTGGTCGAGGGTGCGCGTGGTCTCGCCGCTGGCGGGGTCGAAGGCGATCAGCGAGGCGCCGAGCGCGGCCCAGACGTGGCGGCCGTCGTGGCTGACGCCGCCCACTTTGCTGGAGCCCGCAAACGGCCCGTATTCGCGAACGATCTCGGCCGGCCGCACGGGCACGTCGGCCCTGCGCTTGTCGGCGGTGGTGGGATGGCTCATGGCCCGGCTCCTGTCTTCGTGAATGCGCCGTTCGGCGCGGTGAAGACAATCTAGTCGAGCGGCAGCGAAGCGGGGAGTAACAAGATCGTCGTGAAACCGGCGAGCGGCGGTGCCAGCCAGCGCTGCGCGCGTGCCCGGCCGATCGAGCGCACCCGGCCCTCGCCTTCGAGCTCGACCAGCGCCCGCTGCACCGTGCGCTGGCTCTCGCCGAGGGCGAGCGCGAGGGCCGAGGTCGACCAGGCCGCGCCATCGGCGAGCAGCGCCACCAGCGACGCCTCGTCGCCGTCGATCGGCGGCACGAGCACGGCGACGCTGCGCCCTGCGTGCGGCTGGAGCATGAAGCCGCGCGGGGTGGCTTCGATCCCCGCCAGCGGCGCGACGATGCGGCGCAGCCGGCCGATCTCGACCCGCAGGCGGGCGCGATGCGTCTCGTCGGGATGGCGGGTGCGAAAGGCGTGCTCGATCAGGGCCTCGCGCCCGACGTCGCCGGGCCACGCTTCGGCGAGCGCGCGCGCCAGGGCGAACAGCACCGGACGGCGCGCCAGCGGCAGGCAGGCCTCGCCGGCGCGCAGGCCGTGGCGGCAGGCATCGAGCACCAGCGTGTCCGAGGCGAGCAGGGTGGCGACCTCGTCGAGGCGGAGCGGCTGCTCCTCGCCCGCGGCGAGGCGGCGGGCGGCGGGCCGTTGCAAGGCGGCTAGCGCCTCGTCGACCTCGGCCTGCAGCGCGGGCACCTGGGCGCGATCGGCGGCCTCGCCGGCGCGGACGAGCGCGGCTCGGGCGGCGCCGATCCGCAGCGAGCGCAGTGCCAGCTCGGCCGAGGCCAGCGCGATCACCGCCGCCAGCGAGGGTGGCAGCACCCGTCCCTCGGGCGATGCGGGCGCCGCCTCGAGCGCGGCAAGCGCGCGCGCGGTCTCGTCGAGGCGGCCGAGCAGGAGCAGTCGGCGGGCGGCGATGAGGCGGGCCTGCAACGCATTGGCATGGTCGGCGCGCGCTTCGAGCGCGGCCGCTGCCGCGGCCAGCGTGCGCGGCGAGCCGCCGAGGTCGCGCATCGCCAGCGCCACCTCGGCCTCGGCCACGACGCAGCGGGCGCGCGCCATCTCCTCGTGCGTGCCGAAACCGCGCGCCGCCCGCCGCAGCAGCTCGCGCGCCCGCGGGTGCTCGCCGAGCTGGGCCATGGCGATGCCGCGCAGGGCGAGGGCGGGCGGGTCGTCGCGCAGGGCCACGCGCTTGAGCGCGCCGAGCGCATCGCCGGCGGCGAGGGCGCGGGAGGCCGCGGCGACGAGGGAGTCCATGCGCCTAGGCTAGCCGGTGCCGACCGCGCGCGCTGCCGGCGTGCCGCAGCCTCCGCGAGCAAGGGGCGGCGGCATCGCCTAGTGCGGATGCAAGTGACGGTGATGGATATCCGGATAGTGCGGATGCTTGTGCGTCAGGACCGTGTGGCGATGAGTGTGGGCATGCGGCTCGTCGCCGCTCCACTCGAAGGCGTGCGGGTGCTGGTGATGCGCGTCGTGACGATGACCATGCGAATGCTCGAGCGGCTCGTGGGTGTGCTCATGCTGGTGACGCTCGCGAACGTGCAGCCACACGCCCAGAGCCATCAGTCCCGCCGCCGCCCAGAACAACGGGCCCGGAACGCTCGGCCAGAGGGCCAGGGAGAGGGCCACACCGAACAGCGGCGCCACCGAGAAGTAGGCTCCGGTACGAGCGGCGCCCAGGCCGCGAAGGCCGACCACGAACAGCGTCAGGCTCAGGCCGTAGCCGAAGAAGCCGACCAGCAGGCTCGAGCCCACCGCGGCCGCTCCCGGCAGCGCCGCGCCGGCGGCCCACGCCAGGGCCGTGTTGCAACCGCCGGCGACGAGTCCCTTGACGCAGGCGACGAGCATCGCGTCGTTGGTCGAGACCTTGCGCGTCAGGTTGTTGTCGATGGCCCAGCAGAGGCACGCGGCCAGGATGAACAGGGCGCCGGCCGACAAGCTCGTCCCGCCCGGCTGCCACGACAACAGGACCCCGCCGCCGACGATGGCCAGCATGCCGAGGACGATCCGACGGTCGGCGTTCTCCTTGAACACGAGCCACGCCAGGACCGCGGTGAGCACGCCTTCGACGTTCAGGAGCAGCGACGCGGTCGCGCCGTCGGTCCGCGCCAGGCCCCACATCAGCAGCGCCGGCCCGAGGGCGCCGCCGAAGAAGATGGCACCCAGCAGCCACGGCAATTCGGTTCGCGGGATCCGCATCTCGCCTGCGGCCTCCGGACGCCGGAGACGACGTACCAGGAGGAGCGCGCCCAGGCCCAGTCCGCTGCCCAGGTAGAGCAGCCCCGCCAGCAGGAGCGGTTCGATGTTGCCGACGAGCAGCTTCGCCAAGGGGGTGCTGGCGCCGAACAGCAGGGCGGCGCCGAGGGCGGGCGCGACAGAACGCACGTTCATGGGCGTAGTTGAGCACGACCGGGGGCGGCTCGATGCGGTCACCCTCCCGCCGAGTGCCGCTGCCGGAAGCCGGATTGACCGCCATCAAGGTCGACGGCATCTCCGCTGACTAGAGTGATGCAGGCCGACGCGAACCAAGGAGCCCATCATGACCGCCATCCGCTCGATCCTGTTGCATGCCGACGCCGCCACCCGCTGGGACGAGCGGTTGGCATACGCCGCCGCGTTCGCTTCTGCGTTCGACGCCGATCTGACGACGCTCTTCGCCGTCGATTCGGTCTGGAGCGAGCATCCCTTGGCCATGACGAGCCCGAATGCGGCAGCGATCGTGCTGCAGATGCAGGAGCGGCGCCTTCAGGAGGCGCGCGACAGCTACGAGCGGGCCGCGAAATCGATCAGCGGCCGCCTGCATTGGAAGGAAGCCGGCTTCCTGCAGCCCGAACGCGCCCTGGCGCAGAGCGCCTGGGCCGCCGACCTCGTGATACTGACGCAGGCGGATCCGAAGGCGTCCGTCAAGACCGGCACTTCCCGGCACCTCGTCGAGTCGGTCGTCATCGACGGCGGCTGCCCGACGCTGGTGGTGCCCTACATCGGCGCGCGGCCGGCGACCGGCGAGACCGTCCTGGTGGCCTGGAAGGACACGCGCGAATCGGCGCAGGCCGTGAGGGCGGCGATCCCATTCCTGAAGCGCGCTCGACAGGTGATTCTCGCGACGTGGACGGAGGACGATCTGCCGTCCGTCGCGGCCCCGGACATCGCTGCCTACCTGCGCCGCCACGGCGTCGAGGTCTTGCCGAGGCCGTGCGGCCCGGCGTCGGCGCAGCTCGGCGACGCGATGCTGTCGCTGGCCGCCGACTGCTCGGCCGATCTGCTGGTGATGGGCTGCTACGGGCACAGCCGGGCGCGCGAGCGCGTCCTCGGCGGTGCGACGCGGTCGATCCTCGACTCGATGACCCTTCCTGTGCTGATGGCGCACTGAGCGGCTCTCGCGGCGCTTCGGCAACGAACGCTCTATGATCGTGCGCCCCCCGCCGGGCGTCGGCTCGCGCACCCGGCTCCAAACCGAGGAGACAACTCATGATCGCTCGTCGTTTCGCTCTCGCCACCTTTGTTGCCGCCGGCGCGCTTGCCATCGCCGGCTGCGGCATGATGGACAAGATGACCGGCTCGATGTCGGTCCCGCTCTCCGGCCAGAACGAGGTGCCGCCGAATGCGAGCACCGGCTCGGGAACGGCCAAGCTCGACCTTGACGGCACCACGCTCAAGTGGACGGTCACCTATTCCGGAACGACCGGCCCGGTCACCGCCGGCCATTTCCACGGCCCCGCCGCCGCCGGTGCGAATGCCGGCGTCGTCGTGCCGTTCACCGGGCCGATGGCGAGCCCGATCGTCGGCCAGACGACGCTCTCCCAGGCGCAGATCGACCAGCTCAAGCAGGGCCTGTGGTACGTCAACCTGCACACCGCCGCGAATCCGGGCGGCGAGCTGCGCGGCCAGGTCAAGTAGCCGGGGAAGCCGAGCCCTGCGGCCGGCGCGTTTCGGCGCGGCCGCGCGTCAGGCCGGCGCGGCCGCCGGCGCAACGGCAGCCACCGGCGTGAGCCCGTAACGCTGCATCGTGCTCGCCAGCCGCGCCCGGTCGGGCGGGCCGCCGGCATTGGCGATCGCCGCCACGTCGCGGAAGTACTGCGGATCGATGCCCGGCGAGTTCATCACCAGCACCCGGGCGGTCGCGGCGTGCGGGTTGCCGAAGGCATGCGGCACGCCCCGGGGCGTGCCCATGGTGTCGCCCGGTCCCAGATCCCGCGTGACGCTGCCCACGGTGTAGCGGAGCATGCCGTCGAGCACGTAGACGAGCTCTTCGTGCTCGGCGTGGCTATGCGGCGGCGGCACCCCGGCACCGGGCGGCACCTGCATCTCGAAGCAGCTCATGTCGCCGGCCGCGCCGGCGGCCTGCAGGTAGCGGATCTCGATCTGGCCGATGCGGATGACCTCCGAAGGCGCGGCGGTTTCGTTCATGGCACACTCCTCATCTATGTAAAAATAATGTACGTCAATGTACAAAACCTTTACGTCGAAGTCAAGCCCACGTCGGCCGGCGCCGGAGCCGGGTATCGGCCGGCCCCTGATCGGCGCACTGCTGCGCTTTCCGCGGGAAGCGGTGGTGAAGCGCATGCTCGAGGCGCTGAACGAGCACGGCCACGACATCACGCCCGCCGAGCTGGCCGTGATGACATACCCCGGGCCCGACGGCAAGCGCCCGAGCGAGCTGGCGCGCGCCTGTGCGACGAGCCGCCAGTCGATGAACTACCTGCTGTCGGGCCTGGAGGCGCGCGGCTACCTGCGCCGTGCCGACGGCGACCAGGGCCTGGCGCGGGTGATCCAGCTCACCGAGCGCGGGCGTGCCGCGGGCAAGCTGATGCGCAAGACGGTCGCGGAGATCGAGCGCGAGTGGAGCGGGTTTCTGGGCAAGGACCGGTTCGATGCCCTGAGCGGAACGCTGCTCGAGCTGTCGCGGTGGCTGGGAAAGGTGCCCTGACGCTCAGGCCGAAAGCTCCGGCCAGAGCTCCAGCAGCGCGCTGCCGGAGACGATGGCGCGGATGTCGCCGACCTGCTCGTCGGTAAGGTCCTTGCGCCATCGCCGGACGGCTTCCGCGGGATCTCGGTGGATGCTGTACTGGCGCTTGGCGGCCGAGGCACCGGGACGGCTCTTCTCGCCAGACGTGGTGGAGTGCAGAAACTCGGAGACGGCGTCGTCGAAGGGCCAGCCGAAGAACGCATAGGCCTCTCGCGCCGCCGCTTCCGGATCGCCAGCGAACTGCTCGTGGGTCATCAGCAGGCCGCGCGGGGAGTTTCGGGCGAAGTCGGCCAGGGGCTCGCTCTGGACCCGCCAGCGGACGGCCTCGAAGGCGGCCTCGGGCAGCCGCCAGAGTTCCTCGGTGGAAAGCTGGGGCACGCCGAACCGGGCCACGCTCGGCAGGAGCTCGACGACCCGGGCCACTGTCTTGTCGGTGCGGATCGGCTCGATCGGTTCGTTGTCCTGGAAGCGGAAGGTCGAGGAGACGCTGGCGAAGGGATTGCGCACGATCGCGAGGACGTGCGGATCGAGCACGGCGGCAAGGCGCTCGAGAAGCTCGTTGGCGAAGTTCACTTGCTTGATCAGGGCCCAGTCGCCGGCGCGATACGAGGGGCGGCCGTACCACTCGTAGAGGCCGCGCGCGGCCGGAAGCACCTTGCCGGCTTGCCAGGTCAGGCGGAGCAGGGCCTTGGGCTGCGGGCGACAGGGCTTGGGGATGAACGGCGGGTAGTCGACGTTGTGCTGGCAGCCCCGCATGAGGGCCTCGAAGCGGCGGCGAAGATCGACGTCGTCGCCGTCGGGCAGGTCGGCCAGCCATTCGTGATAGGGCGCAGGCTTGTCCCAGTTGAACGGCTCGTACTTGTAGTGGCAGCCCGGAAATTGGTTGAGGATCTGGCCGATCCAGGTGGTGCCCGACCGCCCGCGGCCGAGCAGGAAGGCATAGCGCAGGGCAGGTTCGGGTGGGGAGGGCGTTGAGGCGGGGGTCGGGGTGGGGGCGAGGCTCACGCTCAATCTCGGGTGGGTCGGGCCGGCGCATCGCTCGCCCGTTCCGGCGCATCGTAGCCGCCGGGGCGCGAGCGTGCAGGGACGACCGGCCGGGGTGGCCGCCGCCTCTGCGCTCCGGCGACGATTCGCTCGGCCGTCGATCCTCAACGGGTCGCGGTCGACTCCGAAGGCCGCGGCGAGACCCGTTCCTCGAGATTGACGATGCGCGAGAACAGGTGCCGATACTCCCTGTCGCTGCCGCCGCGGAAGTCCGGATCGCGGTTCTCCACGAAAGCGGCGTGGATCGCCGCCCAGTCTTCGGGCAGCAGGTAGCGCTCGGCCGCCGGCATGATCACCCCTTCCTCGCGGCCCAGGTGGTCCCAGAGGAAGGCGGCATAGCGTGCGACCTCGTCCTCGAGGGCGCGGGTCGCAGCCGGCCGGCCTTCGGCGTCAGTGGTGGCCACGGTCTCGACCTGCCGCGCCAGCGCCGCCACGAGCTGGTGGTCCTGCTCGTGCTGGCGCTCGAGCGCGTCGAGCTGGGCGTCGCAGCTCGTCGTGCGCTCGCGCAGGCGCCGGAACAGGTGCTCGTGCTCCTTGGGGTGGTGCAGCTTGACCGGGAACTGCTGGACGTAGCGCACGATGGCGCGCATCAGCGCCAGGTCGACCGCCGCGCCCGACCTGCGTGCCTCGGCCAGGGCGTGCAGCCAGGCATGCAGCACCGCAGCGAGCGAGCGATGCTCGTCGCGGATGATGCCGATCGCCCGTGCCGCTGCCTTGGGCTCGCCCGTGGAAGAAATCAGTACCGGCAGGCCGGCGCTCATCTGCACCGCCAGCGTCTCGGAGGCAAAGGCCGTGGCCAGCTTGCCGCGCCCGCCGTGCGAGGCCATGAAGATGAGGTCGCAGCCGGCCGCCCGCGCCGCCTCGACGATGGCCTGCGCCGGCTTGTCGCTCACGACGTGGCGCGATTCGCAGGGCACGTCGAGCGCGCCTGCCGCCGCTTCGGCCTTGGCCAGCAGCTCGCGCGCCTTGCCGAGATAGGCGTATTCGTAGTCCTCGCGCGCGGTCGCGCGCAGCACCTCGGCGTCGCCGCGCAGCAGGCCGGCCGTGTCCGAGGAGGCATGGAAGAAGGTGATGCGTGCGCCGAGGGTGCGTGCCAGTTCGACGGCGTTTCCTATCACCTGGACCGAGAGGTCGGTGTCATCGACGGGAACGAACAGATGACGGTACATGGAGAGCTCCTGAGGCTCCCGCGAAGGTAGGCGGCCTGGCGCCGCAGGGTCTTGCGCTGGATCAAGGCGCGGCGTCCGCCGGCGGCCCGGGGGGTCCTCACGCCGCGCGGTGGGTCACTTCTCCGGCCAGATCGATGCCGCGCGCAGCTCGCTGTCCGATTCGCCGGGCACGACGAAATCGACCTTGATCCGGTCCCCCGCCTTGAGCTTGGACAGGTCGTACACCGACTCGCCGACGAAGACGAAGCCGGTCCGTCCGTCCGCCGCGCGCAGCTGCACCACGCGGTCCTGCAGGTCGACGGACAGCACGGCGTAGACCTCGGGCTGCGGCGCATAGTTGATGCCCTGGCCTTGCATGCGCCGGCCGCCGACGCCGCCGCCGCCGGCTCCGACCTGCGCCAGAACGGGCTGCAGCAGCGCCGCGGCCAGGAGCCCGAAGCAGATCGGCCTGATGAACTTCTTCATGTTCGCCTCCATTCGCCCCTTCGACCCCGACATCTTCGGACCTGTCGGCCAAGATTCTCCATGACGGCGCCGACTTCGCGCCCGAACGCTCAGGGCATCCAGAAATCGCGCCCGTATAGCCGTTGCAGACGCGCACCCGGGCCGTCGACCTCGCGCAGGTACCGCTCCCAGGCGTCGAGCTGCCGGTCGGGGCCGATGACGAAGAAGCTGCCGTCGCTGCGGTCCAGACCCTTGGGGTCGTAGCCCGGAAGCATGCGGGCGTGGACGCGGTCCTTGCGGTCGTAGAGCCGGTCGACGAACAGCGGGTCGTCGCGCAGGGCCAGGATCGCCGTGCGAAAGCGTCGCACTGCCTCGGGCGGCTGGCCATCGGCCAGGTCGGCGGCGATGCCTTCGGCGCGGGCTTCGTAGGTCAGCGAGGCGCGCGATTCGCCGAAGGCCTGCGCCATCACGTACTCGCCGAGGCTGGGGTCGCGCCGGCCGTCCCGGATCACGCCGATGACGAAGCGAACGGTCTGCGGCAGCTCCGGCGTGCGCTCGGCGTAATAGCCGACGCGGCCCGACGACACCGTGCCGCGCAGCCCGTTGCTGTAAGCCAGGCCGGCGCCGACGGTCTTGGAGAAGATGCCGTGCGAGCCGCCGCCGCCGTAGAGACGCGTGGCCAGGTAGTCGAGCAGCTTGTCGGTGTCGGCCGCCTCGGCGAAGTGGACCGCGGGCACCGAGGTGAGGATCACGCCGCCCTGCTTGTTCGGCGCATGCAGGCCCACGTGCAGCGGCGACTCGGGCGCGCCGCGCAGCCGCAGGCGCGCGCCGATCGGCGGCTCGGCACTCGGCGGCACGGCCACGAAGGCGGTGGCGGCGTCCAGCCGCGCCGCGAACGCCTCCAGCTGCGGCGCCAGCGCGTCGCGCATCTCCGGGGACGAGGCCAGGAACATCCGCGCGCCGCCGGCACGCAGCAGGCGGCGGCGCAGCGAATCCAGTTTCGCCAGCGCCGCGCTCGCCGGCAGCATCAGGTCGTCGCGCAGGGCTTGCGCGAGGTAGGCGAAATCGGCGCCCAGGCTCTCGTCCGGGATCTCGGCCAGGCTCAGGTCGAGGTCGCGCAGCGCCTCGCCGGCAAGCTGGCGCTGGCTCGGCGAAAGCGCTTCCCATCCCGGCGCCTTGCCTTCTGCGAGCAGCGCCTTCAAGCCGGGGCGGTCCAGGGTGCGGCCGCTGTCCGCGAGGCGGGTGAGGAAGGCCGAGAGCGCCTCGCCGTCGCCGCGTGCGGGGTCGAGCAGCTGCCAGCGCAGGCGCAGCGCGCTGTGCGTGCGGGTCAGGAAGGAGGCGCTCGCCAGCCAGCCGGGCTGGCGCTGCATCCGCCAGGCATTGGCCGGGTCGTTGACCCAGCTCTCCTCGGCGGCTTGCACCGTGTTGCGCAAGGCCGCGAGCTGCTGGTCGACGAGGTCGCGCAGGCGCGGCAGGTTCTCGCTGCGCCAGTCGGGCGCATACAGCACCCGGGCCATCCAGTCGAGCGCGCGCCGGGACTCCTCCAGCCCCACGCCCGAGCCGCGCAGCACCAGTTCCACCCGGCCGGTGCGGGGATTGGCGGCGAACGATGCGGTGAGCGAAAGGATCTCGCGCCGCAGGCGCTCGCTCATCTGCTCGTAGGGCAGCGGCTGGCCGTTGTCGATCACGCCGGCGCGAGTGAGCAGGTCGGGGAGCAGGGACAGGTAGCGCAGCTCGTCCTGCGGCACGCCATCCAGGCGCAGCGCCAGGCCCGCCATCGCGCCGGTCATGCTGTCGAAGCGCGAGGCCACCAGCGGCACACCGTTGGCCAGGCGCACCGACTCGAACTGCAGCTCGTCGTCCAGCGTCATCGGCGGCGCTTTGACGAAAGGCGTGGGCGGCACCCGGGTGGCCTGGTCGATGCGCGCCAGCTCGGCGTCGGCATCGGCGGCGTGGCGTGCCAGCGCCTGCTGGGCGTCGGCCGTGCCGTAGTGGCGCTTCAGCCGCTCGGTCTCCTCGGCGAGACGCGCCTCGCGCCCGGCCTGCTCGCGGGCGATGAGCGCCGCGCTCGGCCGCGCCCCGACGACATAGGGCACGACACCGCTGATCTTCCAGCGCGCCAGGGCCTCGCGCCAGACGTTGCGGTCGGAGTCGAGCAGGGTCCGCAGCCGGGCGAATTCCGGTTTGAGCACGAGCGACTTGCGCTCGCCGGGAGAACGCTCGAGCTGCAGCAGCAGCTCCACCCAGGCCGAGCTGCCGTTGCGCGCGCCGAAGCCGGGCGGCGTGCCGAGGAACTTGAGCGCCTGCCGTTCGCGTTCGGCGACGCGGCTGGCGATGCGTTCGTTGAAGGCCTTGAGCTCGGCCGAGCCGTCGGCGAACGCCGCCACGCGCTGGATCTCGTCGACCACGACGCTGCGGATGGCCCGCAGCCCCTCGTCGCTCATCGCCGCCGGGCGCACGTCGCTCAGCTCGATCGCCACCGGGTGCCCGCCCCACGTGCCGACTTCGCTGTCGACCGCGCGTGCGCCGGTGTCCAGGCGACGGCTGCGGCTGTCGATCAGCAGGCCGTAGAGATTGGTGCTGGCGTCGCCCGCGAGATTGGCGAAGAAGAGCTCGGCAAGCAGCTGCTCGGCGGCGTCGAGCTCGCGGCTGGCCGGCCACACCACGGCCACCGGACTGGGCTGCTGCGCGTTGGTGTGCGGATACTCGTAGACGCGCAGGGCGCCTTCGGGATCGCCGGCCGGGGGCGGCAGCCTGGCGAGCGAATCGGCCGGGCGCGGTCCGCCCTTGGGCGCGTCTTCCATCAGCACCCGGTCGAAGCGCGACAGCAGGTCGTCGAGCCCGGCGGACTTCGGGAACGCGGCCACCGTGCCCATGTTGGCGAGGTGATAGGCGGCGGCGTGAAAGCGGCGGATGTCCTCGGCCGTCATCGTCCGGATGCCCGCGGGCTCGCCGCCCTGGTTGAAGGAGAGCGTGTGGCGCGTGCCGTAGAGCGCATGGTTCTGCGCCCGCCAGGCCTGCCAGCCGCCGTTGGCCATCGAGGCCACCATCTCGTTGTAGACCGTGCCCTTTTCCTCGAGGCGCAGGCTCCCGTCGGCGCTCTTGGTGACGCCGAAATTGCGCACCTCCAGGCGAATCTCGGCGTCGCTGTAGTCCGGATGCAGCATCGCCCGCTGCTGCTCGGCGAACAGGTCGAAGAACGTGTCCACGCCCGCGGCAGTGTTGAAGAAGTAGCTCGTGCGCCAGGTCTCGGTGTAGGCCGAGCTCGTCGCCAGCGACATCTGCTCCTTGGTGGCCAGCGTGCGGCCGCGGATGCCGCGCAGCAGCAGAAGGTGCTCCTGCGTGTGCGGCTCGCCCTGGTCCGAGGTGGCGAAGGTCTTCACCCAGGTGAAGGCCTGCGGCACCGATTCGATCCGCAGCAGGTCGAGCTGGAAGCCGGTGGGGAGGTGCCTGAAGCGCGCCCCCATCGGCCGGTCGGCCGCGTCGAGGTAGACGGCGGTGGCCTCGAACCGATGGCTGCGGTCGCCCGCCTTCAGGGCGGCGAGGTCGACGCTGGGTGCGGCCTGGGCCGTTGCGGCGAGGGCGAGGGCGGCGGACAACGCAAGGCGCATGGCAACGGCAACGGGGCAGGGGTCGGCGAGTCTAGCCAACCCTGCCCCGTTCCGGCCCCGCCGGCGGCCCGCCAGGATGGACCCTGGCCCTGCGACCTCAGGCGTGCTGGGTGAGCCCCGCCTGCCTCGGCTTGCGGCTGGGCGCAAAGCCGTTCTTCGCCAGCGTTTCGTCGGCGTTCTCGTAGAAGGTGCCGATCTTGTAGATCTGCCGCGCCTCCTTGCCGTTGGCGACGTCCCGGCCGAATTCCCGGGCGATGCGCACCAGCTGCTCGATCTGCTCGACGGTGCCCATCTTGGCGGTCTGGCGCTGGTTCCAGATGTTGTCCTCGATGCCGCAGCGCACGTGCAGGCCGAGGGCGATCGCCATCATGTTCAGCGGCAGGACGTGGCGCATCGAGGTTTCGAGCGTCAGCACCGAGCCGTCCGGGCAGGCGCGCACGAAGTTCGCCAGGTTGTACAGGTTCGGCGCCTCGAAGCCGCCGCCGATCGCCACCCAGGTCAGCACCAGGGGCACGTTGCAGACGCCGCGGCGCATCATGCGCTCGACGGTCTCGAGCTGCGAGATGCCGGCGAGCTGGAAGTGGGTCTGGATGCGGTTGGCGCTCAGCCGGCGGATGTGCTCCTCCACCCACGCCGGGCCGGCCGGGATCGTCATCTCGCGGTAGGCATGGGTCAGGGCCGGATCGGCCAGCGAGGTGCCGGCCACGTCCGCGGCCGTCATCTGCTCGACGACGTTCATCTGGTTGGTGTTGATGGCGATCGTCACCTGGTCGGGCGTCGGCTTCAGCTCGGCCAGCATGTGGCGGGTGTCGTCGGACAGCCACTTGGCGGCCTCGCCCTCGCCTTCCGGGGCGAACGAGATCGAGCCGCCCACCTGCAGGATCATCTCCGGGCAGGCCTTGCGGATGCCGGCCAGCAGCTGATTGAACTTGGACAGGCGCTTGGAGCCCTTGCCGTCCTCTTCGCGCACGTGCACGTGCAGCACGGTGGCGCCGGCGTTGTAGCAGTCCACCGCCTTCTGGATCTGCGCGTCCATGGACACCGGGATGTCCTCGGGGAAATCGGACGGCATCCACTCGGGCCCGTAGGGCGCGGCGGTGATGACCAGCTTCTGCATGTTCTCGACGAACAGCGATCCATCGATGAAGTTCATGTTCTTTCTCCTAGGGGTTGGGGTCAGACGGCGAGCGCGGCTTCGCGCGCACGTGCGGGCTTCGCGGCCGCGCCAGCGGGCTTCTCGCCGACGCCGTAGGGCTTGTCGCCGACGATGCCGGCGCGTTCCATCTTGCGGTGGCAGGGCGCGTAGTCCATCACCGCGTAGTGCTGGGTGCTGCGGTTGTCCCAGATCGCCATGCTGTTCGGCTTCCAGCGCCAGCGCACCTGGTACTCGGGAATGAAGGCCTGGCTGACCAGGTAGCGCAGGAGATCGATCGCCCCGGGGTTGTAGTCCTGGCCGTAGCGCACGCGCTCCGGCGTGTGGAAGTTGCTGAAGTGGGTGGTGAAGGCGTTGACGAACAGCACCTTCTCGCCGGTTTCCGGATGCTCGCGCACGACCGGATGCTCCGGGTCCGGGTACTGGGCCTTGAGGGCCAGGCGCTTCTCGATCGGCATGGCGGCGCCGAAGGTGGCCTCGATGCTGTGCCGGGCGCGCAGGCCGGCGATTTCGCTCTTGACTTGCTCGGGCAGCCGTTCGTAGGCCAGGACCATGTTCGCCCAGATGGTGTCGCCGCCGACCGGCGGGCATTCGACGCAGCGCAGCACGCAGCCCAGCGGCGGCTTCTCGCGCCAGGTGGCATCGGTGTGCCAGGCGTTCTCGTAGCGGTCCATCGGTTGGTCGGGTCTCTTGTAGATCTGCACCAGTCCCGGGTGCTCCGGGTGGCTCCCGGCCACCGGGTGGTCCTCGAGCTCGCCGAAGCGCCGGGCGAAGGCCACGTGGTCGGCGCGGCCGATGTCCTGGTCGCGCAGGAACAGCACCTTGTGCTCGAGCAGCAGCAGACGGATCTCGTTGAAGAGGCCGGCATCGTGCGCGGCATCGGCCAGGTTCACGCCGACGAGTTCGGCGCCGATGCTGGCGGTCAGGGGTTCGACTCGCATTTGGAAATCCTCAGTGGCAAGGGTGGCGGCAGGGCCGCCTGGGGTGGGTGGGAAGCGGTTTGAAATTCGCGGTGGGCGGAGGCGAAAGTTAAGGCTTGGCATCCCGGCGAGGTTTTTCTTTCGACGACAGAAGATTTTCATTTCGCGACATCCCTATACTGGCCGGCATCCCCCTTTGACTTGGGTCAGGAATTCGTTGAGAGCAGCCGCCGTCCCTGCCCGTCGGCACATTCGCGCCGCGGCGCTGGCCCACTATTTCGAGGTCGCCGAAGCCGTGGGCCTCAACCCGCAGCCCCTGCTGCGCCGAGTCGGGTTGTCCCGCCGGATGCTGGTCGACCCGGAGCAGCGCATCCCCCTGGCCGCTGCGCTGCAGTTGCTGGAAGCCTCGGCCGAGGCCAGCGGCTGCGCCGACTTCGGCCTGCGGATGGCCGAGGCGAGGCGCTTGTCGGACCTGGGCGCGCTCAGCCTCCTGCTGACCCACCTGTCCAGCCTGCGCGCCGTGCTTCAGACCCTGATCCACAGCCGACAACTGGTGGGCGGCACGCTCGCGCTGGCCTTGGTCGAGAGCGGCAAGTCCACGGTCATCCGCGAGGAACTGGTCGAGCCGGCGGCTGCCCGCTCGCGCCAGGCGACCGAGCTCGCGCTCGGTGTCCTGTTCCGCCTCTGCGCCACCTTGCCCGGGCAGCGCTGGAATCCGCAGAGCGTCAATTTCCGCCACGCCGCGCCGGCCGACATCCAGCGGCACCGGCACCTCTTCCACTGCAGATTGAAATTCGGTAGCGAGTTCGATGGCATCGTCTGCGCCACGGCCGACCTCGACAGTCCGAATCCCCAGGCCGATCCGGTGCTCGCCGCCTACGCGCGGCGCCTTATCGACGTGCCCGGCGAGACGGCGGAAGAGACGCCCGCGCAAACGGTGCGCAAGTTCCTCTACGTCCAGCTTCCGCTCGGCGGCGCGTCGATCGAGCAGGCGGCACAGAGCCTGGACTTGCACGTCCGGACGCTGCAACGCCAGCTGGCCGCGGACGGGGTCGCCTTCTCGGACCTGGTCGACGAGGTCCGGCGCGACCTGGTGCTGCGCTATCTGGCCCAGCCCGACCGCAGCCTGACCTGGGTGGCGCAGCAGGTCGGCTACGGCCAGCTCAGCTCGTTTACCCGCTGGTTCGTCCGCCAGTTCCAGGAGACGCCCAGCGCCTGGCGGCGCCGGCCGCGGCAGGGCGGGAAGGTCGCGGCCGCGCAAGCGTGAGCGCGCTGAGAGGGCGACGCCGCCGAGCTGGGGTATTCCCGCAATCCCGTCCGTCCGCGTGGGCACGTGGAAGGTCACCCACCGTCGAGCCGCGGGCCAGCGTACTCATTTGGGCAACGCGCGCCTCGAAAAGTCATGCTTGCCGCGTCGACCCTCGGCGCCCAAGATTCATCCCGACCCCTCGTCCTGGCGCCAGGGAACGCCGTCGAAAGCGGATGCGGTCAACGCGCCCGACCCCCCACCCCTCCACAAGATCGGAACTTGTCATGTCGAACTTCGATTCGCAACGCCGGCAATTGCTCAAGACCTCGCTGCTGGCCGGAGGCCTGGCCGCCACCGGCGGCGTCATTTCGGTCGACGCATTCGCCGCGGACAAGGCGACCGTCAACCTGCAACTGGGCTGGCTGGTGGGCGGCAACCAGATCGGCGAGGTGGCGGCCAAGCGCCTGGGCTACTACGACCAGGAAAACGTCAACCTGGCGATCCAGCCCGGCGGACCCAACATCGACGGCGTGGCGATCGTCGCCTCCGGTCGCCACGAGGCCGGCCAGGTGTCGTCGAGCCCGTCGATCATGCTGGCCGCGTCGCAGGGGATCCCGGTCAAGTGCTTTGCCGTCGGCGCCCAGCGCCATCCGTACTGCTTCTTCTCGCTGCAGAAGAGCCCGGTGCACAAGCCCGCCGACATGGTCGGCAAGAAGGTCGGGATCCAGCCGACCGGCATGGTCCTGCTGCGCGCGCTGCTGGCGCAGAACAAGATCGCCGAGAAGGACGTCAATATCATTCCGATCGGCGGCGACATGACGCCGCTGATGAGCGGGCAGGTCGACGTCGTGACCGGCTGGCTCACGAACACCACCGCGCTCAAGGTCCTCGGCAAGGAGCGCGTCGACCTGAGCCTGTGGGACTCGGGCGTGCGCCTGTACGCGCTGCCGTACTACGCGACCACCAAGACGCTGCAGAGCCAGCCGCAGGTGCTCGCCGCGTTCCTGCGCGCCACCGCGCGCGGCTGGAGCTACGCCAACGCGAATCGCGATGCGGCCGTCGACCTGCTGATCAAGGAGTACCCGAACCTGAACCGCGACGACGAGCGGGTCGCGCTCGACGTGATGCTGCGCTACAGCTTCAGCGATCTGACCAAGGCGCAGGGCTGGGGCGCGATGGATCCGGCCGTCTGGCAGGAGCAGATCTCGCTCTACTCGCAGCTCGGCCAGTTCACCGCCAAGACGCCCAAGCTCGAAGACGTGATGACGCTCGACGTGCTGAAAGCGACGGCCGCCGAGCGGATGAAGGCCTGAGGCCATGGGCGCCGCACTGGCTGCCGAACCGGCGATCCGCTCGCGCAACGTCGGCGTGCGCTTCTTCACCGAGCGCCGCAACGTCACCGCGATCCAGGGCCTGGACATCGATGTCGCGGAGGGCGAGTTCCTGACCTTGCTCGGCCCGTCGGGCTGCGGCAAGTCGACCTTCCTGCGCGTCGTCGCCGACCTGATCCCGCCGAGCCGCGGCCAGGTCGACGTGCTCTCGACCACGCCGCAGGCGGCCCGCCAGCGCCGCGACATCGGCTTCGTCTTCCAGGATGCGGCGCTGCTGCCGTGGCGCACCGCGCTGCAGAACGTCGAGCTGCCGCTCCAGGTCGGCGGCGGTGCAGCCCGCCAGGGCCGGCGCGGCCCGCCCGAGCTGCTCGACATGGTCGGCCTGAAGGACCGCGCCAACGCCTATCCGCACGAGCTCTCGGGCGGCCAGCGGCAGCGCGTGTCGATCGCCCGGGCACTGGTGAGCGACCCGAAGATCCTGCTGATGGACGAGCCGTTCGGCGCGCTCGACGAGATCACCCGTGACCGCCTCAACGAGGAGCTGCGCCGGGTCTGGAAGGAGACCGGCCTGACGATCCTGTTCGTCACCCACAGCATCCACGAGGCCGCCTATCTCGGCCAGCGGGTGCTGATGCTGGCCGCGAATCCGGGACGGGTGCGCGAGATCGTGCCGGTCGATCTGCCCGAAGACCGCACGCTGGCGGTGCGGGAGACGCCGGAGTTCGTGCGCCTCACCGCCCACCTGCGGCGCGTTCTCGAAACCTGCTGAAGGACCCGTCATGACCACCCGTTCGATCGAGACGGAAGCCCCCGGCGTGCTCGCCCGGAGCGATGACGCCGAGCATCTGGCGTGGGTCGCGGCCCGCACCCGGCGCCTCTGGCGCCGCCGTGCACTGCCGACGCTCGGAATCGTCGGCCTGCTGCTGCTGTGGTGGGTCGTCGTCGTCTGGTTCGACGTCAAGCCCTTCGTCGCACCCTCACCGGTGGTGGTGCTGCAGACCCTGTACGCGAAGCGCGACATCCTGCTCGCCAACCTGCTGCCGACGGCGATCGAGGCGGCCGGCGGCTTCTTCCTCGGCAACCTGGCGGCGATCCTGGTGGCCACGGTCTTCGTGCACAGCAAGACGCTGCAGGACATCTTCTTCCCGGTCGTGCTGATGTTCAACGCCATCCCGATCGTCGCCAAGGCGCCGATCCTGGTGCTGATCATGGGCAACGGCATGGAGCCGAAGATCACGATCGCGGCGCTGGTGTGCTTCTTCCCGACCCTGGTCAACACGGTGCGCGGGCTGGAGTCGGTGAACCCGCAGGCGATGGAGCTGATGCGGGTGCTGTCGGCGAGCAAGACCGAGATCTTCTTCCGGCTGCGCCTGTTCAACGCCCTGCCGTACCTGTTCTCGGCGCTGCGCATCGCCGCCTCGATGTGCGTGATCGGCGCGGTGGTCGGCGAATGGGTCGGCGCCACCGTCGGCGTCGGCGCGATGATCATCCAGGCCACCTTCAACTTCGACTCGGCGCTGCTGTACTCGGCGATCGTGATGAGCGCGACCCTGTCGGGAACCTTCTTCCTGCTGGTCACGTTGGCCGAGCGCTGGCTGATCCGCTGGCAGCCCGAAGACATGCATCACTGAGCCCGCCGCCTGCGGCGCGAGCGAATCACAACAAGGAGAGCGAGATGAGTCGAATCGGAGACTGGATCCAGGAGCCGGCGAGCGATGTGCGCATCGCCGCCGAGGCCGACGTGGTCGTGGTCGGCGGCGGTCCGGCGGGCCTCTCGGCCGCGTTCGCCGCGGCCCGCAACGGCGCCCGGGTCACGCTGCTCGAGCGCTACAACCACCTCGGCGGCCTGGCCTCCGGCGGCATGGTGCTGGTGCTCGACGACATGTGGGACAGCCACCTGCACGAGATCTCGGTGCGCGGCACCTGCATGGAGATGATCGACCGCATGGCCGCACTCGGCCTGGCGGCGTTCCCGAAGCAGGACGAGTGGGGCAGCGCCCCGTCGTCGGTGGAGCGCTGGGCGCGCTGGGGCACCTTCGACTTCCACAGCAAGGAAAAGCCGCACCCGATCTGCTTCGCCGCGGCCTTCGACCCCGACGCCTGGAAGCGGGTCTCGATGGAGATGGTGAAGAAGCACGGCATCGAGCTGCGCCTGCACTCGTGGTTCTCGCGCACGCTGGTCGAAGGCAACGAGGTCAAGGGCGTGATCTGCGACACCAAGAGCGGCCGCGAGGCGATCCTCGGCAAGGTCGTGATCGATGCCACCGGCGACCTCGACGTCGCCGCGTCGGCCGGTGCGCCGCACGTGGGCGGCAGCTACATCGTCACCACCGTGTTCCGCCTCGGCGGCGTCGACACCGACGCGGCCGAGCGCTTCGAGCGCGAGCAGCCCGAGGCCTTCGACGCGATCGACCGCGAGGTCAAGCGGGTTCTCGGCGGCAGCTGGGCCTACTGGTGGCTGAAGACGCCGCTGCCTGGCGTCGTCTGGTGCAACTGCCCGCACATGCCGGGGCTCGATCCGCTCAAGGTCGCCGACCTGACGCGCGCCGAGGTGGAGGGTCGGCGCATCGTCCACGAGGCGGTCGACCTGGTGCGGGCGAAGATGCCGGGCTTCGAGAGCTGCTTCCTGGTCGATATGGCGCCGCAGACCGGCGTGCGCCAGACCCGGCTGCTGGAAGGCGAGCACGTCATGAGCAAGGAAGACGTGATGAAGCGCACCCGCTTCGCCGACAGCGTGGCCCGCGGCCGCGACTACTACTACCCGTACCGGGCGCTGCTGCCGCGCGGCGTCGAGAACCTGCTGGTCGCCGGACGCCACTACTCCTCGACCTCGGCGGCGCAGAAGATATCTCGCGAGATCCCGCCGTGCATGGCGATGGGCGAGGCGGCGGGCGTGGCTGCGGTGCTGGCGCTCGACGCCGGCGTCAGCGTGCGCAAGGTCGACGTCGGCGCGGTGCAGCGGGTGCTGCGCTCGCAGGGCGCCGACCCCGGCGACCAGACCGGTGCCAATCCGGACGTGCCGCCGCTGGCACGGGTCGAGGCCGAAGCCGGGGTGGCGGCATGAACGCCGCCGCTGCCAGCGGACTGCCGCTCGAGGGCGTGCGGGTCATCGACTTCACCCAGGTGATGATGGGACCGGTGTGCACGCAGATGCTCGCCGACCACGGCGCCGACGTGATCAAGATCGAGCGCAAGGGCGCGGGCGACCTGAGCCGCTCGACCTTCGAGCCGGTCGCGGGCCAGGACAATCCGATCTTCTGCAGCCTCAACCGCAACAAGCGCAGCGTCGAGATCGACCTGCGCGACGCGTCGCAGGTGGCGCTGGTCAAGGCCCTGATCGCCGACGCCGACGTGGTGACCAACAACTTCCGCGCCGGCGTGATGGAGCGGCTCGGCCTCGGCTACGAGGACTGCAAACGCATCAACCCGCGCATCATCTACGCCGTCGGCACCGGCTTCGGCGAGACCGGCCCGTACGCGCACAAGGGCGGCCAGGACGTGCTCGCCCAGGCGCTGAGCGGGGTGATGATGCGCCGCGCCGACGACGAGATCCCGCTCTCGATCTATCCGACCGCACTCGCCGACTACACCGCCGGCATGCACATGGTGCAGGGCATCCTGTTCGCGCTCCTGCAGCGCGAGCGCACCGGCGTCGGCCAGAAGGTCAGCGTCTCGCTCTACAACTCGATGCTGGCGATGCAGATGCAGGAAGCGGCCATGATCATGATGGCCGATTCGGAAGTGAATTGGGCGGCGATGCCGCTGTCGGGCGTGTTCGAGACCAAGACCGGCGCGCTGGTCCTGGTCGGCGCGTTCAAGGCCAATCCGCTGCGCGACATCTGCGCCGCGCTCGGCCTCCCGGATCTCTCGCTCGACGAGCGCTTCAATTCGCTCGAGCAGCAGTTCAAGCACAAGCCCGAGCTGCACCGCCTGTTCCGCGAGCGCTTCGCGAGCGACACCCGCGAGCACTGGCTGGTCCGGCTCGAGGAGCAGGACCTGCTCTCGGCGCCGGTGCGCGACATGCGCGAGGCGCTGGTCGACCCGCAGACCCTGCACAACGACATGATCATGGAAGGCCGCGACGCCGCCGGGCGGGCGCTGCGCTTCATCGCCAGCCCGATCGGCATGTCGGGGGCGCAGGCGGGCCTGCGCCGCGGGCCGCCCGCCCTGGGCGAGCACACCGCCGAGGTCCTGGCCGAGGCGCGCCGCCTCGCCGAAGGAGTGGTGTCGTGAGCGTCCGCCTGGAGGTGGTCGACCATGTCGCCACCGTCACGATCGACCGGCCGGAGGTGATGAATGCGATCGACCTGGCGGCCGAGGCCGAGCTGCAGCGCATCTGGAGCGCGCTGGAGGCCGACGACGGCGTGCGCCTGGTGGTGCTCACCGGCGCCGGCGAGCGCGCGTTCTGCGTCGGCGCGGACCTGAAGAACCCGTCGGTCAAGGGTGTCGACTACTGGGCGGCAGCGCGCCCCGGCGGCTTCGGCGGCATCGCCCTGCGCGAGACGCTGAACGTGCCGGTGATGGCCCGGGTCAACGGCTTCGCCCTCGGCGGCGGCTTCGAGATGGTGCTCGGCTGCGACATCGTCGTCGCCTGCGAGGAGGCGAGCTTCGGACTGCCCGAGGCGCTGGTCGGGCGCATGCCGCTCGACGGCGGCATGACGCTGCTGCAGCGCCAGATTCCGTTCCGCCAGGCGATGGGGATGATGTTCACCGGGCAGCGCATCAAGGCCGAGCGCGCCCTCGAGCTCGGCCTGATCAACGAGGTCGTGCCTCGCGCCGAGCTCGACACCGCGGTCGCGCGCTGGAGCGCGGCGATCCTGGCCTGCGCCCCGCTGTCGCTGAAGGCGATCAAGCAGGTCGTGCGCCAGACCGCGACCTTGTCGCCGGCCCAGGCCCAGGCGGTGCGCCTGCCGGCGCTGGTGGCCGCGCTGCAGTCCGAGGACGCCGAAGAGGGCGTGCTCGCGTTCCAGCAGAAGCGAAAGCCCCGTTGGCAGGGGCGCTGAGGACGGCGGCTTGACCTACGTCATCACCACGGCGTGCATCGACGTCAAGGACGGCGCCTGCGTGAAGTGCTGTCCGGTGGACTGCATCTACACCGGCGGGCGCACGCTCTACATCCACCCGGACGAATGCATCGACTGCGGCGTCTGCGAATCGGCCTGTCCGACCCAGGCCATCTACGAGGATCGCCGCCTGCCGGCGCCGCTGCTGCCGTTCCTGGCGATCAACCGCGAGTTCTTCGAGCCGCAGGTCAGCGGCCTGGGCTCGCCCGGCGGCGCCGCCGACGTGGGCCCCCTGACCTGCGATCATCCGGCCGTCGCTGCCTGGCCGGCGCAAGGTGCATCCGGCGGGTGAGCGTTCCCGGTCTGCGGACCGTCCTGCCCATGCACGCCAGCGTCCTGAAGTACTTCGTCGAGGTGGCCCGTTGCGGCTCGGTGCGCAGGGCCTCCGAGAATCTGTACGTCGCCGCCAGCGCGGTCAACCGGCAGATCCTGAAGCTCGAGGACGAGCTGGGCGGCGAGCTGTTCGATCGCATGCCGAACGGCATGCGCCTGAACGCCGCCGGCGAGCGGCTGCTCCGGCATGTGCAATCGACCTTGCACGACTTCCAGGTCATGCGCAGCGAGCTCGATGCGCTCAAGGGCGAGCGCACCGGCCACGTCAAGCTCGCGTCCATGGACTCGTTCTTCGTCGACTTCCTGCCGGGGGCGATCGAGGAGTTCTCCGAGGCCTATCCGGCGGTGACCTACACGATCGCTTCGTACGCGCCGATGGAAGTGGTGCCGCAGCTGCAGTCGGGGCGCGTCGATGTCGGGATGACGTTCGTCGGCCGGCTTCCGGCCGGCATCGAGGCGGCGGGCCTGGCGACGATGCCGACCGGCGTGGTGATGGCGGCCGGCCATCCGCTCGCGGCCCAGGCCGCCGTCAGCCTGGCCGACTGCGCCAAGCAGCCGTTCCTGCGCTCGCTCGGCCAGCCGCCGATCGGCGCCGCGATGTCGCGCGAGTTCGCCCAGTTCTGGGACGAGCTGGAGCCGGTGGTGTCCTGCAACTGGACGACGATGGTCAAGCGGCTGATCATCGCCGGCAAGGGGATCTCGATCTTCTCGAAGATCGCCTTCATCGAGGAGCTCCGACGCGGCGACGTCGTCTGGCGGCCCCTCGACGTCCCGGAGCTGAACGCGCTGAAGGTCGGGGTCCTGATCCCGAGCCACCGGGCCCTGCCGCATGTCACCCAGACCTTCGTCGCGCGGCTGGTGCGCCAGCTCAAGCAGCTCGAGGCCGTGGCCGCGACGCTGTGAATGACGGCCGGAGAGCGCATGACATTGAACATCGAAGCGTTGGTCGACCTGGCGATCGCCACGGCGCGCAAGAGCCCAAGCCGGCCGCGCAAGGTCGGCGCGGTGCTGGTGCTGGACGGGGGCGTGACCACGCTCGCGGCCTGCAACGACTTTCCCGCCGGCGTGCGCGACCTCGAGGCGCGCCACGCCCACCCCGACCGGCTGCTCTGGATCGAGCACGCCGAGCGCAATGCGATCTTCGCGGCGGCGCGGGCCGGTATGAGCACGGCCGGCGCCACCCTGGTTGCGACCTTCCACCCCTGTGCCGAGTGCGCGCGGGCGATCGTCCAGTCCGGCATCGCGACCCTGTACACGCTGGCCCCGGACTTCGACGATCCGCTCTGGGGACCGGGCTTCCATTGCTCGCGGGACATTCTCGAAGAGGGCGGAGTGCGAGTGGTCTATCTCCAGCGCGACCCGGCACGGATGCATTCACTCACGCTCGGAGATTGATCCCTCGGGCAGCGCATTCGCCAGCAGCGCGCATACGTCCAGCCAGGTCAGATCCTCTCCCAGCGCCATTTCCGCATCCAGCCGCTCTCTCGGCAGCACGGTCCGCAAGCCCTCCAGAGTCGTCGCCGCGATCCGCGCCTCGTTGACCTGGCGCCCGTCCCGCCCCGAGCGCTCGCGCGCCGCCTGCGCCCCCAGCACCCGCGCCGCGGCCTCGGGCCGGCCGAGCCGCCACAGCAGCTGTGCGCACGGCTCGAAGCGGAACTTCGGCATCCGCCGCATGACCGGCAGCGCCTCGCGGGCGGCAGCGGCGGCCTCGTCGATCCGTCCGCACTCGCCGAGCACGCCGATCTGGAGGGACAGCGTGTCCACGCGTTCGTAGTCGGAGACGGGTTGCCGGTCGAGCAAATCCAGCAGCTCTGCCAGCTGGTGCGCGGCCTCGTCGTGCCGCCCGAGCTCCCACAGATGATCGCAGGCCTGCCCCCGGTTGATCACCTCGAGCCGCCAGTCGCCGGCCACGCGCGAAAGCCGGAGCGCCTCGCGGTACATCGCGGCCGCCGCGTCGTGCGCTCCCGCCCGGCGGCTCGACCAGGCGCGAAAGCGCAGCACGTTGATGCGCGGTTCGGCCGCCCAGTCGGGCTCGATCAGCGCCGCAGCCTCGTCGATCGCCGCGTGAGCGACAGCGAAGTCGCCGGCCATGAGCGACCAGACCGCGACCAGGCGCAGTGCCGAGAACAGCCGTCGCGGCCTGCGCAAGCGGCGATAGGCGGCCGTGGCCCGTTGCGCGGCCTCGAGCAGCTCGGCAAGGGTGCGCGGGCCCTGCATGTTCACGGCGGCCATCGCGCGCCAGAAGCGGGCCTCGGTGGCGTCGTCGACGACGCCGGGCTCAAGCCGCGCGTGCTGCGCGAGCAGCCAGGCGGCGAACTCGTTGCTGTAATCGATGAGCGGCCCGGCGTGCGCGGCCAGGCCGATCGCGATCGCGCGGTCGCCGCCGTCGCCCGTCGCCCAGGCATAGGCGGCGCGCAGGTTGTCGAGCTCGGGCAGCACGAGCGCCGCGTACGCGTCGCTGCGCAGCGTGCTGTCCATGTTGCCGTCGTCGGCGATGCGCAGGAATCGCAGCATCGCCGCCGCATGCCGCTCGAGCGTCGCCGCCGTCTCGCCCGAGGCCGCGAGCTGCTCGAGCGCGAAGGCACGCGGCGATTCGAGCAGGCGGTAGCGCACGGGTTCGCAGGCTTCGGCCACCGCCAGCGACTTCTCCACCAGCGCCGCGAGCTGCTCGAGCACTGCCCATTCGTCGTGGTCCGCGTCGACGCACACTGCCTGCGCCAGCTCCATCGTGAAGCCGCCGGAGAACACGCCCAGGCGGCGGAAGACGGCCCGCTGCATGTCGCTCAGCAGGGCGTGGCTCCAGTCCATCGCCGCGCGCAGGGTCTGGTGGCGGCGCAGCGCGGTGCGCGTGCCGGCGGTGAGAAGGAGGAAGCGCTCGCGCAGGCGCGCGTGGACCGCGCGCAGGCCGACCGGCGGCACGCGCGCCGCGGCAAGCTCGATTGCCAGCGGCAGCCCGTCGAGCTGCCGGCACAGGTCGATGGCGAGCGGCAGGTCCGCCTCCGTGAGCTCGAAGCGGGGTGCGGCCGCGCGCACGCGCGCCTCGAACAGCAGCAGCGCCCC
>Ga0068864_100000883_pt1 | contig 25276 bp, 14 predicted proteins | sample KBSSwiS72_FD_66586 | JGI IMG/M metagenome (GOLD analysis project Ga0068864, IMG submission 66586) | Switchgrass rhizosphere microbial communities from Kellogg Biological Station, Michigan, USA - KBS Switchgrass S7-2 | ecosystem: Host-associated > Plants > Roots > Rhizosphere > Soil ...
GCGATTACGAATCCGCTGAATCGCTCGTCCCGCCGCACCGACATCCTCGAAGCGATTGGCCTGTGCGAGCTCGATCACCAACCTGCTCGGCGCAAGCTTGTACCGCCCCAGGGCCCAATCGATCACCGCGTGCAGGTCCGGTCTCGCCAGCCGATTCGCGGACACATTCACGTGCACCGGTACGTCGAGGCCATACACGGCCGTCAACGCATCCGCATCCGCGCACGCCTGGTTCAAAATGAAATCTTCGAGCACGCTCGTCAGCCCGGTTCGCTCCGCAGCTGACATGAACTGCACCGGCTCGACTTTGCCGACGAGCGGATGCTGCCAGCGAACGAATGCTTCGACCGCGACGGTCGCGTGACCACCGAGTCGCACGATCGGTTGATATTGCACTTCGAAGCCGTTGTCGGCGGGATTGCCGGCGAGCGCTTCGACGAGCAGCTCGTGCAGCGGGACCTCGGCAGTGTCGCTTTGCATCTCTTCTCTCCCCTCTCTCACCCGTCGGGCAAGAGTGACTCGTGACCGGGCAACGGCCGGCCGGCTATGGCCCGGGGATAGGAACGCCTTTCGTCGTACGTACGCCGCCGGCCACGAGTCACTGTTCGAAATGCATCAGTCTTGCCAGGAAATCGTTTTTTTGTGGCCGATTCCGCCACGGCGCGGAACGGGCGCGCAAAAAGGGACGGCGGGCGCGGGCGTCCCGCCGTCCAGAAGTAGAGTCAGGCCGAAGCCCGACTCACGAACGCTAGAAGTCGGCCGTCAGTCCCAGGAACACGAAGCGGCCGAGCGTGTCGTACACCTGCGGGAAGGTGTTGCCGTTGCAGAACACGCCAGGGCAGCTGTCCTGACCGATCAGCGGCGGATCCTTGTCGAGCACGTTGTTGATTCCCAATCGTCCGGTCACGTTGCTGAACATCGCGACGTCGCTCATCGTGTAGGCCGCGACGAGGTCGAAGTAGTTACGCGAGCCGAGCTTGCGATCGCTGAACGGCACCGCGTTCTGCAACTGCGGATTGCTGCTCGTCGCGTCGAGGTCGACGCTGTCGATGAACCGCCACGTCAACGTCAGATCGACACCGACCGGCGTCTGCCAGCTCGCACGCACCTTGTGCCGCCACTCCGGAATCGGAGTGCCGCAGACGGTCCCGTACAGCCCGACGCAGTCGTACTTCAGCGCGCCGTCGAGCGGCTCCGTGACGAACTCTTCGATCCACGAGCCGACCGCATTCAGCGCCAGGCTGCCCGCGCGACCGAGCTCGAAGCGATAGTTCGCCTCGAGGTCGACGCCTTTCGCCTGCGACGAACCGGTGTTGATGATCGGGTCTTCGATGTAGCCCGTATCACCGAGCCACAGCGAGCCGTTCGCATCGCGATGAACCTTACTGCAGAACGTCGGATCGCCAGTCGCGAGGCAGCTGTTGAGAATGAAGTCGCCGCCGATCGAGCCGATCAACTTATCGACCTTGACGTCGAAGTAGTCGAGCGTCAGCGAGAACCCCGGCAGCACGCGCGGCGTCAGCACGAAGCCGAACGAGTACGTGTCCGACTCTTCCGGATCGAGCTGCGAATTGCCGCCGACCAGGCCGTTGTACTGCGAAGCCGGGTTCGCAAGGATGTTGCCGTACTGCCCGGGCGTGACACCGGAGCGGAGGCACTCTTCGAGCGACGCCTCCGGCGCATCACCCGGCGCACTCGCGCACGGATCGCCGTTGCTGTTGAGCTGCACGCGCGGCTTCAGGAACAGCTCCTGAATGTTCGGCGAGCGGACGGCACGCTGATAACTGCCACGGAAGCGAACGTCTTCCACTGGTGCCCAGTCGAGCCCCAACTTATAGGTGTCGGTGCTGAAGCCCAGGTTGTAATCCGAATAGCGATAGCCGGCCTCGAACGCGAGCCGCTCGGCGAACGGCTTGCCCTGCACCAGCGGCACGCGCACTTCGGTGAACAATTCGCGGACGTCGAAGAAGCCCGACGTATTCAGCGTCGGCGCGCCCTGCCCCGCCAGGTCTCCTGTCTGATACGCACGATCGGTGCGCAGATCCGAACGCTCGGAACGATACTCCGCACCGAACGCGATACCGACACCATCCGTCGCAGTCGGCAACTGCAAGCCATAGCGACCGAGATCCGCCGAGATCGAACCGCTCAACACCTGCTCCACCGTCTCGCCTTCCGACAAGCCGGGGATCTGCAGATATGCGAGCTGCTCCGGCGTCACGCCGCCCGAAGCCTTGAAGATGTTGTACGGCACGCAGGCAGGATCGTTGTTAGTGAGATCCGCATCTGCGTTCACGCGGCACACGACCTGCCCGAACGTCGGCGAGCCCGGACGATTGTCTGTGACCGCGTTCAACGCCTTGCCAAGGCGCTCGCGCGAGAAGTCGTTCTGGAACGCTTCGGCAAGCACGGACTCGCCGTACAAGCCGTACACGTCGTAGTTCCACCCATCGGCAATATCGCCGCGCAAGCCGACGACGCCGCGGAATGAAGTGTGTCGCAGATCATCGAGGCGCCCGCCGCCTTCGACGTTGCGCCGCCCGATGTTGATCAGCACATCCGGCGCGTTGCGATTGCCACCGCAGAACTGCTGCACCATATCCGGCGACAGGAACGGGTTGTCGCAATTGATCGCGCGGCTGCCGAAGAACGGCGGTTGACCCGGACCGCTGCCCAGGAACGCGCCGCTCGCTGCAACCTGCGAGCGAGTGCGATCGTCCATGAACATGAACTCGGTGTAGACGCTCGCCTTGTCGCTGAAATCATAGTGCGCGAACAGGCCACCGGTCTTGCGCTCGTCCGGACGCTGATAATAGTTGTCGGGCGCGAAGTTGAACTGGTCGGTCGGAGCGAACGGCCGCAGCGTGCCGTCCGCGTTGACCGTGAGATCGCGGCCGTCGCTCATGCGAAAACGCGTTACGGCCGGCGTTCCGGATCCACCGCAACCGAACAGGCTCGGCTCGACATCAGATGACGAGAGCGTGCACGCGCTGAAGTCGCGTGCGTCCTGACGGATCGCCTCGAGCTGCCGATATCCCAGATACACAGTCGCGTTGCCGCGCCCATCTTCCGTATTGATGCCGGCGACGAACGTGAAATCGCGCGTCGTGCCGTCGGCCACGTTGCTATCCGGCAAATTGAAGTTGCGCGCCCGAACGATGTCCGCGACGTCGCTATCGTTGTTGTGCTGATAGAGGCTGTACTGCGCATCGAGCCGCACACCCTCGAAGTTGTCGTTCATGATGAAGTTGACGACACCAGCAACTGCATCTGCGCCATACACGGCCGACGCGCCACCCGACAACACTTCGACGCGTTCGATCAACGCCGCCGGAATCTGATTCAAGTCAGGCGACGCCTGACCGTTCTGCGTCGGATCGCCCGGCATCAGCCGGCGGCTGTTCACCAGTACCAGCGTGCGCTGTGGACCGAGGTTGCGCAGATTGACGGTCGCCGTGCCCGTCGAACCATTCGAAAGATTGCCGCCGAAGTCGGCGAATGCCTGCGGCAGGTTGTTGATCAGATCCTCGACGCGCGTGACGCCTTCGATCTTCACGGCCTCCGCGCCGATCGACGTAACCGGGCTGATGCTCGTGAGATTGGGTTGCGGAATGCGCGAGCCGGTTACGACGACCTCCTGAATCGTCGGATCCTGCGCGTGCAACTGTGGTGCAGCGGCGACGGCGACAGCGCCCGATGCGCTGATGAGTACACGCCGGATCGCGCGCTGAACGTGATGACTCTTCGACTCTTGCTTCATGAACTGCTTACTCCACCGGGAACAGCGGTGGACGTTAGCAACGCCGCGTCGCGGCGATGACGCTGAAATTGCGAGTTCAACCGGTAGGGATTGCCAATGCGCTGTCTGCACAGCGCCACGCGTTGGAGCAACGTCACCCGAACGGGTGCAATCAGGCGGCGTGAGTGTCCATCACGCGTGCGCGAACCTGTCGCGGCGTGAGCTGCGTCCAGCGGCGCATCTGTCGCACCAGCGTCGACTCTTCGGCGAAGCCGACGCTCGCGGCGACTTCGCTCATCGTCATCCGTGTTGACTCCAACAGCCGGATCGCGACGCTGATGCGCTTGCGCTGCAGGTACGTGCGCGGCGTCACGCCGTGCACCAGCGAGAACAATCTCAGGAAATGATACTTCGACAGGTACGCCATTTTCGCGAGCGTGGTCAGGTCCACGTCCTGCGCGTAGTGGGTGTGCAGGAAATCAGTTGCCAGCGAAATGCGCCGATACACTTCGCGCCGCGTCGCCGGTCGAATCAGCGCGATGCGATCGACCTGTTCCAGCAGCTGCGTGTGGTGGCACTGCATGCGAGCGAGCAGGAACGTGAGCTGCTCGTCGTACCATGCCTCGTCGAGCACACCGCGGCTGATGTGCGCGCGAATGAAGCGCAGCACCGGACTCACCGTGTTCTCGTGCGGATGCAGGTTTTCCATGAAATCCGGCGTGCGCTCCGTCGGCGTATCGCCGCGCGCGAGTGCCTGCTCGATCGACGCCGACGCCTCGCCATAAACCTGCTCGGCCAGCTCGGGCCTGAAACAGATTGCCAGCGATTCGACCGGCTGCACCGCGCGGATGCTGGTGCTGTAGATCTGGCCGTGATTGAGGATCAGGAAGTTGTCGTCGTCGACCGCGAGCGTGCGGCCATTGACGTAGCAGTGCTCGACTCCGCCCCAGGCAGCGCGAATCGACAGCGTGTGCGTGCAGGGCCCGAACTCCGCCTGGCGCGCGCGGCCCCAGATGATGCAGTTCTCGCGGCCCCACTTCGACTGGAACCAGCTCTGGAACTCCGCGGTGCTCTGGGCAAGATCGGGCAGTGAACGTAATAGCATCTCACCCAAGTAATCGAATATCGCGTGCCAGAACAGACATTACGAATTCGAATCACGACAACGAGGGTGGGCAGGCGGCTAGCGAGCGCTGGGCAGGCAGCTCGCCGGCGCCGTCCGGACCGTTCAACAGCCGCTCGAACAATCTGCGCATCAACATCGGCAACTGCGAATCCGGTGACGACTCCGACAGCCCGATCGCGAGCTTCTGTCGCGCGAGTATCGGCTCGTTGTCGACGAGCGCGATCATCGCCTCGGAATAGGCACGTAGTGCGCGGTCCTGGCTGCCGCGCAGTCGCTGCAGATAGTCCTTGGCCTCGGCGGGCTGATTGATGTCGAACAGCAGCAGCAGGCCGAGTTGAAAGCGCGCCAGATCCAGGTCCGGCTCGATCAACAGCGCAGCCTTGATGCCCGCGACCGCGCGCTGCGTCAAACCGAGCTCGGCGTGCTGAACCGCGCGCAAATACATGGCCCGTGCGTGGTGCGGCTCTCGCTGCAGCACTTCTTCGAGATATGTCATGCACGCGTGATGGTCGCCCATCGCGCTGGCGTGCAAGGCCAGATGAAAGTATTCCTCGGCGTCGAGCATGGTGGCGTTTCCCGGTTTGAGCAATCGCGCGAGTCGGCGGCGGGCCGCGAACAGCACGCCGACCACAGTCGGCACGAGCAGTGCGCTCACGATCCCCGGCAATGTGCTGACCGCGTAGACCACAGTGGCCCCTTCGACCGATTGCATTCTTGCTGCATCAATCGCAAATGGCTCGCCGTTTACGCCATCTCTGCGGCGAATGCCTACGATGGGCGCCGCCAATCGCAATCGGCACGCCAGACCCGACACGCACCGCGATGAATAAATCCGGGCAAACGCCGTTGGTGCGCCCTTACACTGCGATTCGGTATGAGCGCGACACCTCTTGATCCATCGCTGTGGCACGAGCTCAGCGGTCACCTGGATCGGGCGCTCGATCTGAACCCCGACGAGCGCGAGCGCTGGCTGCTCGGGCTGAGCGCTTCCCAGCCCTTGATCGTGGCGGCACTGCGCAATCTGCTGGCGGAGCGCGACGCCCTGGACGCCGTCGGCTTTCTGCAGAATCCGCCGCAGGCCATCGCCGACCTCACCAAACGCCATCGACCGTCGCTCGCCGGCAGGCAGGTCGGCGCGTACACGCTCGACCGGCTGATCGGCCGCGGCGGCATGGGCGAGGTCTGGCTCGCCTCCCGCAGCGACGGCCGCTTCGAAGGCCTCTTTGCCATCAAGTTTCTCGATCGCCTGGTCGCGAGGCCGCGAGTCGCCGATCGCTTTCGCCACGAAGGCCGACTGCTCGCACGGCTCGGTCATCCCAATATCGCCCGGCTGCTGGACGCAGGTTCGACCGACGACGGTCATCAGTTCCTGGTGCTGGAGTACGTCGACGGCGAGCGCATCGATCACTACTGCGCCTCGCATGCGCTCGACGTGGACGCACGCGTGCGACTGTTTCTCGACGCGGTCGCGGCCGTCGCGCACGCGCACAGTCAGCTGATCATTCATCGCGACCTGAAGCCATCCAATGTGCTCGTGACGCGCGATGGCATCGTCAAGCTGCTCGACTTCGGCATTGCCAAACTCGTCAGTCCTGAACGAGCGGCCGGCGATCCATCGATAACGCGCGCCGAAGAGATCGTGCTGACTCCGGAATACGCGGCACCCGAGCAACTGCTGGGCGACGTTCCGTCGACCGCGACCGATGTCTATCAGCTCGGGATGCTGCTGTATGTTCTGTTGACCGGCGGCCATCCGCTGCACCGTGCCGGCAGCCGCGTCGAACGCATCAAGGCTGCCATCGACGGGCGCCTGCCGCGCGCATCGCGCTTCGTAACCGACGTCGCGCTCCAGCGAGCGTTGCGTGGCGACCTGGACGCGATCCTTGCGCACGCGCTGCAAGTGAATCCGTCGGATCGCTATCAGACCGCGGCGGCATTGCGCGACGAGCTCCTGCGCTACCTGAATCGCGCGCCGGTTGACGCCCGGCGCGGCGTCTCCTTCTACGCGACGCGTCGCTTCATCTGTCGTCATTGGATCTCGGTTGTGAGCTCCGCGAGCGCGGTACTGGCGCTCTTCGTAACTCTCGTGTTTGCGCTAACACAGGCTGACAACGCTGCGACTCAGCGCGATCGCGCCCTAGCGCTCGCCACGCGCAACAGCGCAGTGACTGAATTTCTCGGCGTGTTGATCACTGAGGCTGCCGAAGCCGGCAAGCCGGTTACGGTGAACGACATGCTCGCGCGCAGCGAACGTCTCGCTCTTGCCGATGCGAGCGGCAGCCCTGAGAACCGCGCGGCCGTCCTCGCCATGATCGCCTCGCGCTATGGCTCGTTGGGCGACGACGTAAAGGCAGCGCGCCTGCTGGAGAATGCCCTGGCGCTGCTCGCAAAGTCGCCGGATCAGCCGCTCAAATCGAAGTTGACCTGCGCCCACGCGCTCTCGATCGCCAGCATCGGACGCGAGAACGAAGCAGTGGACGCGATCGAGCGGGAGCTGCGCAATCTGCCGTCCGATCCGGAAAATGCAGCGTATTGCCTTCTGTACCGCGCGTTCATCGCCGACAGCGATGGCGATGCCGACCACGCCTTGACTTTTGCAGCCGACGCGTTGAAGAAGTTTCGCGCGGCACCGCGCAGCGCGGCTGGCGATGAAGGACTGTTCCTCGGGGCGGTCGGATTCGGCTATCACCTCAATCAACGCAATGTGGAAGCCGACGAGTACTATCGCCGCGCGCTGCAGAAGTATGCGGAGCTGGGCCGGGACGGCGGCCCCGACGCCATTGCGGTTCGCAACAACTGGGCTGTCGTGTTCGACGACGCCGGTGTCCCGCGCCGCGCGCTGGAGATCTACGACGAAACGCTGCGCGAGTTCACCGAGCGCAATCCCGACAGTCAGCCGCCTGCGTATCTTGTCGGCAACCGCGCCCGTGCGCTCGAGCGAGTCGGACGGCAGCGTGAAGCAGAAGCGGCGTATAAGACTGCGTACGATCTAGCGGGCCAGCAGCACAACGCGGTCGGACAGATCTACTGCCTGTTGGGCCTGGCGGCGAACGCTCAAGAAGCCGGCGATCCCGCAGCGTCCGCCGCCTATCTCGAGCGGGCCGGCACACTGATGGATCCGCGTGCACCCGGCCAGAATCCGCCGCGCATGTCGCGCGCGCTGGTGCTGTCTCGAATACCCGCGCAAGCGACCGTTGCGCTCATACAAGGCCGACTCGATGTCGTGGCTGGACGCTTCGGCGCCGCGCAGATCCAGCTAGGTCGCGCGATCGCCGATGTACATCCGGCGGTTCTCGCTTCGGCCGCTTGGGCCATCGCAGAGCTGCAGCTGCGCACGGGAGACGCCAAAGGTGCAGCCGAAAGCGCGCGGCGTGCGCTCGCGCGATCCATCGAGATGCAGGGCGGTCTGCCCTACTCTTCGAACACCGGCCACTCATACTTGAAGCTCGCCCGCGCCTTGCGAGATCTCGGTCAAGCGGAAAAGTCGCGGGCCGCGCTCGCCCAAGCCATCGATCAGCTCTCGCACACCGTGGACGAGGAGCATCCGCTCCTCGTCCAGGCGCGCGCGTTGGACCGTTAGGCCGTTAGAAGCGGTAGTTCAACTTGCCGTACACGAAGCGGCCGGAGCGGCCGAACGGCGAGTAGTTGTTGAACGACTGCGTTCCGTTGGGATTGAGCAGCGGCGCCGGATTCGCATCCGGATATTCGTCCGTGAGATTGTCGGCGCCGAACGCGGCACGAATGTGATCCGTGAAGTCGAACCGCGCTTCGAGATCGATCAGCGTCTTCGCTGTCAGCGTGAAGTCCGTTGCCGGCGTGGTTCCCGCCGCGAGCACGTCTCCGTAGCGCGTCGCACGCGCGGTTACACCAAAGCGCGCCAGGCTCCAGTTCACGGTCGCGGTGTACTTGTCCTCCGGCGTGCCTTCCTCGAACGTCAGGATGTTGAGGTGATCGAACAGCACGGGCGGCGGAGTTACGCCTGCCAGCTGCACCTGCGGTACTTTCGTCACATCGGTGGAGTTGAAGTTCGCCGCCACCGTGAAGTCGAAACGTCCTGCCGCGGCCGTCTCCAGCGGATAGTTCAAGACGAAGTCCACGCCTTCCGTGCGCGTGTTCACGCCGTTGATGAAGAAGCGCGCGCCACCGACGCCGATGAAGCCTTGATTCGTCAGGAACTGGCGTATCGCAGCACCCGTGAGGTTCTCCGACAACACAATGCGGTCGTCGATGTCGATCCGGTAAGCATCGATCGTGACGTCGAGGTTGCCGAAGCGCAGCACCGTCCCCAGCGAGAAATTCGTCGATTTCTCCGCGTCCAGGTCCTTCGCACCCAGCGCACGCGCAACGGGATCGTCCACCGGGAAAGTCGTGGTGTCGACGAGCCCTACTCCGGGAATGTTGTTGGTCGAAGTCGTCTGGAAGAACTGCTGCTGCAACGAAGGTGCGCGGAAGCCGTTCTGCGCGGTACCGCGCAGTGCGAAGTGCTCGTTGAAGTCGTAACGCAACGACAGCTTGCCGGAGACGTTCTCGCCGAAGTCCGAGTAGCTCTCGCCGCGCACTGCAATTGATGCAAGCAACGCCTGAGTCAGCTTCGCCTCAAGATCGACATAGGCGCCCACTGCAGTCCGGTCCTCGTTGACTTCGCTGGAGGGGCGGAAGCCCGGGAACACCTGCGAGCCCGGCGCGGTGGGTGTGCCGTCCGGCAGGCGCTCGCCGCCGTTTCGGTACGAGTCCGGCTCGCCGGCGAAGATCGAGTAGGTCTCGCGGCGCGCTTCCAGACCGACTGCCACGTTGAGCGGCGAGGCGAAGGCGCTGACCTCGACGGGCAGCACGCCTGAGACGTTCAGCACCAGCTGGTCGTAATCGAAACCGCCGGCATCGAACTTGGTCTTGCTGGTCGGCCCGATGGAACGGTTCAGCGTGTGATCGATCGTGAACTCCATCTTGTTGTAGCCGTAGGTCAGCGAGCTGTCCATCTGCCACGCGCCGAGTTCGAAGCGCGTGCCGAACGCCGCGTTGTAGTCGGTGACGTCGGCCTCGATCAACGGCAGGAAACCGTCGGGATAAATCGAAGGAATGTTACGCGCGTCGCTGGCAGGCCGATAAAAGCCGGCGCCGACCGAGTGCCGGTCCTGCCAGCTCGCCCAGCCATAGAGCGAAGTCTGATCGGACACGTCGTAGCCAGCATTCGCGAATATCGTCTTCTGCGCGATCTCGGGCTCGCCGTACCACGAGTCGAAGCGATCGAACGTCGCCTCGCGCGGATCGACCACGCCGTTCACGACCGGATAATTCGGCCGATGATCCCAGCCGCCGCGTTCGGTGTGCTCCTGATCCTTGTACTCGGCGGCGACAGTCAGGAAGCCGGAGTCCGTCAGCGCCAGGCCCTTCCACAGCGAAGCTGTCAGAGTTTCACCGTCACTGCGACTACGCGACAACACCGGTGGCGCCGACCAGGTCGCACCTCCTTGAGTCACCGGCGCGGTCCGAACGTCGAAATTCGTATCGCGCCAGCCATAGGTCACGTCGCTGCCGCCGCCTTCGCGCGCTTCGCGCAATCGCAGATTGACCACGCCGGCGATGGCGTCGGAGCCGTATTGAGCTGAAGCGCCATCGCGCAGCACTTCGATCGATTGCACGATCGCGTTCGGAATCGTGTTCAGATCCGGCGCCGATGAGCCTCGTCCGATCGTACCGTTGACATTCACCAGTGCCGCCGAGTGCAGGCGCTTGCCGTTGACGAGCACCAGCGTCTGGTCGGGCGCGAGGCCGCGCAACGTCGCCGGGCGCACTGCATCGGTGCCGTCGGCCAGACCGGGCCGCGGGAAATTGAACGATGGCAGGCTCGCAGCGAGCGCCTGATTGATCTCGGTGATGCCGAGATGCCCCAGCTGCTCTCCCTGCACGACGTCGACCGGCGCCGCGGTTTCCAGGGCCGAGCGGTTCGCGACCCGCGTGCCCGTGACGACGATCTGCTCCAGGGCTTCGTTGTCGCCGGCACCGGCGGCCCCCGCCGTATGAGCGACCAGCAGGCCGATGGACGATGCCGCGGCCGCAATCGAAGCAATACGCATGATTTGATACTCCCCTTGTCTCGCCAGGAACTGTTGCACGGGGAAATCCCGTGCTAGGGGCTAATCGAAATGCAGGAACGCAATCGGACACCGCGAACCTCGCACCGCTTGCGTGTCGGGATTCGCGGCGGCTTTTCGATAGAAGTCGTGAGGGGGCACACCCCTGTGCGCGTGCGGGGCGCGTTGCATTGTCATGACATCACGAGGGTGCCCCGCGATGTCGAGTCCGATTGCGAACGAGTGTTGTCCTTCACATTCCTAGACGCAGAGCGTTAAACCCTGCACGCTATCGACGGCACATACGCACATTGATGCTCGAGCCGACGCATTCTAGGAGCCCCGCGGTTCAGCGGGAGGAATGCAGGCCCGAAGCGGGCAGCTACAGCGGGCCGCCCGCCCCGAACTGGTCCTGGCAGTAGACTCAAGGGTTGCACACAATGACGGAAAGCGGGCTCATGGCAATCATGCATGCGGCGGGCACCGGCGATATGGAAGCGCGCGATCGCCTGTTCGCAATGCTGTACGAAGAGCTACATCGGATGGCGCAACGGGAATTGCGGCGCGGCGCCGCGGTCACGCTGAGCCCGACGACGCTGTTGCACGAAACCTTCCTCAACATCTCGCATCGCGAGTCACTCGCGTTCGGCGATTGCGGCCAATTCATGTCGTACGCGGCGCGTGCGATGCGTGGGCTGATCGTCGACTACCTGCGCAGCCGGCACGCACAGAAGCGCGGCGGTGAATTCGAGATCACCTCGCTGCCGACCGAACTGCCGCATGCCGCGCAGGAAGATCGGCAGTCGCTGGAGATCGAGAAGCTCAACGAGGCGCTCGAATCGCTGGCGAAGATCGATGCGCGTCTCGCCGAGTGCGTCGATCTGAAGTTCTTCTGCGGCTTCTCCTTCAACGAGATTGCACAGCTGCGCGACGTCTCCGAGCGCACGGTGCAGCGTGACTGGGACAAGGCCCGCCTGCTGCTCAATCGCTTCATCAACGATCAAGAGGATCAGTGGCAGTCGGCCTGACGGACCACGGCGGGCGCATCGGCAACTACACGATCGAGCGCCTGCTCGGTCGGGGCGGAATGAGCGAGGTCTGGCTCGCACGCCGCAGCGATGGGCGCTTCGAAGCCCAATGCGCCATCAAGTTCCTCGACGCGCGCGTTCCGCAGGAGAAGCTGACGGAGCGCTTCAGCCGCGAGGGACAGGTGCTCGCGCGGCTCGCCCATCCGAACATCGCGCGGCTGCTCGATGCCGGCTCGACTGCGGACGACAGGCGGTTTCTGGTCCTGGAGTACGTTGACGGCGACCGCATCGATCGCTACTGCGACTTGCATGGCCTCGATGTCGATGCACGCATTCGTCTGTTCCTGGATGCAGTGCTTGCGGTCGCTCACGCGCACAGCAATCTGGTCGTCCACCGCGATCTCAAACCATCGAACGTGCTCGTCACCCGCGGCGGCACGGTGAAGCTGCTCGATTTCGGCATTGCGAAGCTGATCGGCGACCAGCAGCCGGCGGACGATGCGTCGCTACACACGCACGTCGATGAGATCGTGCTCACGCCTGAGTACGCCGCGCCCGAACAGCTGCTCGGCGAGCTACCCTCCACTGCCACCGACGTCTATCAGCTCGGCATGCTTCTGTGCACGCTGCTCGTCGGCCGTCATCCGCTCCAAACACTCAAGACTCGTGGCGAGCGCATCAAGGCTGCGCTCGCTGGCCGAGTACCTCGCGCCTCGGAGCTGGCGACCGGCGCGCTGCGCAAGGAGTTACGCGGCGACCTCGATGCCATTCTCGCGATGGCGTTGCAAACCGAACCGGAACGCCGCTACCAGACTGCCGAAGCGCTGCACGACGATCTGTTGCGCTATCTGAGTCGCAAACCTGTTCTAGCGCGCGCTGGCGGCAGTATTTATCGGAGCCGCAAATTCCTCGCCCGGCATCGAGTCGTGGCTGCGGCGGCGGCCGTTGCCGTCGTCACCTTGTGCACGACGCTCGCGTTCGCGCTCGTTCAGGCGCGCATCGCGTCGCAAGAGCGCGATCGCGCTCTAGCCTTGGCGACGCGCAATTCGGCTGTCACTGAGTTCCTCGGTATGCTGATCACCGAGGCGGCAGAGGCGGACAAGCCCGTCACGATCAGCGACATGCTCAACCGCGGCGAAGCGCTCGCGCTTGCCGAGACGAGCCGCGATCCGGAAAGTCGCGCGGCTGTCCTGCGCATGTTGCATGCACAGGTGATTTGCCTCGAACGGCCGACGACGGATCGTGCCAGCTTTGCCGAGTGCTTGAAGGCGCGCTCGATGGGCGAGGACCTGCTCGACAATGCGATCGCGCAGTCAGGTCAGAGCTTGAAGCCGTAGGCGCGCTCGATCTTCGCCACGCGCAACTCGTATTCCTGATACCAGCTGCGGCGTCCCTGTTCGCGCACAATCGTGTGCTCGGCATTGCGACGCCAGGCGGAGATCGCTTCCGGGTTGGTCCAATAAGAAACAGTAATGCCGACGCCATTCGCATCCCGCACGCTGTCCACGCCGAGGTAGCCCGGCTGCTCGCTCGCCAGCTCCGCCATCCGGTCGGCGGCCTTCCCATAGCCTTCGTTGTCGTGCGCGGTACGCACGGAAGCGAAGATCACCGCGTAGTACGGCGGCTGCGGAGTTTTCGCGAGATCAAGCTTTGCCACGATGAGTCACCTTGCCGGCGTCTGCCGGCGGCCGAGATTTGCGCATCGCTGCCTGAGCGGCATCGAGATGTGCGAGCAGCGCGGCCGCCGCCGCACGTGTGTCACCTTGCTCACAAAGCTGCGCCAGCTTGCGATGTTCGGCGATCGCCTTCTTGCGCAAGGCGCTGCCGGTCGGCTTCAGCTCGTACACACGCTTCAATGAGCGCCGCAGCTGCTCGATGAGCCGCAGCAGCGTCTGGTTGCCGCAGCAGGAATAGAGCGCGTCGTGAAATGCGACGTCCGCACTCTCGAGCTCGGCCGGCGTATCTGCCTCCGCGTATTCTGTGTGTGCGAAATTCAAGCGCCGTAGCATCGCCGGTGTCGCGTGCGCGATGGATGCGGCCAGGGCCACGGGCTCGAGCAAACGCCGCACGGCAAAAATCTCGTCGATTTCCTCGGCTGCGAGCTCGCGAATCTGCAGACGGCGATTCGGCAGACTCTGAATCCAGCCCTCGGCAATCAGCAGCGGCAATGCCTGCCGGATCGGCTGGCGGCTTACGCCGAGCCGGTCGGCGAGCTCCTGCTGACCGATTGCGCTGCCCGCCTGCAGCGCGCCGCTTTCGATTGCGCCTTTGATGCGCTCGACGATGGCCTGGGTGAGCATGTGGCTATTGTGGATTATTGGATCCAATTATTCAAATGATCGAACTCGTCTCCTTTTATCCCTGCAGCGATCGGGGTCGAGGTACGTGGATTCGCCACTGAGTAGCGAAAGACTAGCCGCCCGACGGTGCGGCTGCCGGCTTGGTGCTGCTTTGTCTTGCGGTCGAATTGCTGCCGGATGTCTGCAGCAGCGTGTTCAACTTATGGCGTTGACCCAGTGCCGTGTAGAACTTCGTGACGCGCTCACGCGCTATGCGCTTGCTGTCATTGTCAGCGCCTGGATCCGCGTTCAAATCCTTGTAGCTGTCGACCAGAAGCTGCTCCGCTTCATCCGTGCGACCTTGCCCCTGCAGCGCCTCGCCAAGCGCGCTCGCCGACCGAGCGGAGCGCCAAATGGGAGCGCCAGTACGTTTCCAACGCTCGACCGCTGAACGCAGCACGACCTCGGCTTCGCGATACTTGCCCTGTGCGAGTTGAGCCTCGCCCAGGTAGTGCTCGGCAGATGCCATGTATTGGTGATCGCCATGAATGTTCTTACCGAAGAGCTCAAGGGCTTCGTGAAGCGTCTGCTCGGCATCAGCAAACCGCCCTTCTTTCATCTGCACCGTACCCAGCATCGTTTGCAGGTACCCGATCTCGCGGTACGCAGTGCTCGATGACTCATAGTGCGCCTCCAAGGCTTCGCGGATCATCTTCTCCGCTCCAGGAAGGTTCTTCTGTGCGACACGTACTTGGGCAAGAGACGCCAGCGTCTCTGCCGTTGCACGACTTTTCTCGCCGTAGAGCCGACGCTGCGCCGCTAGCACGCGTTCGAACAGCGGCGCCGCTTCTTCAATTCGACCGCGGTTGAGAAACAGGTCCGCGAGGTAGTACTCCGCCATCACGCGGTCAGGATAGTCAGGCGGCACCGACTGATAGATTTCCACCGCCGCACGTGCCGCGGTCTCTGCGCCATCCAAGTCGTCGAGCCACACCTTGATATTCGAGATCTCCGCCAGAATCGCGCCAATCTCCGGATCCTTGGGATTCTTGATCGCGCGCATCAACTTCAACGCCTGGTTGAGGTGATCGAGCGCTTGCGTTGGATTGCTGCGGAGCTTTTCGAGACGCCCGAGATCTACCAGGAGTTTCGCGTGCGCTTCCGATTGCTGATCCTTCGATTGACGCGAGATCTGCTGCGCTTCGCTGAAATAGCCGTCCGACTCTTCAATGCGACCCTGATTGCGCAAGGCGATTGCTATTTCCGTGACGATCGAGCCGAGATTCGCATCGTCCTTCTGCAGGAACTGGCGCTGGAGGCGCAGTGAGTCTTGCAGGTAGGCCACCGCGCGTTCGGGCTGACCCATACGCCGATACGAACGTCCGATCGCCTCGAGCAGCCGTGCGCGCACTTCCGGCTGCTGACTCAAGTCGGCCTGAATATTCCGCGCTGCTTGATCGAGCAGAAAGCGAGCTGTCGGCTCCTTCCCTGAGTTGATGAACGGATCTGCGGCGCTGAATACGTCGAGCATGAACTGCGAGACGATTTCCGCTCGCTCTCGGTCATGCGTGGCTCTTTCGAGCGCTGCCGCGATGCTCTGTCGCTGGATGGACATCACGATCGCGACGCCAGTCAGGAAGATCAGGAAGCCAACGCTCGCGATCACTGCAGTGGTGTGCCGACGCACGAACCGCTGCGTGTAGTAAACCCAGTTCCCCTGGCGCGCCTGAACCGGCTCGTTCTCCAGGTAGTGGCGAATGTCTGCAATGAACCGTTCCACCGACGTGTAACGGTGTTGCGGTTCCTTACGCAGCGCGCGCATGACGATCGCATCGATGTCGCCAACGAGGCGCCGTCGCATTCGCTCCGGCGACATGCTCCGCGCGAGCGCCAGGGCCGCGATCGCCTGCTCACCTTCTGCCGGACCTGCCTGCATCGCACGCTGCACGTTCACGCTCGGACGCGGCGGATCGGCCACGCAGATCGAGCGCTCCATTTCGAGCTGGCTGGTCGTGCCTGACAGATCGTACGGTCGCAAACCAGTAAGCAGTCGATAGAGAACGATGCCGAGGGAGTAGACGTCACTCGCGGTTGTAACTGCACCGCCGATGATTTGCTCCGGGCTCGCGTACTCCGGTGTCAGCAGACGCTCATTCATCCGAGTGATCTCGGACACCGTGTTGCTGGTATTGCCTTGGTGCAGCAGCTTCGCAATGCCGAAGTCGAGCAGCTTCACCGTGCCGTCAGCCGTAACAAGAATGTTCGCGGGCTTGAGGTCGCGGTGAATGATCAGGTTCTGGTGCGCGTACTGAACAGCGCCACAGATGTCCATGAACAGCTTCAGCCGCTTGCGGAGATCGAGTTTGCGTTCGTCGCAGTATTGATCGAGCGGCTGACCCTCGACGTAGTCCATCACCAGGTACGGTTGACCATCCTCGGTCTCGCCGGCGTCGATCAGCCGGGCGATGTTCGGATGATTGAGACTCGCGAGGATTTGCCGCTCGGCGCGGAAGCGCATGCCGAGATCCGCGCCTTGCGAGCGATCGACGACTTTGACAGCAACCTTTCCCGAGAACTGCTTGTCGGCACGCTCACCGAGGAACACGGTGCCGGCGCCACCGCGGCCGAGCACTGATACCAACTGATACTTCGCAATGACTCGTCCGACGAGCAGTCGCTCATCGCGCGGCGCAAGTGCAAGACCACCACCCAACGTGCGTGTCGGAGGCCCAGACTTTCTTTCGTCGCCGCGTTCGAGAAGCACGAGCAGCTCGCGCTCGAGCTCCGGCTCGCCAAGTGTTTCGCGCGCGATGAAGGCTTGCCGCTCGGCGCCTTGCAGACGAGCAGCATGGAAGAACAGCTCGTTCAGACGCTGCCAGCGCGGATGAATCTTTGCCGGGATTGGGCCGGTCACAGCACAGCACCCAGGCAGCCGGATACGAGGCGCGATTGCCTTCGCAGCGCCAATTCCGGCCGCCAAACGGCGGCCGCACCCGTATTAATAGGTGACGGTTTCTGCATCCCCAGTCGGTCGATCAGACCGCCTGCCCCAAACCCGGAAAAGTCCCGGCATTCCCACCAATTGCCGCGGATTGTGCCCTGTCGGCCCTCTGCGGCCTGAGACCTGACCGCCAATCTTGGCAACAGGTAACCCGCATTACGTTAAGTTGACCCTGGGTCGTTCCCTTAGCTTCCACTTGAGCAATCCCCTGATTCTGCCTTGACCGCACAACATAAGTGGTTGCCTGTGAACTGCGTCACAGGTAGCGTGGCTTATGTAAACGACCAAGATTAAGTCCAAGACCGGTCTTCTATCACTTTTTAGCGGGGAGAAAGTTGTCATGCGTACCAAATTGATCGCGTTGGCCGCGGTTGCGGGTGTTTTTTTGGCTGGAAGCGCGTCGGCTGAGGGTCTCATTCACTGCAAGCGCCCCCTGCTCACTCGGATTGCGAGCTTGACGCTGGCCAAACAGCCCACTCTTGTTCAAAGCGCGCCTGCTCCCCGCAAGCCACTCTGAGAACGAATCATGAAGAAGCAACTTGCAATCGCCGCCGGCGCGCTCCTGACACTGGGCACTGCTGTATCGGCAACCTTGAACGATTACTCCGAGCCGGCGAAAACGGTGACGACAGTCGAGTCCGCCGCGCTTGAAATGAACTCGAAGCAGAGCGCCCAGATAGTGGCCATGTGGAACACGCACGCCAGCTCCTCTGGCTCGGTTCCTCTGGCGCGTCCACTCTGAGCTAAAGCGACTGATTTTCTCCCCAGCTCGCTGCCCAACGGCAGCGAGCTTCCCCTCTTAGCTAAATCCCACCCGGTGCATAGCATCGGTCATCCCCAATGGAGCAACTACCGGCGTTCGTAGCAGAATGCTTTTCAGCAACAAAGTAGGCACATCGAAACAGCACGGATAGCGTTGAATCGAACACGGAGTGGACGTTGTGTTTGTGCGACCCGATCAAGAAATAGAAGAAGAAGACCTCTTCGCAGCTGCTTTGGCTTTACCTGCGACTGAGCGGGCGCTTTATCTGGAGCGTGCATGCAGCAGCAACGCCGATTTGCTCGCGCGATTGACCGTTCTGCTCGCGGCCTTTGGCGATGCCAGTGCATTCATTGCCGACCAGCTGATGGACACGCCGACCGCATCGGGGCAAGTCGGACTGTATCGCCTACTCCAAGAGCTAGGCGAAGGTGGCTGTGGTGTGGCCTACCTTGCCGAGCAAACGACTCCCGTCCGGCGACACGTCGCGCTGAAGATCATCAAACCAGGGATGGACACCAAGGCCGTCATCGCACGGTTCGAAGCGGAGCGGCAAGTTCTCGCACTCCTGGACCACCCAAACATTGCGAAGGTATTTGATGCGGGCGCTACACCCGAAGGACGACCATATTTCGTGATGGAGCTGGTCCGCGGGATTCGGATCACGGAGTACTGCACCCAAAGTCGCATGAGCATTGCGCAGCGTCTCTCGCTCTTCATTCAGGTGTGCCAAGCCATTCAACACGCGCACCAGAAAGGGATCATCCATCGCGACATCAAGCCATCCAATGTCCTAGTCACCATGCATGACGGCTCACCCGTAGCAAAGGTCATCGACTTTGGGATCGCCAAAGCGACTATGGGGAAGTTAATCGATCAGACGCTGCAAACAGAAATTGACCAGATCATAGGTACGCCAGCCTACATTAGCCCGGAACAAACACGGTCAACTCAGACTGCAGTCGACACACGCAGCGACATCTATAGTCTCGGCGTCCTGCTCTATGAACTATTGACGTGCCATACGCCATTCGATGCGCACGAACTCGCGGAAGCAACTATCGGAAGGCTACGCGAGCGGATATGCACTGAGGAGCCACTTCGACCATCTCGCCGTCTGAATTCGTTTGACGACAGCTTACTTGCACGAGTTGCAACCGGCAGCGCCACCACCGCCAGTAGACTTGTAAAGCAAGTTCAAGACGATCTGGACTGGATCGTCATGCAATGTCTGGAGAAGGACGCATCACGACGATACCAAGCAGTGAATGAGCTAGTTGCAGATCTTGAGCGCTACCTGCGACATCAGCCTGTCCTCGCACGCCCCCCAAGCTTGATTTACGCAGCCCGCAAGCTGGCGCGGCGCAACCGCATAGCGTTTGCTTCCGCACTTGCTGCAGCCACATTCCTACTTTTCGTCACCGCCTTCGCGGTTGTCATGACAATCCAGACACGACGAATTGCTTTGGAGCGAGATCTAGCAGAGCGGGAGCGACAAGGAGCCCAGAAGGTTTCGAACGTAGCACTGAACGTCTTCGCGATCGCGGACCCTTTTCAGAGCCTTGCGAACGAGGTCAGTGCGCCCGTAGTTCTTGAGCAAGCGGCGAAAAGCATCGAGCGCGAATTGCATGATCAGCCTGTACCGCGCGCGCGATTGCTGCAGGCAATCGCCCTCGCGTACATCCGAAGGGGCGAATTCAAACCCGCGATTGACTTCCTCAAAGACACCAAACTCGTCCTCAGCAGGCTTCCCGGCGCGGATGGCGAAGCCCTTAAAGCGACAGTAGAGCTCTCGACGGCACTGCGTATGAGTGGAGATCTGAGTGGTGCACGAAGCGTTTCATTGGATGGCGAGCATCTTGCAAAGCAATCTGGGCTACTCCGAACAGGAGGCTACGCACGGCTGCTTCTGAACAGAGGACGCATCTACCTGACTGAAAGTCGAATTCCTGAAGCGCAAGCGGACTTCAAAGCAAGCCTGCAGCTGTATCGGGAAGTTGCTGGCCAGAGGAGTGTCGAGGCAGCGGAAGTGCTTAGTGAACTTTCCACGACATACATCTGGACCGATGCTCATTCACTTGCAGAGCAGACTGCTCGAGAATCGATTGAGATCTTCAACAGCGCGGCCCCCCCAATGTACCCAGATCGTGTACACACGGAGGTGAGCCTTGCTGAAGCCCTTTATTTGCAGAATCAGCTAGAAGAGGGAGCCTCCATACTTGTTGAGGCCTTGCGAAAGAGCACTCAGCTATTCGGCAGGAACAGCGTGGAAGTTGCGGACATCTTAGACAGGTTGGCCACCGTCAAATACGCACAACGTCGCCTGGGTGACGCAGAAACGTACTCACGCGATGCAGTGGCAACGGCTCGATTTGTGTATGGCGACAATCATATGCTGACGGCGGGCACGGCAACCACCCTCGGCAAGACTCTGCTGGCGCGCGGTAAGTACTCGGAGGCCGAGGCTACGCTGCGGCAGGCGCTCCAAGTTCTGCTCGCAGTTCTACCACGAGATCATCAATACACCGCTTCTGTTGAGTACTTTTTGGGTGAAACTCTGCTCGCCACCAACAAGCTCAGCGACGCCGAAGCAGTGCTGGCCTCTTCGATCGGACGCTGGAATCGTAGCGGGGCGCCACCGTGGCGCGCGATGCGATCTGCAAGCGCACTAGGCGAAGTGCTGTACCGCGAAGGTCGCACCGAAGAGGCCGAGAAGCACTTGTCTGAGAGCTTTCGCGTGCTCGCGTTGGAGAGCACTCCGGATGTCGAAGCAAAGGAAAAGGCTCGTGAACGATTTGTCCGTTACGTGACGAAATCATCGCCAAGGCAGACCGCCCCAGACAAGCTCACCGTCGCAACGCAGTAGGGCAATCAACGCCTCGCGATACCCATTTGCGACGAGCGGACCGCCCCGCGCGGTGGATTTCCCCCGATGCTTGCTAGCATCCGTCGCATGAACAGTCCCGATTCGCCTGGCACGATCGATCGACGGACCTTCATGCAGCTCGGCGCAAGCGCCGCCGGTGGCCTGCTCCTCTCCTTACACATCGCCCCCCGACTCGCGCGGGCTGCTTCACCCTCCTCCGCTGATTCCGCCCCCGCAATCGGCCTCTTCGTCCGCATCGAGAAGGACGGCACGACCTTCATCGGTGCCCGCTCTCCCGAAATCGGCCAAGGCGTGAAAACCTCCTTGCCAATGATCATCGCCGAAGAGATGGACGCCGACTGGTCGAAGGTGCGCGTCGAGCAGCTGCCGTTCGGCATCGTGCGCGCAGCCGACGGTACGTTCACCTGGAAGTACGGCGAACAAGGCGCGGGCGGCAGCACGAACATTCCGGACGCGTGGGCCGATCTGCGTCACGCCGGTGCGCGTGTTCGACAGGTCCTGCTCGCCGCCGCGGCGAAGCAGTGGAACGCACCGGCAAGCGAGCTGCACACCGAACCCGGTGTCGTGAAGCACAAGGACGGCCGAAGCATCAGCTACGGTGAGCTCGCGCCGCTCGCCGCAACACTTCCTCTGCCAACCGAACAACCACCGCTGAAAGACCCGAAACAGTGGCGCATCCTCGGCACGCGCACTCGCGTCGTCGACACCGCAGACATCGTCACCGGCCGCGCACGTTACGGCATCGATTCGACGATGCCCGGGGCGCTGACCGCAGTCATCACTCGCTGCCCGACCTTCGACGGCGAGCTGAAATCATTCGACGCCACCGCCGCGAAGAAAATCGCAGGCGTACGCGACGTCATCGCGCTCCCCGGCCCGAAGCATGGTGAGCCGATCACTGCAAACCTCGCGCCCGGCGTCGCCGTGATCGCAGACAACACCTGGGCAGCACTACAAGGCCAACGAGCGCTCAAGATCGAGTGGACACCTGGCCCTTACGCGACCGAATCCTCAGCCACGCTCGATGCGCAGTGCACTGAACTGTTCAAGGGCACTGGCATCCGAGCTCGCAACGACGGTGACTTCGACGCCGCGCGCGCCGCGGCCGCGCAAGTCATCGAGGCAACGTATCGCATTCCCTTCGTCTCACACTCCCCGCTCGAGCCACAAAATGCGTGCGTCGACGTTCGCAAGGACAGTGTCCTTATCGTGGCACCGCTGCAGATGCCCGGCGGCGCTTCTCGAATCGCCGCGCAGCTCACAGGTATCGATCGCCTGAAGATCGACGTCCGCATGACGCGCGTCGGCGGCGGATTCGGTCGACGCCTCACGAATGACTTCATCGCCGAAGCCGTCATGCTATCGAAGCAAGTCGGCAAGCCGATCAAGCTGCTGTGGACTCGCGAAGAGGACATGCGCCACGACTGGTACCGACCGTTCGGCCAGCATCACTTGATCGCAACACTCGATGCGGACCGACAACTCACAGGCTGGGCACACCGCCTCGCGAGCGCATCGAAATACTACCGGCGCCCGGATGTGAAACCGGAAGACATGTGGACCTCCGAACTCTATCCGAACGACTTCCCCGCGCAGCTGCTCGGCAACGTTCGCATGGAATGGTTCGCGGTCAACTCCGGCATCACGCGCGGCTCGTGGCGCGCGCCCGCGCACACTGCGAACGCATTCGCAGTACAAAGCTTCGTTGACGAGGTCGCGCACGCCACACAACAGGACCCGCTCGCTCTCCGCCTTCGCCTCCTCGGCGAGCCGCGCGAACTGAAGTACGAGCAGCACGGTGGACCGACGTTCAATCCGGGTCGACTCGCCGATGTGCTGCGCCTGGCCGCGCAACGCATCGGTTGGGGTCGCAGTGTGCCGCGAGGTCGTGGCCTCGGCATCGCCGGGCATTTCACTTTCGGCGGCTATGCCGCGCACGCGATGGAAGTGAGCGTGGCCGGCGACGGCAGCTATCGAATCGAACGTTGCGTATGTGCAGTCGATGTCGGCCGGCCGATCAACCGCCTGGGCCTCGAAGCGCAGATGATGGGCGGAACGATCGACGGCATCAGCACCGCGCGCAACCTGGAGATCACCATCAAGGAAGGTCAAGTGATGCAAAGCAACTTCAACGACTACCCGTTGCTGCGCATCGCCGATGCCCCGGACGTCGAAGTTGCAATCGTCGACAGTGAGCGCGACCCGTCCGGTGCGGGCGAGATCGGCCTGCCAACAGCGGCACCCGCGCTGACCAATGCCATTTTTGCAGCCAGCGGCCACCGCGTGCGGAATCTTCCGATCGGCGCACGACTGCAGATCGCCCAGGAAAGCTGAGAAAACTCGTGTAGCGACTGCTACACTTGCGGCCCCCACCGCAGTGTCGAGCTCTCATGTTCCTGCAGCGCCCACTCTTCCGAGCCGTCCTCCTGTTCGCCGGCGTCCTCGGGCTGTCTGCCTGCGGCGGCAAGTCCGACTCCAATGCCGCGAAGCCGGTGCCGGTGACAACTCGCACGGTCGCAGTGAGTTCCGCGCCCATCGTGCTCGAGGCCGTGGGCCGCACCGAAGGATCGAAGGAAGTCGAGATCCGTGCACGCGTGTCGGGCATCGTGCAGAAGCGCCTCTACGACGAAGGCTCGTTCGTAAAGGCCGGCGCCCCGCTGTTTCAGATCGAGCGTGCGCCGTTCGAGATCGCGCTTGCGCAAGCAAGGGCTGCCGCCGAACAGGCGGAAGCGACCAACGATCAGGCGCGACGAGAGGCGGATCGCGTCTCGGGCTTGCTCGCAAGCTCCGCGGTCAGCAAACGCGTTGCCGAGGAAGCAGCGACCGCGTATCGATCTGCGACGGCATCGCTGGCTGCCGCGCGCGCAGCGGTTCACGAAGCCGAGCTGAATCTTTCATACACATCCGTCGGCGCGCCGATCGCTGGCGTTACCGGACGCGCGCTTCACTCCGAAGGCAGCCTTGTAACTGCGAACACAGACAGCAGTCTGCTCACTACGATTTCGCAAACGAATCCAGTCTGGGTTCGCTTCGCTCTGTCGGAGTCCGAGCACGAGAGTTTGCGACGCGCCGGCGACGAGAAGAGCACCGTGGAGCTCGTGCTTGCAGACGGCTCGACGTACGGCGACCGCGGCCACTTGAACTTCGCGGGGTCGACCGTCGACCAGTCACTCGGCACTGTCCAACTCCGCGCGGAGTTTCCGAATCCAAAGCTGGCGATTCTCCCCGGCCAATTCGCGACGGTGCGGCTCGACGCCGGTACACAACAGGTCATCACGGTTCCACAGACTGCCGTTCTACAAGGCACTCAAGGCCGCTTCGTGTGGACCATCGGCGCGGATGGCAAAGCCATGCAGCGCGACGTCGAGGTCGGCGATTGGGTTGGCCAGGACTGGATCATCCGCAAGGGATTGAAGGACGGCGACACCGTCATCCTCGACAACCTGATGAAGCTGAATCCCGGCGTCGCCGTCGTCGCACAGGCAGAACAGTCGAACCCGCCGCCCGCCTCCACCTCCGCGGCCAACTGACATGTTCTCGAAGTTCTTCATCGACCGACCGGTGCTCGCGGGAGTCATCGCGATCATCATCGTGATCGCCGGACTGGTCGCGAGCGCGATTCTGCCGATCGCGCAGTATCCGGACATCGCGCCGCCGACGGTCGTCGTCAATACCAGCTATCCCGGCGCCAGCGCCGAGACCATTGCCAAGACGGTCGCTGCGCCGATCGAAGAGCGACTGTCCGGTGCCGAGCATCTTCTCTACTTCAATTCCAGCTCCTCCTCCACCGGCGATCTGACGATCACGGCGACCTTCGACATCGGCACGAACATCGACACCGCCGTGTTCAACGTCAACAACCGCGTGCAGCTGGCATTGCCTCGACTTCCGGACGACGTGCGGCGCAACGGCGTAACGGTGCAAAAGCGATCGAACGATATTCTGCTGCTGGTAGCACTGGTTTCACCCGACAACACTCGCGACACGCTCTTCCTGTCGAACTACGCAACGATCAATCTGCTCGACGAACTCAAGCGCGTACCCGGCGTCGCCGACATCGGCGTCTTCGGCGCACGCGACTACTCGATGCGCATCTGGCTGCGACCTGATCGGCTGGCGCAACTCGGCTTGACGGTCAGCGACATCGCCGACGCGCTGCGCGCACAGAACAATCAATACGCCGCCGGCAAGATCGGCGCAGAGCCCGCAATCAAAGGCCAGAGCCTCGTCTACACGGTCACTGCACGCGGGCGCCTGGTCGAGCCACAGGAATTCGGCGAGGTCGTGATCCGCTCGACCGCGGGCGGCGGTGTGCTGCGGCTCAAGGACGTAGCGCGCGTCGAGCTCGGCGCTCAAAGCTATGACACGTACAACTTGCTGTCAGG
>Ga0068864_100000885_pt1 | contig 25233 bp, 25 predicted proteins | sample KBSSwiS72_FD_66586 | JGI IMG/M metagenome (GOLD analysis project Ga0068864, IMG submission 66586) | Switchgrass rhizosphere microbial communities from Kellogg Biological Station, Michigan, USA - KBS Switchgrass S7-2 | ecosystem: Host-associated > Plants > Roots > Rhizosphere > Soil ...
ATCGCCTCCTCCATCCCATTGACTCAGCAAACCATGTGCCATGCCGGCGAAGAGGATTATGGCGGATGAGGCCCATCAAATCAGTGTGCTGCGAACCGGCATAACCACGCGGCCCGAGTAAGTATTGCCCCGGGGTAGAAGGTTTTACACGCGCGGACCGTCGCGGATGCGCCGCCCGCTTCCCTTGCGCCTCGCGTAGAGCGACATGAGGGGCGTCACCGAAATGCCGTGGAACACGACCGATGCGGCCACCGTGGTGAGCGTGATCGCGATGAGTTGCTGGGCGAGAGCGAGCGGCAGCCCGTGATTGATCGCGTACAGGAGATAGAAGATCGAGCCGACGCCGCGAATGCCGAACCAGGAGATGAGAAGCCGCTGGTCCCGCGAGATGGTGGTCGCCCCGACGAGCCCGATCCATACCGCCGCCGGCCGCGCGACGAGGAACACGAGCAGCACGAACGGAACCGCGCCTTGTGGAATGTACGTATATGACAGCATGGCCCCTGTCGCGAGCACCACGATCAGCTCGGCGATCCGTTCGAGCTGGCCGTTGAACCCTTGCACCGCCCGCATCATGTACGAGCCGGCAAGCTTCTCGTTGGTGGCGATCTCCTTCTCGGTCTCGGCGTTGAGAATAGCTTTAGCCTTCGCGGCGACAGCGGGCAAGGCAGCATTCGAGGTCGCCTCGATTCTCTGCAGCGCAAGACCCGCTGCGAAGACCGCGAGAAAGCCCGAGGCGTGGCAAAGCACCGCCACGCCGTACGCGATTGCGATCAATCCGAGCGACAGGAATTCGTCGACACCGACCGCCTCCTGGTGGCGTGTGCGCAGATAGATCACGAGCTTGCCGATCGCGGCCCCTGACGCACCGCCGAGGCCAAGTCCGCCGGCAATGCTCCACAGCATATCGATGCCGAGCCAGCGCCAGCTCGCAAGGCCGAAGTCGTAAAAACCCAGCATTGCAAGCCCCAGCAGCACGAACGGGAACGCCGTGCCGTCGTTCAAGCCGCCTTCCGCCGTGAGGCTGAATCGCAGGCGATCGCGGTCCGACGAGTCCGCCACCTGCACGTCCGACGCAAGCACGGGATCGGTCGGTGCAAGGATTGCAGCGAGCAGCGTCGCGGCGGCGAGCGGCAGTCCGCAAAGGGTCATGGCGAGCGGCGTAATGAACAGCACCGTCAGCGTCATCGAGGGAAACGCAAGGCGCAGCGGCGTGAGCCACCGCTTGTCGGTGAGCGGAATCCCGAGCTTCAACCCTACGGCGAACAGCGAGATGAGGAGCGCAATTTCGGTCAGGCGCTCGAGCTCGACGGAATGTCGTATCGGGTCGAGCGCAATCACGTCCCAGCCTGCCGGTCCCAGCGCGTAGCCCAGTGCAAGATAAAGGACGCCAGGCGAAAGCGGCAGTCGCTCCACCAGCGACCACACGAGCGCCATGGCGATGAGGATGGCGCCGGTGATGAGCGACAGGATTGCAAAGGACATCGGCGAGCTCCGGTTGCGGACAGCCGAGCGGCAGAGTGTCCGCTGCCGTCCGCCGCGGACGTCCTTCGCGCAGCGGAGAAGCTAATTCGTAGCGCGCTCACCGTCGGTGCGCCGGCGCACCCCCGTGGCACGTGTGCGTGCGACGCCGAACGGACCGATCGCGAACAAATCGATACGCTCGTCGAACTGCCTGCATGCGTCTGCGGGACGCACGGTACCGATGACCCTTCACCCATGACCTTCGCGCTGCGCATGACCGTCGCTTTCGCTGCGCTCGCTGTAGCGTGGAGCGTGGACGTGCACGCCGCCGCGCCCGTCGCCAAGCGCACCGTCTGCACGATCACCGTCAATTCGTCCGACGAGAAGGACATGTTCAAGGCGCGTCTGCCGGCATCGCAGTACCGGTTCGTGGAGCTCGTCGAACGCGGGCGCGCCGATTGGCTCGAGTCGGCGTGCAGGCAGGGCGTCCAATGCGACCTGCTGGTGATCTCGGGCCACTTCGACGGGGATAACAACGGGAACAACGTCTTCTATTCGGATCAGCTCGCGGCCAGCGAATTCCTGCCGGTGGCGGAAATGGAGCGCGCGTCCTGCAGCGAGTCGTGCCCGGGACTGTTTTCGCAGTTGCAGGAAGTCTATCTGTTCGGGTGCAACACGCTCAACGCGGACACGACGGGAAACGCGTCATCCGAAGTCGCGCGCGCCCTCGTCCGCGCCGGGCACTCCGCAGCGGACGCGCGCAAGGTCAGCCAGGCGCTGCAGCAAATTCACGCCGAGAGCAGCCGAGACCGGATGCGCCGGATCTTCACCCGCGTGCCGGTCATCTACGGCTTTTCCTCGGTGGCTCCGCTCGGTCCGCAAGCGGCGAGCTTGCTCGGCCGCTACCTGCAGCCGCCGGCGTTGGCGGACGTCGGCAGCGGGCGCGCAAGCTCGCGGCTCCTCCGCGCCTTCTCGGGCGAATCGATGGTCTCGGTCAGCGGCCTGCGCGACTCCGATCCGCGCGCGCAGCATCGCCGCGACGTGTGCCAGTTCGTCGACGATCGCCTCACCGCGGCCGACAAGCTCGTCTTCATCCACGGGTTGCTTCGGCGCGAGACGGCCGAAGTGCGCATGTTCCTCGAGCGCATCGAAGGCCTGTTCGCCGCCTTGACTCCCGCCGATGCAAGCGATCCGCGCTTCCTCGAGGCGCACGCAGCGATCGCCCGCGACACCGTCGCGCGAGACGCCTTCATGCGCTTTGCCGACGACGCCGATCTGCCGGCGATCCGTGCGCGAATGATCGGGCTGGCGGCGAAGCTCGGCTGGCTGTCCGAAGGCGAGATGCATGCGGAAACGATGCGCATGATCGGCGAGCTGATCGCCCGCGATGCTGTCGGCCCTGCCGAAGTGGACACGATCTGCGGGCTCAACCAGGATCACGCGCTCGACGGCGAGCGCGGTCGCCTCGCGCTTTTGCCCGCGGCCGCGAACCGTGTCGCCAACTCCGCCGTCCTTGCTTGCCTTGGCAGCCCCGACGGCCGCGCGCGCGTGCTGCAGGCGTTGACGGGCGGCAGCGACGCGGACGTGAAGATCGCCGAAGTCGTCCTCGGGCATCGCCCGATCGACGACGTGGCCGAGCTTCGCGACGTCGCGAGCGCCATCGCGCGTATGCCGGGATCGTCCGCGCAGGTCCGCGCGCTCGATACGCTCGGCCGCCATCGGTTGCGCGATGCCGAAACGCTCGCGGAGCTTGCCCGCCTCTTTCCGATCGCCCAGAACATCGACGTGCAACGGGCGATCGCGGCCGTGATCATCCGCTCCGACTACGAGCTGCTTCCGAAGCCCGAGACGGTGGCCATGCTGAGCCTATATCGGTTCAAGTCGACCGGCGGCAACGACTCGATCGATATCCTCATCCGGCGCCTGCAGGAGTCCCCCTAGCGCAACGTACGTGGTAGGCTCGCGGGCGCGACGGTCGGCGCGTGAAGACCGCGCAACAAGCGCGGTCATTTTGACGAGTGGAGGCCGCGCAACAGCGCGGTCATTTACGACCACTGAACGTTTGGATCGGTGCCGAATTCCCCGCGGTTGGAAACGCTCCCGGCCATCACCGCTGGCCACCTGCCGAATGGAGGGCCCGTCGCGATGCCGCGACAGTTGCGGTTATTTTCAGTCCCGGTTGGCGCGGCGATCGTGTTCGCAGTGGCCGCGCTCGTCGCGATCGCGCCGTCGGCTCACGCGGGAAAGCGCACTGTCTGCACCGTCACCGTCAATTCGGCCGACGAGCGCGAAGTGTTCAAGAAGCGATTGCCGGAAGGCGACTACGACTTCGTCGAGCTCGTGGAGCGCGGCCGCCCGGATTGGCTTGCTTCGGCATGCCGCCAGGGAGTGCACTGCGACGTGCTCGTCATCTCCGGTCACTTCGACGGCATGACCGAGTTCTACTCCGACCGGCTGGCGATGCGCGAATCGCTTCCCGTTGCGGAGATGGAGCGCGCCTCGTGCAGCGAGTCGTGCCCCGGCGTGTTCGCGCAACTGAAGGAAGTGTATCTGTTCGGCTGCAACACGATGAACGCGGAGCCGGTCAGGAGCACGACAGCGGAGGCCGAGCGCAGCCTCGTCCGTTCGGGAATGCCGGCGGCCGACGCGTCGCGCGTTGCCCGAGCGCTCGACGAGCGGCACGGCGAAAGCAGTCGCGACCACATGCGACGCATCTTCACGAATGTTCCAGCGATCTACGGCTTCACGAAGCTCGCGCCGCTTGGACCCACGGCCGCGACGCTGCTCAACAAATATTTCGACCAGGCGTCTCCGGCCGAATTCGGCGGCGGCCGCCAGGACCCGAAGCTTCTCGCCCAGTTCGCGTCGAGCACGATGGTCGTGGCCGGCGGCATGACGGAGTCGGATCCGGACGCACAATTTCGGCGCGAGTCCTGTCAATTCGTCGACGAGCGAATCCCGCCGGCCGCAAAGCTCGCGTTCGTGCACGATCTGCTGCGGCGCGACATGGCCGAAGTCCGGATGTTCCTCGATCGCATCGAGGCGCTGTTCGCGTCGATTCCCGCAAAGGATCGCGCAACGCCCTCGTTCGGGAGGGCGCTGGACGCCATCTCGGGTGACGGTGCCACTCGCGACCGTTACCTGCGCTTCGCCGAGGATGCGGACCTTTCGCGTACCCGCGCCCGCATGATCGCGCTTGCCGGAGAGCTCCGATGGCTCACGGCGGCCGAGCAACGCGCCGAGCTTGCGCGGATGGTCGGCGACATGATCGCGCGGGCGACGATCGGCCCGTCCGACGTCGAGCTCTTCTGCTCGCTCAACGACGATCACCGGCTGGATGCAGAGCGCGACGGCGTCCGACCGACGGCCGAACAGCTTGCCAAAGTCAACAATGCGGCTGCGCTTGCGTGCCTCGGCAGCGCAGAAGCGCGCGCCCGCGTATTACGCGCGGTCACGAGCGCCAAGGATGCGGATGTCGAGCTCGCGCAGGTGTACCTGTCGCACCGGCCCATGACCGACGTGCAGGAGCTTCGTGGCGTCGCGACGGGCATTGCCCGTATGCCGGCTTCCGGCGCGCAGATCCGTGCTCTCGACACGCTGGCTCGTCACCGGCTGAGCGACGGCCCGAGCCTGAGCGAGCTCGCGCGCCTCTTTCCGGCCGCTTCGGTCGATGTTCAGCGCGCGATTGCGTCAGTGCTGATACGGGGCGATTACCACGCGATCGCGAAGCCCGAGTTCGTGCACGTGCTGGCGCAGAACCGCCGCAAGTCGCCGGACGGGACGGACATCATCGACATTCTCATCCGCCGCCTGCGCGCGCAGGATCAACTTCCGAAGGAACAGGAATGAGCGCACTCAGAGTCCTCGGCATCGTGCTGATCGTCGGCGGCATCCTCGGGCTCGTGTATGGCGGGTTCAGCTACACGAAGGAGACGCACTCCGCGAAGATCGGCCCTATCACGCTCTCGGTGAGCGACAAGGAACGCGTCAACGTTCCGCTTTGGGTGGGGATCGGCGCGGTCGTGGTCGGCGGGCTGATTCTGGTGCTGGGCAGCAGGAAGCGCTGAATCCCACCAACCGGCCCGGTCGACGCGGCCTGTGCGTCGCAAGCGAGTGCGAAGCGCCGTCAGGACTGTGGGCGCGCCGTCGCGCTCCGGCGCAGGATTTCGGCGCGAAACTCGCCGAATTGCTTTTGCGTCTCGGCCTCGATCATCGCGGGCCCCACGACGGGCGGCACCCACAGCTTCGGGACATAGTGACCGTTGTTGACGATGGTGATGTGGTCGCCGGACTGCACGATCTTCGTCACGAAATCGGACGATTTCAAGTCGCCGCTGATGAGCCGTGAGCGGATCTCGCTTTGCGGCACCAGCTCCACCTCGCGCAGCATCTCGTAGCTCAAGGTGACCGGCCCCCGCGACGCCTTGCCTTTCTGCCGCACGTGCAGAACGTTCCCGTCCTGCTGCTCGACGACGCTTTCGCGGATGTTCGAGATGAATTGCGGCATGTGGGGATAATCGGTCAGCACTTCCCATACGATCTGCCACGGCGCGTCCACCGGACACACGACGTCGATGGACACGCCGCCGCCCTCCTTGCGGACGTGGACCACGATGTCCTCGTTCGCCGTGAACGCAGGAAGCTCGAGCGGCAACGCGCACACGAGCGCCAAGACCAGGAGTTGTGCAAGCCGCATTTTCAGAGGGCTCAGCCGAAGCGAAGATGCGCGCCGCCCAGGAGTCCCAGCAAACCGGCGACGATGAGGTAGAACGCGATGATGTAGTTGAGCGCCTTCGGTACGATGAGGATCAGCACTCCGGCGATCAGCGAGATGACGGGGCCGAGGGTGAGCGTGAGATTCACGATTGCCTGGTCAAAAAAATGGAGGACCCGATCCTCGCGGACCGGCGTCCCCCCGATGCGTCCAGCCCGGAAGGGCCGGTCACATCTTGCGCTGGACTTCCTTCGCACCGCCCTCGATCTTCTCGCCACCGCGCTCGATGTCCTTGCCGGCGCCGGCGACGGTGTTGCAGCCCGTCATCGTGGCAACCGGGCCGATCAGCGCAAGCGCCGTCAGCAATGCAAGCAGTTTCTTTGCCATGAGTGTCTCCTCGTAGTCGTCAGCGGAAACCCCGCTCCGTGCAAGATCCGCTTTTCCCGTCCCATCGTCTGTGCGCTGGCGTACCCGCAACATGGGTATTCGTCCTACATTCTTGTAGGGAACTCGCACTGTCGCAGCAGCCCCCAAAGCAAAACGGGGCGCACTCCGCGCCCCGTTTTGTCCGCTCGGGCCCACATCCCTTCCGTGGGCGCTGCCTCGGCCTTACTTGTCTTTCTGCACCTTGATGTCGGCCTTGACCGTCTTCACGCCTTCGGTATTCCGGGCGATCGCGACGGCCTGGTTGATTTCGTCCTGCGAATTCGCGGTGCCGGTCATCCAGACAACGCCGTTCTGGTCGGTGTCGACCTGGATGTGCTTGAGGCTGCCGAGGTGCTCGGATGCGAGCTTCGCCTTGATCTTCGTCGTGATGGCCGAATCCTTCACGAACAGCTTCGGATTGGCGCGGTCCGCGTCGCCGTCGGCCGCGAAGGCCGCCACGGGCGCGAGCATGGTTCCGACGACGATGCAGCTTGCTGCGAACATGCGTTTCATGTTGGTCCCCTTTTCACTGTGTCCGCTCGGGAGGCGAGCGCGTTTCAAATTCGTCCCATCACGAGAAGGACGATGACTATCACGAGTACGACACCCAGGATTCCGCTCGGTCCGTAACCCCACGTGCGCGCATGCGGCCACGTCGGGAGTACGCCGATCAGCATCAGGATGAGTACAATCAGCAGGATCGTGCCAAGGCTCATGGGTCCTTCCTTTCTTCGTCAACGCTTCGTCGGTTTTGGCATGGATGCCACGATATCGACAAGCACGCTGCCAGCACGCACATGCATTGCCAGCATAGGCGTACCCTCCGCCCTCGTCTGTTCGGCAGCGTACAGTTGAAACCCCGCGCGCCCGAAAGGCAGCGCATGGCATACAGCGGTGACGCCCCATGGTTTGTCCGCATCGGCGCCATGCGGCGTCTCATGCTCGCGGTGGCCGCCGCGATGCTTGCGTTCTTCGCCGAATCCGGCTCGATCTCGTGGCACGCGCGCGTCATCGCCGGTTGGGACGCGGGAGCGCTCGTCTATCTCGCGCTCGCGTGGTCGCTCGCCTCGCGGTCGGACGCCTCGATGACGCGCGACCACGTGCTCGCGCAGGACCTCGGCCGCTATCTCATTTTCCTGTTCATCGTGAGCGCGTCGTTCGCGTCCATCGTCACGCTGGGATTCGTCGTCGGGCCGATCCGGAACCTTCCGTTCTGGAGCCGCGCGTGGCATCTCGTGCTCGCGGTCGGGGCATTGGCGTCGTCGTGGTTGCTGATCCACACCGTATTCGCATTCCATTATGCGCACCGGTATTACGGCGATGCCGATCGACATGATTCGCTCAAGCGGCCGCTCCTTTTCCCCGGCGGAGACGAGCCGCCGGATTACGGGGACTTTCTGTACTACTCCTTCGTCGTCGGCATGACCTCGCAGGTGGCCGATGTCGCGATCGCCTCGCCGGCACTGCGCCGGCTCACGATGCTGCACGGCATCCTTGCGTTCGTGTTCAACATCGCCGTGCTGGCGCTTTCGATCAACATCTTCGCGAGCGTCCTCTGAACGGCGCTACTCGGTCGGCCAGCGGAAGTCGAGCGTCCTGAGCGCGGCGGGCGGCACGGCTACCGTACGACGTTCCAGCGCGTTTCGGTACGACGCGTTGACCTGATAGCTGCCTGCCGGCAGCCTGGCCAGGAGCCACGGCCCTTCCGTCAGCGTGTCGAGCACGACGCGGTTCGATGGATCGACCACCTGCACCCTCACATCCGACAGATATTCGCCGCTGCTCAGGGCGAACACCATCTTGAGATTGAAGTCCCGTTCCATGGACCGCAGGCGATCGACCGCATCGGAACTGATGCCGCCCGAGACGAACGTGACACCCGACGGCGCCATCGTCACTTCCTCGCTCCTTGCGGTGGCTCCCGCCGGCACGAGCGACAACGCGAAGAGCGTCGCCGCGGCGAGCGCTCCGATCCGATTCGCACTCAGTCCGGTGGCGCACCCTGCGGTCCCGGTGCTTCGTCTCACCGATCGCCTCTCTTGATCATCATCCGTTGGTTCGGGGAGCGCCCGCGATCACGACCATCCGGTCGCCCACGTTCACCATTCGCGGTGTCGATTCGTCGAATATCTGTCGCGATCCGTTCCGCATGCGGACGACGATACGATGCCGCGTGATGACCGCGTCCTTCGTCGACGCTCGACTGGCTGCGATGCCCGCCGCAACCGTTTCGGAAAGCGATTCGCGGTCCGCGCGGAAGTCGCGGCCATAGGCGTGTCCGTCGTTCTGCGTGCGCACGGTTTCCGCGGCGTCGCACCAGCCCGTGAACTTGAGCGGCATGTCGATTCTCTGCACGGCCTCGATGATGCCGCACTCGGCACAGAGCGGCTTGGTCCGGGCCTTCGCGGGATCTTCCGCCGGCACGGCCGCACTTGCAGCGGGCTCCGCGCGGGCGCCGTCGCTCATGGCTCCGCGCGTCACCGCCTCTACCGGATGACGCGACGCCGCCGTGGAGCCCGCAGTTGCTCCTTTCGGCACAACCCACGCGATCGCAGCGACTGCCGCGAAGCAGGCAAGCACGGCGACTCCGACGTACCGTGCCCGCGCGCGTTCGAGGTCGAGTTCGCTGCCGGATGGTCTCTTCACGTGTCTGCTCGCCTGGTCGACGTCGAGAACGATAGCGACCAGCCGGCTCGACGTCGGTACGCTGTCGCACTTTGGGTGCAGCGGACGGAAGCAATGTGGGGCGACGCACAGACGTCGCCTGCCATCGACTGCATCATCGGCTCGTCCTGATCCGCTCGCGACGCTTCGGACGGAAGAGAACTGGCGTCGGCACGCAGCAGCGCCACCTCAGGCGAACCGGTGCTCTTGCGACGTTCCGCGATTTGTCCCACGTATAGGTCAATCGCCCTCACCGGCGCCCGTTGTGACGATCAAACTCAGCAGCCCTGTTTGCCCCGAGTGCCATTCGAGCGTCAATCGCGTCCGCCGGCGCTTCGTCGACCGTCTGGTGAGCTTGTTCTATCCCGTGCACCGGTATCGCTGCCGCTCGTTCGTCTGCAGCTGGGAAGGCAACCTGCGCTACACACCCGCGCTTGGGCGGTGGGAGGCGCTCGAGTCGTACTCGGGCGCGCAGACGGCAACCGTCTACCCGCGTGCAGATGAGACGGGCAGCGCGACGGCGGCAAGATCATCGTTTTCCGGACCGCGCCCTCACGAAAGTGATACGCTTCCCGGGCCCCCCACACGTCCGCCGAATTTCAGGAAGCCCGATGCCCGCGCCGACTCGCGTAACGCCACGAGGGCTCCACGGCCCCCGAAAAAGCGCACGAATCCGGTTCCGCGTTGACGTCGACGCAACGACGGAATCAAACGCGAACGCCAACCCGCGCCGCCGCGCCCTACGGTGACTCGCGGCGACGTGAGACCGCCCGCGGCGAAAACCCGAAGGGGCGCACCGGGCACCGAAGGCCGAGGCGAGGTGTACCTCGTCGGAGCAGGGCCAGGCGACCCCGATCTCCTGACGCTGCGCGCGCTCGCCTTGCTGCAACGCGCCGAAGTCGCGCTGTACGACAACCTCATTTCGCCCGAGATTCTGGCGCTGCTGCCACCGGCGGCGGAGCGGATCTACGTCGGCAAGCGGCGCGCCGATCACGCGATGCGTCAGGAAGCGATCAACGCCCTTCTCGTCGAGCAGGCGCTGGCCGGCAAGCGCGTCGTGCGTCTCAAAGGCGGCGACCCGTTCATCTTCGGCCGGGGCGGCGAGGAAATCGACACGCTGTCGGCGCATGGGATTCGTTTCGAGGTCGTGCCGGGGATCACGGCAGCGTTGGGGGCCGCCGCGTACGCCGGCATTCCGCTCACCCATCGCGATCATGCGCAGGCGTGCGTGTTCGTCACCGGCAACTTGAAGGATGGCAGCGTGGATCTCGATTGGGCGGCGCTCGCCCGGCCGCGACAGACGATCGTCGTCTACATGGGCCTCCTGAGCCTCCCGGTCATCTGCCGCGAGCTCGTGGCGCACGGACTTGCGGACGACACCGGAGCCGCGGTCATTCAGCAGGGCACGACGGCAACCCAACGCGTCGTCGCGGGAACGCTCCGCACGCTGCCGGCGAAAGTCGCGCGTGCGAAGCTCCACGCGCCGACGCTCATCATCGTCGGCAATGTCGTGCGGCTGCGTGAAAAGCTGAGCTGGTTCGAGCCCAAAGCCAAGACGGAGGGGACATCGTGAAGAGAGTCGTCTGGGGAATCGTCAGCACCGCGAACATCGGCCGTGCACGCGTGTTGCCCGGCATGAAGAAAAGCGACCTGCTCGAGCTGCGAGCGGTCGCGTCCCGGGATGAAGCGCGGGCGCGCGCCGCTGCGGCCGCACTCGGCATCCCGAAAGCTTATGGCTCGTACGAAGCGCTGTTGGCCGATCCGGAGATCGAAGCGATCTACAATCCGCTGCCGAATCACCTGCACGTGCCCCTCACGCTGGCGGCGGTGGCGGCCGGAAAGCACGTGCTGTGCGAGAAGCCGATCGCGCTGACCGCCGAAGAGGCGTCGGCGCTGCGCGCCACGATCGGCAAGACCCTGGTCGCGGAAGCATTCATGGTGCGTTTTCATCCGCAGTGGCTGCGCGCCCGCGCCCTGATCCAGGAAGGCCGGATCGGCGCATTACGCGCGGTGCAGATGTTCTTCGGCTACAACAACCTCGATCCCGCGAACGTGCGCAACAGGGCCGACATCGGCGGTGGCGGCCTCTACGACATCGGCTGCTACGCCATCGTGGCAGGCCGCTTCTTTTTTGGGTCCGAGCCGCTGCGCGGCATCGCGCTCGTCGATCGCGACCCCGCATTCCGGACCGATCGCCTCACGAGCGCGCTGGTCGACTTCGGCGACGGCCGCCGGCTCGACTTTACGGTGTCGACGCAGATCGCGCCCCATCAGCGCCTGCAGCTCTGCGGCCGCAAGGGCCGCATCGAGATCCCGATCCCCGTCAACGCCCCGCAGGGAGCGGCGACGCGCATCCTGATCGACGATTGCTCCTCGCTCGAAGGAACGGGCATCGTGACGGAGACGCTGCCCCCGAGCGACCAGTACCAGTTGCAGGGCGAGGCGTTCTCGCGCGCGGTGCGCGGCGAGATCGAGCTCGCCTACGGGGTCGAGGACGCGATCGCCAACATGCGCGTGATCGACGCGTTGTTCCGCTCCGAGCGGAGCGGGCGCTGGGAAGACGTGGCCCGCGAGCAGTGAGGATCGGGGAGTGCGAAGCCGGCGACGGTCCGGCGGCTTACATTGCCGGCGTGTTGCTGAAACGCCGCGTCAATCCGCCTTCATGTTCGCCTTCTTCGCGAGCCTGCTCAAGCGCTCCCGCTCGGCGGCGATGAACGTCACGAACGCGGCGGTCGTGCCGGGCTCGGGTTCGATGCCCGAAGGCACCATCTTGTCCCGGAACTCGGCGGACCTGACGGCCGTCTCGAGCTCCTTGCTCATCCGCTCGACGATCGCCGTCGGGGTGCCCTTGGGCGCGAACAGCCCCGCCCAATGGCCGATCAGCACACCGGGAAAGCCCTGCTCCGTCGCCGTGGGCAACGTGTCGTACGCACTGATTCGCTTGCTGTACGTGGTGGCGACAGCCTTCAACTTGCCTGCCTTCACGTTCGGCAGCACGACGATGCTGGCCTCCGACGTCGCGTGCACGTTGTTCGACAGGACGGCCGTCATCCCCTCCGAGCCGCTCTTGTAAGGGACGATCGTGATGTTGACGCCAGCTTCGCGCAGCATCTCCGCGACGAAGTGCGGCGTGCTGCCGCCCCCCGCCGTGGCCCAGTTGATGCCGCCAGGCTGCGTCTTCGCCCAGGCGACGAATTCCTTGAGGTTCGCCGCCGGCACGCTCGGGTTGACGACGATCACCGAAGGCGCGACGGCGATCATGCCCACCGGAATCAAGTCGCTGTCCGCGTAAGGCATGTCGTTTCGCAGCACGCTGTTGGTCACCACACCTGCCGCGCCGACGAGCCACGTGTAGCCGTCGGGTTTCGCCTTTGCGACGACTTCGGCGCCGATGATGGCGCCCGCGCCCGGCTTGTTCTCGATCACGACCGGCTGCCCAAGCCGCTTGCTCACGGCCTCGGCGGCCGCGCGTGCGATGAGGTCGTTCGCTCCACCGGGACCGAACGGCACCACCCAGCGGATCGGATGATCCGGCCAGTCGGCGCGGGCGACCCCCGCACCGCAAAGGGCGATCGCCAAGGTGATGGGTGCTACGAGCAACGCGAGGCAGCGGCGGATGTTCATTCGAGTCTCCAATCGAGGATATGACGAAGCGATTTCTCGGCGTCAGTGCGGGCGCGGCTCGACGTCATAGTAGCGCCACTGATGCTCGACGAACGGATGCTGCTTGTAGCCCTTGAGCGTGGGCTGCGTCAGCACGTTCTCGTACGGGTACGTCGCCAGGATCCACGGCGCGTACGCGTAGATCATGTCGGTCATCTCGTCGAAGAGCCGTGTCCGTCCCGCGCCGTGCGGCAGATCGCGCGACTTTCTGTAGAGCGCGTCGAACGCCGGCAGGCGCATCCGCGCGTCGTTGGAAGTGCCGATGTTCTTGCTGTCGAAGTAGCTGTAGTAATCGCTCCCATCGGGCACCGAGCTGATCCACGAGAGGCCCCACATCATGAGCTGGCCTGCCTCCGACATCTTGTTGAGCTCGGGCCACTTGTTCTTGAGGAACGTGATGCGGATGCCGATGGCGTCCATGTCCTTCTTCCACAGCTCGTCGCTGGCCCGCGCGGCGTTGTCCGTGGTCGACGCAAGCTGGATCGTCAGCGGCTTGCCGTCCGGAAGCTCGCGGTAGCCGTCGCCGTCGCGGTCCTTGTAGCCGAACTTGTCGAGCAGCGCGCGCGCGCCGCGAGGGTCGTAGCCGTAAGGCGGGACGTATTTGGGGTCGTGTCCGTACAGCGCGGGCGGCACCGGCTGCGACGCGGGGATCGCCTGGCCGTGCGCGAGCGTCGAGATGGCGTCGGCACGGTCGTAGCCCATGCTGATCGCCCGCCGGAGCGCGATCTTTTCCGGCGTGTATCCGCCGACGAGCGGATGGTCCAGATTGAAATAGAAGAAGGAGACCGACGGTGTCACGTGCCGATGCAGAACGACGCCACGCTTCGCGTAGTCCGGCTTCAAGGCCGCGCCATCGATGACGTTCGGCGACAGGCTCGCAGGGACTGCAATGTAGTCGAGCTGCCCGGCATCGAACGCGAGAAGCTGTGGCTGCGCCTCCTCGATGATGGAGATGTCGACGGTGCCAACCAGCGGCAGCTTGCGGCCGGCGAGGCCGCGCGCGATCGAGCCGTCCGAAGTTGCGCTGCCCGTCCCCGGCGCCGGATACACGACGTCGCGGTAATCCGGATTTGCTTCGAGCACGATCCGCTGGCCGCGCGTCCACTGCTTCAGCCGATACGCGCCGGTGCCCACCGGATTCTCCATCACCCGGTTCGACGCGTCCTTGTACGCCTCGACGACCTCGCGGGCGACGGCCGAGAACTGGTTCGTCGTAAGCCACCACTCGAATCCGTGGTTAGGCCGCCTGAACCTGATCTGCAGCGTGAAGCGGTCGAGCGCCCGCAAGCCCGCCAGCGGCGCGTCGTAATCCCACGCCCCGCTTTTCCTGGCCGCAGCGAGCGGCTCGTCGAGGCCCTCGAGGTTGCCCTCGAACAGGTACAGCCAGTACGAGCGAACCTTCGGATCCAAGATTCGCTTGAAGCTGTAGACGTAGTCGTCGGCGGTCAGCTCGCGACGCTTGCCCTTGAAGGCGGGATCTGCGGCGAAGTAGATGCCGGGCGCCACCTTGATCGTGTACGTACGCCCCTGGTCGGTGATCTCCGGCAGTGCCGCAGCGGTATTGGGAATCATGCGCACGGGGCGCGCGAAGTAATCGTAGACGTACAACGGATCGAAGATGCCCCCGATCACGTAGAACGAATACGCATCGAAGGCGGCCTGCGGGTCGAAACCGTTCTCGGCGGTGCGAAACGCGACGCGCAGGGTCTTCGTCATATCGGCCGCGCCGGCCGCAGTCACGGCGAAGAAAGCCGCCGCGATCGCAAATCCGAAAATGCCGCGGGCCACTCCGCCCTTACGCGATCCGCTTGTCGGCTTGGTCATTCCGCAACGATCTTGTGCTCGGTCGCGACCTTCTTCCATTGTCCGAGCTCTTCCTTGATCCGCGCCGCGAATGTCGCCGGGCTGATGGCTTCGGCAAGAGCGCCGTCGGGCTCTAGCACCGTTGCGAGATCGGGCGACGCCGCGATCGCGTTGAGCTCCTGGTTGAGGCGGTCCACGATTGGTGGAGGCGTACCTGCCGGCGCGAATACCCCGACCCAGATGGCCACCGCGAACCCGGGCGCGACCGACGTCAACGGGGGCAGGTCCGGAAACGCCGGATGCGCCGCGCTCGACGTCACCGCGAGCGCCCGGATCTTGCCGCTCTTCATGAGAGGCGCGATCGTGCTGTAGTTCGACACCATCACCTGGATCTGGCCGCCCGCGAGATCGACCGCGGCGTTCGACGCGCCCTTGTACGGCACGTGCGTCATCTGGATGCTGGCTGCGTCGTCCAGCATTTGCGTCGTCAGGTGGGCGATCGACCCGACCCCGGCGGTGCCGTAGTTGAGCCCGCCAGGCTTCGCGCGCGCTGCCGCGACCATTTCCGCCGGCGTCTTGATGGGCGTCGTCGCCGACACCGCGAGCAGCATCGGGCCGCGGCCAATCATTGCCACCGGCGCAAACGCCGCTATGGGGTCGTAGGGCAACTGGGTCTGCGTCGCGGCCGCGGTGAGGAAGCTCGACGACGTCAGCAGCAGCACCGAGCCGTCCTTCGGCGCCTTCGCGACGAAGTCCGCGCCGATGACGCCGGCGGCGCCCGCCTTGTTCTCGACGATCACCACCGCGTCGAGTCTCTTGCCGAGCGGCCCCGCGATCGCGCGGGCGATCACGTCGTTGCTTCCCCCTGCCGAGAAAGGCACGACGATCCTGATCGTCTTCGGCATCGCCGCTTGCGCGGCAACGGAACCCGGCGCGATGCCGGCAACGGCCACGACGAGCAAGGCGAAACGGTTGAGCCACGTGCGCATCGGTGTCCCACAGAGCATGTCGCCGACGCGGCAATCGTAGCCTTTATCCCGCCTGTCCGTCCACGGTGCGTGGGAGGAAAGACCGGCGGTTCGCGCGTGCCGATGCGCTACGCCCGCTCTGCTATGATCGATTCGAAACCGCAGCCATCACCGTCATGCGTTCGCTTCGCATCATCTGCCCGAATGGCCATCTGGGCTTTGCGCCCATACGTGTCGAAAGCTTCCGGATGGGCGTCGAGGCTCGGCCGGACGTCATCGCCGCCGATTCGGGGAGCGACGACGTGGGGCCCATACCCCTCGGCACCGACACCTCGACGAGCCCGCGCGCCTGGCAGGCGCACGACCTCGAGCACATGCTGCTCGCCTCGCGCTCGCTCCGCGTGCCGATGATCATCGGCTCGTCGGGGGATACGGGCGCCAATAGCCGTGTCGACCTCTACGTCGGCATCATCAGGGAGCTCGCGCAAAAGCATCGGCTGCCTCCGTTCAAGCTGGGCTACTTCTACTCGCAGATTCCGAAGGAGGAGCTGCGCCGCCGCATGCGCGCCGGCGAAACGGTGGCCGGGCTCGAAGGCTACGACGACCTGACCGAAGCGGAGCTCGACGCGACCGAGCGCATCGTCGCGATGGCCGGCGTGCATCCCTTCATCAAGCTCCTCGAGGCCGGCGCCGACGTGATCATCGGCGGCCGCAGCAGCGACAGTTGCGTGTTCGCCGCGCCCGCGATCCATCACGGGTTTCCGGAGGACCTTTCCTATTACCTCGGCAAGGTGCTGGAATGCGCGTCGTTCTGCGCCGAGCCGTACGGCGGCAAGGAGACGGTGCTGGGCGAAATCACGTCCGATGCCGTAGTCGTCACGGCGATGCACCCGGATCAGCGCTGCACCGTCGCGTCGGTTGCCGGGCACGCGATGTACGAGCGCTCGAACCCGTATTTCGAGCACGTCGCGGGCGGGACGCTCGACATGTCGCATTGCCGGTACGAGCAGGTGGACGCGCGCAGCACTCGCATCACCGGCCCGCAATTCCAGCGCGCCCCAGAATTTCGCGTGAAGCTGGAAGGCGCAGGCCGCATCGGCGAACGGTACGTCGGCATGGTCGGCATCCGCGATCCGTACACGATCGCGCACGTGGACCAGGTCATCGCGTGGGCGCGAGACAAGGTGCGCGAGCGCTTCGGCCCCGAGGACAAAGGCGGCTACGGCCTCTACTACAACGTCTACGGTCGCGACGGCGTCATGGGCGAGCGCGAGCCGATGCGCGATCGCCCGGCGCACGAGCTCTGCATACTCGTGCAGGGCGTGGCCCCGACCGCCGAGATGGCGGAGGAGATCTGCATGATCGGCACGCGGCAGATGTTCTATGCGCGGCTGCCGGAAGTGAAGGGGTCGGCCGGCTCGGTCGCGTTCGCGCTGGACGAAGTCCTGCGCGCGAGCCCGTCGTATCGCTGGACCGTCAACCACACGCTGCGCTGCGACGATCCGCTGGAGCTTTTCCCCACGCACCTGACCGCGGCGGGCATCGATGGGAGCGCGCGATGAAAACGCGAAAGCTCTCGGAGCTCGCCAAGACGATCCGCAGCAAGAACGCCGGCGTGAATCTCATCACGTTCGACATCATCTTCGCCGAGCGGTCGACGTACGAGCAGGTGAAGCGCTCGCGCGTGCTGACGCGCGAGACCGTGAGCGAGCTCTATCGCGTGGCGCCCGATCGCATCGCCGACTTCGTCGAATTCGATCCGGCCAACGCGATCAAATTCACGATCTACCGCTCTCGGCCGAGCGGCAGCCCCGGCGACCCCGACATCTTCGGCGCGCAACAGTACGCGCCGCTGCTCGACATCGAAGTGCCGGTCGAATAAGCGCGCCGAAAGCGCTGCGCGCAGCAATCGGCGTCAGCGCGGCACCCCGACCTCGAAGTCGCCGACCTTCATCCGGTAGAACCCCGGCGGCTGGCCCTTTTGCAGCGGCGCGGCCGCATGAGCGGGGTGACTGAAGATGAGGCCCGCGGCAAGCGCGACCAAGCCCGTGATGATCCTGCGCAACTGCTCCATGATGTCCTCGTCCGTCAAGGCAGCAACGCAAGGAGGTACGTCTCGTTTCCTACGCCCGTGACGCGGCCCACCACCTTTCTTTGCGCGAGATCGATGACCCACAGCACGCCGCTCCCGGGCTCACCCCTCGGAGCGCCGGTGATCGCCGCATATTTCCCGTCAGGCGTGATCGCGATGCCCCGCGGCCGCGAAGGCTTGCCGTCGGGCGTGGCGAGCGGGAGGCGCCCGACCTCCGCGCCGAGGCCACCTGACAGCGCCTTCTCGACATCGACGAACGAGAGATTGTTGGCGCGGAAGTTGGACACGAGAAGTGTCTTGCCATCGGGCGTGAATGCGACGCCGAACGGGCGCGACGCGGCGGACGGGTTGTTCGTGCCGACGATGAGACGCGCGGCTTCAGCGTCCTTGGCGCCCGTCACCGCCTTGTCGACGTTGATGAGCGAGATGTGGTTGCCCTCCTGATCGACGCGCGCGCTCTCCCGATTGGCAGTCGCGATCCATGCTCCGTCGGGGCTGACCGCGATGCCCCACGGTCCCGTTCCCACGGGGATGCGCGCGAGCTCGGCCCCCGGCGCATTGGCGACGATCTTCGTGACGTCGATCACCGAGACATCGTCAGTGCCGCCGTTGGCCGTGAACGCAACCCCTCCGTGGCGCGGGCTGATGACGACCCCGTTGGTGTCGGTAAAGCAGCCGAAGCCGGCGTGCGGCCCGGCGTGCGAGATCGGCTTTGGCGGACACGCGAAGGCCGGTTTGCCCCAGGCAAGCTCGAGATGATGCAACGCCTTCCGCGCGCTGAGATCCACGACCGTGATCACGCGGCCGCCGTCCTCGTCGCCGTCGCCTTCCGAGCCCGACACGAGCGCGTATTTGCCATCGGCCGTCACGGCGAGCCCGACGGGTCCGAAATTTCCGGTCGGAATGATCGCCTCGACGGCGTTCAGCGTCATGTTGTTGGCGGGATCGAGCGCCTTGGCGACGTTCACGACGGTGACCGTTCCGGCATGACCGTGCTGGAAATCGGCGGCAGCCTTCGTCGTGACCGCCCCGGAGTGATTGACGACGTACGCGAAGCGCCGATCGGGCGACAGCGCGACGTTGACGGGCTGGCCGCTCGCGGGCGTGCCGGGGGCGAGATCGGGCGTGACCCGCACCCGGTTGACGATGGCATTGGGCGTGCCATCGTTCCCCGGCTCCGCCGCCTTCGCGAGATCGATCACCACCAGCGTGTTATCCCAGCGACCGCTCACGAGAAGATACGGCGCGCCCGTTGCTGTGGTCGCGCCCATGACGAACAGAAGGCTCAGCGCCAACGCCCGTCTCATGGATGTCGGATTCATTGCGATCTCCCGCGCTTCACGATCGTGCGCCGCCGGCCCGATGCGGACGCTATTGGCCAACAATCCCGGCAGCCTTGATCACCTTACCCGAATCGGCGATCTCCTGTTGCACGAATCGCCGGAATTCGCCCGGCGTCATCGGCATCGCGTCTGCGCCGAGCGCCGCGAGCCCTTCCTTGACCTCGGGCGCCGCGAGCAGGCCCAGCACATCGCGGTTGATCTTTTCCACCAGATCGACCGGCGTGCCGGCGGGGGCGAACACGCCGACCCAGAGGTTGTAGTCGAAGCCGGGCAAGCCGGATTCCGCGATGGTCGGCACGTCGGGCAACACGCTCGATCGCTTCGCGGTGCTTACGGCCAGGGCCACGAGCTTGCCTTCGCGTACCTGCGGCAATGCCGCCGAAATCGGCGAGAAGAAATACGCGGTCCTGCCGGCCATCGTGTCCGTCAACGCCTCGGGTGTGCCTTTGTAAGGGACGTGCACGACGTCGATGCCGGCAGCGAGCTTGAATTTTTCACCGTTGATGTGCGTTCCGCTGCCGTTTCCGGCCGACGCGAAATTGAGCGCTCCCGGTTTCTGCTTCGCCGCCGCAATGAGATCGCCGACCGTCTTCATGCCCGTCGAGGGCGCGACGACCAGAACGTTCGGTTGCCCGGCGAGCGGCACGATCTCGACGAAGTCCTTCACCGTGTCGTAGGAAAGGTTCGCGTAGATCGACGGGTTGTACGCCTGTGCCGCCGAGTGCACGAGCAGCGTATAGCCGTCGGGCGGCGCCTTCGCGACGATCGCAGCGCCGATAGTGCCGCCGGCGCCGGGCCGGTTGTCGACGACGACGGGCTGGCCCCAAAGTTCCGAGAGCTTCTGCCCGACGGTCCGCGCCAGGATGTCGGTGGCGCTTCCCGCGGTAAATGGAACCACCATCCGCACCGGCTTCGTGGGATACGCCTGTGCCCACGCGCAAGTCGCGGTGACGAGCGCACAGGCGATGCCCGCAAGCCAACGTGTCGTGTTCATGCTTTCTCCAATCTTTGCGGCGGTTCGCGCCGCACGTTCTTTAACTCAAGCCGTCGCCGACCGCCTTGTCCTCCGGTTGGAGCGAGACGCCCGACGCTTCGCCCTGGAGCACGATCAGCTTCGCGAAATCCTCGTCGTCCATGCCGCGGCCGATCAGCGTCTGCACGATGTCGCGGGTCGCCGACGCGAGCGGCATCGGCACCTCGAAGCGACGGCCGGCCTCGAGCCCGAGGTCGAGATCCTTGCGCAGCAGCACGGGCGTGAACGTCACCTTGAAATCGAGGTTGACGAACGCCGGCGTCTTGTAGCGCGAGAAGGTGGAGCCCATCACGCTCTGGTTCATGAACTCGAGAAACGCGTGCCGCGGCACGCCCGCCTTCTGCGCGAGCACCGTGATCTCGGCAAGCGACTGCGTGACGACGCCCAGGAACACGTTGTGGCAGATCTTCACGATGCGCGCGAGCTCCCCCTCGCCGACGTAGATGGACGCGGCCGCGATTCGCTCGAGGTAGGGCCGCGCGGCGTCGAAGGCGGCTTTCGGGCCGGAGCATACGAACGACAGCCTGCCTGCCTTGATCACCTTCGCATTGCCCGACACCGGAGCCGCGAGAAGCTCGACGCCACGCGCCGCGAGCAGGCGGCGCAACTCGGCGGAGCCCTCGAGCGAGATGGACGAGCATTCGACCACCATGTGCGGAAGTCTGCCGTTGGCGGACAGAAGGCCCGACGGCCCGGCGACGACTTCCTTCACGTCGTCCCACGTCGACACCATGCAGAACACGATCTCGCAGGCCGCGAGATCCGCCACTCGATCGGCGATCTTGGCGCCGCACTGCGCGAGCGGCTCGGCTTTCGCACGCGTGCGATTCCACACGGTGACGTCGGCGCCGCCCCTGGCGAGGCGCTCGGCCATCGCGTAGCCCATGCGTCCCGCCCCGATCCATCCGAGCTTCATGCGTAAGGTTCCAATCAGTAAGGATTTGCGATCGGCAGGTCCTGCGCCGGATACAGCGAGATCACCTTCGGGCCCGCCGGCGTCAGAATGACTTCTTCCTCGATCCGGGCCGCGGAGTATCCATCGCTCGCGGGACAGTAGGTCTCGACGGCGAACACCATGCCGACCTTGAGCTCGATCGGCTGTTTGAGCGAATTGAGACGCGACACGAGCGGCCGTTCGTGCAGCCCCAAACCGAGCCCGTGGCAGAAGTTGAGGCCGAACGCGTCCATCTCGCTCGCGAAGCCGATTTCCTTCGCTGTGGGGAACGAGGCGGCGATCCGGTCGGACGACACGCCGGGCTTCAGGAGATCGATCGCCCGGTCCATCCATTCACGCGCCTTGCGGTACGCCGTACGCTGCGGCGCCGTGGCCATCCCGACGTTGAACGTCCGGTAGTAGCACGTGCGATAGCCCATGTACGACTGGATGATGTCGAAGAACGCCTGGTCGCCGGGACGAATGAGCCGATCGGTGAAGTTGTGCGGATGCGGACTGCAGCGCTCGCCCGAGATCGCATTGATCGCTTCCACGCAGTCCGAGCCCATGCCGTACAGCCGCGCCGTGGCGAATTCGACGATCTCGCTTTCCCTCGCGCCAGGCTTCAGCCTTTCGGCGATGTCCTGGTACACGCCGTCGACCATGGCCGCCGCCATGTTGAGAAGCGTCAGCTCGTCGATGCTCTTGACCTCGCGCGCCGCGAGCATTGTCTGCTGGCCGTCGCGCACCTCGATGCCGAGCTTCTGCAGCTCGAGCATCATCGGCGGCTCGACGACGTCGATGCCGAGCGGCATGTCGCCCACGCCCTCCGCGTCGAGCAGCGCCTTGATTTCGCGCGCCGCATCGCGAAACAGCACGCCGTCGCCGCCGACCGCGCCGCGCAGCCCCAGCAATCCGGCGCGGCAATGGTCGTGCCGCAGCCACGGCGCGTGCAGCCGGTGGTGCTTCGCCGCGGAACCGAAATCCCAGACGTACGGGTCGCCGTTGCCCGTCAGCAGGCAATAGCGGGTGAGCTTGTCTCGCGCCCACTCGCCGATCACGGTGCTCGTCGTGTACCGGATGTTGTGCTGGTCGAACGAAAGCAGCGCGCCGAGCCCGGAATGAGCCAGCGCTGCCCGAGTGCGCGCGAGACGATAGTCGTGCAACCGGCGAAAATCGATCCGTTCCTCGAAATCCACCTGCGTGTGGCCCGGCGCCTGCAACGGCCGATCCCAGCGGTGATGCGGATCGATGTCGTCGGGCCGGATGATCGTCGGCTCGTTGCGCTTTTTTCTCGCCATCGTCCTCGCCTTTCCGCGCCGGTCAGCGCTTGGCCGCCTTCTCCAGATAGGATAGATCGACGTACCTCCCGACATCCACCAGTGTCTTTTGCGGCGTGCCGTACTTGCTGCGGAGCCGCAGCACCGTGCGGATGCCCTCGGCGTCGGGCGCGAGGTCGCGCGCGAGCCCGCCCTTCTCCGCCAGCAGGAAATCGCACGACCGTTTCGCGAGCGCAGGGGTCATGTCCCGGACATTGGCGACGAGCAGCGCCTCGACGATCTCCCGATTCGCGGGATCGTAGATCCAGTCGGTCGCCGCCTGGTAGGCGCGCAGAAAGCCGATCAGCGCAGCCTCGTGTTCGCGGGCCCAGCTGCGCCGCGCGAAGCCCGCCGTGCCCTGATAGGCACCGAGCGAGCCCGCCATCGCGATCACCTTGAAGCCGCGTTCGGCGGCCATGAGCTCGAACGGCGTGCGCAGCAGCGTGGCATCGTGCTTGCCCGCGAGGAGGTCGCGATAGCGATTGGCGGTGCCACCGGCGCGAACGAAGGTCACGTCCGACTCGACGAGGCCACGCTGCGTGACGAGCTCACGCAGAACGAACGCCAACCCGGTCGTCATCGCATCGACGGATAGCGTCCTGCCCTTGAGGTCTGCGACATCGTCGATCCCGGGGCGGGCGACGATCGAAAAGAAGCCGCCGTCGCCTCCCATGAACGCGAAGAGGTCGGGATTGTCGGGGATCTTCGCTTCGCCCTGCCCTTCCTGATAGGCGACGAGATTGTCGATCGTCGCGAGTGCGAGATCGGCCTTTCCATCCAGCAACGAAGTGATGAGGAACGCCGAGTTCGGCGTGTAGGAGAGCTGGACAGCGGCTCCGTGAGCCTCGAAGTAGCCTTGGCGCTGCGCCGCCCAGATCGGCAGGTTCCATCCGCCGTCGAATGCAATCAGGCGGAGCAGCATGGGCGATGGCGGCGATTGCGAGCGTCCCGACAGCGCGAGCAGGCACAGTCCGACGCCCAACAGGATCCGAATCAGTCTCGACATAGGCTGAACTCTTGCGCAGGCTCCCGGCACCATCCGGCGCCCGCCATGTCCGGCGCTCCGAATGCGCGAACCCGAGTATTGAGGGTTGGATTGCGAAGGTCAACTGCAGGCGCTGGAGGTCTATGGGTCCCCCACACCCCGAGCCAGCTTCGTGGTAAATGTGCGGGATGGCATCGCCTCCCCGCCACGATCCGCTCGCCGCCCCGCTGCCGGGCGCGACCACGCAGACGACGAACACCACCTGCTACATGTGCGCGTGCCGCTGCGGCATTCGCGTGCACGTGCGCAACGGTGAAGTCCGCTACATCGAAGGCAACCCGGATCACCCGATCAACGAGGGCGTGATCTGCGCGAAGGGCAGCTCCGGCATCATGAAGCAGTACTCGCCTGCGCGTCTCACGAAGCCGCTGTTGCGCAAGCCCGGCGCGGAACGCGGAGCGGGGGAGTTCGTCGAGATCGGCTGGGACGAAGCCCTGGCCATGCTCGAGCAGCGCCTCGCGCGCATCCGGGCGACCGATCCGAAGCGCTTCGCGTTCTTCACCGGGCGCGATCAGATGCAGGCGCTCACGGGCCTTTTCGCACGGCAATTCGGCACGCCGAACTATGCGGCGCACGGCGGCTTCTGCTCGGTCAACATGGCCGCGGGGATGATCTACACGATCGGCGGCTCGTTCTGGGAGTTCGGCGGTCCCGATCTCGCGCGAGCGAAGCTCTTCGTGATGATCGGCACGGCCGAGGATCATCACTCGAACCCGCTCAAGATCGCGATCTCCAGATTCAAGCGCGACGGCGGGCGTTTCATCTCCATCAATCCGGTCCGCACCGGCTATTCGGCGATCGCCGACGAGTGGGTGCCGATTCGTCCTGGCACCGACGGCGCGCTGCTGCTCGCGCTGATCCACGAGATCCTGGCGCTCGGGCTCTTCGACCGGGACTTCCTCGCCCGATTCACGAATGCGGGGCACCTCGTCAACGTCGATGCCGACGTCGACGACGCGGGACTGCTCGTACGCGGCGACGCGTTGCCGCCCGACCCCGATCGCGCGCCCGAGCATGACCGCGATCCCATATGGTGGGATCGCCATTCGAATTCCGCCGTGCCGACGCACACCGAAGGCGCCGATCCGGCGCTGTACGGCGAGTTCACGCTGCCCGACGGACGGCGCGTGAAGCCGGTGCATCAGCTCCTGTTCGAGCGCGTCGCGGAGTACACCCCCGAGTGGGCTGCCGAGATCACCGGCATCCCTGCCGCCACGATCCATCGGCTCGCGCAGGAGCTCGGCATCACCGCGCGCGACGAAAAGATCGAGCTCCCGATCTCGTGGACCGACTCGTGGGGACGAGAGCACGACACGGTCACGGGCAACCCCGTCGCCTTCCACGCGATGCGCGGGCTCGCCGCGCATTCGAACGGCTTTCAGACCATTCGCGCGCTCGCGATCGTGATGAGCCTGCTCGGCACGATCGATCGGCCCGGCGGATTTCGCCACAAGGCGCCGTTCCCGCGAATGGTGCCGCCTTCGGCGAAGCCGCCGAACGGTCCGCACGCCGTGCAGCCCAACAAGCCGCTCGGCGGTCTTGCGCTGGGCTGGCCGGCCGAGCCCAGCGATCTTTTCGTCGACGATGATGGCGCGCCGGTGCGCCTCGACAAGGCCTTCTCGTGGGAGTACCCGCTCGCCGTGCACGGCATGATGCACAACGTCGTCACCAACGCCTGGCGCGGCGATCCGTACCCCATCGACACGCTGCTGCTGTTCATGGCGAACATGGCGTGGAACTCGGCGATGAACACGTCCGAGACCCG
>Ga0068864_100000889_pt1 | contig 25155 bp, 24 predicted proteins | sample KBSSwiS72_FD_66586 | JGI IMG/M metagenome (GOLD analysis project Ga0068864, IMG submission 66586) | Switchgrass rhizosphere microbial communities from Kellogg Biological Station, Michigan, USA - KBS Switchgrass S7-2 | ecosystem: Host-associated > Plants > Roots > Rhizosphere > Soil ...
CATCTGTACCTGGACCAGGCGCACGCGAAGGTTATGAATGCGATGCTCGACATGGCCGAAGACAAGCTCGGCGACGCGTGGTTGCAGCGAGTCCAGGAGCTCCGTTCGGCCGTGCTCACGCACGCCAGGCAGGACGAGGAGGGAAACCTCTATCCGCGTCTGGTGGCCGCGATCGACGCCCCCACGGCGACCAAGCTGAGCGTCGCCTATCGGCGCGAGTTCCTGGCGGTCCAGCCGACCTAGATGCCCCGATACGATTTTCCCGGGCGACGCACTCGCGTCCTGGCACGGGCGTTGGCTCGATTGAGCGGACGGCGGTTCGAGCGTGACGACGCGCACCCGCGTGTCTCGTTCGTCGAAGACATGGGGCTGCGGCGCGAGCCTGTCGTCGACCTCGGCGCAGTCCTGCCACCGCGCGTGCTGCTCGTCGCCGCCGTCGCGGCCGCCGCCGCCGCCTGGCTGGCCTGACCCGCAAGCAGGCCGACTTGCCCGCTGCGGCGGCGCGCCGGCACGCGCCCGACCCGGCGGATTCGCCTTGTGCGATCGCACGGCAACGGATAGCCTGCCGCGCGCCCGACCAAGAAGTCCATGACCCGGAACGACAGCACGAACTCGGTCTGCGCATCGAGCAAGTCGATCGCGCAGGCGATCGCCGCACCGCCGAAGTGAATCATCGAATCGACGAGGTGACAGCATGGTGAAGAAGAGCGCAGCGACCGACGGCGGGTCGCCGGCCCGGCTGATCGACGCGAGGATCGAGGAGCTGGGCGGCTGGCGCGGCCAGGCGCTCGCCCGCGTCCGCGCCCTGATCAAGGAGGCCGACCCGGAGGTGGTCGAGGAATGGAAGTGGAGCGTGCCGGTGTGGTCGCACGATGGATTGATCTGCACCGGCGAGGCCTACAAGAGCGCCGTCAAGCTCACCTTCGCCAAGGGCGCTTCACTCGCCGATCCGTCGCGACTGTTCAACTCCAGCCTCGAAGGCAACACCCGGCGCGCGATCGACATCCGCGAGGGCGACGAGCCCGACAACGCGGCCTTCAAGGCGCTCATACGCGCTGCGGCGGCCTTCAACAAATCGTCGACCGGGAAGAAGAAGAGCCGCTAGCGCGTTCGCCGCGAGGCGACGGTCTCGACTGACGCGGGCAGGTCGGCCGTCGGGCTGCCACGGGCTCGTCACGCGGGCTTTTGGGAACGTCGCCCGGGAACGGCGGTTGCCGATCATCGTCCATCGCAACCTTCCGTCAGTTCAAGGAGTTCCCATGTCGATCCTAGACAAAGTCGTTGCCGCCGTCGTGCCCGAGCCGACCGCCGAGGAGCGCGCCGAGTGCCGGAGAAAGGCGCGCGCCCTGAGCGGCGGGAGCGGCTGGCTCGCGCAAGTGCTCGACCACCACGAACAGGTCGACGCCGCCTTCCAGGCCGTCCGGGACGCCGCCGACGCCGCGACCCGGCGCACGGCGCAGAAGTGGCTCGCGACGTTGCTGACGGGCCACTCGCTGGCAGAAGAAGCGGTGCTTTACCCCGCCATGGCCATCACCGATCACAAGGCGCACTCGTCGGAGGCCTTCGTCGAACAGAGCGGCGCGAAGGTGCAGGTCGCCTGGCTCGACGAGCTCGAGCCGATGTCGAAGGACTACCTCGACAAGCTCGACCACCTGCAATCGGCGGTGACGATGCACGTCCATCGGGAAGAGAGCGACTGGTTCCCCGAGCTGCACAGGGCCGGCGATGCGACGGTCCAGTCGAAGCTATCGCGCCGGTACCAGGAGGAGTTCGAGCGCTACATGGGATCGGACGACGAGATGCGGCCCGAAGGCAGGACCTTCGGGACTGCCGTGTCATCACCGACGGAGAGGTCGGTCGACCGCGCGTTCTGACCCTCGATGAAGCCGTCCCCGGAGAGCGGAGTCGGCGCTGAGGTGCGTGCCAGGCCATGACGCCGACGTCCACGGCTCCGCAGTCGGTTGTGCCGGCCTCGGACGGTGCCTTTCCCACCGCCTCGGGTGTGCTCTTCGGCCTCGGGCTCGGCGGCTTTTTCGATGGAATCGTGCTGCATCAACTGCTGCAGTGGCATCACATGCTGAGCAGCTGGTACCCGATCACGTCGATCGAGAACCTCCGCCTCAACACGCTGTGGGACGGCATCTTCCACAGCGCGACCTATGTGTTCGTGATCGTGGCCCTGTACCTTTTCTGGAGAACCGCGCATCGCCGGCATCTCTACTGGTCGTGGCGGTTGATGTCTGGCGCCGCGCTCATCGGCTGGGGTCTCTTCAATGTCGTCGAAGGCGTGATCGATCACCAGGTGCTCGGCATTCACCACGTCAACGAGCTCGTCGGCCGCGACCGGTACATCTACTGGGACATGGGCTTCCTGCTCTGGGGTGCCTCGATGGTGGCGGCGGGAGCGTGGCTGTTCAGATCCGGGCAGCGGCAGCGAAGCGCCACTCGAGTCGCTGCTGCGAGCCTGAGCTGAGGAATGAGGACACGACGTCCGTCGCGCTGGCCGGTCCGGACGGCGTTGGTGGTCGCCCTGCTGGCCGCCACGTCGCCCGCGTGGCGAGTGTTGCTGCTCGGGGCCGACCCGACGCTCGACGAGCTGTTGCAGCTTCGCTGTCGCGGCGAGCCGGTGCTCTAGGCGAGTGTGTGGGGAGCGCCCGCTACCCAGCGACGACCATGCGCTGCAACATCCAGGCGTTGAGGCCGACGACCACGATCGCCGCGGCCCACAGCAAAGCGCCCATCGAACGGCCGAAGGCGAACGTGCCGAGGTACCTGCGACGGGTCGTGAAGAGCAGCAAGGGGACCATGGCGAAAGGCAATTGAAGGCTGAGCACCACCTGGCTGAAGACGAGCGGCGAGTTCGTTCCCGAGTTGCCGTACCACGCGGTGACGACGATCGCCGGAACGATCGCGACGCCGCGGGTGATCAGCGCCCTCGCCGCCGGCGAGATCCGGAGTCGAGGAAGCCCTCCATGACGATCTGGCCGGCGAGCGTTCCGGTCACGGAGGAGCTGAGGCCGGAACAGACGAGCGCCACGCCGAACAGCGCGCTGGCGATTCCGACGCCCAGGAGCGGTGAAAGCAGCCGGTAGGCCTCGGCCAGCTCGCTCACCGGCTCGCCGTCCGGGCGATGGAAGGCCCCGCCCGCCAAGACCATGATCGCGGCGTTGATCAGCACGATCGGGCGACGGAGCAGGGAAGGCATCGGCGAAGAGATCGGCCGCCAAGGGCGAGCGCACTCGCTGACGGCCAACGTCCCGGCTCACACGGTGATCCTGGCGCAGGTCGTCCGAGCCTCGGCGTCGTCGAGAATGCCGGGGCCGGCGAGATTTCACTCGTAGCCGGCCTGGTGCCTACCGGTGGTTCTCGCCTCAGCCATGGAGAAGTCAATGTCGACCGTCGTACGAATTCAACCGGGCTCGCGTCTCAGCGAGGCGGCTGTGCACAACGGAGTGGTCTACCTGGCTGGCCAGGTGTCGCAAGATGGCTCCCCCGATATCGGCGGCCAGACCCGGGACGTGCTCGCATCCGTCGACCGGCTGCTGGCCGCGGCAGGCAGCGACAAGTCGATGATCCTCATGGCCCAGATCTTTCTGGCCGACATGGCGGAGTTCGACGGCATGAACGCTGCGTGGGACGGGTGGGTGCCGAAGGACAACCTGCCGCCCCGGGCGACCGTGCAAGCGGCCCTCGCGCGGCCGCAGTGGAAGATCGAGGTCGTGGTCACGGCCGCGGTGAAGTGAGCTTCGCCGCGGCCCGCGACATCAGGCGCAGGTCGCCGCAGGCGAACGCGGCGCCCGTGCGCCCTTAGCCCGGCGCGTGCCGGCGGCCAGCGCAGCCAGGCCCAGCGCCATCAGCATCCAGGTCTCGGGCTCCGGAACCGCCGCAAGGAACGTCTCGCGCGAGGCCACGGCGACGTCCGTGTAGTTCGAGAACACGCCGTCGAGACCCCAGCCGTAGTACTTCTGGTACTCGACATCGGCTGCGGTCCCGGTCTTGCTGAACGTGTAGCCGTGCACGAGCAGCCCAGCCGAGTGCGCCAGATCGACGAAGCTCTCGGTCATTCCCGCGCCCGTGATCGACACACCGAGACCATCGGCGAAGGTCTTGAGATTAGCGAGGCCGTAGTTGACGAGGGCCGTCGACGACGAGCTCAACACGATCAGGTCGAAGTCGGCGCCGAGCAAAGCTTGCTTGTCGTGAATGCTCTTGATCGTGTCGATCGAGAACGACTGAATGAACACCTTGTCGGCACCGGTGTAGCCGTTGGCGATCAGCGTCTCCAGGATCTTGTTTTCCATCACCGGATCGGCCTGCTTGGCCTCCGGGTAGATGCCGACTTCGCGTCCGTAGCTCGCGCTCAGCGAGCGCGCGATGTTGATCACCTCTTGAAAGGTCGGGATGCGAAACGGGTCGGGTGACGTCGGCGTGAAGCCGGGGAAGGTGGTCGACGCGGTGCCCACCGGCTTGACCGTCATCGTCTTCAGCTCCGCAAGCGTGAATTCGGAAACCGCATAGCTGGCGCGGCCGGGAAAGAGCGTCTGCGCGTCGGTCGTGCGCGTCAACGTGTCGTCGTGCATCGCGACCAGAACGCCGTCCTTGCTCAGCTGCAGGTCGGGCTCGATGTAGTCGGCGCCCAGCTTGACAGCGAGCTCATAGCCGGCCAGGGTGTGCTCGGGCATGTAGCCGCTCGCGCCTCGATGGGCGAGCACGAGAGGCGCCGCGCCATCCAGCTGCTTGACGGTTGCGACCGATGACGTCGCCGCGACAACGAGCACGGCGGGCAGCATCAGCCGCAGCGAACGAATGAACAACCTAACGATCGATTGCATGTCAGTCTCCTCGTGTGATTTGTGATGGCCACGAACTTGGCGACGGGGCGCTGGACCTCGAGATGCTCATCGGCCGGGCTCCGCGCGGAGGGTACCCGATCGGTGCGGCGCGGGTGCTCTAGCATTCACCATGCCTCGCACCGCCGACTGCATCATCATTGGCGCGGGCATCGCCGGCGCATCGGTCGGCCATTCGCTGGCCCCGCACGCCAAGGTGTTCGTGCTCGAGCGCGAGGCGCAGCCGGGCTACCACTCCACCGGCCGCTCGGCGGCGCTGTTCATGGAAAGCTACGGGACGCCGCAGGTGCGCGCGCTGACCATCGCCAGCCGACCGTTCCTCGAGGCCCCGCCTACCGGCTTCACCGAGCATCCGCTGCTCGGCAGCCGCGGCGCAATGATGGTCGCCGGCCACCACCAGGAGGCCGAGCTGCACGCCCACTGGGCGGTGCTGCAGCCGATCTCGCCGCGCGGCGCGCTGCTCGACGCGGCCGGCGCCTGCGCCCTCACGCCCGTGCTTCGGCGCGAGCTCGTGCTCGGCGCGGTCCACGAGCCCGATGCCTCCGACATGGACGTGCACGCCATCCACCAGGGTTTCCTGCGCAGTGTGCGTCGCGCCGGCGGCCGGGTCGTGAGCGACGCCGAGGTCACATCGCTGCGCCATCGCGGCGGCATCTGGCAGGTGCAGGCTGGCGGCGAAGCCTATGAAGCGCCGGTTGTCGTCAACGCCGCGGGGGCCTGGACCGACGCCATCGGCGCGCTCGCCGGGGCGCGGCCGATCGGCCTGGAACCACGTCGCCGCTCGGCCTTCATCTTCGCGCCGCCGGCAGGCATGGCGTGCGCGAGCTGGCCGATGACCGCGGGCATCGCCGAAGACTGGTATTTCAAGCCCGAAGCGGGCCAGCTGCTCGGCTCGCCGGCCAACGCCGACGCGGTCGCGCCGCACGACGTGCAGCCCGAGGAGATGGACATCGCGCTGGCCATCGACCGCATCGAGCGCATGACGACGCTCACCATCCGCCGCCCGACGCGCACCTGGGCCGGCCTGCGCTCGTTCGTGGCCGACGGCGATCTGGTCGGCGGCTTCGACACCGAGCTGCCCGGCTTCTTCTGGGTCGCGGGACAGGGAGGCTACGGCATCCAGACATCGCCGGCCATGGGCGAAGTCTGCGCCGCGATGATTCGCGGCCTGCCTCTGCCGGCGCACCTCGCCGGGCTCGGCGTCACGCCGGCGAAGCTCTCGCCGGCGCGGCTGCAGCTAGCCTCGTCGATCCCCGACCGGCAAGCGCCGCCGGCCGCCTGAACTCACCGGACCCAAGCCCATGCGCGTCTTCAGCGGCGGCATTGCCACCGAAACCAACACCTTCGCGCCCATGCCGACCGGCATGGCCACGTTCCGCGACCGCGGCTACTACCCGGCTGGCAGCCACCCGGACCACATGTTCTATTTCGCCGGTCCACTGTGGGCGGCGCGTCTGCGCGGCAAGCCTCGGGGCTGGGACCTGGTCGAAGGCCTGGTCGCCGGCGCGCAGCCGAGCGGCACGACGACGCGTGCGTGCTACGAGGCGCTGCGCGAAGAGCTGCTGGCGGACCTGCGCGCGGCGCTGCCAGTCGACATGGTGCTGCTCGGCCTGCACGGCGCGATGGTCGCCGACGGCTACGACGACTGCGAGGGCGACCTGCTGCAACGGGTGCGCGCCATCGTCGGCCGCGACGTCGTGGTGGGCGTCGAGCTCGATCCGCACAGCCATCTCACGCCGACAATGGTCGACAACGCCGACCTGCTGATCGCCTACAAGGAATATCCCCACACCGACGTGCTCGAGCGCGCGCTCGAGCTGGTCGATCTCTGCGCGGCGATGGTCGAGAAGCGGGTTCGTCCGGTGGCGGCGATGGTCGACTGCGAGATGATCGTCACGATGCACACCTCGCGCGACCCGGCTCGCTCGTTCGTCGACCGACTGCAGGCACTGGAAGGCAAGGACGGCGTGCTCTCGATCTCGATCGCGCACGGCTTCGCCTGGGGCGACGTTCCCGAGATGGGCACCAAGGTCCTGGTCTACGCCGACGGCGACGCCGCGAAGGCGCAGGCGCTTGCGCGGCAGCTGGCCGACGAGCTGATCGGCATGCGCGAGCGCCTTGCCGTGCCGTATCCGTCGATCGACGCCGCGCTCGACGAGGCGCTGGCTTGCGCGGGCGGCCCGGTCGTCGTCTCGGACGGCTCCGACAACCCCGGCGGCGGCGCTGCCAGCGACGCCACCTTCTTCCTCGAGCGGATCGTCGAGCGCGGCCTGCGCGATGTCGCGATCGGCCCGTTCTGGGATCCGATCGCGGCACGCATCGCGATCGAGGCAGGCGAAGGCGCGCGGCTGCCGTTGCGCATCGGCGGCAAGGTGAGCCCGCTCTCGGGCGACCCGCTCGACCTCGACTGCACCGTCAAGGCCGTGCGCCTCGGGCACGAGCAGACCGGCCTGTCGAACACCCGCACCTTCATGGGCGACAGCGCCCTGGTCGAATGCGGCGGCGTCGAGATCCTGCTCTGCTCGCTGCGCAACCAGGCAATGGGCACCGACCTCTTCACCGACATCGGCTGCGAGCTGGCGGCCAAAAAGATCGTGGTCGTGAAATCGTCGCAGCACTTCCACGCCTCGTACTCGAAGATCGCCGCGCGCATCGTCTACGCCGCCGGCCCCGGTGCGGTGACGCACGACCTGCGCACGCTCCCCTATCGCAAGGTGCGGCGGCCGAAGTGGCCGCTCGACGCCTAGCCCGAAGACCCGTTTCCTTCGCCCATCGTTTCCGCATCCTCACCGGAGAGCCTGCTCATGCCACGACCCCTACTCGCTCGCGCCGCCGCCTGTCTCGCGAGCGCTGTTCTGCTCGCCGCGACCGCGCTGCCGGCCGCAGCGCAGAACAAGACGCTGAAGATCGTCGCCCACGCCGACGTGAAGATCCTCGACCCGACCTTCACCACCGCGTACATCACGCGCAACTTCGGCTACATGGTCTATGACATGCCGTTCGGTCTCGACGAGCAGGGCCAGCCGAAGCCGCAGATGGTCGACAAGTGGACGACCTCGAAGGACGGCAAGCTCTGGACCTTCACCTTGCGGCCGAACCTCAAGTTCTCCGACGGCACGCCGGTCACCTCGGCCGACGTCGTCGCCTCGATGCAGCGCTGGACCTCGAAAGACGGCATCGGCCGCGCCATGACGGCGATCTCCGCCGCCGAGTGGAAGGCGGTCGACGCCAGCACCTTCACCCTGACGCTGAAGGAGCCGTTCGGCCTGGTCCTGGAAGGCATGGCCAAGGCCTCGGGCTTCCCGCCGGTGGTGATGCCGGAGCGGATCGCGAAGCTGCCGACGACGACGCCGCTCACCGAAGTGATGGGCTCGGGCCCGTTCGTCTTCAAGCGCGACGAATGGGTGCCGGGCAACAAGGTGGTGTTCGTGCGCAACCCGAACTACGTCGCGCGGAGCGAGCCGCCGAACGGCGCCGCCGGCAGCAAGAAGCCGCACTTCGACCGGGTCGAGTGGTACTACATCCCCGATGCCAACAGCGCCGTCGCCGCGCTCAAGAAGGGCGAGATGGACCTGATCGAGCAGGTGCCTCCCGACTACATCAACCCGCTGCGCGCCGATCCGAACATCAGGCTGATTCCATCTGGCTCGTGGCAGGGCTGGATCGTCATGAACCAACTCCACCCGCCCTTCAACAACCCGAAGATCCGCCAGGCGCTGCTGAAGGCCGTGAACCAGGACAAGTTCATGTCGGCGATGGGCTACCCGAAAGACCTGCGCGTCACCCAGTGCGCGACCTTCTTCATCTGCGGCAGCCCGAACGAGACCTTCGCCGGCGCCGAGCCGTGGCGCACGCCCGACGTCGCCAAGGCCAAGCAACTCCTCGCCGAAGCCGGCTACAAGGGCGAGAAGGTCGTGCTGCTGGTGCCGAGCGACATCACCTACCTCAACGCCGAGGCGCTGATGGCGGCGCAGACGCTGCGCTCGATCGGCATGAACGTCGACGCGCAGACGTCCGACTGGGCGACCATCGGCGGCCGCCGCGCCAAGAAGGACGCGCCCGACGCCGGCGGCTGGAACATCTACGTCACCGTCGCCGGCAGCTTCGACGCCGACTCGCCGATCACCAACGCCTACCTCAGCGCTTCGTGCGGCACTCCCCTGCCGGGCTGGCCGTGCAACAAGGAGCTCGACGACCTGCGCACGGCGTGGCTGAAGGAAGGCAACCCGGCCAAGAGGAAGGAGCTGCTCGACAAGTTCCACGCCCAGGCCTACGAAGCGCTGCCCTATATCAACGCCGGCCAGTATTCGCCCGCGGTCGCGGTCCGGAAGGAGATCAAGGGCGCCGAGCGCCTGTTCAACGGTCTGCCGCTGGTGTGGTTCCTCGACAAGTAGAGCGGCGCGAACTGGGTCGCCGGTGAACTATCTGCTGCGGCGACTCGCCGCCACGCTGCCGGTGATGGCGGTCGTGGCGGTGGTCGTCTTTCTCCTGATCCACCTCACTCCCGGCGACCCGGCGGCGCTGATCGCCGGCGACCTGGCGACGACCGACGACATCGATCGCCTGCGCACCGCGCTCGGCCTCGACCAGCCGCTGCCGACGCAGTTCGTCGGCTGGCTCGGCCGGATCCTGAGCGGCGACCTCGGCACCTCGATCTTCACCCAGGTGCCCGTGACGCAGCTGCTCGCGCAGCGCCTCGAGCCGACGCTCTCGATCGCCATCGTGACGATGACGCTGGCGGTGGTCCTGTCGATTCCGCTCGGCACGATCGCCGCGCATCGCGCCGGCAGCTGGATCGACCGCGCGGTGATGCTGTTCTCGGTGCTTGCCTTCTCGGTGCCGGTGTTCCTGGTCGGCTACCTGCTGATGTACGCGTTCGCGATCAAGCTCGACTGGCTGCCGGTGCAGGGCTACTCGCGCTTCGCCGACGGCGTCGGCCCGTGGCTGCGCAGCCTGGCGCTGCCGTGCATCAACCTGGCGCTGCTCTACATGGCGCTGCTGACGCGAATGACCCGGGCGACCGTGCTCGAGGCGCTGCACGAGGACTACATCCGCACCGCCCGCGCCAAGGGCCTCGGCGTTCCTGCGGTACTCGGCCACGCGCTGCGCAACGCCGCGGTGCCGATCGCCACGACCGTCGGCGTCGGCATCGCGCTCCTGATCGGCGGCGTCGTCGTCACCGAGACGGTGTTCGCGATTCCCGGCGTCGGCCGGCTGGTCATCGACTCGGTGCAGCGCCACGACTATCCGGTGATCCAGAGCGTGCTGCTGCTCTCGGCCGGCGTCTACGTGCTGATCAACCTGCTGATCGACCTGAGCTACCGCTTCTTCGATCCGCGCATCCGCTACTGAGGCCGCTTCGTGTCCGCCGTGCTGCCGCCCCTGCCCGAGGCCGTCGTCGACGGCGAGGGACCGCCACCGATGCGCTGGCGGTGGCTGCGCAAGAACCCGACGCTGGTGCTCGGCGCCGTCATGCTCGTGGTGGTCGCCGTGATCGCGCTCGGCGCACCGTGGCTGGCGACGCACGACCCGGAAGACATCGATCCCTCGGCGCGCCTCGAGGCGCCTTCGGCCGAGCACCGCTTCGGCACCGACGCGCTCGGCCGCGACGTCTACAGCCGCGCCCTCCTCGGCGGCCGCATCTCGCTCGTCGTCGGCGGCACGGTGGCCATGCTGGCGACCGTGTTCGGCGTCGGGCTCGGCATGGTGGCCGGCTTCGTGCGCCGCGCCGACGGGCCGGTGATGAGGGTGATGGACGGGCTGATGGCGATCCCGGGAATCCTGCTCGCGATCGCCCTCATGGCGGTGACGCGGGCCAGCCTCGCCACCGTCATCGTCGCCATCACCGTGCCCGAGATCCCGCGCGTCGTGCGCCTGGTGCGGTCGCTCGCGCTGACCTTGCGCGAGCAGCTGTTCGTCGAGGCGGCGCATGCGGTCGGCACGCGGCTGCCGGCGGTGCTCTGGCGCCACGTGCTGCCGAACATGCTCGCGCCGCTGATGGTGCAGGCGACCTTCGTCGCCGCCTCCGCGGTCCTGATCGAGGCGTCGCTGTCCTTCCTCGGCGTCGGCATCCCGGCGCAGACGCCGAGCTGGGGCAATATGATGGCCGAGGGCCGCAACGTCGTCGCGGTCGCCTTCCACATCATCCTGTACCCCGGCATCCTGCTCGCCGTGACGGTGCTCTCGATCAACATGGTCGGCGACGGCCTGCGCGATGCACTCGACCCGCGTCTGGCGAGGCAGCTGTGAGCGACGGCAACGCAGTCGAGCCTGCATCGAAAGCGGCGCTGCTCGAGGTCGAAGGCCTGCGCACCACGTTCGCCACCCTCGTCGGCCCGGTGCGCTCGGTCGACGGGCTGTCGTTCACCGTCAACGACGGCGAGACGCTCGGCATCGTCGGCGAGTCGGGCTGCGGCAAGAGCGTCACGGCGCTGTCGATCCTGCGCCTGGTGCCGGTGCCGCCCGGTCGGCACGCGGGCGCAGTGCGCTATCGCGGCCGCGACCTGCTCGGCCTGAGCGAGAAGGAGATGCGCAAGATCCGCGGCGACCGGATCTCGATGATCTTCCAGGAGCCGATGACCTCGCTCAATCCCGTGCTGAGCGTCGGCCGGCAGATCGCCGAGTGCGTGCAGCTGCATCAGGGTCTCGGCGCGCGGCGGCGATGGAGCGCGTGGTCGCGATGCTGAAGCTGGTGCAGATCCCCGAGGCGGAGCGACGCGCCGCCGAGTATCCGCATCAGCTCTCGGGCGGAATGCGCCAGCGCGTGATGATCGCCCTGGCGCTCTCGTGCCGACCCGAGCTGCTGATCGCCGACGAGCCGACGACCGCCCTCGACGTGACGATCCAGGCGCAGATCCTCGACCTCATCAAGCGCCTGCAGCGCGAGCTCGGCATGGGCGTCATCATGATCACCCACGACCTCGGCGTCGTCGCCGAGAGCTGCGACCGGGTGGTCGTGATGTATGCCGGCAGCAAGGTCGAGGAGGCGAGCGTCATCGACCTGTTCGACCGGCCGCGCCATCCCTACACGCGCGCACTGATGGCCTCGATGCCGGCGCTCAGCACCCGCGCCGCACGGCTGACCGAGATTCCGGGCCTGGTGCCCGCTCCGCATCAGCTCGGCCGCGGCTGCGCCTTCGCGCCGCGCTGCGCTTTCGCCGAGGCGCGCTGCCGGGTCGAGCAACCCGCGCTCGTCGCCGACGGCGTCGGCCACAGCGTCGCCTGCTTCGCCGCCGAGGACGGGCGAATCCCAGAGCGTGTGCCGGAGCTCGCGTTGCCATGAACGCCTCGCCTTTGCTCGCGGTCACGAACCTGCGCAAGCATTACCTGTCGCCCAAGCCGTGGCTCGGCCCGGCGCGGCCGCCGATTCAGGCGGTCGACGACGTCTCCTTCGACGTCGCGCGCGGCGAGACGCTGGCATTGGTCGGCGAATCGGGCTGCGGCAAGACCACCACCGCGAAGGCGGTGGTGCGGCTGATCGAGCCGACCTCGGGCTCGGTGAAGCTCGAAGGCGAGGAGCTGACGACGCTGTCGGCCGAGCGCATGCGGCTGCGCCGCAAGGACCTGCAGATCGTCTTCCAGGATCCGTACGCCTCGCTCGACCCGCGCCTGGCCGCGGGCGAGATCGTCGCCGAGCCACTGCGCAACTTCGCCGGGATGAGGACGGCCGAGCGCAAGGAACGGGTGCAGTGGCTGTTCGCCCGCGTCGGCCTGCGCCCGGAATCGGCGGCCAAGTATCCGCACGAGTTCTCCGGCGGCCAGCGGCAGCGTCTCGGCATCGCCCGCGCCCTGGCGCTGAACCCGAAGCTGATCGTCTGCGACGAGCCGGTGTCGGCGCTCGACGTCTCGGTGCAGGCGCAGGTCGTCAACCTGCTCATGGACCTGCAGGCCGAGCTCGGCATCGCCTACCTCTTCGTCGCCCACGATCTGGCGGTGGTGCGCCACATCAGCCACCGGGTCGCCGTGATGTACCTCGGCCAGATGATGGAAGTCGCCGACCGCGACACCCTCTTCGCCGCGCCGCGTCATCCCTACACCGAGATCCTGCTGTCGGCCGTGCCGGTGCCGAACCCGCGCATCAAGCCCCAGCGCATGCTGCTTGCAGGCGACCCGCCGAGCCCCGCGAACCCGCCGCCGGGCTGCCGCTTCCACACCCGCTGCCCGCTGGCCCAGCCGGTCTGTCGCGAGGAGCGGCCGGCGCTCACGCCGCGCCCCGTAGGCGCCGGTACGCAGTGGGTGGCTTGTCACTTCCGCTGAACGATTTCTCGACGAGGACTCCGAATGAGCACCACACCCAGCTACGACCTGCTGATCCGCGGCGGCACCGTCATCGACGGCACCCGGGCGCCGCGCTTCGATGCCGATGTCGCCATCCAGGACGACCGCATCGTCGCGGTCGGCGATCTGGCCGGCAGCCATGCGGCGCGAACGATCGACGCCGTCGGCCTGATCGTCGCGCCCGGCTTCATCGATTCGCACACCCACGACGACCAGGCGCTGCTCGCCCGGCCGAGCATGGACTTCAAGATCTCGCAGGGCGTGACCACGGTGATCGCCGGCAACTGCGGCATCAGCGCCGCGCCGCTGGTGCGGGGCATGAAGCTGCCGATGCCGCTCGACCTGCTCGACGGCCCCGACGGCGAGCGCCACCAGACCTTCGCCTCCTGGGTCGGCGCGTTGACCGCGAAGCCGGCGGCGATCAACGTTGCCGCGCTGGTCGGCCACTCGACGCTGCGCGTCGCGACCATGGACGACGTCGACCGCGAGGCCACCAGCGTCGAGATCGCGGCGATGCGAAAGCTCTTGGTCGAAGCCCTCGAGGCCGGCGCGATCGGCCTGTCCACCGGCACCTTCTACCCGCCGGCGGTGAAGGCGAGCACCGAAGAGATCATCGAGATCGGCCGGCCGCTCGCGGCGCACGGCGGTGTCTACGTCACCCACATGCGCGACGAGTCGTCGCGCGTGATGGAGGCGCTCGATGAAACCTTCCGCATCGGTCGCGAGCTCGGCATTCCGGTCGTCGTCTCGCATCACAAGGTGCAGAACCGTCCCAACTTCGGCCGCTCTGCCGAGACGCTCGCGTTCATCCGCGAATCGATGAAGCGGCAGCAGGTCTGCCTCGACTGCTACCCCTACACCGCCGGATCGACCATGATCCGCACCGATCGCGGCATGCTCGACGGCCGGGTGCTGATCGCGTCGAGCGTGCCGCACCCGGAATGCGCCGGCCGCGACCTCGGCGACATCGCCAAGGAATGGGGCGTGGCCGAGAGCGAGGCGGCGAGGCGCATGCAGCCAGGCACCGCCATCTACTTCCTGATGGACGAGCCCGACGTCCAACGCATCCTGGCCTTCGACGAGACCATGATCGGCTCCGACGGCATCCCCCTCGGCGAGAAGCCGCACCCGCGACTCTGGGGCACCTTCCCGCGCGTGCTCGGCCACTACAGCCGCGACGTGGGGCTGTTCCCGCTCGAGACTGCGGTCTGGAAGATGAGCGGGCTCACGGCGCGCAACTTCGGCCTGGCCGGCCGCGGCACGGTGGCCGTCGGCCAGCACGCGGACCTGGTGCTGTTCAACGCCGCCACGGTTCGCGACGCCGCCACCTATGACGAGCCGACGCGCGCGGCCGAGGGCATCCACGCCGTGATCGTGAACGGTGCCGTGGCCTGGGAGGACGGTCGCTCGACCGGAACGCGCCGGGGCCGGGTGCTGAAGCGAACGCCGTCGAGCGAAGCGGCGGCAGCCTCGAGGTGAACCTGGTATGTGGCACGTCTTCTACCAGTCATCCGTCTGCCGCCCTCGAGCGTTGGAAACACGAGTCAACAACCCGGTGAGGCAAATCTTGAACAAGCTCAGCTTGATCCTTCTGATGTCGCTGGCCACGGCAGGTGCGTTCGCCCAAGGCACAGGCGGCGTGACGATGAGCACCGACCCGGCGAAGGCTGCGGCCGTCGAGCAGCACGCGCAGGAACTGCGAGCGCGTCAGCCTAAAGAGACCCAATCCAAGCCCGCAGCCAAGTCCACAAGCACCAAGAAGTCGAAAGGCAAGACATCGACGACGCACAAGTCGTCGACGAAGAAGCCTGCAAAGGCGACCAAGAGCTGAGCGAGGTTCGCGGCCCGGCGCTCAACTCTCGTTGTGCGCGACGTTGATGCGCCGTCTCGTGCGTGCTTCGACGTCGTAGATGTTGAAGTCGCTCATCATGCGACCGTAGAGGTGCAGGCTGACGGCGCGAGACCGTTCCGAGGGAACTCCCGTGACGTGAATGTGATCGGGGTTCGGCACGAAGCTCGTGACCGCTCCCTGGCGCAGCAGCACCGTCCCGCCGCGCGCGAGGTCGATGTCCGCATCGGTGCCGCGATCCGGCGAGAGTCGCACGTAGCTGCGCTCTTCCAGGACTCCTTCGATCACGCCGACCACGCCCCAGCTTCCGTGGTCGTGAACCGGCGTCCATTGGCCGGGAAGCCAGACGATCGAATACAGCGACAGGCTCTCATCAGCAGCGTCATAGACGAGGTTTCGGGCGTGGCTCCGCGGGTCGCTACGATAGTGCTGCGGCTCGAGAAACGTACCGGCCTGTTCGAGCAGGTCGAGCATCAAGGGTGCGAGAGCGAGCACGCAGTCTGCTGGGTCGGCCTTCTCGCGGCTCCGCGCAGCAGCCTGGGAAATGAAGCGCTCCAGCGCCGGCGAGATCATGTGCACGATTGTGCCTCCCGGCTTCAGGCAGCGAACGGCGCGCGAGGCCTGGCCATGAGCATGAGCGACCGGCCAGAGGGCGTGCGCGGGTCCGATCGATGACGTCATCTGGCTACACTAAGACCTTCTCGGCTCAGTGCCTGGAGAGATCCGCCATGTCGATGAAACTTTCCATTTCGGCTGCGCTTGCGATCGCCGCAATCGCACTTCCGGCACACGCGGGCAAGACTCTCGACGGGGTCAAGACACGCGGGCAGCTGGTATGCGGGGTCAACACCTCGGGACCTGGCTTTTCCAATGCCGACAGCCAGGGTCGATGGACCGGGCTGGACGTCGACTTCTGCCGGGCCGTCGCCGCCGCCGTGCTGAACGACGCCAGCAAGGTGAAGTTCGTCCCGCTCAATTCGCAGCAGCGCTTCTCGTCGCTCCAGGCGGGCGAGATCGACGTTCTGTCGCGCAACAGCACCTGGACCCTGACGCGGGACGCATCGCTCGGCATCGAGTTCACGGGAATCAACTACTTCGACGGCCAGGGCTTCATGGTTCCGAAGAAGCTGAAGATCGACAGCGCCAAGAAGATGAACGGCGCTACCGTGTGCGTGCAGGCCGGCACGACGAGCGAGAAGAACGTCGCCGACTACTTCGGCGCTAACGGCATGAAGTACAAGCCGGTCGTGTTCGATACCGCCGAAGCGATCACCAGCGCGTTCTTCGCAGGTCGCTGCCAGGTCTACACCACCGACATGAGCGACCTCGCCGGAGCGCGCACCAAGGCGCCCAACGCCGACGACTACGTCATCCTGCCGCAGGTGATCTCGAAGGAGCCGCTCGGCCCGGCGGTGCGGCGCGGCGACGACGAATGGTTCCAGATCGTCCGCTGGACCCTGTTCGCGATGATCGACGCCGAGGAGAACGGCCTGACCCAGGCGAACGTCGACGAGCAGAAGGCGAGCAACAAGGACCCTAACGTCCAGCGCTTCCTCGGCGTCTCGGAGGACACCGGCAAGCTCCTCGGCCTCGATCCCGCGTGGGCCTACCGTATCGTCAAGCAGGTCGGCAACTACGGCGAGAGCTTCGAGCGCAACCTCGGGCCGAAGACACCGGTGGCGCTGCCGCGCGGCGTCAACAACCTGTGGACCAAGGGCGGCCTGATGTACGCCCCGCCGATCCGCTGAAGACCGGCGCGGACGCCGCCTGGCGCGCCCGCCGCCGAGCGCGGCTGCGGCGCGAATGGTTGCTCCAGGGCGTTGTCGCCCTGTTGCTAGTCGCGGTCGCTCTCCTGCTCGCGCGCAACGTCGCCGCCAACCTCGAGGCGCGGCACATCAGGTCCGGCTTGGACTTCCTGCGCGACCCGGCCGGGTTCAACATCGGCGAGTTGTTGTTCGAGTACACGTCGCGCGACAGCTACCTGCGCGCGTTCGCGATCGGCATGACCAACACCTTGCGCGTTGCGCTCGCCGGAATCGTGCTCGCGAGCGTGCTTGGCATCGCGGTCGGCCTGCTGCGCCTCTCGCAGCACCCGCTCGTCTCCGGACTGTGCGCAGCCTATGTCGAGATCTTCCGTAACATTCCGCTGTTGATCCAGTTGCTGGCGATCTACCTGCTCATCACCGAGTTGCTGCCCGGATCGAACGACGCATGGTCGGTCGCGGGCACCGCCCTCCTCTCGAAGGAAGGGCTTCAGATCGCGGTGCCGGAGCCTGGCAGGCTGGCGTTGCTCTGCGCGCTCGTCGCCTTTGTCGTCGGCGCCGTGGTGGGCCTGCGCGCAGCACAGCACTGGCTCGAGGTCGGTGCGGGCCTGGTTGCGCTTGCAAGCGGCGCAGTGGCGGCGCTGGGCGCCTGGCTTGTCGTCGGCGCTGTCGCTGGCTGGTCGCGACCCGTGCTCGACGGCTTCCTGATCAGCGGCGGCGCCTCGCTCACTCCCGAGTTCCTCGCGCTCTGGCTCGGGCTGGCGCTGTTCACGTCGGCCTCGATCGCCGAGATCGTCCGCGCCGGAGCCCTCGCGGTGCCCGCTGGCCAGTGGGACGCGGCTCTCGCGCTCGGCATGACGCGAGCGCAAGCGATCGCCGGCGCGATCTTTCCCCAGGCGTTGCGCCTGGCCATCCCGCCGCTCTCGAGCCAGTACATGAACCTGATCAAGAACTCGTCGCTGGCAGTCGTGATCGGCTATCCCGATCTGGTCTCGATCGGCAACACGTCGATCAACCAGAACGGCCAGGCACTCGAGGTCATCGTCATCATCATGGCGGTGTACCTGAGCCTGAACCTCGTCGTCGCGGTCGTGATGAACGCGATCAACGCGCGCGTCACCCGCGGGCCGCGCTAGCAGGGCCCGGGCTGGATGAGTGCACTCGACCGAACGGCGACGCAGCGAGCGCTCCTACCCGGGCGCTTGCGTACCCTCCTCTTCGCCGGCCCTGGCGCCGGCCTCGTCACGGTGCTCGTGCTGGCTGCCCTGACCTGGCTGGGGTGGCACGCGGTCGAGTGGGGAGTGATCGGCGCCGTCGCCACGCCCGACTACGCGGCCTGCAAGGCCGCCCAAGGTGCATGCTGGGGCTTTGTCGCCGAGAAGTGGCGCCTGATCCTGTTCGGCCGCTACCCGTACGAGCAGCAGTGGCGACCTGCGCTGGCCACCGGAGCCGTGCTGCTGATGCTGCTCGTCAGCGCGTTGCCAGCGCTCTGGTCACGGCGCGGCATGCGCCTTCTCCTTTCCGGCTGGTCGATCGCCCTCTGCGTGTTCTTCGCGCTGATGGCGGGCGGCGTGTTCGGCCTCGAACCGATCGGCACCGACCGCTGGGGTGGTCTGCCGCTGACCGTTATCCTGACGCTGATCGGCATGACCGCGTCGACGCCGATCGGCATTGCGTTGGCGCTGGCACGGCGCTCGTCGCTGGCGTTGTTGCGTTCGCTCGCCATCGGCTACATCGAGCTGGTGCGCGGCGTGCCGTTGATCACCGTGCTGTTCGTCGCGACCTTCGTGTTCCCGCTGGTCCTTCCGGCCGGCTGGGGACTCGACCCGTTCTGGCGCGTCGTCATCGGCCTGGTCCTGTTCCAGGCGGCGTACATGGCCGAAACGGTGCGCGGCGGATTGCAGAGCGTGAGTCGCGCGCAACACGAGGCGGCCACGTCGCTCGGCCTCGGCTATTGGCAGATGCAGCGTTCGGTTGTCCTGCCCCAGGCGCTGGTCGCGGTGATACCGGCGTTCGTCAACAACCTGCTCTCGACCTTCATGGACACCTCGCTGGTCGCGGTCGTCTCGATGTACGACCTGACGGGGTCGCTGCGCCTCGCGCTCGGTGATCCGCGCTGGCGCGACTTCTTCATCGAAGGCTACCTGTTCGTCGCGGCGATCTATTTCCTCGCCTGCTTCCTGATGTCCCGATACAGCCTCTGGCTCGAGCGGCGGATGAAGATCGGCAAGGCCCATTGAAGCAGGTCGGCCAGCTCACCGCCACGCACTTGCCACCTCGGCGACACGCGGCGGCTCTTGAATTCTCGCGGCGCACGGTGCTCACGCCCTTTCGACCAGCACCTCGCTGATCTGCACCACCGGAGACTGATCGGTGTAGTTCGGGATGTCACCCATGATCTCCTGGGCATGGGGGCCGAACCCGCGCTGGAAGTCGTCGATCGAGTCGCAGTGGAGATGCGCAACGACGAGGTAGGTCGCCGGATCGCCCGGACCGCCGCCGGCGACCCCCTTGTCGACCGCGTAGAACCTCAGGGCCGAGCCCATGCGCGCCTTGACCATCGGCATGTGCTTGTCGAGGTAGTACGCATAGTCGAACCGAGCGTTCGGCTTGTTGGGATACATCACGCTCACCTTGATCATCGCGGCTCTCCTCGGATCGAACACGACCCATCGTAGCGCGGCAAGAGACAGCAATGCACTCCGGCGGCAGGCTCGGGATCACCGCGCACGCAACGCCGGGATATTCTGTGCGGATGTCCCAGCCTTCGCATACCGCTATCGCGCTGGCGATGGATACGCAGATGCGAAGCGAGGTCTACCGCGCCAGCCTCGAAGGTCATGCCGGCACGCAGCATGCAACCGGCGAGCTGGAAGCGCGCGGATCCGTGGTGGCGCCACGGTTGAAGGTCTTCCTCTCGCACAGCAGCCCGGACAAGGTGCTGGCGCGGCGACTCGCCCGTGATCTGCAATCCGCGCATGTGCATGTCTGGCTCGATCAATGGCAGATCGGCGTGGGCGAATCCTTCGAGCAGTGCATCGAGCAAGGGCTGGCCGACACCGACTTCGTCATCGTGCTCCTCACGCGCCAGGCCGTGGCGTCTGAATGGGTCGATCGCGAATGGCGCGTGATGCTCGATCGCGAATCCGGTACGCGGCGCATCGCGGTGCTGCCGGTGCGCGCCGAGGCCTGCGATCTGCCCGACTTCCTGGCGCAGCGCAGCCACGCCGACATCTCCGGTGGCAGCTACGTCCCTGGATTCAGGCACCTGCTGCATCTGCTGCGCCATCATGGCGACGATCGCGGCATCGTTCTCGCCGACGCGGCTGCGCGCGCCGAGGCCGAGCGGCGCCGGGTCCACCTGCTCGAGATCGAGCGCATCGCCCTGGGGCTCGAGCGGCCCCTGGATGAACTGCAGCAGATGCTGCCCGTAGTGGCACCGATCGCACTCGAAGTCGCGCGCGACTTGATCCCGCTGTTCGAGCCCGACGCCCACGGCGCCAGTCGCGCGCTCGACGAACTGGCACCGCAGCTGCGCGACGCGCTGGAGCGGCGCTTCGGTTTCACCTTTTCCGGAGTCCGCATTCGCGGCAATACCGCCGACATGCCCGACGGGACAGCGCTGGTGCTGATCGACGAGGTGCCCGAGTCGCTGTTGACCATCGACCCGCAACAGGTCGTGGTCAAGGCGACGCCGGAGCGGCTGGCCGATCTCGGCGTCGTGGCGCAGGAGTTCTTCGACCTCGGCTGGGGCCGCAGCGCCTGCGTGCCAGCGGGCGAACGCGCTGGCGTGCGGGCGCTCGGCCTGGACACGATGGACGCCTGCGAGTGCCTGTTCCAGTCACTGTTCTGGGTCGTGTGCCGCACCCCCGACGAATTCCTCCACCTGGACCAGGTGCACCGTCTGATGAGCGCATTGCCGCCGGAGCTCGTGCAGCGCACGGTCCCGGCGGTCGTGTCGTGGATCGGCCTGACGCAGGTGCTGCGCGCCCTGCTGGAGGAAGGGGTCGGCATCGGCAACCTGCGGGCGATCGTCGAAGCGCTGTCGCGATCGACCCTGCCGTGCGACGCGATCGACGAGTGCGTCGAGATGGCCCGCTGCGCACTGTCGGCGGAGATCGCGGCCGCGGTCCGGGGCGGAGCGCCCGCATTGCGCGTGCTGGTGGCCGGCGCGGATGTCGAGGCATTGCTGCGCGCCGGAGTGCAACGCAGCTCCGCGGGTAACGTGTTCATGCTGGATCCCGAAAGCTCGCAGCAACTGCTGGCCGGGATACGCCAGCAGATGGAATTCCTTGCCGACAACGTCGCAGGCCTGGCTCTGCTGGTCGCCGACGGCAGTGTTCGGCCGTTCCTGCGCCGGCTCGTGATGCTCGAGTTTCCGAACCTGTATGTCCTGGCGCGCCCCGAGTTGCCGGGGGACGTGCCCATCGAGACCGTCGGCGTTTTCGGCGTCGACCCGCAGTCGCCATGACTCCGCCCCGGGTGCTGCTGTCCTTCGCCGGCGCGTATGCCGGGCGAGCGCAAGGCCTGGCCGCCGTGTTGCGCGATGCCCGCCTCGACGTGCGCCTCGATCCCTGGGATGGTGGCGGCGGCGCACCGGGCTCGCAGCGACTTCCCAACGACGTGGCCAGCGCCGACTTCGTGCTGCCTTTGCTGACGCCGTCCGATGCCGCACCCACCTGGATCGGCGAGGCATGGCGGGTGCAGGTCTTCGATGCGGCACACGCGCGAGGCGTCCCCGTGCTGCCGGTGCTGGGCGAAGGCTCGCTCGAAGCCGTGCCCGAGTTCCTGCGCGCTTGGAGTTTTGCCGACCTGCGCGGGCGTGACGCGCCGGCTGAGCTGCGGCGCCTGCTGCGAACGATGCACGAGCGCTGCGGCGATGGCGCCGTCGTGGTACCCGATGACGTGGCTGTCGAGGCGCCGTCGCCGCTGGCGATGATTGCGCATCCGCTGGTGCTCGAACTCGGCGCGGCGTGGGACCCCCGGCCGCTGCGCGACGAAGACATCGCGATGCTGTTCGACGGTCTGTTCTACGAGCTCGGCGTGCACTTCCCGCCGCTCGAATCGCGTGTCGATCGCCGCCTTTCACCGTGGGCGCTGCGCGTCCTGATCAACGAGGTGCCCGAGCTCGAGCTGCAGGCGGTTCCGGACGCGGTGCTCGTGAACGAAGACGCCGACGCGCTGGCGCGTCTGGGGATCGAGGCACAGCCCAGCCGCAACCCGGCCAACGGCGCGCCCGCCGCCTGGGTGCGGTCGGCGCAACGGGACAGGCTGCGCGGCCTGGGCCTCATCACCTGGGACCACCGGCAGTTCCTGATCCTGACGCTGGGTGCCGTGCTGCGTGGCAAGGCGGCCGACTTCATGGGCGTCGCCGAAGCCGAGGCGCTGCTCTCGCTGATCGAGCCGACGTTTCCGCAACTGGTGGAACAGACGGTGCCCGACCCGGTGTCGCCGCTGGTGCTGACCGACGTGCTGCGGCGCCTGCTGGCCGAAGGCGTATGCATCCGCAATCTGCGCAACATCCTGATGACGCTCGCCTACCGCGGGCGGAGCGAAAGCGATCCGCTGATCCTGACCGAGTACGTGCGCGCAGGGTTGCGGCGACAGATCAGCCATCAGCTTGGGCACGGCCAGAAGTTGCTGGTCGTCTTCCTGCTGGATCCCCCCATCGAAGGCCGCCTGCGCGCGGCCATGACCCACACCGCCACCGGCTCCTATCTGAACTTGCCGCCGGAGGCGCTCGCGGCCATCCTCGATCCGATCCAAGACGCGGTGCAGGCGTTGCCTGCGGGCGTGCAGGTGCCGCGCATCCTGACCGCGCTGGACATCCGCTCGTCGATCCGAAGGCTGGTGGCGCCGTCGCTGCCGCTGCTGCAGGTGGTGTCGTATCACGACCTCAGGCCCGACATCGAGATCCAGCCAGTGGGCCGCATCACGCTGCAGGGCTTTCAACCACGCTCGGGTGTGCGCGTCGGCGGCGAGTTGCTGTGGGGTTGAGTTCAGCGCCGGAGCTGCCGACTCTCGCACCCGAGACTTGGCCGTCGCGCCGGCTTGCGCTAGGCCTGGCGTCGAACCGGACGGGAGGTCGCGATGAGCCAGCAGTTCGATTGTGGGGCCCGCTGCGCATTGACCTTCCAGATCGACGATCCGGCACCGATCTGGGAGCATGCCGGCGCCCGACGCTTCACCCGCGACCTCGCCGACGCACAGCCCGCCTTTCCGATCTACCTCGTTCCGGACCCGGAGGCGGGAATGTTCGTCGTCTGGTTCGGCTCGCTGGCCGACAGCGAGGCGTGGCAAGGGCGGCAGCTCGATGTCCACCACCCGAGCGTCGTGCCCGAGGTCATCGCCGCGGTCGGAGCCATGGAGTCGTCGGCACGTTCGCTCGGGATCTCGGCCCGCCCCGCCATCCAACGCGTGCTGACCCCCTATGACCGCACGCAGGTGCAGACGATCCTCGCCGCGCTCGGCTGAGCATGCGCCGCATGTCGAAGAAAGGTCGCGGCGAAGGCGGGGCAATCGAGAATCGCGCAACCCGGCGACATTGATCGCCGCCGCTCGTCAAGGAATTCCATGCCGCAACCCTCTTTCGCCGATGCCGAAAGCGCATCGGCGCACGCCGTCGTCGCCGCCATCGCCGCAGGGCGTCTCAGCGCTCGCGAAGCCTGTGACGCCGCGATCGCGCGGATCGAACGGCTCGACGGTGCCATCAACGCGGTCGTGGTGCGCGACTTCGAGCGCGCCCGCGAGCAGGCGACGCTGCGTGACCGGCAAGTCGCGCAAGGCGAGCGCCTGCCGCTGCTCGGCCTGCCGATGACGATCAAGGAGTCGTACGACGTCGCCGGGCTGCCGACGACCTGGGGCCTGCCACCGTTCCGCGACTACCGGCCGAAGGAGGACGCCGTCGTCGTCGCGCGGCTGAAGGCGGCCGGCGCCGTCATCCTCGGCAAGACCAACGTGCCGCCATCGCTCGCCGACTGGCAGAGCACGAACGCGATCTACGGCCGCACCGTCAACCCGCACGATGCATCACGCAGCCCCGGCGGCTCCTCGGGGGGCTCGGCGGCGGCGCTCGCTTCGGGAATGGTGGCGCTCGAGTGCGGATCCGACATCGGCGGCTCGATCCGCGTCCCGGCCGCCTTCTGCGGCGTGTTCGGCCTGAAGCCGAGCTTCGGCCTCGTGCCCCGGCGCGGCCATACTTTCCCGGGCACCGATGGCGCCGGCATCGAGCTGGCGGTAGCCGGGCCGCTGGCGCGCAACGTCGTCGATCTCGCGCTCGCCTTCGCCGTTCTCGCCGGCGCCGACGCAACCGACGGTGTCGCCTGGCGCGCCGAGCCGCCGGCACCGCGGGTGCGCGCCCTCTCCGACTGCCGCTTGCTGGTGCTAGACACGCATCCGCGGGCGCGCACGGAATCGGTCATCCGAGCCGCGTTGGGCCGCCTCTGCGACGAGGCGTCGCGCGCCGGTGCGACCGTTTCGCGCGAGAGCGCGCTGCTGCCCGAACTCGGCGCCGCGCACGACGACTAAGTCGTGATGCTGACGACCATCATGACGCGCGGCGCACCCAACCTGCAGAAGGTGATCTCGGCACACGAATGGTTCGCCCTCCTCGACAAGCAGGTGCACCTGCGCCGTCGCTGGCAGGCCCTGTTCGAGCACTTCGACGCCGTCGTCACGCCCGCCTTCGGCACGCTCGCCTACCCGCACTTCGACGCGCCGGACATGGCCAGCTCGACGCTCGCGATCGACGGCGAAGCAACGCCCTACGGTGCCCAGCTCGCCTGGCCCGGGGTGGCCACCTTCGCCAACCTGCCGGCGACCTCGACGCCGATCGGGCGCGCGCCGGACGGGCTGCCGATCGGCGCACAGGTGATCGGTCCCTTCCTTCAGGACCGGACAACGATCGCCGTCGCGGGCTGGCTGAACGCGCTGCAAGGGCGCTGACAAGGCGCTGCAACGCGGCGGCTTGTTGCTCCGGTCGCACAGATACCCGATTTCGCAGCAGGGTTCAGCGGACGCCGCCCTCATCGATTACGCTAGAGGCCTCGCAGCAGCTCGAAAGGAGGTGATATGTTTTATATCTCACGGTCCGGGACGGATCCCTACGTGCTGTAGACGGTTCTGTCGCCAGACCCGCGGGCGCTCCTCACCACTGGTGGGAGCGCCCGCGTCATTTGGCGACCCGCACTTGGCGTCGGGCCCGGACCGGCGTTCCGGTAGTCAACAGGTCGAGGCCGAACAGACTCCAGGTGCCAGGTTCTGGAACGGTCGATGCGATGGCGATGCTGTTGAGGAAGAAGTCTCCTGGAGCGTAGTCGCCGAGTGCCGCGTACCCGGGAACACGCGGGCTGTAGCCTACGGCCAGAACGGTGATGTCATTGAAGCCGTTCAGGTCGTGCATAAAAGGACTGGTCTG
>Ga0068864_100000892_pt1 | contig 25113 bp, 20 predicted proteins | sample KBSSwiS72_FD_66586 | JGI IMG/M metagenome (GOLD analysis project Ga0068864, IMG submission 66586) | Switchgrass rhizosphere microbial communities from Kellogg Biological Station, Michigan, USA - KBS Switchgrass S7-2 | ecosystem: Host-associated > Plants > Roots > Rhizosphere > Soil ...
TTGAGCGTCTGGAGGAGGAGATCGCGCTTGGCCTTCTTCGGCCTCGCGAGCGCCTGGTCGAGGACGATCTGCTGGCCCGGTTCAACATCAAGCGGCACGTCGTCCGGCAGGTCCTGGCCGAGCTCGAACTCATGGGGATGGTGACGCGGCGCCCCAATCGCGGGGCCGCCGTTCGCGATTTCACCACCCTCGAAGTCGAGCAGATCTACTTCGTTCGCGAGATCCTCGAGCGAGCCGCAGTCGAGGTGATGCCCCTGCCGGTCGCCCCCCAAGTCGTGCAAACACTGGAGCGGGTGCATACGCAGCACTGCGCGGCAGTAAGGGCAGGTCGCTTGCGTGACGTCTTTCGGCTGAATCTCAGTTTCCACCAGACGTTCTTCGAAGCCTGCGGCAACGTGCCATTGACCGAGGCCATTTCGCAGTTCGCCTTCAAGGCGCACGCGATCCAGTCCTATACCATCGCCAATCCGGACCTGCTTGCGCGAGTCTGTAAGGAGCACGCGCAGTTGGTTAAGCTGATACGCGGCACCGATCGTCAGGCGCTGATGGAGCTGGTTGCGAAGCACAAGCAACCGGCGAAGATCGCGTACATCGAGGTCTCGCGTCGTATCGAGGGGCACGTCGAGGACTCCTCGAACGCCTCACCGCCAGCGCCCGTTGCCGCTACGCGGCCGAAACGGGCGTGGGGCGCAGGGCCGACGGGACGGCGGAAGCCGAGGTCGCACGGCTCCTTGGGCTGATCCCCAACAGCAGGGCGCACGCGCCCGGGGCAGAGCAGGCGCTTCCGAGGTCGTGCTGATAACGGGCAAGGTCGCATCGCGCCGACGATCGGATAAATCCGAACACGGCTGTTCGATGGCAGAGTTCTTGATCCTAGGCCTTGCTCTTGACTCGCATGACCACGATTCCGTGGGTCATCAGCGTAAAAACCCGCGGATCGCGGCCTGCTAACCCAAAAGTATCGGCCAATACCATCGTCCAATGGAACGCGGCGCTGGCGTGTGATGTGATCGGTGCGCGCATTTCGAACCGCCCAACCAGGGCAGACCTCCGGAGCAAATGCATGGCCCAAGCTATCGCCGCAGCACGCAGCAACCAAGCCGCTGAAAACGACCCGATTCGTCCATTTCGAATGACTTTTCCGGAAGCGGATGTTGTCGAATTGCGGAGGCGAATCCACGCGACAATCTGGCCTGAGCGGGAGACCGTCGCGGATGCGTCGCAGGGCGTGCAGCTCGCGACGGTTCAACAACTCGCGCGGTACTGGGCGACTGAGTACGATTGGCGCAAGTGCGAGGCGAGACTGAACGCGCTGCCGCAGTTCATCACCGAGATTGACGGGCTGGACATTCACTTCATTCACGTGCGCTCGAAACATGACAATGCGCTGCCGCTCATCGTCACGCACGGATGGCCCGGCTCGGTGGTCGAGCAGCTCAAGATCATCGAACCGCTCACGAATCCAACGGCGCACGGCGCGAGCGCAGCGGATGCCTTCCATGTCGTGATTCCGTCACTGCCAGGCTACGGGTTCTCAGGCAAACCGGCCACGGCCGGCTGGGGTCCCGAGCACATCGCGCGCGCCTGGGTCGTGCTGATGAAGCGCTTGGGGTACACGAAATTCGTGGCGCAAGGGGGCGATTGGGGTGCGGTCATCGTCGACCTCATGGGCGTGCAGGCGGCACGGGAACTGCTCGGGATTCACACCAACATGCCCGGTATCTTTCCCGCCGACATTGACGGGGCGGCCTTTTCCGGGGCGCCAGCGCCGTCAAGTCTCTCAGCTGATGAGAAGGTCGCTTACGAGCGCCTGCAGTTCGTGTATCAAAAGGGAATCGCCTACGGCTTCCAGATGGGTTTGCGACCGCAAACTCTGTACGGGATCGCGGATTCGCCCGTTGGCCTGGCGGCCTATTTCCTCGATCACGACGCGCGCAGCTACGAGCTGATCTCGCGTGTCTTTGCCGGAGAATCCGAGGGTCTCACGCGCGACGACATCCTCGACAACATCACGATCACCTGGTTGACGAACACGGCCGTCTCCGGCGCCCGTCTCTATTGGGAGTATTGGGGCAAGGGCTATTTCAACGCCAAAGGCGTCTCCATCCCGGTTGCCGTAAGCGTCTTCCCTGACGAACTCTATCCAGCCCCGCGGAGCTGGACAGAACGGGCGTATCCCAAGCTGATTCATTACAACAAGCTCGACAAGGGCGGCCACTTCGCTGCATGGGAGCAGCCTGCGCTTCTCGCTGCAGAACTTCGCGCGGGGTTCAAGTCGCTTCGTTGACCGGGCAGCCGGTGGGTTGAGCGCTTCAATAAAGAGGCGGCCCGCTGCAGGCCGATCCGTCTTGAAGAACCACGACGCGCAGAGCTCCCGAGCTTGGTCAGTGCGCGTCTTCGAAGGTCATCGAGCAGTGCCGTGCAGCGATGCCATGAGTACGATCCCGGAACTCACGGTACTGTCGGTCCGCCGTCGTTGGGTATCTAACAGAAAGATGTAATAGCGGCCGCGCGGCAACCGGACCACCATCCTGTTGGGGGCTCAACGACTCAATAGGAGGTCGTCACCATGACGCAGCCCATGGCGCTGTCGATGACGCCGGCGAGGACAGCCAAGCTCGTCGCGAATGCATTGTCCGCGACGCAGGTTACGCCAATCGTCTTCGTTGTCGACGACGATCCCTCGGTGCGGCAAGCGCTGGAATTGTTGATCGACTCGGCGGGTTGGCAGCCAGAGACGTTCGGCTCCGCCATGGAATTTCTCGCAAGCTCACACCCTCGTTCTCCGAGCTGCTTGGTGCTCGACGTCTCGCTTCCGGAAATCAATGGTCTCGAATTGCAGGAGCGCATCATGGCCGATCGTGCGGACATGCCGATCATCTTCGTTACAGGTTGTGGGGATGTTCCAACGAGCGTGCAGGCGATGAAGCGTGGGGCGCTCGACTTCCTCACCAAGCCCTTCCGGGACGACGTGTTGTTGGACATCATCGGGCGGGCCATCGAGGGGAGTCGCGCCGCGCTGCGTCACGACGCCGAGTTGCGGATCATCCGGGAGCGGCAGGCACTGCTCAGTCGCCGCGAACGCGAGGTCATGGCCTTAGTGGTCGCGGGGCGGTTGAACAAGCAGATAGCCGGCGCGCTCGGCATCAGCGAGATTACCGTGAAAGCGCATCGGGGCTCGATGATGCGAAAGATGCAAGCCCATTCGCTGCCGCATCTCGTCACGATGGTTGCGAGTTTGGGCGCCGATCCGCTCGCGGCCTGACGACGCCATGGAGGGCCGCACATCCGGCTTCGTCGTTGCCGTGGTCGACGATGATCCGAGCGTTCTGCGATCGCTCGAATATCTGCTCGAATCGGCGGACTATGGCGTGCGGCTGTTCACCTCTGGCGCCGACCTGCTCGCCAGCGGGTGCTTGTCGGAAATCGACTGCCTCATCTCCGACATCGACATGCCCGGAATGGACGGTCTCGAGCTATTGCGATCGGTTCAGGCGGCGCAACCGGGCCTTCTCAGCATCCTCATCACCGGGTATCCCGATACGCTGCCGCGTGTGCCCTCGTCGGCCGGAAGCAATTGCCGCGTGTTCGTCAAACCTTTCCAGGCGTCTGAGCTCCTCGCGGCCATCAGCGAAGGCCTCGGGGATTCCCCCAGGTGAAGCGCACCTCGTAACTCGGCGGCTCCCCGTGGCCAGTCGAACCCGTCATAAAACCAAGTGCGGGCGTACCATTCGAAAATCGCATGGCGGAGTGGACCCCTCACCTTGAGCGCGTGACCGTCAAGGGCTGAGTGACTTCTGAACCCCGCGCCGCCGCCTCGAGGCCGCCGCGATGCTGACAAGAACACGCGCCATTATTGAAGAAGACCAGCATTTCGTCCTCTCGGCCGTACCGCCGGGACCGGCGCAAAAGCGCCTGGCACTAGGCATCGTGCTCGGCCTGCTGCTCGCCCTGTACCTTATCACCGGGCCGCTCTCCGGAATACAGCTCGCGCCTGTCAATTCCTTCGTAGCCGTCTATGCGACGGCGATGTTCGTGACCGATTCCATAACGGCAATCCTCTTGTACGCGCAGTTTTTCATCGTGCGTTCACGCGCCATTCTCGTGATCGCCAGCGGGTATCTCTTTACCGCGCTCATCGTCGTCCCGTACATCCTTGCGTTTCCCGGCGTCCTCGCGCCCAGCGGATTGGTCGGAGGCATGCAGACGTCCGCATGGCTCTACGTCCTATGGCACTGCGGATTCCCTATTTTCGTTCTGGGTTATGCGTTGTCGAAAGATAAGGATCCAGGCAAGCGGGCTTGGCAAGGCAAGGTCCATCTGGCGATTCTGCGAAGTATCGCATGGACGGCTGCGGCCGCCGCGGCAAGTGCCTATTTTTGCATCGTCGACGATGCGATATTGCCGCGCATCATGCTGGATCCGACGCGCTTCAGTCCGCAGTGGCCGTATCTGGTCGGCGCGCCGATCGCCATAACCTGCCTCTGCGCGCTCGTCGCGCTTTGGCTTCGGCGGCGCTCGATCCTCGATCTGTGGCTCATGGTCGTCATGTGCCTGTACCTGATCGAGATTCCTCTCAGCTACTATCCGTTGCCCGTTCGATTCAGCGCCGGGTGGTATGCCGTGCGCGTCGTCGGCTTTCTCTCCAGCACGATCGTCCTGACCGTACTGCTGTACGAGATCACGACGCTGTATGCCAGGCTACTCGGGGCCGTGCATGGGCAGCGGCGCGAACGGCAGGCTCGCCTGATGACCGGAGATGCGGTTGCCGCATCGATCGCTCACGAGCTTCGGCAGCCGTTGACCGCCATGGTGACGACGGCGGACGCCGGCCTGCGGTTTCTCGACCGTCCACTACCCAACATCGACAAGGCCAAAGAGGCGTTCAAGCGAATCTCCGGTGATGGCCACCGCGCCGGTGTTCTCGTGAGCGATATTCGCGCCAACTTCAAGAGCGACGTTCGCGAGCGGACGTCGTTTGATTTCAACGATGTGGTCGAGGAAGCCTTTGCCTTGGCCGGCACGGCGTTGCAGAGGCATGGAATACTTGTCCTTGCCGAGCGCAACAGCGCACTGCCAGAAGTCACAGGAAATCGCATCCAGTTGCAGCAGGTGCTGTTGAACCTCATCACGAACGCGATCGATTCGATGGCAGCGAATCGTGAGCCGAGAAACCTGAGCGTGCGGTCCGGTCCCTACGAAGGCGAGCGCGTCATCGTGTCGGTGGCAGATACAGGGAGGGGAATCAGTCCGGAGGACGCAGACCGAATATTCAATCCGCTGTTCACGACCAAGTCCGACGGCATGGGAATGGGCCTGTCGATCTGCCGCGCGATCATCGAGTCGCACGACGGCCGCTTGTGGTTTGCTCCGAATACGCCGCAGGGCGCCGTCTTTCACTTCACTTTGCGGTCCGCCAGCTCGATGCCGGCCCGACCTGATCCAACGGCTCTGATTGGCTCAGCCTGAAGAATGCCGGGAGCGGGTCATCGGTATCTCGAGCGCCGCTGCCATTCTGACGAGCTCGGCAAGCGATTCGGCGGCCATCTTTTTCATGATGTTGCCGCGATGAACCTGCAACGTGATCTCGCTGATGCCAAGCTCGGCGGCCGCCTGCTTGTTCAGAAGCCCGCTCGCCACGAGCGGCAGCACCTCCCGTTCCCGCGGCGTCAGCGATGAGAAGCGTCGATGCAGCTCGGCGCGTTCCGCGGTCTTTCGCTTCGCCTCGCGACTCTGTGCAACGCCCGCATCGATCGCCCGCATCAGGTCTGAATCCTTGAAGGGCTTCGTCAGGAAATCGACCGCCCCGGACTTGATGGCGCGGACCGAGGACGGGATATCGCCATGCCCCGTGATGAATACGATGGAAGTGTGATCGTCTTGGCCCATCCGACTTTGCAGATCCAAGCCGTTGATGTCCGGTAGTTCCACGTCCAGCACGAGGCAGGTCGGGCCATTCGGCTTGGGATGAGCCAGGTACTCGGCGGCGGAGGCGAATGCAATTGCGCGCATGTCGAAGCTTAAAAGAAGCTCCGATAGCGATTCACGGATCCGGCGATCGTCGTCCAGGATGAAGACGATGGGATTCTGCGGCTCTACTCGACTCTCTCCAGACATCACACGCATACCGTTGAGGGGAGGCAACGTTCAAGGTTAGACCGGCACGCAAGGCAATGTTCTCACGGATCGCCCGCTTGATGCCGACGATGCGGGCATCGTTGCGGCCCTATTCCGCAGACCGCGCCTGATCGCTCACCGGCAGCTTGCGAATCCGCTTGCCCGTCGCAGCGAAGATCGCATTGGTCAGCGCCGGCATCAAGCATGAAGTCCCGGGCTCTCCGATGCCGCCGGGCGACTCCTGGCTCTTCACGAGAGCGACGTCGATCCGCGGCACCTCGTTGATGCGCAGCACACGATAGTCGCCGAAATTGCTCTGCTCGACGCGGCCGTCCTTGAGTGTGATTTCGCCGTAAAGCGCGGCCGACAGGCCGAAGATGATGCCGCTCTCCATCTGCGCGCGAATCGTGTCCGGATTGACTTGAACCCCGCAATCGACGGCACACCAAACCCGCGTCGGGTTGACCGTGCCATCCTTGTCGACACTTACTTCCACGACCTGCGCGATGAAGCTGCCAAAGCCGGTGCAAAGCGCGATTCCACGGCCCCGCCCGGACGGCAGCACTTGATCCCAAGCGGCGCGTTCCGCCGCGATCTGCAGGACAGCCTTCGCGCGCGGATTTTTGTCAAGCAACGCCATGCGATAGGCAAGCGGGTCCGCCTTGGCGTTGACCGCGAGCTCGTCCAAAAAGCTCTCGACCACGAAGGTTCCGCGCGTCACGCCCACGCCGCGCCACCACGTGGTCGGAATCCCCGGCGGCTCCTGCGCAACCCAATCGACATGAATCGCGCCGACGTCATACGGGTGGTTAGCGGAGCACTCCACCGCGTCGGGATCGATGCCGTCCTTGAGCCACGGCGGAAAGTAGCGGGCGACGATGGACGAGCCGGCAATCCGGTGCGACCACGCGAGCGGCTTGCCCTGCGCGTCCAACGCGGCGCTGATGCGATCGTAGTAATACGGTCGATACATGTCGTGCTGAATGTCTTCCTCGCGCGTCCAGATGACCTGCACCGGCCCACGCACCTGCTGCGCGATCTGAACCGCCCGCAGCGTACCGTCGCACTCCAGACGCCGGCCAAACCCTCCACCCAGCAGATGATTGTGGATGCGCACCCGCTCTCGCGTGAGGCCTGTGAGCTTCATGACGGCCGCCTGGGTAATGCCTGGAATCTGCGTGCCGACCCAGATGTCGCAGCCGCCCTGCGTCACCTGCACCGTGCAGTTCATCGGCTCCATGGTCGCGTGCGCCAGAAAGGGCTGCTGGTAGACGGCTTCGACGCGTCGTGGCGCACCTCCGAGGACCGCGACGGCATCGCCCTCGTGACGGGCGATCGCGCCGGGCTTTTCCGAGGCGCGGGCGAGTTGCTCGACAACGTCAGCGGTCGAGAGCTTCGCGTTGGGTCCGGGGTCCCACTGCGGCGCGGCGACAGCGAGCCCCTGCTTGGCGGCCCAGGTATTCGTGGCGACGACGGCCACAGCATCGTCGAGCCGGACGACCTCGCTCACGCCTCGCACGGCCTTCACTTTTGCCTCGTCGATGGCGATCAGCCTTCCGCCGAAGGTCGGCGAGGACGCCAACACGGCGAATCGCAACCCCGGGACGCGTGTATCGATGCCGTACTTCGCCGTGCCGTCGACTTTCCCTGCAATATCGAGACGTCGGTGCGGCGTCCCGATCAGCTTGAACTGCGAAGGCTCCCTGAGCAAAACCTTGTCGGGGACCGACACTCTGGCAGCCGCATCGACGAGTTGACCATAGCGAAGCCTTCGGCCCGTCGGAACGTGAACGATCGCACCGCTCGACGCAAGACAGCTCGCCGGCTCGACCTTCCAGCGCTGCGCCGCCGCCGCCACCAGCATTTCGCGGGCGGTGGCGCCCACTTGGCGCAATGGCAGATACATGCCGCGTATCGCGCTCGACGAGCCCGTGATCTGCGCGCCGAGCAGCGGATTGGCATAGACCTTGTCGTCGGGGGGCGCGTGCTCGAGGGCAACCTTGTCGACGTCGACCTCGAGCTCTTCGGCGATCAGCATCGGGAGCGACGTGTACGTGCCCTGCCCCATCTCAATGAGCGGGATGACGAACGTCACTTTGCCGGCACGATCGATGCGCAAGAACGCATTCGGTGCGAAGGGCGCATCGGTCGTCAGCGTGTCGCGGAGCTCACTACGGGTGGGCAGACCAAAGCCCAGCAGCAGCCCGCCGCCGACGGCAGTGGTCGCGACCAGAAACTGTCGCCGCGAGGGCGAGGTTAACTCTCCAGCGCTCATCTCATCCCTCCGCGCTGCCAACGCCGGCGGCTTTCTTGATGGCTGCTCGGATCCGTGCATAGGTTCCGCAGCGGCAGATGTTGCCTGCCATGGCGTCATCGATGTCCGAGTCGCTCGGCTTCGCCTTGGCGTCGAGCAGCGCACATGCGGACATGATCTGGCCGGACTGGCAGTAGCCACACTGCGGAACCTCCAACGCAAGCCAGGCCGCCTGAATTTTCCTACCTGAGGGTGTTGTCCCGATGGCCTCGATGGTGGTGATGCGCTTTCCCACCCCCATGGACGCCGGCGTGATGCACGAGCGCGTCGGCTTCCCATCGAGATGGATCGTGCATGCGCCGCAAAGGCCGGCGCCGCAGCCGAATTTGGTGCCGGTCATGTTCAGCACGTCACGCAGCGTCCATAGCAACGGCATGTCGCCGAGAATATCGACGCTGCGCGACTTTCCGTTGACGCTAAGGGTGATCATCGCGCGCTCCACTGCCCGCATCGGGCTTCCATCACATCTCAATCTGGGCGGCGACGGTATTGGACAATGGTATTGGCCAAGCGCTCAGGGCGCCGAGCGATACCTTGGTCCAATCGACCTCGGGGGTCGGATGTGATTTCCTGCATATCAGGAATCTAGAGAAATCCATGCTCGGTAACGCCTCCCTTCCATAATCCGAGACAAGGACATCGCCATGTTCCGAATGGCAGCCTCGGCAGCACTCTGTGTCTGCCTCTCGATGTTCGCCGGTCCCATCCAAGCGCAAGCCACGAGCGCTGCGAGTCAGGGAGCGGGAGATCCGTCCATCCGTCCGTTCAAGGTCGAGGTCCCGCAAGCGGCGCTCGATGACCTTCGCCGGCGCATTGCGGCCACGCGTTGGCCGGACAAGGAAACCGTCGCCGATCGATCGCAAGGTGCCCAGTTGGAGAAGCTGCAGGAGTTGGTCCGGTATTGGGGCAGCGCCTACGACTGGCGCAAGACGGAAGCGAAGCTCAATGCCCTTCCGCAATTCGTCACGACGATCGACGGCGTCGACATTCACTTCATCCACGTCCGCTCGCAGCACGCGAATGCGCTCCCGGTGATCGTCACGCACGGCTGGCCGGGATCGATCGTCGAGCAACTGAAGATCATCGGTCCGTTGACCGATCCCACAGCGCATGGAGGCCGCGCGGAGGACGCCTTTGATGTCGTCATCCCCTCCTTGCCGGGATATGGCTTTTCCGCCAAGCCGACGACCACGGGTTGGGATCCCGATCGCATCGCGCAAGCCTGGGCCGTGCTGATGACGCGCCTCGGGTACAAGCGCTACGTCGCCCAAGGCGGCGATTGGGGCACTCCCATTACGAGCGCGATGGCGCGCCAGTCCGCCCCGGGGTTGCTCGGCATCCACATCAATCTTCCGGCGACGGTCCCTCCCGAAGTCGCGGCAGCACTTGCGGGCGGGCCCGTGCCAGTGGGACTGTCGGACAAGGAACGCGCGGTATTCGATGCGCTGATGGCATCCGGAAAGGGCGGCAACCTCGCCTACTTCACGATGATGACCGCGCGCCCACAGACAGTCGGCTACGGCGCGACCGACTCGCCCGCAGGCCTCGCCGCATGGGTCCTCGTGCATCCTGGCTTCGCGCAGTGGGGGTACGGTGGCGATTCCACAGCATCGCCGACCAAGGACGATGTCCTCGACAACATCACGCTCTACTGGCTGACCAACACGGCGACCTCGGCCGCGCGGCTCTACTGGGAGAATGGCGCGCGAGGCAGCGTGATCGTCGCGGCCGCGCAGAAGACCGGCGAGATCGCGCTTCCGGTTGCCATCACCGTTTTTCCGGAGGACGTCTATCGCCCGCCGGAAACCTGGGCGCGGCGCGCCTATCGCAACCTCACTTACTTCCACGAGGTAGACAAAGGCGGGCATTTCGCCGCCTGGGAGCAACCCGAACTGTTTTCGGCGGAGCTCCGCGCCGCATTCAGGTCACTGCGAAACGCACCTTGACGGTGACGAGGCAACCACGTCAATTGAACTTGTCGGCGCCATCGACGTTGCGCCTGGGCGAAAGGATGCCCCGGGAACGGGATGCTCGACACAAACGTATGGAGATCACCATGGGCACCACGGTAACGGGCAGCGAACAGCGAAACAGCAGTCGGAGCGCTCCGACGGTAGACCTGAAGCTCGAGGTCATCGCGCTTCCGGTAGCCGACGTCGACCGCGCCAAACGCTTCTACGGGAACATGGGGTGGCGGCTCGATGCCGATTTCTCCGCCGGTGACGACTGGCGAGTGGTGCAATTCACGGCACCCGGCTCACCCTGCTCGATCCACTTCGGCAAGGGGTACACGACGGCGGCGCCCGGGTCGGTTCAGGGGCTCTTTCTCGTCGTCGACGACATCCAGGCCGCGCGCGCCGAGCTCATCGGTCGCGGGGTCGACGTGAGTGAGGTATTTCATTTCGAGGGCGGAATTCGTGCCACCGGGACGAGGGGAAGAGCCGCAGGCCCAGATCCCCAGGGTAATTCATACCGCTCTTGGGCGTCGTTCAGCGACCCCGACGGCAACGGCTGGCTCCTTCAGGAAGTCAAGGCGCGGATACCGGGACGGGGACTCAACGCGGATGTGCCGACCATGACCGACCTGCTGCGAGAATCGGAGGAGCGCCATGGCGCGTACGAGGCAACCGCGCCGAAGCACCACTGGTCAGGGTGGTATGCCGCCTACATCGTCTCGCGCCAGCGCGGAAGGACTGCCGACGAGGCAGCGAAAGATGCCGCGGCGCATATGGATAGTGCGCACCGATGACGGGTTGTACTTCGCACGCCGAGGCTTGTGACAGCACTCCAGTACTAAAGTAACCGTGAGTTCCGTGCAATGAACGTTGAGCTCCTTGTCACTAGCCGCTCAACCAATCCGAGCTAGGAACCTGAAATGGCTCAAGACTGCGACTTCCCTCGCCGCCGCTTTGTCGGCGTAGCCGCTGCGACCATCGCCGCTGCCCAAACCGGCTTCATCCGTTCCGTTCAGGCGCAATCCGCCAACCCGGGCTCACCGCGCCAAACGTCGCTTCCCGCACTGAAGCAGATCGATGCCGGTGTGCTAAGCGTGGGTTACGTCGATGTCGGCCCGTCGAGCGGTCGTCCGGTCGTTCTGCTGCACGGGTGGCCCTACGACATCTACGCCTTCGTCGACGTGGCTCCGCTGCTCGCCTCCGCGGGATACCGGGTGATCGTTCCCTACCTGCGCGGGTACGGCGCGACACGCTTTCTCTCGAACGACACCTTCCGCAACGCGCAGCAGGCGGCGGTCGCACTGGACATCATCGCATTGATGGATGCGCTCAAGATCGGAACCGCGGTCATCGGTGCCTTCGACTGGGGTGCTCGGACGGCCAACATCATCGCGGCGCTGTGGCCAGAGCGCTGCAAGGCGATGGTTTCCGTGAGTGGCTACCTCATCGGCAATCCGGAGGCGAACAAGATGCCTTTGCCCCCGCAAGGCGAGCTCGAATGGTGGTATCGGTATTACTTCGCCACCGAACGCGGGCGCCTTGGCTACGACCAATACCGCCGCGATTTCAACAAGCTCATCTGGCGGCAGGCTTCGCCGAAGTGGGCGTTCGACGACGCCACCTACGATCGCAGCGCGACGGCATTCGACAATCCGGATCATGTCGCGATCGTGATCCACAACTACCGCTGGGGGCTCGGGCTGGCGCAGGGCGAGGCGAAGTACGACGACCTCGAGCGACGGCTTGCGCAAGCCCCCGTCATTACCGTGCCCACCATTACGCTCGAAGGCGATGCGAACGGTGCGCCACATCTCGATCCCGGCGTTTACGCGAAGAAGTTCTCGGGCAAGTACGCGCATCGCTTGCTCACGGGCGGCATCGGTCACAATCCGGCGCAGGAGGCGCCGCAGGCGTTTGCGCAGGCCATCATCGACGTGGATGCCTTCTGACGGAGCGCTTCATGAAACCGCTTCTGTTCGCGGCTGCCGCAATACTCGCCACCGCCATCGCCACCCCGATCGAATTGATCGCAGCGGAGCGCACCATGCACCCGATGACCAGTCGAGAAGCCAAACTCCCCGTCGAGGGCATGCTGGCATCGCTCGCCGGTGCCACCGGCTGGCTCAATTCGCAACCGCTCACGGCCGAAGGCTTGCGCGGCAAGGTCGTGCTCGTCGATTTCTGGACATACACGTGCATCAACTGGCAGCGTACCCAACCCTACGTTCGCTATTGGGCGCAGAAGTACAAGGATCAGGGCTTGGTGGTGATCGGCGTCCATACACCCGAGTTCGCTTTCGAGAGGAATGTCGACAACATTCGGCCGGCACTCACGACGTATCGGGTCGAGTATCCCGTCGCGGTCGACAGCAAATACGGGATATGGGATGCGTTCGGCAACCATTACTGGCCGGCCGTGTACGTAGCCGACGCCAAGGGCAGCATCCGCTATCACCATTTTGGCGAAGGCGAGTACGAGCGAACCGAGGCAGTCATTCAGGAGTTGCTGCGTGAAGCCGGTTTCTCCGGGAAGGGTGACGACTCGGTCAAGCTCGACCCTCGCGGCTCTGAAGTCGCGGCCGACTGGGCGAACCTGCGATCGGGAGAAAACTATCTCGGTCGCGACAAGGCGGAGGGCTTTTCATCTCCTGGCGGCGCCCTCCTCGACAAGAGTCGCAACTACTCGGTTCCCGGATCGCTCAAGCTCAACCAGTGGGCGCTAAGCGGCGAGTGGACGGTGAGCGGCGGCGCCGCAGCGCTCGACAAGGCCAACGGACGCATCGTCTATCGCTTTCACGCGCGGGACGTGCATCTCGTGATGGGACCCCCAGCTCGCGGAGCCTCGATACGCTTCCGCGTGCTCCTCGACGGTCGCCCGCCCGGAAACGCCCACGGCACCGACATCGACGAGCAAGGATATGGCACCGCCACCGAACAGCGGCTCTACCAGCTCATCCGGCAATCCCAGCCCATTGCGGACCGAACGTTAGAGATCCAGTTTCTCGATCCTGGGATCGAGGGTTACGCGTTCACGTTTGGTTGAGGTCTCGAAAGCGAAGAAGACACCATGACATCCCCTCTCGCGCTTCGCATCTCCGGGTGGCTGCTGTCCGCTGGACTCACGTTCCTTGTGGCGGCGGCCCATGCCGCAAGTGGCTATTCGATCACACCGGGCGACGAAGCCAGCATCTCCGTCGGAGTGACCGACGCGGAGGTGCGGGATCGTCTCGGCCCGCCGGCGCATATCCGCCAATATCTCAACAGGCCCGGTACAACCTGGACCTATGAAGTGCGCGGAGCGCCGTTCGGCAGGACGGACCTCGACATCGATTTCAGCGCGGACGGCAAGGTCGTCACGCCGTTCGAAAAACCGTACGGAGGCGCCCATTGAGGGCAGCATGCGCGGTCCGCGCTAGCGCACCGCGCGGAGCGCCGCCGGTTGCGCCCCCGCAGTCTGCTCCGCCTGCTCGACCCATCCGCCGCCCATCGCCTTGTAGAGATTCGCGTACGACTGGAAGAGCTGCGACTGGACGGCGACGTACGCGAGCTGGGCGTTGAATAGCGATTGTTCCGCGTTCGCCACTTCGAGGTAGATCGTCGCGCCTTCCCGGTAACGCAGGTCGGCGAGATCGCGAAAGCGCCGCAGCGCCTCCACATTTCTCTCCTGCTCTTCGCGCACTTGTCCGAACTTTGTGCGATCGACGAGCGCGTTCTCCACATCCTGGAATGCGCTGATGATGGAGCTCTCATAGGTATAGAGCGCCTCCTGCTGAATCGCTTCGGCCCGCGCCACCTGGCCGCGCAGGCGTCCCGCATTGAAGATGGGCTGCAGCAGGCCGGCGCCGAATGACCACGATCGGGAGGGCCCTTTGAACAGGTCCGAGAGCTCCGCGCTTTCAAACCCGAAAGAACCCGTCAGGCTGATGTTGGGAAAGTAAGCGGCCTTCGCGACGCCGATATCGGCATTCGCCGCGACCAGGTTCTCCTCGGCCTGACGGATATCGGGCCGGCGTTCGAGCAGCGAAGCGGGCAAATCGCCCGGAACGGCCGGGAAGGAGAGCTCATCGATCGTGCGTCCGCGCGCGATCGACCCGGGATTCTGGCCGAGCAGCACGCTGATGAAGTTCTCCTGGTGCGCGATCTGCCGTTCGAGCTCGGGCACCCTCGCCAGCGCCTCGCGGTATTGCGACTCGGCCTGCACGTAATCGCTCTCGGGCACGGCGCCCTCCTCCAGCCGTATGCGCTGCAGTCGCGCCGCTTCACCGAGGCTTCGCGACGTGTTTTGGGCGATCTCGAGCTGACGGTCGAGCGCGCGAAGCTGAATATAACCATTGGCGACCGTAGCCACGAGCGTCAGCACCACGGTACCGCGGCCCTGCTCGCTCGCAAGCAAGCCCGCGCGCGCCGACTCGGTGGCCCGGCGCAACCGTCCCCAGAGGTCGAGCTCGAAACTGGCGGAGAGGTTGACGCCGAAATCGTTGAAAGTCCGCCGGCCCCCGCCCGCGGCCAGTGGGATCGCCTCGCTTGGGCTCGTGCGGGTCGCCGATGCACCGCCGGTCACTTGCGGAAACTGCGCCGAGCGAACGATCCCGTACTGCGCGAACGCTTGGTCGACGGCGGCAGTCGCAACCTTGAGATCCTTGTTGTTGGCGAGCGCAGTTCGGACGAGCCTCGAGAGGGCGGGATCCTGAAATTGATCCCACCACGCGACATTGGACCGCTCCTCCGCTTCGCCCGAGGCGAACCGCCAGCCGGTGGGCACAGCGACGTCCGGGCGGACGTAGTCCGGCCCCACGGTGCAGCCTGCGATCGCCGCAGTAAGTAGCATGGCCGATGCGAGGTTACGCGTGCGCATGTCCGCCAAATTAAGAAATGCTGATCGCACGCTCAGTCTCCCTGCGCGGGCGAAGGAGGCGCCGAGGCGGCTGCGCTGCCTTTCTTCCTGCGGGCCTTCACAGCCGCGCTGCCGAATGGCCACTGTCGCTCGCTGATGCGCTGCAGCAGGACGTAGAAGATCGGAATGAAAAAGACGCCGACGAGAGTCGCCACGAGCATGCCGAATACCACCGCCGTCCCCAACGCCTGGCGCGCGCCAGCGCCCGCCCCGAGGGCGACCGCAAGCGGAACCGAGCCCAGGATGAAGGCGAAGGACGTCATCAGGATGGGCCGCAAGCGCAGCTTGGCGCCATCGAGCGCCGCCTGCTCGATCGACTCGCCGTACTCGCGCCTGATCCTGGCGAACTCGACGATGAGGATCGCGTTCTTGGCCGCGAGGCCGATCAGCATGATCAACCCGATCTGCGTATAGACGTTGTTGTCGAGGCTGCGCAGCAGCAGGCCCAGGAACGCGCCGAACACACCGAACGGGATGACGAGCAGAATCGCGATCGGCATCGCCCAGCTCTCGTAAAGAGCGGCCAGGACGAGCACCACGAACAGCAGCGATATGGCGAAGATGTACCCGGTCTGCCCGCCGGTTTTCTTCTCCTGGTACGTCGCCTCGCTCCATTCGTACGCGTAACCCGGAGGAAGCGTGCGCGCGAGCTCTTCCATCGCCGCAATGGCCTGCCCGGAGCTGTACCCGGGGGCGTTGGTTCCGTTGATCGTCGCCGCGCTGTAGACGTTGTAGCGCTCGATGTATTGTGGGCCGTTCCTTGGCCGACTGCTCACGAGCGTCGAGAGAGGCACCATCGTTGCCCCGTCACTGCTGCGCACGTAGAAGCGGTTGACGCCATCGGGCTGGCTGCGCTGCGCGCCTTCGGCCTGCGCCAGGACGCGATAAGTGCGCCCGAAGAGGTTGAAGTCGTTGACGTAAAAGCTGCCGAGAAATGTCTGCAGCGTGAAGAACACGTCGCTCAGAGGGACGCCCAGCGATTTGACCTTGTCCCGGTCGACCTGGAACTCGACCTGAGGGATGCGCGGGTCGAAACCGCTGTAGACGAAACCGATTTCCGGACGCTTGCGCGCCTCGGTCAGAAGTCCCTGCAGCACCTGCGAAAGTTGCGCGGTGTCCGAACCGATGCGATCTTGCAGCACAAACGTGAAACCGCCTGCGGTCCCCAACCCCCGGATGGCGGGAGGGTTGAGCACGAGCACACTGGCGTCTTTGATCTGCGCGTTGAGCCTTCCCGTCAGCGCGCGCACGAGGCTGTCGACCGCTTGCGACGCCGCCTTGCGCTCGCCCCACGGCTTCAGGCGAACGAACGCCGTGCCGTTGTACGATACCGCCTGCCCGGTCAGCAGATTGAACCCTGAAATGTAGACGACGCCATCGACGCCGGGAGTGTCGCGCGCGATGCGAGTCGCCGCCGACATCGCGGCATTCGTTCGTTCCAGAGACGACGCGGCCGGAAGGTTGACCAGTGCAATCACGTAACCCTGGTCCTCGGGGGGAACGAGGCCGGTCGGTCGCGAAGTGATCAATACCCAGACCGCAACGAGCAGCGCGCCGAAAGTCAGCATCACGATTACGGCATGACGCTGCATGAACCCCACGCTGCCGACGTACCCGTTGCGAGATCGCTCGAACAGCCGGTTGAACTTGGCGAAGAACCAGCCGAGCGGGCCGCGTCGCGCCTTGCGCACCTTCACGCGCTGCAGCAGCAGCGCGCACATGGCGGGAGTGAAGGTCAGGGCGCAAACGGCGGACAGAATCACCGAGACCGCGAGCGTCAGCGCGAACTGCTTGTACAGTTGACCCGTAAGACCGCCGAGGAAAGCGACCGGTACGAAGACGGCCGCGAGCACCAGCGCGATGGCGATCACGGGGCCGCCGACGTCCGCAATCGCGGATTTGGTCGCTTCCATCGGCGTCATCGCCGATTCGTCCAGGCGCTGTTGCACGGCTTCGACGACCACGATTGCATCGTCGACCACGATACCGATCGCAAGCACGAGGCCGAACAGCGTGAGGGTATTGATCGAAAACCCGAGCGCCGCAAACGCGCCAAACGTTCCAATGAGCGAAATAGGAACGACCAGGACCGGAATCAGCGTTGCCCGCCAGCTTTGCAGGAACAGGTAGACGACGAAGACGACGAGCACGAACGCGATGAAGAGCGTCTTGACAACTTCCTTTAGCGATTCGGTCACGAACGGCGTCGTGCTGTAGGGAATCGAATACACGAGGCCCGGCGGGAAATGCGGCGCCTGGTCTTCCAGCACCTGCTTGATCTGCTTGGCAACGTTCAAGGCGTTGGCGTCGGGCTGCAGAAAGATCCCGAGCAGTGCAGCTGGGATGTCGTCCTCCGCGCCGGCGATCGAATAATCGGCCGCCGCAAGCTCGACGCGCGCCACATCCTTCAGCCGGACTACTTGTCCGTTTGCGCCCTCGCGCAGGATGATGTTCTCGAATTCTTCGGTGCTGGCGAGCCGGCCCTTGACGAACACCGAGTACTGCATCTGCTGTCCCGATGGCACGGGAGGCTGCCCGAGGCTCCCTGCTGGCGCGACGATGTTTTGCTCGCGCACGACCGTCGCAATATCGGACGCCGTGACCCACAGCCGCGCCATGCGCTCCGGATTGAGCCAAATGCGCATGCTGTAGTCGCGCGCGCCGAAGATTCGGACCTGGCCGACGCCCGGCACTCGCCCGAGCGCGTCGTACAGGTTGAGCAACGCGTAGTTGCTCAGGAAGACGCCGTCGTAGCGCCGATCCGGCGAAGTGAGCGCGATGACTTCGAGGAAGTCGGTCGTCGTCTTGCGGACGGTGACGCCGGCGCGAAGCACATCGGCGGGAAGTTGGCTTTGCGCGATGGCGACCCGGTTCTGGACCTCGACCGCGTCGATGTTCTTGTCGGTCCCGATGTCGAAGGTGACCGTCAAGCTGTACGAGCCGTCGTTGCCGCTCTTCGACCCCATGTAGAGCATGTCCTGCGCGCCATTCACCTGCTGCTCGATTGGTGCGGCGACCGACTGCGCAACGACGTCCGCGTTCGCCCCCGGAAAGCTCGTCGACACCGTCACTTGCGGTGGAACGACTTGGGGATACTGTGCAATCGGCAAGTCCAGCGCGGACAGAACACCCACGAGAATCATGACGAGCGCGATGACGGTGGAGAAGACCGGGCGTTCGATGAAGAAATTGAGCATGACGGTCTATGCGGCGCGGTCCGAGGTCGAGCGTGACAGCGACGTATTGGCGGCCGCGCAGCTACTTCTTGGCCGAAGTGGATGGCGCATCCGCGGCTCGCTCGCTGCCCGGCGGTGCCGCTGCGACTGGCTTAACCGATGCTCCCGGCTCGATCTTGCTGGTGCCCTCGATCACGACGCGATCGCCTGCGTTGAGGCCGCTCGCAACGACCCAATCGTTTCCGAGACGGTAGTTCGCGACGATCTGCCGCGCTTCCGCCTTGTTGTCCGCCGTGATCACATAGACGGACTTCAGTCCCTGCAGCTCCTGGACGGCCTGCTGCGGCACGCGGATGGCCGAAGAAGTCTCGAACGCCGAGACGAACACGCGCACGAACAATCCCGGCCGCAGCACACGATCGGGATTGGGCACCGACACGCGCACCTGCAGCGTCCCGCTCTTTTGATCTACCGTGGCATCGATGAAGTTCAGCTTTCCTGGGAGCTTGTAATCGGTGCCGTCGACCAGCTTGAGATAGAAGAGCGGCGCTGTATCCAGTTGCTCACCGGGAGGATGCTTGAGCGTCTTTTGCAACTCGAAGAGGCGGTCCTCGCTGATCGTGAAGTTCACCCACATGGGGTCGCTCGAGTACAGCGTCGTGAGCAGCGTCTGCTGGGCAGTGATGAGCGATCCAGGCTTGACCTGCGAGCTGCTCATGAAGCCCTCACGCGATGCCCGCAACGTAGCGAATTCGAGGTTCAGCTCCACGTTGCGGAGAAGGGCTCGTTGCGCCTCGACCAGGGCTTCGCTGGAGCGCTCCTGCGCGAAGGCGGTGTCGTAGTCCTGCTGGCTGACGGCTCTCTGCGCAATGAGGCGCGCGTTGCGCGCCAGGTTCTGCTTCGCATTCACGAGGCCCGCTTCCGCTTGTGCGAGATTCGCCTTCGCTTGAGCGAGCTGCGCCTGGAACGGCCGCTGATCGATGACGTAGAGGACGTCGCCCTTCTTCACGCGGGCACCATCGGTGAACACCTGGCGCTCGAGCAGCCCAGTCACCTGGCTGCGGATTTCAATCGTGTCCGGAGCCTGTGTCTGCGCGACGTACTCGTTGTAGACGGTCACGGGACCGGACTTGACGTCGATGACCGAGACCTCGGGCGGGGGCGGCGCCTGCGGGGGCGCGTTGCCCTTGCAGCCGGAGAGGACGAGCGACACGGCGGCGAGCACCACTGCCCAGGCCACGAGGGAACCGATGCGGTGCACTTTCCTCATGTTCGTCCGCGGGAGCGCTAGCAGTTGTGACCGTACGCCGTACCTGCCGCATACGACGACTACTGTCTCCATGCTCCGACGCTGCTGCGTGTCCGGCTTCGAGCGCAAAGATGTCAAACCTAACGGATCACGTCGGACCGGTCACTTGTACCTTGGTATCGGTTTGAGGGCTCTGAGCCCGTGCTCGAGATCGTCGTGACGCCTGTTGTCGTATGCGACGCGCCGCTAGCTACGTTTCAAGATCGAGCGTCAAGTTGGTAATCATCGCCGAGCCAGGGTCCGCGGTCTGAACCCCAGCTTTCGGGCGAGTGCCAGCATTGTGCGATTCTCGGACAGCGTCGTGCCAAACACCCGGCGCACGCCATCGCTTTTCGCTTCGGAGAGCAGGCTCCCGAGCAGCCTTGTACCTAGCCCACGGCCCTGCCAGTTGTCGCTCAGCACAATCGCGAACTCAGCCTCGCTGGGGGAAGCTTGCTCCTTGACGTAGCGGGCCAGGCCTACCTGACGTTCTTTGCCCTGGACCGGCGCAGTGGCGATCAGCGCGATTTCACGTTCGGGGTTGATATCGGTAAAGCGCCTGACCTCGTCTGGCGGCGGTCGCCTGGCCGACATCAACCGCTGATATCCGGTCGACGCTGAAAGACCCACCACGAAGCTCTGCTCGAGGGCCAGGTCCGCGGCGGAGATGGGCCGAATGGTCACAACAGTCCCATCGGCGGCGACCCACATCGCGGATATCGGCGGCGTCGCGGTTGGCTGCGCGCTCGTTGTCTTCACCTTGACTGTACGACGTCGACTGATACCAAAGTGCAATTCCGATACCAAGGTCCAATTCAGGCAAACGTCCGGACCTGCTGTAATCCGTGGTGGTTTCGTCGAGTCCTCCGGACATCTTCCCTCAATCCTTCCTGCAAGAGGAGTTCAACATGCTTTCAACACTACAGTACTCGGGTGCATTGAGCGGTTGCGCCGCCCTGGCGTTCTCGATGGTCGTAGTCGCAGCGTCCGTGGAGACATCCCAGGACAAGTACAGCGCGAAAGTGCCGGGTGGGCTCGCGTTCTCCGAATTCAAAGGATATGAAAGCTGGGAGGCTGTCTCCATTAGCGAGGACGGACCCGCGATCGCGGTCATCCTCGCCAATCCAACCATGATCAATGCGTATAAGGCCGGGATTCCGGGCAATGGCCAGCCTTTCCCCGATGGATCCAAGATGGCCAAGGTCCATTGGAGTCCGAAAAAGCTCGACACGTTCACCGCTGCGACGGTGCCGGGGACCCTCCTGAACGTCGATTTCATGGTCAAGGATGGCAAGAAATTCGCCGATAGCGGGGGATGGGGATACGCTGTGTTCGACTACGAGCCCGCCTCAGACAAGTTCACGCCCGGCACGACGGCCGGGTCTCCGCCGCAAGGGAACGACGCCAAATGCGGCTTCGCATGCCATACGATCGTCAAGACAAGAGACTTCGTTTTCACGGACTACGGGAAAAGGTAAGCGCCGTGTGTCATAGGAGTGCGCGACCTTGCCTGCCGACATAGGAAACTGGCTGCCGGCAGTTTCATCGCTCTTTCGCGTATTTGCCGCGGCGGTGACCGCCGTCTTACTGTGGGGCTGCGGCACGGTGCCAATGCCGCCGGAGCAGGCGGCGTCCACGGCGCTGCCACCTAGCGGAGACAGTCCGCTTGTGCGTACGGTGCAGCGCTCGACGCCAAGCGCGGCGATGACGGGATTCCGCCTCATGCCCAACGGGTTTTCGTCCCTCGACGCCCGTGTAGAGCTCGCGCGCCGGACCGTTTACTCGCTCGACGTCCAGTACTACCTCATCGCCAATGATCGAACGGGGCGGCTGTTCATGCGTAACCTGCGCAACGCCGCTTCACGAGGCGTGCGCGTGCGGCTGCTCGTGGATGACCTCTATACAGTTGGCGGCGACGAGATGTTTCGTGGCCTTGCGGCCTTCGAGAACGTGGAGGTGCGCCTGTTCAATCCATTCTGCTGCGGTCGGCAACGCATCGCCACCAAGTTCATCGCCTCGCTCGCCTCCTTCAAGACGCTGAATCACCGAATGCATAACAAGCTGTTCATCGCCGACGGAGTCGCCGCGGTTATGGGCGGCCGTAACATCGCAGACGAATATTTCGCCCGCAGCCTGACGAGCAATTTTGTCGATATGGACGTGTTGGTCGTCGGCGGCGCGGTGCAGCGACTCCGCGACATCTTCGACATGTACTGGAACAGCCGGGCGGCGTACCCCATCGAAGCCATTGTCCCGGGAGCCGGGGACCGTCGGGAGTTGCAGAGCGCATTCGATCACCTGGTCGACGACGGCGAGCAAATGACCTCGATCCCTGTGCCAGCGACGGATATGCTCGGGCAAAGCCCGCTCGGTCATGACCTCGATGCGGAGACGCTGCAATTCGTGTGGGGTACCGCGGTCGCGTTCGCCGATCAGCCCGACAAGGTCAACGCCGTGACGGTCGAGGCGGCGCGAGCCACGAGCGCACAGATGAACATCATGGACCGGGTCAGCGCTTCGACTCGCAGTGTCGTGATCTCGTCACCCTATTTTGTGCCCGGTCCGCACGGCGTCCAGGCCTTTCATGATCTGACCCACCGCGACGTCAAGGTTTCGGTGCTGACGAACTCGCTCGCGGCGACTGACGTTCCGCTCGTGCACATGGGGTACGTGCGGTACCGCGAAGCGTTGCTACGAACGGGTGTCGAGCTCTACGAGCTCAGTCCGACGCGCATGTCCCGCGACGGCGAGCTCTTGGTGCCGGCGATGTCGCTTGGCCGCCTGCATTCGAAGGCCGCGGTGATCGACGAATCAGTTGTGTATCTCGGCTCCGTGAATCTCGACCCGAGATCGGATAGCACGAACACCGAGCTTGGCCTGCTTGCCGAAAGCCCGGAACTCGCGCGACAAGTCCTTGACGTGATCGGCATGGCCCAGCGGGCGAGCTCGTATCGCCTCCGTTTCGCGAGCGATGGCGTCTCAATCGAATGGCTGGCGACATCCGATACCGGAGAAGTCGTTTTGGCTCAGGAACCGGAGGCAACGCCGCTTATGCATCTGCAGAACCTGCTATTCGGTCCCTTCGTGCCTGAGCAACTGCTCTAGGCGCTCGTCGCAGCTTCCTGAGACCGGCGACTTCGTTCCGAGAAAGCGTGCATTTCGATGGCTCGCGCTGCTCGTCGGCGCGTTTGGCCGATGGGCGTTCCGAAGCTGAATACTGAGTTTCTGGAGTTCCGCATGAAGGGCCAAGTATTCAGTACGACATCCGCCGACTGTAGGCTCGCATGGTGCTGAGAACTCAGTACTCAGGACGCGCCGCCATTCGAGAATGTGGGCATTCGTGACTGTTCCACTACGGGCAGAAGCGGTCGTACTTAAACATCGCGGAAACCGGTTGTCGCCGCAACCCGATACGTATATTCGTCGCTACCGTCGGCTTTGAAATTGGTCCTGACGGTGTAACATGCATCATCATCAATTCGATAACCATTGCGACGGCCTACGGTGAATCGGCGAACGTTCATTGCGACCGCTGCGGGTAGCGTCCTCGCAGTTTCAATTCGGTCCCGCGCTCAGAAGCCTGGAATACCCGTCGTCGGTTTCGTCAACGGTGGATCGCCGACCGGTTCCGCGTATCTCGCTGCAGCATTTCGCCAGGGTCTCAAAGAGACCGGCTTCGTAGAGGGCACCAGGGTCTCGATACTGGAACGCTGGACGGAAGCACACGGCGAGCAGATGTCCTCGATGATCGCGGAGCTCGTTCGGTTACCGGTCGCGTTAATCGCGGTGGGAGGCGGCGGTCCGGTGCGGCGTGCTGCGAAGGCGGCGACCGCGACAATTCCGATCGTCTTCATCACAGGCACAGATCCGGTGGCGGAGGGCCTTGTAAGCAATCTGGCTCGGCCCACGGGAAATGTCACCGGCGTCACGGTCCCGACGACGTCGCTGAATGCCAAGCGTTTGGAGATTCTGAATCAGTTCGTCCCGCGCGGCGACGCGATTGCCGTCCTCGGGAACCCAAGCATGTCATGGACGGACGCCCGAGCGAAGGATGTCCAAACGGCAGCCCGGGCGATGGGGCGCAAGATTCACGTCGTGACTGCCTCGCACGAAGGCGAGATTGAGGCCGCGCTGCAAAGCGTTGTGGCACTTCGCGCGGGCGCGCTGCTGGTCAGCGCGGACCCAATGTTCAACGGTCGGCTTCAACAACTGGTCGACCTAACAAAACGATACCGGTTGCCGGCGATCTTCGAGTGGCGGGAGTTCGCTACCGCGGGCGGCCTCATGAGTTACGGCAGCGACATTGCGAACGGGTATCGGGAAGCCGGCGTCTACGCCGGCAGAATCCTTAATGGTACCCGACCATCCGAACTGCCGGTGCTGCAGGCAACCAAGTTCGAGTTCGTCATCAATCTGGCGACGGCGAAAGCGCTCGGCCTTACGATCCCACAAGCTTTGTTAATTCGCGCTGACGATGTGATCAAATGAGGGATCGGCGTCGCAACTTAACTAAACGCCGGAGGCCCTCGAAGCTACCGGCCAAAAGCTGTCTCACGGCTTGTTGCGCGAATCGTTTGATGTCGCGCTACGACGCGCGTAACTCATGTGCCTGTGCATTCAATAATGCTCACGGCGGAGGTGGTTGTGACGACACGATTCAGAACCAGTCCGGCGGCAGCAATGACGTGCGCAAACTCGTCGCGCGTCCGGACCCGCCAACCATGAGCACCATCGATCGCCAACATGTTGAGATCCATTGAAACGGTATCCCAGCGCCTTAACTCGTCCGGTTGCTCGGCGCCGGTTGGCATGATCCATTCGACGACAATGACAGCGCCACGACCTGCCATCACACGGCGACAGTTTTGCAGGATCTTCGTCGCTTCGTCATCTGCCATGCTCACAAGCAAGTTGGACAAAACGTAGCAGTCTGCACCCTCCGTCACCCACTCGAAGGCGTTCCCCGCTTCGACGGTGAGGCGCGCGCTTTCCGGCAACACTGCGATCTTGGCGCGCGTGCGTTCCGCCACACCGGGCAAGTCGAAGACGACGCCTTCGAGGCGAGTCCAACGCTTCAGCATGGCCAGCATGAAAGCGCCGTTGCCTCCACCGACGTCGACGATCTTTCCGAAGCGCGAAAAGTCGTATGCTTCGAGCGCCGCTTCGACCCGATAGCGGATTGCATCAGCCATCGTGCGGTCGAATAACTCTCCTGCCTCGGGATGCTGCTGCAGGTATTCGTAAAACGGCATGCCAAGCGCACCGAGTGCGCCGGACGCGCCTGTCCGGGTCGTATCGAGCATTCGTCCCCATATCGGCGACAAAACTTCGACGTTGAAGAGGATCCGCGCGCGCAGCGACCGCGGGTG